>Ga0210383_10000062_pt1 | contig 122169 bp, 104 predicted proteins | sample IncBWC14OmetaG_FD_160072 | JGI IMG/M metagenome (GOLD analysis project Ga0210383, IMG submission 160072) | Forest soil microbial communities from Barre Woods Harvard Forest LTER site, Petersham, Massachusetts, United States - Inc-BW-C-14-O ...
TGCGATCCGCCCGCTATCAGGGTCTTGCCATTGGGCAGCACCAGCGCAGTTGAAGTCGCCTCGCGCGCCGTGTTGAGCGAACCGACCACCCCAAAGGCGTCGGTAAGCGCTTCGTAGATCTCGGCCGCTGCGGTCGAGTTGGTCGAGGTCGACAGCGGGACGAAGCCGCTAAGCAGACCGCCGATGTCCCCGCCCGCGACCAGCACGTCTCCTGCCTGCGGTCCAGTCGAAGGTGTCGACGTTGCCGTCGGTGTCGCCGTCGCTCCACCTGTTCCGGTCGCCGTTGACGTGGCCGTCGCAGTTAAGGTTGCCGTCGCCGTCGCGGTCGGTGTGCCGCCGGTCGCCGTCGCGGTGCTGGTTGCTGTCGCAGTTAAGGTGGCAGTTGCAGTTGGTGTACCGCCGGTCGCCGTTGCGGTGCTAGTCGCAGTCGCAGTTAAGGTCGCGGTTGCTGTCGCAGTCGAGGTAGCCGTTACAGTCGAGGTAGCGGTAGCAGTTGCAGTGCCGGTTGCTGTCGCAGTCGGGGTCGCGGTTACGGTGGCAGTTCCAGTCGTTGTCGCCGTCATCGTTGGGGTGCCAGTCGCAGTCTTCGTCGCTGTCGGGCTTGCGGTTGCGTCGCACTCACAGTCGGAGTCGGCGTCGGGCCGATTACACCAGTACCCCTAAGCTCGTAGGTCTTGCTGCCGCCTTGAAATGTGCCGGTGACGGTCAGGCCCTTGCTTAGATGCACCTTGCCGGCTGCAGTCGGTTTGAACGCGATACCTACTTGACAGTTACTGCCGGCCGATATGCCTGCAGCGCAAGTGGTACTGACCTTGATGAAGGGCAACGTAACGCGAATGGTCGTGAGAGGAATCGCGAACGTGTTGGATTCATTAGTCAGCGTCACGAACTGCGTGGGACTCGTGAGGCCGACAATAACCTCGCCGAACTGGAGCGGCGGCTTGGGCCTGATCTTCAGCTTTCCGCTTTTGGCAAACGCAGGGGCCGCATGCGCGGTCAACAGAAACAACAACGAAAAAGCGAGGCCGGCGAGCGACCGCGTGAACGACCTGAAGCGCATCTGCAAATTCCTCCCTGAGCGACCCTCGCGACATCCCCGCCTGTTTTGCAATTCGTGCTTTTAACCAGCACGCCCCTCACATAATAGGCGTAGATGTCGGAACAGGAGGCGAAACTAGTCTTCGCTGTACAAATTTGTCAAGCGATAGGTCTCTCAAACTACCTTCCAGCATGGCAAGAACGCCAAGTCTTAGCTTCGGATCGGAAACGTCAAGGTCAGAATGTTCCAAAATAGTTGTCGACAAATTTCTATTTCACCATCCTGATGTCTACAAAGTTCGAAGAGTCCGGCTACTTCGACTTCCTATTTCGACTTGGCCTTGATCTTAATCTTGATCGCTTTCTTGTGGCTGGGATCGTTGCTGGTGATCGAGATTAAATCGCTCGTCGATCCTTTTTTGGTCGGCGAGAACACGACGATGAGGTCGTGGATTGCGCCGGGTGCGATCGCGATTCCGTTGCCTCCACCCTGCTCCGACAAGGGCGGATTGTGCCGCGGCGAGGTGACGTTGGCCGTCAGTGTTCCAGTACCCGTGTTGGTGATCGTGATGCTCGCCGAGGCCGTGGCATTCGGCGCCGCCACGAGACTGATCGCTTTTCGGTTCACTTCGATATGTCCGGGTCCCGGCTGCGGGGTGGACGTAGGCGTCGCCGATGGAGTGGCGGTCGGCGTGGAACTGGAGGTGGCTGTTGCGGTCGGAGTGACAACCGCTAGCGGCATGCCGTACTCGATCACTCGATTGTTCTCACTATCCGCCACATAGAGATCGCCGAGATTGTCGACCGCGACGCCCATCGGAACTTTGAGGCTGTCGGCGCTGACTCCGCTGCATGCAGACGAAGTGAAGCTGCCGCAGGTCCCGAAGACCTGATCAGCCGTCGTGTCGGTGGTCAACGGAGTGTTGTATTCGAGCACCCGGTCGTTGAATCCGTCGGCTATGAACAGATTGCCGGCACTATCGACAGCAACGCCCATCGGGCCGCAGATACTGCTGGCGCTTCTTCCGCCGAGGTTGCACTTGTTCGACGCAAGGTTTCCGCCCTGCCCGAAAACCAGATCGGCGGTAGCGTCGCCGGCGCCGGTTTCGCCGCTGCCCGGATTGAGCGGCGTGTTGTATTCCAACACCCGGGAGTTGGTGGAATCGGCCACGTAGAGATTGCCCATTGCGTCAAGTGTGGCGGCTGCCGGAGCGCAAAGGTCGATGGCGCTGGACGGGGCGAATGATCCGCCAGTATCGAAATTGCACGCCTTCGAGGTGAAGCTGCCGTTTTGGCCAAAGACCACAGACGCCGATGCGCCCGACGTCAACGGCGCGTTGTACTCGAGTACCCGGTTGTTAAATTTATCGACGACGTAGAGATTGCCGGTTGCGTCGGCGGCGACGCCCACAGGACCAGCCAGACTGCTCGCGCTGACGCCGCCATTGTTCTGAATTCTCGATGTGAAGCTCACTCCCTGGCCCAGTACCAGGCTGGCTGGACCGGCTACGCATGGGAATGTACCGGCGCAGGCTGCGAACGGATTGGAGTACTCCAGCACTCGATTGTTACCGGTGTCCGCCACGTAGAGATTGCCGAGTCCGTCGACCGCAACTCCGTTCGGCACGCAAAGGATGCTGGCGCTGACCGTCATGCCGTCCACACCGTCGCAGTCGTACGAGAGGAAATCCGGCTGGCCGATCACCAGGTCGGCGGGCGCGCCGTTGGCAAGAGAAGCCGGGTTTCTCCATCCCAACACCCGGCTGTTGTCGATATCGGCGACGTAGATTCGATTCGGCGATGAGCTGAAATCGATTGCCACCGCCGACGGATTCGACAGTCCTCGACTGTCAGTCAGGTTTGAGTTCTGATGTGTAAAATCCAGCTGCCCGAGGACTCCGTCAGCCGTCGTATCGGAAGTAAGCGGAGTGTTGTACTCCAGCACGCGATTGTTACCAGAGCTTCCCCCGTCGGCTACGAACAGATTGCCGGAACCGTCCAGCGCTACCCCGGTTGGAGTGCACAAGTCGTTCGCCGTACTGGCATCGATGTCATTCAGGACTCCCACGTCGAAATTGCAATTGTTCGACGTAAAGTCACCGCCCTGGCCAAAGACGAGATCGGCCGTAGTGTTGGTCAGCGGCGGGTTGTACTCCAGCACGCGGCCGTTACCGGTATCCGCGACATAGAGGTTATTCGCCGGATCGATTGCGACGTCGGTTGGAGTACACAAGTCATCGGCGCTAGAACCGGTGTCGAACGTGTCGCCATCGCAGTCGGCTGAAGTGAAGTCGCCGCCCTGTCCGAACACTTGTTTGGCGGTGGCGGTCAGCGGCGCATTGTATTCCAGCACCCGGTTGTTGATGCTGTCCGCCACAAACAGGTTGTCCGATCCGTCCAGTGCGATTCCGGTTGGCACGCACAAGTCATTGGCGGTAGGAAGTCCTCCGCCCGTGTCGGAATTGCAGTCGGAATTCGTGAAGCTTCCGTGTTGGCCAAAAACCATATCTGCGACAGTGTCGGTGGCCAGGGGCGTGTCATATTTCAGGACCCGGTTGTTGCCCGTATCGGCGACGTAGAGATTGTTCGATTTATCCACCGCGAGTCCGCCCGGTCCGCATAGGTCGGCGTCGGTGGAAACGTTGGTGCCAGTGTCGAAATTGCATTCAAAACCCGTGAAACTCCCGCCCTGGCCCAAGACCAGGTTTGCCGCGCCGCCAACGCACGGGAAGCTGCTGCAAGCTTCGAACGGGCTCGAGTATTCGAGCACCCGGCTCCTCATATTGTCGGATACGTAGAGATTGCCGGCGTGATCCGCTGCTACTCCCGACGGGTTGCAGAGATTGTCGGCGGTAGTCACGTTGCAGGTGCAGATGCTGCCGGCGATGAAAGGGGTGCATACCGACGACAGGAAATCGGGCTGCCCGATCACCAGGTCCGCAGGAGCGCCATTTGCAAATGCGTCAGCGTCCTTCCAGCCCAGCACCCGGTCGTTATCTGAATCGGCAACGTAAATGCGATTTGGCGTGGCACTGGTGTCGATCGCCACGGCAACTGGATTTGACAGCCCGGCACCGTCTACCAGGTTGGGCGTCGAATGCGTGAAATCAAGCTGCCCGAGCACTCGATCCCCGGTGGTGCCCTCGGCGAGCACCAGCACCGCAGACAGCGCGAGCGACGCTATCGCGGCCGCAATACCAAACGTCCGCCAGGTCATGCTCTTACCACTGTAGAAATACTTTAAGTTGCAGATTCACCACTCGTAAGTTCATGTCCCCATCAAGTGGTACTAAAAGTAGCAAAAAACGCCAACCCTGCAAGCCCGAATTTACGCGAATCGAATCTGGGTTGATCTTCAATTCAGATGCTGTTGCCTGGTCGTTAGATGCGGCGACGCCGCTCCCTTACGGGAAGCGGCGTCGCCGGTTGGTCACACAGTTACGAAACTACGAGCTACGGCAACAAGGCCGAGGCTGGCGAGTTGGCCGGGGTCGGCGGGGTTGTCGCCGTTCCCACCGTCCAGAGTCCGGTGCTCGGATTGAACAGCTCGTAGTACTGGGTCTGCGCATTGGGCGGAGCTGCGTTGCCGCTGCACAGAGTTTTCGCCTCCGCCGTCCCAATCGCCGCCGACGCCAGGCTGCCGACCGCGCATTCGCCGCCGATTACCACCAGGTCGCCCGCGTTCGTGCCGCCGGTCAGGATGCCGAAGCCGTACCCGCCGCGTGACTGATGCAGCGCGCCGGTCGCCGTGAACGCGGTCGTCGCCGGATCGTACAGGTCGGTCGCCGTTTGAGTAGTCTGGTGAATGTTCGTGGTCGATTCGCACGTCGGGAAATTCGGCGTGCTGCCGTTGGTGGTCTCGGCGTCGATGCCGCCGGCGAAGATCGCCATACCCATATCATCGCCGCTGGTGAACAGCGATCCAGCTGCGATGCGCTTGGCGTTCATGCCGCCCGCTGCGCCCGGCGTTGCCGACGATCCGCTGGTCAGCGTCCACGAAGGCACCGTGGGATCGTAGACCTCGGCCGAACTGTTGGTCGTAAACGCCAGCGGCGTGGAGGTAGTTGCAGCGCAGGCTGCCGCCTCTCCGGTCAGTCCGCCTGCCAGCAGGATGTCGCCGTTAGGCAGCTTGACTATTCCCGGCAGCTCGCGCGGTACGTTCATCGGCACGGTCTGACTGAAGGTCGCCGTCGATGGATTGAACAGGAACGCCTGCTGCGACGACTGGCCAAGGAACACGATGTAGTCGCCGCCCGCTACCAGCACATTGCCGTTGTTCAGCAGCGCCGCGTCTGCATCGACCAGGCCGCACTGCGCCGTGTTGGCAGCCGCAAAGCCGCCGGTCGAAGCCGCAAGGCCCGCCGTCGCCGTGTACTGGAACGTAGTCGCGCTCGGGATCCCGGTTACCGTGAAGATGCCGTTGTAGCCAGTCACGCTCGCGCCGGTGATGGTGACCGTGTTGCCCATCAAAATCCCCGTCGGATTCGACGCGCTGGTCACAGTTACCGTCGTTCCGCTCTCCGACGCCGAGGTAATCGCACTCATCGGTCCGCCGCAGGTCGACGGCAGTCCGGTGGTGCAGGTCGGCGGCGTAGTGCCCGCGGCGCATCCCGGAATCGATCCGGTTGCAGTGAAGCTGTCAGCCACCGGGTCGTAGATCTCGGCCGTGTTCTGCGCCACCTGTCCGGGCACAGCGCATCCTGGCGGCGGGGTCGACAGTGCCAGGAACGTGCTGCCGGTCGAGCCGCCCGTGATCAGCACCTTGCCGTCCAGCGAGGTGCCGGACCCGGAGATCAGGGTCGCCGTTGCGCCGCTGCGCGCGGCCACCATATGGCCGCTGCTGCCGGTGCCCGCCAGCGTGAAGCTGCCGGTAGTCGAGGTAGTCTCGCTATACAGCTCCGCCGTGTTGAGCGCGTCGCACTGGAAGCCGTTGAAGGTTGATGCTCCGCACAGACCGCCCGGACCGTAGGTCTTGGGCGCGCAATGCGATCCGCCCGCTATCAGGGTCTTGCCATTGGGCAGCACCAGCGCAGTTGAAGTCGCCTCGCGCGCCGTGTTGAGCGAACCGACCACCCCAAAGGCGTCGGTCAGCGCTTCGTAGATCTCGGCCGCGGCGGTCGAGTTGGTGGAGGTCGAAAGCGGCACAAAGCCGCTCAGCAGACCGCCGATGTCCCCGCCCGCGACCAGCACGTCTCCTGCCTGCGGTCCAGTTGAAGGCGTCGACGTTGCCGTCGGTGTCGCCGTCGCTCCAGTGGTTGAGGTCGCTGTTGCCGTGGCGGTCGCCGTCGCAGTTGCTGTCGCCGTCGCAGTGGCCGTCGCCGTGTGGGTCGAGGTTGACGTTGCAGTCGCCGTCGGTGTCGACGTCGCCGTATTGGTCGACGTGGCCGTGGCCGTCGGAGTCGCCGTGTTGGTCGCGGTCGCTGTCGAGGTTGCAGTCGCCGTCGACGACGCCGTGCCGGTGGCGGTTGCCGTCGGGGTGCCGCCGGTGGCCGTCTCGGTCGGAGTGGCCGTTACGGTCGGAGTGGCCGTGGCGGTCTCGGTTGCGGTTGCCGACGTGGTCGGTGTCCCCGTGGCCGTATCGGTCGCCGTCGCGGTCGAGGTCGGCGTATTTGACGAGGTCGAGGTCGCCGTCGATGTCGCCGTCGGCGTATCGGTTGCCGTTGAGGTTGCCGTGTCGGTCGCGGTCGCAGTCTGGGTAGAAGTTGCGGTCGCGGTGTTAGTCGCGGTCGCAGTATTGGTCGCCGTCGCGGTCGACGTCGCAGTGGCCGTATTCGTAGGAGTTGCCGTATTGGTCGCGGTCGCCGTAGCGGTCGCGGTCTGCGTCGCCGTGGCGGTCGCCGTTGCCGTCGGCGTCGGATTCTTCTGCTCCGACTTGCCCTTCAGCTTGACGGTAGCCGAAGATTTGCCGCTGGTCGCGTCGCTGCTGACGACGATCGTTCCGTCGTCATTCTTGACCGGCCCGTTAGGGGTGAACTCAACCGTGACGTCGAGGACGTTAGCTGTGCTCCCCTTCGCCTTGCCGGGAAGTGCAGTGGTGCCGCCGCCCGAAGTGATTACGAAGTCAGTATTGGAAGGTGCGCCGACGGTCACGTCCAACGTCACCGTTCCTTCGTTCGTCACTTTGAAGGTCTTGCTCTGGTTGAAGGTGCCCTTGTCGATATTGACGTTGTAGTTGAGCGACTTGGGTGAGACAGAGAGTTTACTCGAAGCAGGCTTGCTGTCTGGTGAAGCAGCTTCGTCCGATTGCGCCAATGCTGGTTGCGCAAGCGCGGCCAGCAGGAACATCAGTGAAAACATAAGGCCGGCGAACGACCTGGTGAACGACTTGAAACGCATTGCTCGGATCCTCCTCGAATAACGCTCTGAATTCCCGGCCCCCGACTGCGATTCGCGCGTTTTAGGGAACGCAGCGATGCTCGCACATCATGATCCTGAGTGTCAGAACGGCACGCGAAACTAGTCCGCGAGTCGCAATTTTGTCAAGCGAAAGTTGGCTGGCGGTGTACTAAAAGGCACCAAAATCAGGCACTTGCAGCCCCGAATCGGCACGATCATGGTCAGAATGTTCCAAAATAACTACTCCGAAATTGTTATTTCACAAAATAGGACGCTTCTGAGTGAAATCCTGATAGTCGCGCCGATAGCAATCTGAGTAGAGTGTGCCTCGGTCGTGTGTCCCGAATTGGCGATCAAGGAGTGCTCCGGGGAACTAAAGATTCATCGCTTCCGCTCAGCCCCAACGGTTGCGAGGTTCGTGCGATGAACTGGATGGCGCTTTCCGGAGACAGTCTGACCAGGGGACTCGAAGCGGGACAGGGATTGGGGAACGCGCAAGGGAGGGTATTTCGGCGTAGCGCGGATTTGAGTAGAGTCCGCCGCGTCATGAGAAAGGAGGTTTGACAAGCTCAGCGCAATAGCAGTATTGGTGGGCGCGTTTTGGGGTATAAGACTCGGGGTTCTAAATTTTCAAACTCACTAATGTTTCGGGAGGACGTATGAAAAGGAATTTGCTCTTAACAATGGCAGCCGCCGGGATGTGGCTGCTGGGAAGCGTGCCGGCTTTCGCCACGTGTCCCGCGGGAATGCAGGGTACTGAGCTAGCGGCAGGCCTGTGGACGATCAAGATTGAAGGTTTCGCGACTGACACCGGCACCTGCGGCGGCAGCGACACATGCCCTGATCCGACACCGGCGGGTGAAGGCTGCTTCGGCGTAATCCAGAGCGACGGCGCCTGCGACATCACCGCCGGCGACGTCATCTGCTCATTCGGCTCGACGATCACTGCTCCGGCCACGGTCGCTGGAGTCCCGGCCTTCGCCGGCACGGTGAGCAATACCCATGACGTCGGCCAGTATTCCTTCAACAGCAACAACACCGGCACCCTCACCCTCGTTGACACCCCGAGCGGCAAGACCCTGTCGTTCGGCGTAGTGGCCGCCTTGGGCAACGCCTCGCTGTCGGGCGCCAGCATTTTCGCAGGCGGTTCCTTTGCGGATCCTCTGATCCTGACGATCCAGAAGCGCGATCAGACCATCAGCCCCACGCAGTTCCAGAGCGCTTCCAGCGTCACCTTTGATCCGGCCGGCGGCGGCGCGGGTGGCAACGGTCTTGGCCGTGGCTTCGACGCGATCGCAGTGGCAAATGAACAGCATCTCGATCCGGAGACCGGCACGACCCTCGAGGGCGGCGGCACGATCTTCTTCAACGTTGACGGCGGTTACGACTCAGACATCGTTCCGGGCGTGATGGTTCTCCCTTCCTCGTTGATAGTCGACTTCCATTCGACCGTGCTTGCGCTTAACACTGGCGCAGGTCAGGACGGCACGGAGTTGACTGACGCCAGTCTCAATGGCGACTACAGCGACCCACTATCGGGCGCGCATTTCGAGACCGCGTCGGTTCTGTACGGCGCCACTAACAGCAGCGCATACGTCGCCACCACTGGCGGCAATGGTGCTCCTGCTCATGGCTTGGCCATCGCGAATAGCACGAAGGCGATCATGGCCGGCAGCGACACGGGCGCAGGCGTAGTCCTCGTAGCGTCGGGAGCAAACCCGCATCCGACCAAGACCATCACGCTCACCAACGGCTCGACCGAGCCTCTGGACTGGACTGCCATCCAGGTCAATGGCGTTCCTGACGTCACCGTGACGGGCTTCACGGGCGCCTGCAACCCGGCCGGCGGCGACCTCGCCGCATGGAACCCGGGTGCAACTGGTCCGGTGAAGCCTTCCTGCACGATTACCTTCACGGACAGTGGCGCAACCTGCACCAGCGGTTCGCCTGAAGTCGGAACCTGGGAGTTGAAAGGCGCCGACCATGCGATCATCACCGGCACCGGCACCACGACCCCCACGCCTGGCGTGACCTTCTCGCTGAAGTGCTCCTAGGCCAAACGCTCATAACCTCACAGGCTGGATGATGTGAGTACACCGGGGCGGGTCAGAAATGACCCGCCCTGGTTCCTTCTCAGCGACATTGACGGCTCCACCCGTACTGGTTCAGAGTCGGCAAAACTCCTACAAATCGGGTATGACTGTGACCTCTATGAAGAATAGGTTTCTGCTCTCGGCGCTCTCCTTCGCTCTGCTCTGCGCCAATGGATGCGCCACCGCGCAGACGCCCGCCGACGCTACGGCCGCGGCGCCCGCCGCTCCGCGCTTCTCGACGCCGCCGCCCGAAGTCCGCGTGACGACCCAATTTACCGGCGTCGCTCTGCAAATCTACCATCCCGAGACCCGCACCCTTTATTTGTGGACCGGAAGTCCCAAGCCGCAGGCGAAGGAGCAGATGCACTGCTTCAAGATTCAATTGAGCGACACTCCAAGCGGTACGCCGCAAACGCTGGAGTGTGAGCGATGACGGCGAAGATCAGTCTCGTCTGCGCGCTCTCGCTCGTCCTGTTCGCTGCATCGGGATGCGCAAGTCAGGCGCAATCGACGCCCGCGCCAGCGCCCGCACCCGCTGCGGCCACACCATCGACGCCCGCGCCGGTCGAAGTTCGCACCAATCTCGAGTTCGGCGGCCCGCAGGTCTCCATCTACCATCCCGATACGCGCACGCTCTACCTATGGTCCGGCGATCCGCGCCCGGGCCCGCCCCATCGCGACCAGAACTGCATCAAGATTCAATTGAGCGACAGCCTGAGCGGCGGCCCCGTGACCAACGAGCCGTGTCCCAAGTAGAGGACGGGAAATCGGATGAAGTCGGAAGCAGTCCCCGGATTTTCAACTAACCTCGCGCCGCCTGCGCCGTGGTGGGGCCTCAGCGGACGCGGACTCGCGATGTTGGCGCTGATCGTCGTCGCGACCATCGCGGTCTACCTGCCGAGCCTGCGCGACGGCTGGGTTTCGGACGATCTGCAGGTACTCGTCGAGAACAGTTCAATCCGCACCTCGTCATTTGTCACAAACGCGTTCACCCACGACGTGCTGTGGTCGATTAAGCATTACGACCCCGACCAGCAGGTGCACAGTGCGTCGTATCGTCCCTTGGAGCTCGTGTGGTTCGCGCTGAATGCGCAACTGTTCGGCGTCAATCATCCGGCGCCGTGGCACCTGATGAAGATCTTGTTGCAGGTGGTCGCGGTGCTGCTGTGTTTTCGCGCCGCGCAACTGCTGACCGGCGAAGTGGTCGTCGCAATGCTGGCGGCGGCGGTCTTCGGGCTCATGCCGGCGCACGTGGAGCCGGTGGTGTGGGCGAGCGCGATCCCCGAGCCGCTGTCCGCAGTATTCGAGCTGGCGGCGTTGATCTTCCTGATTGAGAGGAAACCAGGATGGTCGCGCGGACTGATGCTCTCGGCGCTGTTCTACGCGTTCGCGATCCTCTCGCACGAGAGTGCGATCTTCTTCCCCGTGATCGTGTTTGCCTACGTGATGATCTTCGAAGCGGCGCCGGCCCAGCACACTCGTCCGGCGCGTCAGGCGCGCACCGCCAGCGCCAGCGCGAATATCGTTCGCGCGCTGACCGCCTGCATCCCGTTCATGTTTGTCATTCTCGTCTATGCCTTCGCACGGATGCACGCGCTCGGCGATCACACGTTCGGCATGCCTCATCAACACACCGAGGCATATCTGCATAACGTGCCGGAGGAGGTGCCGATCCGGAGTGCGGCGCAGATCGCCATGACAATGCCGATGGTACTGTTGGAGTATCTCGGCATCCTCGCGATCCCGGGCATGGCCGATCCGATGCATTCGATCGAGTGGACCACGCAGCTGGACCCGCAGGTATTCATCGCGTGGGCGGCGCTGATCGTGCTGGGCGTGATCGCAATTGCGTTGGCGTCGCGCAGCTCGCGGCGCCGGGTCTATTTGTTCTGCGCGATCTGGGGCCTCATAACGATCGCACCTGCGCTCAAGATCAACACTATCTGGTGGCTGAACCAGGACCGCTACATCTATGCGCCGTCATTCGGATGGTGCCTCGCGCTCGCACTCGCCGCGTTCGAGATTTCCACCGTCGGCGCGCGCGCTCGTCTCTATGTCGGCTTCGCAATCGCACTGCTGCTGCTCAGCTACGGCGTCGCGACAGTCCGGGCGCAGCGCTGCTGGTATGACGAGCTCGCCTACTACACGCGCGTCGTGCAATTGAAGCCGAAGGATCCGTACTTTCATCTCGCGTTGGGCAATCTCCTCGAGAAAGCGAAGGACGACCAGGGCGCGGTCAAGCAACTCGAAATCTCCGAGTCTCTCGAACCGCAGGATCCCTATATGCACATCAGACTCGCCCAAATTTATATAAAGCTCGGCCGGATCAAGGACTTCCAGCGCGAGTACAACGTGTTCGAAGGTTCGGATTCGTCCGTGATCAAGAGCGTGCATGTGGGCCCAGATGGAAAACCGGACGGAAAACCGGACGAACAATCGGCGGCTGCACCGCAACCGCCCGCACCAGTTGCGCATTGATTGATCTACCGCGAATCGTCGAACTATCTTGATAGCGACAAATGAAAGCAGGTAAGGCACCGATGAGTTCGCGCACCAGCACACAGCCAAGCCTTCGCCGCGGGATGGCGGCGATCGCGGCGATCGCGTTGTCGATCGCACTGGGCGCCTGGAACGTCTCAATCGCGCGCGCACAGACCGCCGACGCAACGGCGGGCGCTGCCGGCGCGCCGGCGCAGGCCGCACCACCGGATCAGAGCGGGGCGGCCGCCGACGCGGCGAACCAACAGAATCAAGCCATTCAGCAGGCGCATGATGCCGCCGACGCGGCGGAGCAGGAACTCGACACGGCGACCCAGGCGCGCGATCAGCTCGAGAGCGACGGCGCCGCACAGGATCAGATCGACGCGGCGAATGAAGCCATCGCGCAAGCGCGCGCCGCAAAACAAGCCGCCGATGAGGCAGCGCAAGCTGCAGACGACGCGGCGGGCAAATGAGAGAATCGCTTCAAGATCATTCGCAGGAAGACGGGTGGAAATAGCTATGAGGTATGCGACCGGAACCAGGCGAATCTTCCGCTTTGGATTGCTGGCGATCGCGATACTTGGCTTCTGGATCGTGCTCGCTTTGGGAAATCGATCGCTCGCGCGGGCGCAGAGCGACGAGGTATCCGGCGACGCAGTCGCAGCTACGCCGGACGACGCTCAACCGGATCAGGACGCTGCGAACGGCGCCGACCAGACAGATCCGGATGCGGCAGCCGCTCAACAGGCGCAGACCGCAGCCGACGCGGCCGCTGAGGCGCTCGACTCGGCGACGGAGGCCCGCGATCAGCTCGAGAGCGACGGCGCATCGCAGGATCAGATCGATGCCGCGAACCAGGCGGTCGCGAAGGCGCGATACGATAAGGACAACGCCGATGCGGCAGTGAAAGCGGCAGACGACGCGGCGAACCAGTGAGAGAATCGCGTCAACATGATTCGCGGAGAAGCCTGAATGCCGCGCAGGAAGCGCGCCCGATCGCGTCCTCAAAGTGGATCGACCCGTTCGAAGCTCCGAGTTTCTGCTGATCCCCCTTCATCAGTAACCATTTCGCCCGGCGGCGAAGCGACCGAAACATCGGTCTTCCGCTTCGAGGGTATCGACGCGGCGATACTCGCGCTGCTACTTGGCTTTGCGCTGCTTCTGATCGCGAGCACCGGCTTCGCCAACGGCGAGGAACTGTGGCCGATGCCCGACGCGATCGAATACGCGGCGGTTGCGGTGAACCTCGATCGCGGCCTCGGCCCGGTGCTCCACTTCGCGGGAAATTCCTATCCGCCGCGCTACACGGTCGGCTATCCCATGATGCTTGCCGCTGCGTATCCAATTCTCGGACACAGGCCTGAGCGACTATATGCAGTCACGGCGCTGACGGCGCTCGTCGCGATAGCCGGGCTTTACTTGCTGACACTGTGGATGTTCGACCGGCCAAGCGCGGCGCTGGCTGCTCTGCTATTGGCGACATCGCCGCATTTTCTCGGCCTGTCGGCGATGGTCATGAGCGACGTTCCCGCGCTGGCCGTCGTAGTTCTCGCGGTACTGGCATTCTTGTATTCGCTCGAAAAAGAAAGCCTGGTTGCGGCGGCGTTGTGCGGACTGCTGCTCGGCCTCGGCATCGCAATCCGCGTGAGCAACGGCGCGATTCTGGTTGGAATGCTCGCGGCAGTGTTGCTCGTCAGGCCGCGCAGATTCCAGTTGGCGCAAGCGCTGACGTTCGGGCTCGGACTCATCGCACTTCCATGTTTGCAGGCCTGGCTGAATCTGCACTACCTCGGTTCGATCTTCTCAAACGGCTACGCCTTCTGGCTGCCCGCGTTCTACAGCAGCGCAGTTTTCAAAACGTTCAAGCTCAGCTACCTGGTTGCACCCGCCGATCCGATTTATCGCCACGGAAACTTCGTCGCCTATGCTCTGGCGATGCTCGGCATCGACGGCATCTTCAACCAGCTTCACTTGGGCACGGAATCCCGGACGCTGGTTCACGCGCGCTACTCTTTGTTCCCATTTCCAGTGGTGGCCTTCGCGGCGATCGGCGTGTTCCAGGTAATCCGCCAGAAGCGCAATGCCAGCACGATGCGCGCGCTGTACCTGGGCTTCAGCTTCCTCGCGTTGCTGCTGCTCATTTATCTCCCTTACTTCCACGTCGAACCGCGCTTCATGCTGCCGGCGGTGTTCATCGTCTTTGCCGCAGCGGGCTGGGGACTGGTCAACGCGAATCGAAGCCTCGATTGGGGATGGATGGGCTTTGCAGTGATTGCACTGGATGTGGTTCTCGCCGGCGCTGTCATGGTCGAGACGTTTTCACGACTCACGACGCCGACGCCGCGGCAATCGGAGCTTGTCGCAGAAGTGCAGGCGTTCCGCCCCGAGCTGAAGAACGCCGTGCTGGTGAGCGACATCTCCTTGCAATGGCTCGAGCTGATCGCAGACGGCGAACAGACCGAATTCGTCGGCCTTAGTACCAATCTCTACGGGCGAGCGGTAAACGAAAAGCATCTGGTCTGGCTCTACCAGAAAAAGTCTCAAGGATGGTCCGGCGCGGTGCCGCCGATATTGATTCTTCCGAGCGGCGGACTCGACCCGGCGGTAGTCCGCAAGCTAGCAGACGACGACAAGCAGGGACGTCCGGTGTACCTGCTGGTCGCGATGCCGCAGACCACCCAATCTTTCAATGTGCTCAAGCGGGAATTCTCCGAAATCGATCGCGACTTCTCGCACGAACCGATCGCGCGCAATCGCGAAGTGGGGCTTTACCGGTTGAAGCCTCAATAGCCAGCGGCTGTTGACGCGGAGGTAACGACGACGCGGCGAGACAGAAATGTCCCGCCGTTTTTGTCGCTAAATCGGTCGAATATATCGAATGAGTATTAAAATCCGTCAGTTTGATTAGGTGAAAGGTCAGAAATCACCAACTTCAGCGCCGGAGGGTGCTTCCTGCACTCACGAGCAAGATGGTAACTGCGATTAATTCTCCTTAATGGGCGGTTCTTGCTGCCGTAACGACTGGATTAAATTTGCGCAGTGAGCTATTTGTGCGCAGTCATTTCGCTTTAGGGACCATTTGCCATCTATTATGACAAGGATTGCGACCGAAAGATCCCCTGATTCAGGACGTTTGTCTACGAAACGTTCTGTACTGCATCTTTTGGCAGGTCGTGTGTTCGGGGGCGCGGAAGAGCACTCGTTGTCAATTCTGATTGGAATGGGCGCGTATGGGTTCAAGCCATGCCTGGCGGCGCCGGCGGAATTGATCGAAGCGATGGAACCGCAGCTTTCTGAGGCTGGCGTCGAGTGCGTCCCGATTGAGTTTTCGTCGCGGCTGGACTTGCTGAGCGGCGCGCGTTTGCTGCGCTTCATGCGGCGGGAGAATGTCGCGATCCTCCACTGTCATCTGTTCACCGCGGCCCTGGTCGGCGCGGGAATCGCACGGATGGCCGGGGTAGGGCGCGTGATCGAAACATGTCACGGGCCCGAAGTCTGGCGAATGGGCAAAGGCTTGCGCGGCAGCTTCTGGGTCGATCGGCAGGTTGGCAGGATGGTCGACGTTTACATTGCCGTGTCGCACGCCGCGGCGCGCCATCTGAGCGAAAACAAGCGCGTTCCGCAGGACAAAATCCGCGTTATCCACAACGGCCGCGATCTCGATCGCTTTGCTGCGACGGACAAGTCGCGCCGGCGTTCGACTCGAGCGGCGCTTGGATTGGGCGATGAGCCGACGCTTCTGACTGTGGCGCGGCTGGACGATCAAAAGGGGCATCGCCATCTGCTCGATGCAATTGCGATCGTTGCGGCGCGGAGGCCGAATCTGATCCTGCTGCTGGCGGGTGATGGGCCGCTCGAAGGTTCCCTGCGTAACCAATGCGCGGCGCTCGGGATTTCGGAACGTGTTCGATTCCTCGGCTATCGGCGCGACGTGCCGGAGTTGTTCGAAGCCGCGGACATCGTGGTGCTGCCGTCGCTATACGAGGGTCTGCCACTGGTGGCGATCGAAGCGCTCGCGGCGGGCCGCCCACTGGTCGCCACGAATGTTGACGGCACGCCCGAAGTTGTGATTCACGAACGAACCGGGCTGCTCGTGCCGCCGGCGAATCCGGTCGTGCTCGCGGCGGCGATCGAACGGCTGCTCGAGAATCCGGAATTGGCTGCGCGATTGGCGTCAGACGGACGCGAATTCGTGCAGAAAAATTTCGCGGTGCAGCGCCAGGTAAGGGAAACCGCTGCGCTTTACTCGGAACTGATCGGACTGAGCCGTAAAGGAGAAGCCGCTTAGGGACTCTGCGTCGGGGGACGCTAAATTTTTGGCGATATTGTTTTACATCTCGGCACTCCTGCTGCTGTACGCCTATGTGCTGTATCCGGTGGTGTTGTTCGTGGTGACCGCTTCGCAGGCGCGTCGCCTCGATCCGCCACGTGATTCGGCGGACGGCGCCACGCCTTCGCTGTCGGTGATCGTCGCGGCCTACAACGAAGAGCGTTGCATCGCTCAGAAGATCGAAAATTTTCTCGCATCCCAATATTCGGGCGACGCCGAATTGATCGTCGTGTCTGACGGATCGACCGACCGCACCGCGGCGATCGCCAACTCGATGACGTCCGGACGCGTGCGCGTGATTCGCCAGGACACGCGGCGCGGCAAGGGAGTCGCGGTGAACGCCGGTGCCGAGGCTGCGCGCGGCGACGTGCTTGTATTCACCGATGCGAACGCGATGTTCGCACCCGACGCGCTGGGAAAAGTCGCGCGGCCCTTCGCTGACAAATCGATCGGACTGGTGACGGGCGTATCGCGCTACCCCGGCGAGACGATTGGCTCGGCGTATCAGCGCTACGAGCAGATGCTGAAAGGACTCGAATCGCGGCTCGGCGTGGTCGCAGGTGCGGACGGCGCGCTTTATGCGATTCGTCGAGAGTTGTTCGCGCCGCTCGACCCCGCGCTGATCAATGATTTTGTGCATCCGATACTCGCGTCGATCGCGAGAGCGAAGTCGGTGATGGCGGGCGACGCCGTCGCGGTCGAGGAATTTTCGACGTCGAGCGAATTTGCGCGACAGGTGCGGATGGTCTCGCAGGCGGCGCTGGTTTATTTCCGGATGCTGCCTGAGCTTGTCGCGAAGCGGCGGTGGAGCTCGATCCTCGTTCTCACCTCGCATAAGCTCTTGCGCTGGCTGACCGCTCCGTTGCTCGCGATGGCAGTAATCGCGACCGTGCCTCTTGCCGGAAGCGGGGAAGCCTTCCAAATCGTATTGGGTCTGGAGATTTTGTTCGCGATTGTCGCGGCGGCCGGATGGGTCGCTACGCGCCGCGGCACCGACGGCAAAGCAACGTTCGCGTACCAGTTCGTTGCGCTCAACTGCGCGCAGGCGATTGGTCTGTGGCGATGTTTTGCCGGCGAAGTGCCGGTGCTGTGGGAGCCGAGGAAGTTATAACCGGGGGGCCGGGGTTATGGGGATTGACAGTTGTAGTTTGTAATGAAGGCCGGCGCGCGGATTGGGAGGAACTGACCGCGCAGTCCGCCGATGCGACAATCGGCCATCTGTGGGAGTGGCGCGATCTCGTCGGTGCGGCGTACGGCTTCGATTCGTTTTACCTGATGGCGCAAAACAGTCGCGGCCGTGCGGTCGCGGGCGCACCGTTTGTTTTCGTGCGTAGTCTGCTTTACGGCAGCGAACTCTCGTCGATGCCGTATATCGACTACGGCGGAGTTTGCCACGCCGACTCGATCGATCCGGCGGCGCGCGCCGCGGCGGATGCCGAGTTGATTGCGAGTGCGCGCGAGTTGGCGTCGAAGCTGCGCGCCAAGCGCTTGCACATCCGCAGCCTGCAAAAGATGGATGCGCCGTTCGAAGTCAGCACAGAGAAAGTCGCGCAGCATCTGGCGCTCTCAAAGTCTGTCGAGGAGCAGATGAGCCGGCTGCCGTCGGAGCGTCGCAATCGGCTCAAGCGGATCGGAAAGCTTGGGCTTGGCGTCGAGGTCGGAGATCCGACTGACGCGGCGACGCTGGCGAACTTCGGCGGAGTCTACTCGGAGAATCAGCGCGACCTCGGATCGCCGACGCATAGCCGGCGGTTCTTCCGCGAACTTGTGGTGAGGCTCCGCGATCGGCTGTCGCTGATTTGCGTGCGCAACAATGGTCGCGTGATCGCGGCAGGCCTCGCGATGAATTTCCGCGGCGCGATGACGCTGCCGTGGTCGGGCGCGACCGCTGAATCGCGTCCCGTGTACGGCACCAACGCGCTGTACTGGCGAGCGATCAGTCTTGCGATTGAAACCGGCTGCCACACGTTTGATTTCGGGCGTTCGACCCTCGGATCGGGAGTTTACGAATTCAAGCGGCAATGGGGGCCGACGCCGGTGCAGCCGTACTGGAGCACGCTCTACCTTTCGCCGCGCCGCACGAGCGCGCCGCGCAATCGCAAGAGCCTGTTGACGATCAGCCGCCTTTGGCGCTACTTGCCGCTGAACGTAGCGCGCGCGGTTGGCCCGGGGCTGCGACGGGGGATTTCAAATTGAGCTCGATGGCGGCATCGCGATTCGGAATCGAGAAGGCGGCGGGCGAGCCGTCGCGGATGCGTCGCAATGCGTACCGCCTGATCGGCGAGATCCACATTCCGGGACGGATTCGGCTGAATCACGTGTTCCGCGAGATCAAGAACCTGGGCCTGCCGGAAAGCGGCGTGAGGATGCTCGATGCGGGCACGGGGCGCGGCGATATCGCGCTGCATTGCGCGCGACTTCATCCGGAGTGGCGAGTGCATGGGATCGATCTGGAAACTGATCGGGTCGAGCGATGCCGCACGGCCGCGGCGAACCTCGCGCTCGGCAACGCCACCTTCAGCCGCGACAATCTGCTCAACCTGGCCGATAACTCGAAATACGATCTGATCACCAACACTGACGTGCTCGAGCATATCGAGGACGATCGGGGCGCGATGGCGAACCTGGCGCGCGCGCTCAATCCGGGAGGCTACCTGCTGCTGACGTTCCCGTCGGTGCCGCAGCGGCGACATCTGAAGCTGGTCGCGTGGCGCGAGCGTCGAATCGGATTCAAGCCCGAGGACATCGGTCACGTGCGGCCGGGCTACTCGCCCGAGATGATAAACGGGCTGGCGCGCGAAGTCGGCCTCGAGCCGGTCAAGACGGTGTGGACATACGGGCCGTTCGGGAATCTCGCGCACGACGTTTTCTTCGTTCTTGGCGACAGCAAGCCGAATCCGATTGTGTTCGCGGCGTCGCTGCCGTTCCTGCTCGCGCTCAGCTTTCTCGAAAATCACACGACTACGCGGCACGGCTCAGGCCTGCTCGCGATCGTGAGAAAGCCGGTGCGGCGATGAAGGCAAGCATTTTCGTACTGATGGACGCGCTCGGCTGGGAATGGATCAAGGAGCATCCGTTCCTGAAAGACGTCGCGCCGTATCGGCGTCCGCTGGATTCCGTGCTTGGCTTCAGCACCGCGGCGATACCGTCGATACTGACGGGACGATTTCCGGATGAGCACGGGCGACTGTCGCTGTTCCATCGCGCGAACGGGCACTCGCCGTTCAAGAAGCTGAGCCTTATCTGTGCGATGCCACCGTGGATGGTCGAGAATCGCTACGCGCGGTTCGGGGTGAAGACGCTGGCGCGCCGGATGAACAATCTGAGCGGATATTTCCAGCTTTACGGAATTCCGCTGAGCTACCTGCCGAAGCTCGACGTTTGCGAAAAGCGAAATATATACGCGCCGGGCGGGATTCCGGGCTCGACCTCGATTTTCGACCTGTTGCACGATGGCGGTAAATCCTACAAAACGTATTGCTACCATGACGGGACGGATGACGAGCTGATTGCCGCGATGGAAGCGGACCTGCGAGCGGGCCAGGCGAAGTTTTATTTTCTGTACCTCGCCGAGCTTGACTACTTTCTGCATCTGCACGCCGACGATCGCGAGGCCGCGGCACAGGTGCTGAAGAAATATTCCGACAAGATCGCTCATCTGCACGAGATCGCGACGCAAACCTACGGCGCCGCCGACGTTCACGTCTTCGGCGATCATGGGATGGCGCCGACGATGGCGACGATCGACGTGCAGGCGCGGCTCGCACCGTTGCCGATCAAATCGTCGGTCGATTACCTGTGCCTGCTCGATTCCACGATGGCGCGCTTCTGGTTCTTCACGGCGCGCGCGAAAGAGTTGGTGACCGCGGCCTTGAAGGATGTCGACGGGGGACGCTGGCTCGAGTCCGAGGACCTGATCAAGCTGCACTCGTGGTTCCCGGACAGCAAATACGGCGAACAGATTTTTTTGACGGAGTCGGGGACGGTGATCGCGCCGAGTCATATGGGCGAGCGAGCGTTGGCGGGGATGCACGGGTTCATTCCCTCGGCGCCGCATTCGCGATCGGCGTTCGTGTCGAGCGTGGACTACGGCGAAAGCATCACTCAGATCACCGACCTGTTCGGGGTTATGAAGGCGCATGTTTGAGACGGAGGATCGGATATGAGAACCGGCGCGGTATGTGAAGAGGGCTACGCGCGGCTGCAAGGAAACTTCAGCCACTGGCGCGTGCCGGCCGCTATAGTCGAGGACCTCGTCGATCAGCGAAGCGCCGTGAGTTATCCGCGCGGCGCCATGATCTTCCTCGAAGGATCGCCGGGTGACTTGTTCGGGTGCGTGCTTGCCGGCTACGTCAAGGTGTACTGCAACATCGCCAACGGCGCGCGAGTGCTGACGCGGCTGTCGGGTCCGGGAGAAATTATCGGCTACGCCGACGCCGAGGACTGCAAGGGGCGCCGGTCGAAAATATTTGAGACGCAGGCGCTGTCGAAATGTTCGGTCGCGTTGTTCACGAGAGAACGGGCGGTGCGGCTGCTGCGGGCGCTCGATCCCGATCAATCCATAGAACTCTATCAAACGCTTAATTCGTTCTGGTCGACGTCGCTGCGGTGGTGGACGAGCTTTCTTGGCCTACCCTTCGAAAAACGGCTCGAGATTGTGCTCAGCGACCTTGCGCGGCGCGTAGGTGTGCATGACAACCGCGGCACGCTGATCATCCCCGAGCTTTCGCAGGCGGACCTGGCGGAGATGATCGCGAGTTCGCGGCCCCTGGTCAGCCGGATTCTTGGTGAAATGGAGGAGCGCGGACTGGTTCAGCGGCGAGGGAAACAGTATCTTCTCACGAAGAGTTGGGATTCCCAGGAACATAGGCTTGCCCGCATGCGAAGCCCTCTCGGCGATGAACCAGGCGCTATGGATTCGGCGGTTCAACCGCAGCACTATGGCCGGCTGTCCGTCGTCGCCGATCGGGCAAGGGTTCCGAGGGGGAGGACGACGCTGAAAGGTGCGGCTGGAAAATAATTGAATGAAGATGGGTAAACTCGGGTTCGCCCGCGACTATATTCGTGCCGGTGCGGCCTTGATCGGGATAACTGTGTTGGCGATAACGATGTCAATTTCTATGGGTGGATGCAGCCTGTTCTCCGGCGCGCCGGTGAAGGAAAAAATTGTTACTCACCCTGAGGCAAAGACTCCCGACCCGTATCAAATCGGCCGCGATGACGAGCTCGAAGTGATTGTCTGGACCCAGCCGCAACTCAGCGGAAAGGTGACGGTCGCGTCGGACGGAACGATCTCAATGCCTCTGATAGGACGAGTGCCGGCGGCGGGTCTGACGCCAGATCAGCTCAAGGCGGACCTCGAGAAGCGCTACGCTCGCTATGTTCACGATGCGAATGCTACGGTGCGCGTGACCGATCCCGCCAGCCACGTATTTTACGTGCTCGGTGAAGTGAACAAGCCTGGGGTCTTCAAGCTTCACTCCGGCGAGGTGCTTTCGCAGGCGCTGGCAGAGGCGGGCGGTCTGGGCCAGTTTGCGGATGCGGGGAAAATCCGCATTCTGCGCCACAAAGACAATGAGACGGTCGTGATCACGGTCAACTACTACGTGGTGCGATCTGGTGGGGATGTGTCAGCGGACGTTCCGGTAGAGCCCGGAGACACGGTGCAAGTGCCATGATCATGAGAACGAAAACTTATCCGGGTATGCCACTTCTCTTGGCCGCGGTTCTGCTGTTTGCATTTCCGGCAGCAGGGCGGGCGGATAGTCTGTTCCGGTTCTATCCCGAGCTGGCGGGCAGCGGATTTTACGGGGATAACGTCCCGCTACGGACGCAAAACGAAGAGGGCGATTTCGCCGGTACTCTGGTCGGCGGATTTTTTCTCGACTACACATCTGCCGCCAGGTATGCATCGCTGCACTACGACACGTTCGCCCAGCTTTTCGCGCAACAATCCCGCTTCGATCGCGCCGGCGAGGGCCAGTTTGTCCGTGCGACGGACCTTGAAAATCTCTCTGCGACGACCAAGCTGCGCTTGGATGAATTATTCTACCGCGATGCGCCGACTGTCGCGGGGATAGTCACGAGCGACCAAGCTCCGCAATTCAACTCGGTGGCGGCGCAACTGTTGCTGGCGAACGATCAGGCGTCGATCAATCAGTTCACCGCAGTATTGTCCCACTATTGGGGGCGCAATTGGGCCAGTGAACTCGCGCTCCATCAGACCACCTTCTGGAACAATGGCGGCACGAACAACACCTTGAACAATACAAGTTACGAGCAAGGCGTCAGCACCTTTACCGAATATCACTTTTCGGATCGCTTCTCGCTCGGTGGCGGATATCGGTTCTATGATTTTCGATTTACCTTTCCGGGACGACCCGGCTTGCAGGCGCACTGGCCTTTCGTGAAGATTGGCTGGAACCCGATCGAGAACCTCTACCTCTCTGGAATCGTGGGGGTTGTCGTTTCCAATACGCAAGGTAACAGCCGGCAATCCGTCAATGTGGGCGGCATCGGATTGGCCGAATACGATTGGCAGCGGTTACATCTTAAGCTTTACGGAGGCCAGCAGCCGGAGCTGACGGCAGGCTTCGGTGGGGCCAGCAATATCCAGGAAGTCCGCGGATTGGCGCTCTATGATTTCACGCGCCGGGTGACCGGAAGTGTTGGCGGTGGGTTCTATCAGACAAACGGGAGCGGGTTTAACGGACAACTTATCTCCTGGGGCGTCGGCGTGAACGATCGCCTGAATAAGTATCTCAGCGTTTACACGAAGTTCGTTGAGCTTCGCCGCAATGAAACCACGTCGAGCGAATTTCTTCCCTCCGGCACGCAGAGCGGAAAGGAAGCAGTTGGCAACTATTTCATCGTGGGCTTCACTGCTTCGGTCGAAGCATTTAGATGGAGCTGGCAATGAGTAATCAGACCTTCATCAGCGTTGGACCTTATTGGGATATTGTCCATCGCCACCGATCGAGCTTCGTGGCTGTCGTCGTGGCCGGATTGGCGCTCACGATGTTGGCGCTGGTTACGATCCCCAAGCAATACACTTCGGCCATGCTGCTGGAAGTGTGGCATGCTGATATTCAAGCCAACCTGATCGGAGCTGAGCCTCAGAACAATAACTCGACTCCTCATATTGAAACGCGACTGGAGGCGCTCAGCCAGGAGACGATCGCTCGCAGTCATCTTGAAGAATTGATATCGAAGCATGGTCTGTATGTGCGCGACGGCAAGGTGGAGCCCGGCGCAGCGGGGGAAATGGCAAACGCCATTTCGATCAGCATTCCCGACTCGGTATTGCAGTCGAAAACCCCGAATCGCTTTCAGAGAAGCCTCCCGCCCGATGCTGTTGAAATTTCCTTTCAGTATCGCGATCCGGCCAAGGCACAGGCGGTGGCGAACGATCTGGGCGCCATAATGATCGACGAGTACCGCAAGGAACTCGAGCGCCACAACGAAGAAACCATCAAGCTGATTTCGAGCGAGGTCGAGGAGACCCGGTCCAAGCTGGCCGATGGCCAGGCCCAGATCAAAGTCCTGAAGCAGAAGTATCGAGGAAGTTTGCCGCAAGACCTCGACGACAACGTCAAGGCCCTGCAAGCGCTGCAGATGCAGGTCGAACGGAACGCGCAGGGCGCCAGCAAGACTGACGCGTCCGATGCCGCAGCGACCAACGCGCCGAAAGCAAACACGCCCGATGGAGCGCTGGCAGCGCTAAAGACCAAGCTCGTCGGACTCACTGCCCAATACAGCGACGAATATCCGGAAGTGATCGAGACCAAGTCGCAGATCGCAATTCTCGAGAGGCAGATCGCGACCACTCCCGCCAGGAAGGAAGCGACAGCGCCGGCCCCCGATTCGGCCGCGGGATTGACGCAGCAACAAATTGCCGACTACCAGCGCAGGATCGCAGATACGCCAGCGCATGAGGAAGCGATCGCGGCGGTGAATCGCGACTACGCCATTCTGTCGAGCCGCTATCACGATCTCAGCGATCTGCTGTTTCAGGCGCGTGCGGATCAAGCGGTACTCGAACGCGGGCAGGGCGAGCGCCTGAAGGTACTGCAGCCCGCCGGCTTGCCGATGAATCCGTCGTATCCAAATCGAGCGGCGCTGATCGGCGGGGGCGTTGCCCTGACGCTGTTCGTTGCGCTGGCGATCCCGTTCGCGCTGTTTTACACCGACACGTCGTTCAAAGACTCCGACGACATCAAAGCCGAGTTTGCCGACGTCAATGCGATCGCGATCTCGCGAGTGGAAGAGGTCGAGCGCCGCATCCTGAACGCCCAGCTAAAGCAGGCGGAGGAGCCGCTCGCAATCGAGTCTAATGGAGCGTCGGGTAATTCCGGTGCGAACGGACATGGATTGTCCGCCAATGGAGATTCGGCGGCGGTCAACGGCGACGCTGCAAACGGCAATCGCGCAGACATGAGTCTCGTGCCGCTAACGGGCCGGGCCGCGAGGTTCGCCAATCGCTATCCGGCGCCGCCGCTGGTGGCGGCTGGCGAAGAGATGATCAGCACCGCGGCCGACGAGTTCCAGCTGCTCGCCTTCAAGCTCAGGTCGTGGGCGGCGCAACACGACAACGCCAAGATATTCGTCATCGCGAGTGCGGTCGGCGGAGAGGGAAAGAGTTTCATCGCGTTGAACTTGGCGGCTGCACTGGCGGTGTCAGGCAGCGGCACTTTGCTGATCGACGCTGACATCCGCGCGCCCTTTCAGCACTACGCTTTTCCCGTGCCGAAGGTCGAGGGACTCCTTGGATATCTGCAGGGAAGCGCGGAACTGCCTGCCACCATATTGCCGACCCCGGTTCCGGGCCTCAGCCTGATGCCGTCAGGTGGGACCAGCAACCGCGCGCCTGAATACCTGGCTTCGGTCAGGATGGACCAGTTGATCGCAACCGTGAAGCAAAGCAGTGCGTACCAGTTCATCATTGTAGATACGCCGCCTGCATTGCTCGTCCCGGACGCCCAGATACTCTCGACGGCGGGTGATGGCACGATTGTCGTCACGGCGGCCGACAGTACCGCTCGCGCCGCGACCACCAAGACGTTTCTGATGTTCGATCCCGCCAACCTGTTTGGCGTGGTGCTCAACCGGTTCAAGCCTTCTTATTCCACCGTGCGCAGCGAGCGCTATGGCCGTTACGGCCGATACGGGCGCTATGGGCGCTACGGGAAATACTCGAAGTACTCCAAGTACTCGAAATATGCCGATCCTGATTTGAGAGAATGAACGTCGGCGCGTTCAGCTTGAGCCCGCCGGGATCGTTTCCGCTCAGCGCCGATCCGACATATCAGGACGAGGTGCGCAACGAACTGGAACTGCTGCTCGATCGCGTTCACAAAAGCGCCGCAGCTCCGAGTGTCGCCGGCGTGCTGTTGACTGGGAGTTTCGCGCGCGGAGAGGGCACCATAATCCGCGATGCCGGGAGCAAGAGCCGGTGGCTGAGCGACGTCGAATGCCTGGTGGTGGTTCGAAACGGGATAGTCCCGAGTCAGGAGATTCACCAGTCGATGCGGCAGATCGAGCGTGAGACCAACTCGGATCAGGCCAGCTCTGCTCGCGGCATCAAGGTTGAATTGCGCGCGCTGTTTGCCGAGGGAATGTTGCGGCTGCGTCCGACGATCTTTACCCGCGAGCTGTGCGAGAATGCGAAGCTCTTGTGGGGCGATCCCGCCGCGATTCCGCTTCCGCCGGCGCCGTCGAGCGAAAAAACAATTTCCAAATACGATGCGTTTCGTCTGCTGAACAACCGGATCATCGAACAAATCGCGGTCCGCAGCGAGTATGCGGACCGCAACAGCGATACCACTGCGACCGCCTACTCTCTGACCAAATTCTGGATTGACCTGGGGACATCGCTGTCGGTTTTTCTGGGATGCTACCGGCCCGGATATCGCAGCAGGCAGAAGCCGGTGGAGGACGCACTGCGCGCCAACCAGGAGATACTGGGAGGTGAGATGTGCGGCCGGCTCATCCAGCGCTTTCGCAATGCGATGGCGCAAAAGCTCGGTCAGAATGAATTTCCATCCGGCGACCTCACGCCTGAATTCAGGGAGGCCGTTGAGATCGCGCGCGCGACCTGGAACTGGGAAAGCGGGCAATTGTTGGGCACGAGTGCGGCCGCGGGCGATTGGCGCGGGATCTTCGCGCGTTTGAGCCGCCTCGAAACGGCGCAGCAACGGCTGCGCGACTGGGCGCGCCTGTTCAGGCGGCCTTCCGGATTGCGTCAATTGGGGCCGCGCGCGATGCTCGCCGCCGCGCGGGTCGGTTCGCTCGCCACGCTGATTTACGGAAGCGGATGCGTCATCGATTTCTTCTGGGACGAAATTGGATCGGACAAAGGCGGTGGGACCGAAATGGCGGCCGAGCTTTGCCGCAGTCTCGCCATTGAAGCGCGGGACCCCTCGGAGCGCCGCCGCCTGCTCACTCGCGCGACGCTCGTTGCCTGGGAGCGGCATTTGAGGTTCTCAGCCGCATGAGTCGCGCGGTCACCATCTCGATTCTCACCTACAGGCGCCATGAACATCTCAGGCGTGCGCTCGAATCGGCGCTTCGGTATGCAAACCAGGTGGCCGAGATCATCGTGGTCGATAACGCTGCGGAACCCGAATTGAAGAGCATGCTGGCGTCCGACTATCCCGACGTGCGTTACATCGCCGCGCCGTCAAATGGCGGATGCGAGGGACGCAACATCGGGTTGCGCGCGGCATCGACGCCAATCGTGATCACGATCGATGACGACGTCGAGTTGTCCAGCCAGGACTGCATCACCGAAGTGGAAAGCGCATTCGCGCGCGATCCGCGGCTGGCGTGCCTGAACTTCACCGTTACCGGCGTCGACGGCAAGGTGCTGGAGCGCGACTGGTGCCATCCGCGGCCAATCTCGCACGCATCGCAGGAGTTTGAGACTCACTTCATTCTTGAAGGAGCGAGCGCGCTCGACCGCGAAAAGGTTCTGTCGGTGGGCGGCTACCCGGCTGAATTCTTTCTCGGACACGAAGGAGTCGATCTGAGTTATCGATTGATCGGCGCCGGCTACCGTGTCGTGCATACGCCGCGCGTAGCGACGACGCATCACGCCGCGATCGAGCATCGCCCCGACTGGCGCGTATACTACTACTACACTCGAAATGGAATTTGGGTTTCATATAGATCGTTCCCGCCGATGCCGGCGACATTGCAGGTGCTCGCCTACCTTCCGCGGATGGGATTTTTTTCGTTGCGCGCGATGCAGCTTCCGGCGTTTTTCCGGGGATGCGTGGACGGTGCGCGCGGGTTGCGACGAATGGACCGCCGCAATCTGGATGCCGATTCTCTGAAGCACCTGCGCGAGATCAGGTCCGAACGGGTGCCGCTGTTCGGGCGAATCCAGCGGCATCTCCGCGAGAGAATTCTTTAAGGACTGTCGTGACCCTCTACTTCATATTTTTGTTCCTGGTTCCATTTCAGGAACACCCGATTTTGGGCGCCCAGCTCTTTCACGTCGGGCAGTTCCCGATGACGCCGATCAAAGTGGTGGGAATTCTCCTGGTCATCGCGACTATATTGGTCCCGCGACCGCGCGACGCGGCGCCTCGGCCAGGCGGGGCGATTCTGTTGCTGTTTGCGGCGTTCGCGATGTTTCAGGTCCTTGGAACCACCCTGTCATCCTTGAGTTTTCCGACTACCGATGCGTCGACGTTATTATCGTTCGCGATCCTGATGTTCGCGACGAACGTCCTGATCAGCACTCAGAACAGATTGCAAAATACGATTCGCGTGATCGTGCTGGTCGAAACGTTCGCGAGCACGTGGTTATACAAGCAGTACTACATTTATCATTGGCCGCGGCCGCTCGGTCCTTCGGCGGACCCAAATTACGAGGCGCTTTCTCTGGTGATGACGGTGCCGCTCGCGATTTGGCTGGCCAGTTACGAAGATCGGAATTTTTGGAAGTGGGTAGGACGAATTTGCGCACCGATCCTTGCGTTCGCGGTGTTCGTTTCGCAATCGCGAGGCGGGTTGCTCGCGCTGGTCGTCATGGCTGTTCTGGCGTGGGCGAATTCGCGTCACAAAATGCGCTTGGTGGTCGGATTCACAGTTGCCGTCGCCTTTATGTTCGCGATTGGCCCGTCCCAGATGATCAAGCGCCTCGAACAGATTCAGTTCCAGGGACAGGCGGAGACGGGCGCTGAGGTCTCGACGCGAGCCCGCGTCGAGCTGGCGCGAGCAGGTGTCCGAATGATGGAGTCGCACCCATTGTTTGGCGTAGGGCTGGGCCAGTTCCAGCCGGCTGAATTTCACTACAACCCGTTGCTGATCAGCCTCGAGGCGCATCCGCACATCGCGCACAACACATACGTACAATTGGGCGCGGAGGGCGGGCTTCCCACGCTGGTGCTGTATCTGGCGATTCTCGGAGTGACGCTGTCTACTTGCCGCAGGGCGCAGAAGACAGCCGGCGTGCCCGATAGTACCGCGGCGCTTGCGCTGGCATTTCAGGTCGGATTGATCGGCATCATGGTGGCGGAGTTCTTCCTGACCGCGCAATACATTAAAGAGGTTTGGGTGTTCATCTCGCTCGCGCCCAATTTGTATACGATCGCCCTTCATGCGGCGGCGATGAGCAAGAAGACCGTGCCGGTCAAGGGAACCGCGGCTGCGAAGCCGGTCATCCTGATGCCACGTCTGCGCACCGGATGAAGATCCTGCTCGTCTCGGAGATGATCCCGTGCCTGCCGAGTCATGACGGGTTCCGCCTGATACCCGCAAACCTGATTCGCAACCTCCGCGATCGTCACGACCTCCATCTCGTTGCGCTGTCGCACGAAGGAGAAGGCGATCAGCAATCGGAATGGCCGCGCGCTCACTGCAAGTCAGTCTCTATTTTTCGTACCGATGACGATGGTCGCGCCAGGTTGCGCGCGATAACGGGCGCCGTCGATCCTGCGCTCCAGCGCTTCGTGAGCGATGCGGTCGCCAGGCTGCGCCCCGACCTGCTCCACCTCGAAGGAGGAGGACTGGCAGCGCTGCTTCAAACGAAGGCGGGCTATCCAGCGGGTATCCTCTGCGTGCATGACTCCAAAGCGCTCCGCTACCGCGAGTTCGCCGAGTACGCCACCCAACCGCGAGAGCGAGTTCGTCTCAAACTCTTCTCGGCTCTCGCGCGCCGACAGGAGCGTCGCTGGTTTCGATATGCGGACCGCGTCGTTGTCACCTCGCCGTCCGACGCGCAGGCGCTGTCGCGAGCGGTGAGCGCGGAACGAATCGCCGTGATTCCCAACGGCGTTGACCTCGAGTATTTCGCGTACCGGCCCGCGACGGAGGCGGCCCGAATCGTTTTCACCGGCAATATGAGCTGGCTGCCGAACGAAGATGCGGCCGAACATTTTGCCCGCGATATCCTGCCGTCGATCAGAGGCCGGGCTCCCGACGCGTCATTCTGGATCGTCGGTGCGGATCCCTCCCCGCGAGTCCAAAAGCTGGCAAGCATTGCCGGTGTTCACGTCACGGGGACCGTCGCCGATATCCGCTCGTGGATCTGGAGCGCCAGCGTCTACGCCAGCCCGCTGAGATTTGGCCTCGGCGTAAAGAACAAGATTCTCGAAGCGATGGCGTGCGGCGCGCCCATCGTTGCTACCTCGCGAAGTCTCTCCGGCACACCGCTGATCGATGGTCGTCACGCGATGATCGCGGATGACGACGCCAAATTTGCCGAGTCGGTCGTCCGCTTGCTGTCAGACTCCGCGCTGCGCGAGTCGCTCTCGCGCGAGGCGCGGCGCAAAGTCGAGTCAGAGAACTCGTGGCAGTCGGTCGCGATGCAGTATGAAGGCGTTTACCGCCAAGCCCTGGCCCAGCCGCGATCGATCAAGGATCGCTAAGTATCTGCTTTGCGGTAGCCGCGGGAACTTTCGCGCGCTGGCGGCCTGGCAGCAGTCCGAGGCGGACGATCTTCACTGCCGCTGCTTGCGGCAACAGGGCGGCGAGCGGAAACCAGATTGTGTGAAAGATTTTGCTCTTGAGATTGTATCCGGCATTGCGCCACGTGGACTTCAATCCCATGAGCATCAGGTGCGTGGGCCGGTCGTCCGTCAACGGATGATGCGCCGGGTCGACGCGTAACGAAGCCAGCCGATACTTCAGATGCGCCGGTTCGCGCGCCGCCCAATCGCTCGGAACTGCGAACCCTGCGCGGCTCGCGAACTCGGACAGCGCCCATTCGCGTTGCAGATCGATAATGATCTTGACGCGCAACTTTCGCGGATCCAGCTCGTCGCCAAGCATGCCGTGATTGGCATCGTGAACCCGGTAGCAGCCGAGAACTTTTCTGATCGAAACAACATCGCCCAAAAACGGCGCGATGATTTCAAGCGACGTGTCGGCCGCCTGACGCCATTCTTGCTCGGGCAACGGCAGGATGCGGTCGAGCACCGATCGCGCGAACGCATTCCCGCTGGTGGGAACACCGACATAACCGCCCGCCTCGAGAATCGATGCACGTATGTCGCCGTCGAGCATCTGCGCCGGCGAGTACGGAACGATTGCTCCCAGCGCGCGTCCATCCGCATCGACATGAGACAGCACGAATTGCGCCTTTGCCGTTTGCGGACGCCACGCGCGCACGACCTCCTCAACTGCGGTCGGCAGCAGCAGATCGTCGGCATCGAGGAACATCACGATGCTGCCGCGGCTCGCCCTGAAACCGGCGTTGAATGCCGAAGCGTGACCGCCGTTCGGCTTGAAGACAGTGGATACCCTGTCGCCGTAGCTGGAAATCACGTCGCGTGAGTTGTCGGTCGAACCGTCGTCGACGACTATGACTTCGACACCCGCATAACTCTGCGCGAGCGCGCTGTCGATTGCCGCGCGGATGAATCGCGCGTAGTTGAAATTGTCGATGATGATGCTGACGAGCGGCCTGGTCTCTTCCGCTTGCCCGGGCGTCATCGGCTGCTATCGAGCGACCGATCTGACGTCCGCGCCGGCGTGGTCGACTTTGCGGTGCGCGACGTCTTTCCAGCGAGATAGGTCTCTGCCGGTGATTTGTTCCAGCTCCTCGGTCTCAGGCAGCATCATCGCGCGAATCTCGTCAGCAGATTCATCGCTCAACGGCGGGAACTCTTCGACAAACGGCCGCCGCATGATCTTCCATAGCGCGGTGCGCTGGCCGAGTTGGATCAAGGGACGCGCGCCATGACGAGAAAGCCAATCGATAGTCTCGACCGTGAGATGCGCAACTGGGTTCGAGCGGGCTGCGCCAGGAGCAGAATAGACTTTTGCGCCGCCGACGCTGGAGCGATCGAGCGCGATGCGGCGGGCGCCGACAAAATCACAGACGGTGTCCAGGTAGCCTTGCGGATTCGCGCTCAGGTCCTCATAGAACAGCACCAGCACTCGCGATTTTCCGAATGCCGCCTGCCAACGCTTGAGGTGCGTCGCATAGCTGCAGAGATCAGCGCCGCAGTTGATCTGGAAGCGCCAGTAGCCGTCGAAGGTATCGTTCACCGGACGCCGCTCGGATCGCAGCAGGCGATACAGCGAGTAGAGTCTTGCGGCCGGCTCGCGAAAAGTGACGATTATTTTGCAATCGGGAATGTCGTGTTTGATTCTCTCGCGCGAGATCGCGTTCGAGAAGTAGGTGGGCCCCATCTCGCCACCGGGAACGTCAGCCGGGTAGTTGCCAAACAGATCGGAGTACCACTGCGCGCCGCGGTCGTAGCGAACGTCGAAAAATCGCGTTTCTTTTTCGCTGGGCAGGCCGATGTGGCCCAACATTACTTCATGCAGCCAGGTGGTTCCGGTTCGTGGCGGCCCCACATGCACGAAAGTGGGCATTCGCAAAGCTTTTCTGTCACTCATTGGTGTCTTCGGCCGATCGAAAACAATAGCGCAGCGCCGATCCGAATTGAAAGAAACGACGAGCCGTCATCAATCTATCTTGTAAACGTGAGCCTGAAACGGCGCGTAGGTATCCTTGAATTGCGTGCCGCCCTGTTCGGGCGCGATCGAGCGACTCTCGCCGCCGACGACCGATACCGCGTGAGCGGGCCGCTGCAGCGTGAAGCTCGCCGTGACGGCGCTGTCGCCATGATTGTAGGAAATCAGGTAGCGGCTTCCGTCGCTGAGATTTTTCTCCTTGGTGACGATTATGCCGGTTGCCGAGTTTGCCGACAGCACTGGGCTGTCCGGTGCGAGCAGTACCGGCTCGAGCGCGCTGATCCCTTTGGTCACGTTAACCAACTCATCGTAGCGCTGCTGGCGAAGGACTGGATCGCGCTTGCCCCAATCGAGTCCGCGCAGTCCGTACGACCAGTAGAAGACCCCGCGCGCGCCTTCGGCGATCGCCATCCAGCTCATGTCGTGGAGTTCCTGCTCAGTGGGGAAGTGCGACAGCGCCGAGAGCCAGAAAAACTGAATCACCGTCCAGACCGGGCGCGCGCCATGCACCGCGTTTATCACCTTGCGGGTCGCATCGCCGACGTAACTCTCGGGAAAGTGCGTGCCGAGAACGTACGGGTCGACGCCGAGCACGTCGACCGTGTCGCGCCAGAACTGGTACTCGTTGGGGAAATTTTCGACCGCGAACGCGATGCTGCCGGGGTCGTACTTCTTGATCAGGCTGTATTGATGGAATGTCCGCGGCTGCCGTTCGCTGGCGCACTCGTCGCAGGTGTAGTAGCCGACGACGCGCGCGTCGTCAGACAGTCCCTTGGCATACTTAGCGATCACATCGTCGGGGCCGACGCTCCCCGCTGCCGCCCACTTGGGATATGCGGGCATCTCCGGAAAGAACGCGCTCACAGTCGCCAGGTAGAAAATGCCGAACGGCTCCATCGCCTGGGTGTAAGGATAAATCACGTCGGCGCGGCCGTTCGCGATAAAATAGTTTATCATCAGGTTGATCGGCGCCTTGGAGATTGCCGTCAATCGCGGAGCGTAGAACTCGGGTTTCAGCCCGAAGCCGGTCGTATCGTAGAGGCCGATCACAAATCGCGGCCGCCCGCCCATGTGAATGATATTGTCGGGATCGATCCACGCCTTCATTTTGCTGCGCGTTTCGGCGCTGACCTTTACGATCGTGTATGACGACGGCGTGAAGATCTTTTTGTCGCCGGGCCCTTCCAGGTATCCCTGCAGCCGATATTGACCCGCAGGCAGACTGCCCATCTCGACGCTCGCGACAGTCGATCCATTGGCCGGCGTCGACACCCGATTGGTCGAAAGCACTTTTCCCGCCGCATCGGTCACTTCGAGCGCGACGTGCAGTTGCGCCATCGTCGTATCCGCGGTCGGTTTCACATCGATGGCGACTCGCGCAACCTGGCTCTGATCGCTGAACATCATTCCCCGATAGTTCGGATAGAGCAGATAGGTTTGGAGCGGCGGCGGAATCTCGCGGCCCACGAAAAGTTTTCTGAACCATGATGTGCCGGCGACCGGGCCAACGGTATTCGCCATGAAGGAACCAACGCTGCCATCGGCGACTTCGGCATGCGCTTTCATCACCGGAGACCACTCGTTCGTCCCAACTTTGACTTTGGTCATCGCCCATTTTTTGGCCGGGATCGCGATCAGCTTGATTTGAGCTCCGCCGAGTCGCTTTGGCACCGTGATGTTCGACTCAGTTTTTATTTCACCCGAGATTGTGTAGAGGCCCGGCGGGCACTTCAAATCATTTTTCGCCGCCGGATACGGCTCCGCGCACGGTTGCCGCAACTTCAGGCTGGCATTGTCGCCACTGCCGTCGAGGCTGAAGCAGCCTGGGTTGAGCGTCCAACCTTGAAGTCCAGAGCGCAGGTCTCCGTTGACGAGGAGATTTGGCCCTAAAGTGTAGCCCGTTTCCAGCGCATCGAGGCCCCCCGTTGCTATTTCGCTGCAATGACCGGAACCGACGGCTGTGATTATCGAGAGGCCAGCGACCAGAAATACAATAGCCACTCGACTAGTCAGTCTGAGCATAAGTCGACACAGCAGATGTATACTTTGAAATACTATCACAGACTAGGATGAGGTAGTGGTTGCTATGAGGAAGAATCGCGCCTGGACGAGCGGCGAGCGTTCCGAGAACGGAATAAAACTATCGAGCCCTGGACCGTTCATCCACAGATGGTAGCCGCGCGCGCGAAGCGAATCGGTGATCGATTTCACCGAGCCGCCAAATTTTTCGAGGCCGCATCCGACGTGCACTTCGAAGAAGCAATCCGGGCGATAGCGCGAGAGCGTATCGGCCGCACCTTTCATCACCTTGGATTCGAAGCCTTCGACATCGACGAACAGGACGTCGGGTGGTCCGTATCGCCGCGTGAGCTCATCGACGCTGATGCTCGGCACTGCGATTTTGCCCCACGCGCCGCTGCCGTCGTCGACCTGTCCGTTCGCGCGGCAATTGAATTCGACCGGGTCCGAGGTGTCGGACACAGCCGCGTTGATAACCTCAACGTTGCCCGCGTCGTTCAGGCGGCAATTCCGGATTGCGGCGTCGTAGTTATGCGGACTGGCCTCGACCGCGACGACCTTTCCCGTCGCACCGGTGAACTTCGCCAGGATCATCGCGATCAGACACTGAAACGCGCCGCAGTCGAACACGGTCGCGCCGGGACGCAGGCGATGCTGCGCCAGGAACGTCATTTCGAGCGGGACTTCGGACGAATCGCGATCGTACCAGCTCTTTGCCGTCGGATCCGAAATCCACAAGTCGAACTGATGGCCCGCGCGCGACCGATGCACCTGGTAAGGCCGGAAGCGGCGGAGCGCCCACCGATAGCCTGCCACCCGAATTCGGTTGGCGACGGCCGGTGGAAGCACCAATTTGGCTGCACCCTTGAAGCTCATTCCTGTATCGCCACTGTCGCATTCGATGGAAACCTCTGCAAGCATCGCGCGGACGCTTCGGCGCGGCTATCTTCTTGGGCGACATGTTGAAGTCACTGGATCGATATCTGGGCCGCGGCTCGTACTATTGGCTGAAAGACAGGATTCATCCGCAGCGCGAATATACCCAGCTCACCTACGCGCGATTGATCGACGGGGTGCTTACGCCAGAGACGCGATGGATCGACGCGGGCGGCGGCCACAAGATCCTCGAGACCGCGACGCCCGATCTTGAGCTGGCGATGGTGCAGCGCGTCAGGCTGGCGGTGTGCTGCGATCTTTCCGTCGATGCGATCGCCAGGCATCGCAGCATCCGCAACGGCGTGGGCGCATCGCTCGACCATCTTCCGTTTCGCAACGGCTCGATCGATCTGATCACGCTCAACAATGTCGCCGAGCATCTCGAACACCCGCGCGAGGTGCTGGCGGAATTTGCGCGCGTCCTCGCTCCGGGTGGCCGCGTGATCATCCACACGCCAAACGTGTCGAGCTACGCGGCGCACATCGTGCAGGCGGGACGCCGCGTTCTGCCCGAATCGTTCATCCTGAAGATGATTCGCTTCATGGATTTTCGCGAAGAAGAAGATGTATTCCCAACCTACTATCGCGCCAACACCGGCGACGACCTCGCGGCGCTCGCCGGACAGGTCGGGCTTGCGAGCGAAAAGATCCTGTTGGTGCCGGCGCGACCGTTATTTTATTTCATCGCGCCGCTGTGCGCCGTCGAACTCGCCGCGAGCCGATTGATGATTCGCCTTGGCGCCGAGCGTTTCGCCGCCAGCGTGATCCTCGGAGTCTTCCGCAAGCCTATGCCGCTTGGGCAGTGAGCACCTCGAGAATTTTTTCGACGCTCACCATCCTCTCGATCTGCTCGGGCGAGAATTGATGACCGAACTCCTGCTCGAGACTGAGCACGATATTCACCTGTGCGAGCGAATCCCACTCCTCGAGGTTGGCCGGCGACGACTGCAACGTGACGCGTTCGATCTCGACCTCGCTGACCTCCGCCACGATGTTGCGCACTTTTTCGATCATCGCCTCGTTGGTCATCGTGTTGGGCTCCCCTCGGTCCGAAGCTTGACCCAATCCGGCCAGCCGAGTTCCTTGCTCAAGTCGTATTCGAACAGCATCTTGCCGTCGCTTTCGTCGATCATCCTGAAACCATGCTTCGGATAAAAATCCTTCGATGGAGCGTTCTTTCGAGTGGGCAGGTACCATCCCCTGAGCGTGCGCATCCCGCTCGATGCAGCCTCGCGCGCCACATGAGAGAGCAGTGCGGTCTCCACCGAGCGTCCGATCACGCGGCAGCTTAGCAGGAAGCTGTCGATCTCGCAGACCTCGCCGTTTCGATTCGTAATCGCCACCCCGACGAGGCCGTAGTCGCCGAACCGATCGCCGGCCGTGAGAGCATCGACGCGCCAGCGCGCATCGGCCGCCTTGGCTGTGATTTCCTGCTCACTATATCGGCGCGTCGTCAGGTTGAATTGATTGGTCTTCTGCGTGAGTTGCGCGACCCGCGCGATCGTCCGCGAGGTAACCGCAGCGATCTCAACCACCATCCCGAGCGATCGGTAGTAGTCTTCGAGCGTCACGGCGCCGCCCTGCAACTGCGCCCGCTGTCGCTCCGCCAGGTAGTAGCTCCCGCGGTCGCGATCCTCCTGCGATAGTGCCAGACGTTCAAAGACCGGCGTGCTGCGCAATGCGGCGGCGAAGTGAGCGGGACCGTCGGGCAGATCGATTACATGAACCTCGGGGATCAGCATGCGCACTTCTTCGCGTTCGAGCGGGTTGTCGTCGAGGAATGCGATCGCGTCGATGCCGATATTCAGTTCGCTCGCGACTTCCCGAATATTTTCAGCTTTGCTTTTCCAATTGATCCGCGTCGCTGCGAAGTGCTCCATCCGCAGCAGCATCGCATCGTGCCGCTTGAATACTTCCAGCGCATCCTCAGGATTGTTTTTGCTGCATATCGCCAGGATGATTCCGCGGCGATGCAGGTCCACTATTGCGCGCTGCACTTCGAGGTACGCGTTGCCCGGATATTCGGCGCCCAGCTTGATGCCATCGAGACCGTCTTCCCCGACGACCCCGCCCCAAATCGTGTTGTCAAGATCGATCACGAGCGCCTTACACACCCGGCCGCACAGCGGCAGCAGAAAGCGAATGTACTCGCGCGCCAGATGAACAAACGAATCGGCGCCGAGCGGCATCCGCATGGTCAGCCACTTGGATTCGTCGCCCCAACTAAGCCGCCCGAACCGCGCGATCAGGGCGTCGTAGTCAAGTACGTAGACTCCCAGATTTTTCGCCGCCACTTCGCGCATGTGCCGATTGACGCCGTGAATCGTCTCGCATTGCCCGGCGTTTCCCTGCCCATCAAAGATGCCCGCATTCGGGTACGCCGGCATTTCCAGCGTATTCAGAATCAGATGCGCGTTGCTGCGCGAGCGCAGCGCGCCGATCAAATGTTCGATATCGGCGCCCGCGCGCGCGGCCAATGCCTCGGAGTCCGCCGCGGTGGAGTCGCCGTTCCAAAGCTCGGGCAAAACGTCGCGAGTCTGAGTCGCCAGGATCGCGACATCGGGATTGAATTCGTAAAGATCGCTATCCGGGTCGAGCAATTCTTTGCTGTACGCGTTGAAGCCGCCGACCTGCACGATCAAATCGATTCCTTGGAACAGCGCAATCGCACGCAGGATAGGAACCAGCGGCTCGACGGTGAACGAACGCAGGATTGCCAGACGACACGGCACCAGCGCCAGGTGCTCGCGTATCGGCGCAGCCTGCTTCAACACAAATTGCGCATTAGCCGGCGTCGGCGCTTCGTTGAACAATTGGCGCATCAGGCCGAGTGCACGCAAATGCTCGCGGCTTTCGATCGCACTGATAATTTCTTTGCGGTCCGGCATCGATAACTTCAGTGCAGGGTCATAGGGTCGGCGGAATCGGGCCGCGCCTGCGCTTTGACTTTGCCGACAATCCTCGCCGGCGAGCCGATGACTATCGATCCGGGAGGGACGTTTGCGAACACCGCCGCGCCCGCAGCTACTATTGCGCCCGCGCCAACCGTTACCCCCGGACCGATGATCGCACCCGCACCCACCCAGCAGTCTGCGCAGAGCTTCACCGGTCTGAGTAAATCGCTATTGCTGGAGTGACAGAAGATGATCACCCGCGGCGACAGTTTGCTCCCCGGCTCGAGTGTGATCAGCTCGGGATATTCCGTATCGAGATAGCACTCGCGGCCGATGTAGTTTCCCTGTCCGGTGATGTTGATGCCGATCAACCGGTAGAGCGACAACCGCATGCGCCAGCTTGGGATCCAGGGCACAAAATACGACAGGAATTTCGCCCGCTGCCGCTGCACGTACGTGCGCTGGCCCGACGCGCGATATGCTTTTTCGCCGCCTCTCCACGCCGGTTTGTTGTTCGGAGTTCCGATTGTGGGCACAACAGCCAATTACCTTCTGAAAAATGAAACCGCAAGATAGTCTATCGGCCGGCGGCCATGATAGATCGTCAATTCCAAACGGTATCGCGGATCTTGAGGTCCAACGTAGCTGATGGTGATTAGCGAGGCAGCCGAAAACCTGCTGTACTAGGAGAATCGTATGTCAGGTTTCGCCTATCGCCTTGCCTACCGTGTGGGCAAACGGATCACCAACGGCAGGCTCTACGGAACACCTCTCTATCGTGGCGTGAGGGGCTTCCTGCGGCGCCGGCTCGTCTCCGATGTAATCGAGACGAACGGGTACAAGCTGGCGATCGATCCCTACGACTCATGCTTCGATCCGAGAGTCGCCTTCAGCGCCGACGAACCCGCGTGGGAGCCGCAGATCGTCGAGTTGATGAGACGCGTCGTCAAGCCCGGCGATATGGTTGTCGACATCGGCGCCGAAAACGGCTATCACGCTTGCCTGTTGTCCGGGTTGGTGGGCGATAGCGGATGCGTCTACGCGTTCGAGCCCGAGCCAGCCAACCGCGAAAGACTCAACCGCTCGCTGCAATTGAACAATATTCGCAACGTGAAAGTCATTCCGAAAGCAGTCAGCCACGAACCGGGAACGGCGACCCTCTTTTCCAACGGACCGCTCACATCGCTCGGCTACGAACGCATTGGCAATCGCGGCGGAATCGACGTCGAATGCGTGCGGCTTGACGATGAGTTGCCCGCCGGCATCAAAGTTTCGCTCATCAAGATGGATATCGAAGGCAGCGAGTGGCGCGCCCTCGCCAGCATGCCGCGAATACTCTCGACCTGCGGCCACGTCATTACCGAGTTCGATCCGGTGGTGCTGAAGAAATCGGGTGGCGACCCGGTGGAATTTTTGCAGGCGTTCAAGAAGGCCGGATTCGTCATTCATCACATCGAGACCGGCGAGCTGATCGACCCCGACGGCTTCGAGTCGCGATACGCGTCGATGCCCACCCGCGAGAAATCCAACCTGTTGTGGAATCTGCACTGTGAGCGGGCCTGAAGATACCAGCGGCAACGTCGACGCGACTGCGGGCATCGGCTGGGGCGAGCGTCTTCGCACCGTGAAGGACCTCGCGACTCGCATCGGCCCGATTCTATCCAAAGAAATTATCCATACGCTGGACGCTTCGATCAGCTACCTGGAGACCGGGCGGTGGCTGAAGAGCGAAGGCATCGTGGTCCCCAAGCGGGTCGAGTCGCGGGCCAATGTATATGACCAGCTAATCAACACGCTGCGCGACAAGCCGATTCTCTATCTCGAATTTGGCGTATGGCAGGGCAGATCGATTCGCTACTGGAGCGAACGCCTGCGCAACCCGGATTCGCGCTTCCATGGATTCGACAGCTTCGAGGGTCTGCCCGAATCGTGGAACATGCTCTTCAAAAAGGGACTGTTTTCGACAAATGGACAGGCGCCGCAGATCGACGATGCGCGCGTGCAGTTTTTCAAGGGCTGGTTTGAAGACACGCTTCCGCAATATACGCCGCCGCCGCACGATCAGCTGGTGATAAACATCGACGCCGATCTCTACTCGTCGACCAAGTTGGTGCTGAACGCTCTCAAGGATTACATCGCAATCGGAACGTATATCTACTTCGACGAATTCTGCGACCGAAACCACGAGCTGCGGGCATTCGACGAGTTTCTTGCGCAAACAAAGATGCGCTTCGAGGTTGCGGCCGCCTCGCGATCGCTCATGTACATCGCCTTCCGCCGCGTCGGCTGAAGTTTTCGGTGAACCAGAGTCGATGGCCCTGCACCACATAGGATTTGTTGTCGGCTCGATCGAGAAAGTAGTCGACCGATTCGGGCGGTCGATCTCCGCGCAATGGGACGGACTGATATTTGCCGATCCCTTGCAGGAAGTCAGAGTCACCTTCCTCCGATCCACCGCCGCGCCCAACGAATCGCTGATTGAACTGGTCGAGCCCGTTGGCGACAAGTCTCCCGTGCAGAACTTCCTCAAGCGCGGCGGCGGGCTGCATCACCTCTGCTACGAAGTAGATTCGCTCGCGGCGCAGTTGCAGCTCAGCCGATCTATCGGCGGGCTGGTGGTGCGACAGCCGATGCCGGCGGTTGCCTTCGGCGGGCGCCAGATTGCCTGGGTCTACACGGCGGACAAGCTGCTTACCGAGTACCTCGCGCGCACCTGATTAGCGGTGCCGCGAGCGAGCGAACCGCTGTATTCTCGCAGACGATCGAGCGTCGCGGATCCAAAACATTCAATCGAGACTGATTTATGCCCTCCTGAACCTCACCCACAGTTTGGTTCTGTGAGGAACGGCTTTCCTCCAGCTTCCTCTGATTTTGCTGGCTAATTCTCAAGACCGTTGTAGCCCTTCAGCTCCACCCAAAAACCGAAGTCTTTGCAGTTTGACAACAAAGTCTTAATACGGCTAGAAACTGAAGCCTGTGACGAACAAACTGAGTAATTGAGACTCTAGGACGAAATTAGGGGACTGCTGCAAGGGGGCGGGGGAGACACCGGAAGTATGCCCGGTGACGCGGATCGAGGTTGAATCCACAAAATAGTAGAGAAATCGGCGAGAGGATCGCCGACTGTATTTGTGTATTCGTTGGCTACCTTCTGGCCACAGAAGTCGCACTGGCGTTGCATTGGGGCCGGATACTTATCGTTCCGCACGGTCACGCGTCCGAAGCGCAATCGCAATATTCAGCTCTGCTGGTGGTGGCCATCCTTTCGTGGCTGACGCTGACTGCGTTCACAGAAACCTATCGACCACATCGCACAGAACGTCTCAATTTTCTTGCACGTGGGCTCGTACAGACGTTGCTGACATGGGCGCTGATCACAATCACCGCCGTCTTTTCACTGAAATTTGAGTACGTCAGCCGTCAGTTCATTGCTTATTTCTTCAGTGCGTCGGCCATATTCATCTTCGTTCGACAATTGGGAACCACACTTTTGCTGCGCAACCTGCGCCGCTCGACTCACAAGTGGCGCACGGCTGTGGTGATTGGCGATAACCAGACGACATGCGATCACTTCGCAGCGCTCCTGACCGCCGCCTATCCGATGGGCTACGCGGAAGTTGTGGTTCAGCCGAGCATGCGTACAGGCGATCACGACGCCGACGGTCATAACAACGGTAGAGCCATCGAGTATCCGCACAATTTCGATGCGGAATCGCTGGCAAAATTTGACGACATCTATCTGCTCGGCGTGAACAACGGTGCCGATTCTCCCGCTGGCGCCGAAGGAGTGCTCGCCCTACTCAGGAAGGGCAAATCCGTGCACATCATCCCGAGCCTGCTCGATACGCGGCTGTTCCGGCAGTCGCTCGGCGACGTCGCCGGGATTCCGGTGCTTTCGGTGAGCAAGGGCGAATTGAGCCCGATTCAATCGGCGGTCAAGCGCTCCGTTGATTTCGTCCTGTCCTCGATCTTGCTATTGGCCCTGTCGCCATTGATGGGTGCTATTGCCTTTGCGGTCAGACTGACTTCGCGTGGACCGGCCTTGTTTCGGCAGAACCGCTTGGGCCTCAACGGCGATCCGTTTACCCTTCTTAAGTTCCGTACGATGCGCGAGGACGCCGAGCAAATCCTCAAGAACTCGCCCGCGTTGTACCAGAAATACCTGCAAAACAATTTCAAACTGCCCAAGGGCGAGGATCCACGCCTCACTCCGATTGGTAGATTCCTTCGAGCCACGAGCCTCGACGAACTTCCGCAACTCTTCAACGTATTGATTGGCGAGATGAGCCTGGTCGGGCCGCGTCCAATCGTGCCCCATGAAGCGGTTCAATACGGCGATTCCGGGATGCTGTTCATGTCGGCCAAACCCGGGATGACCGGGCATTGGCAGGTCAGCGGTCGGAGCGAGATTGCGGAGTACGACAAGCGGGTCGAACTGGATCTCGAGTACATCCGCGATCAGTCGCTTGGCAAGGACATCGAGATATTGCTGCGGACGGTGCCAGCGGTGTTGCGGCGAAAGGGCGCGAACTAGTTGCTTTTGTGCTGAGAGCGAGACCCTGCCTATTTTGCCGTCTATCCATATGGTAGGACTTCTTGCCCAGAGGCTTCGCGCGATAATGCTGAAACGATCGCTAGTTCTGTCATCCCTGTTCGTATCGTTCGCAATCGTAAGTGGATTGCTGTCCGTGTCGTCCTCTGCCTTGGCAGCGCCGTGGCAGCCGAAGACAGAAGTGAATCTGCAGGACACCGGCAAAACGATCGGCCTTGCGGTCGGCGAGGAACTGGTCGTGACGGTTCCGCTGAAGACCTATGACGACAACAGTTGGTACATCTACAAGAACAGCGGCGTACCGCTCAAATTGATCGCCGGCCCGAACGAGATCCGCGGTCGAAACTTCAAGCCGTGGACCAGGCAAAGCGCGCAGGTGTTCTATTTCCGCAAGGAATCGCCCGGCACCGCCCATCTGGTGCTGGAACAGAACTATTGGTCGAAGCCGATGATTCTGAAGGTGGTCGATGGGCCACCAAAGCCGCCTCCGGCGCGCCATCCGCCCGCACCCCCGCCCATGGTTACGGGCGAGAAGGTGGTACTCCGCGGAATCCATTTCGATTTCAACAAGTCGGTCGTCCGGCCCGGCGACGCCGCCGTTCTTGACGAGGATGTGTCAAAGCTTAAGGCCAATCCCAACATGACGGTTTACGTCAATGGCTACTGCGATGCGATTGGCAGTGAGGAATACAATCTCAAGCTGTCCGACCGGCGTTCGAACGCGGTGGTTGATTACATGGTCAAAGCTGGAATCTCGTCGAGCCAGTTAATTCCTCACGGGTACGGTAAGACGAATTTCGTCGCCACCAACGACACGGAAGAGGGCAGGGCGCAGAATCGCCGCGTCGAACTTGTGCCAAACGAATGATCGCGGCGCGGGACCGACTCAGTCCCGCGATATACCCGAATAAAAGTCGGCAGTGCGACGCACGCGCCCGGCCTCGTCCATAAAATGCGGATTCCTGCGAAGCTGCGGCGGCTTCGGCAAATGCGCGCCGCGCGGAGTCACCACCGAGAGACAGTCAGTCAGCCATGAGCCGAAGTTCCAATTGATCAGCTCTTGCGACCGGCACTCGAGACCGGCCGCGTCGCAGAGTTCAAGGAAAACTTTGGCGCTGACGGATTCGGCGCGATTGTTGAAATTGTTCACCACCACGCCCCAGTTGGTGAGTTTCGTCTTCAGGCTTCGACGCATCCACAAACTCCGCGGCGCTGCTGCGCCGTTGGAATTGGCGGATGGTGGAACAATCGCCTTGGGGAGCCAGAGCGATTTGCGGTACGCCTCGAGATTTGAGTGATGGATGAACGCGAACCCTTCCGGCTTTAACTTTTTGCCGAGCTCCTGCAAATAAGCTGCGATCACGTCCGCCTCGACATGGGGCAAGGAGTCGTAGCTGAACGCGAAGTCGACGCTCCTGTCCTCCACCATCGCAAGCGATCTGCCGTCATTGACGTAGCACTGTACGTGCGAGTCGGAGGCGAACCTCTGCTTCAGCTGGTCGATACAGGCCGGGGAGAGGTCGACGGCGATGAACTTCTGGCAAAATCCCTTGAGGAACTGTGCCCAGCGGCCGAAGCCCGGCGCAATTTCAAGAATGGTGTATGCAGGCAGAAACTGTCGGATACGCGGATAGAGCGAGGTCCACCACTCGACGTCAGTTCCGCCCCACGGGGCAGACCATCGCTCGCCATCGTCCACCCATCCCGCAGGTTTGCCCCACCAATTCAAGTTCTGCTCAATAGTCGGCATATTTACTTTCCGCGGCGACTTGCCGCTTTCCGCTTAAAATTTCGTTAAAGATGAAACAGTGTAGTTAAGGGATCTGTGCGCCCCGGTCATTCACGATTTGGGCCGCAACGCCTTCCCGGCGATGCGGATGACTCTTCCTGTGAGCTTGCGCACCCGCGTCGCAGGCCCCGCCGCCTGGGAATCGGCCACCCACATATGAACCCATTCGGACTCAAGGCCTTGCGGGACTTCGCCACAATCCGCCAGCGCCGGATTCGCAGCCAACGCCTCCGGCGCCGCGAACAACACCATATTCTGGCGATACCACCACGCTACCCTCTGATCGTCGCGAAGCCTTGGCCGGAATGGATCAAGCATCTTGAATCCAAACTGCTCAAAAATTTTCCGCCAATACGATAGAGGTTGGCAATTGATATGACCCCGACCACCCTGGCCGGGAGGCGCGGCGGAGAACAAAACCTGCCGCGCCGCCGAGGTCAGCTGCTGCACTAGGTGCCTCGCATTGAGTGCGGGCAAATGCTCGGCAACCTCAAGGCTCATTGCCAAATCGAATCGACCCGCCGGGATCTCAAATTTTCCGCTCAAATCGGTTGGCCGAAAGCATTCGGGGGGAAACAGTAGCGTCGATTGCTTCAAGTAGCTGCCATCGAGTCCGATGATTTTCGATACTCCGTTCGCCTTGAACTCGCCGAGCCATGCGCCGCGGCCGCATCCAACGTCCAGTACGCTCGACGGATGCATCAGCGCGACCACCATCGGTACCACCACGCGAGCGGAGTCGCGCGCGCGATCACGCTGATACATTTCTTCAGCGTAGTAGTCTGCCAGACGTTTGCGCATCTCTTTCCGCAGCGTATTCGGTCGATCGATTAGCAAACGTCGACGTGGTCGGATACCATCGCCAACGATGAGTCTCTCGGATTTGCTGCCCAGCCCCTCGATAATTCCGGCAATCCTCAACCGCCGGCGCCAGCGCCTGGGGTATCGATCAATCTATCGCAAATACCGCGCCTATACTCAGATCCACGAGGCCAAGTATGTGGATAATCTCGACCTCTGTGCAAGGTTCGAGGGCGTGCGGGGCTGCGTGGTCGAGTGCGGAGTTTGGCGCGGCGGAATGAGCGCAGGCATGGCCGATGTGCTCGGGGCAGATCGTCAATATTTTCTGTTCGACAGTTTCGAGGGAATGCCGCCTGCGAGTGAGGAGCTGGACGGAAAGGCGGCGATAGTCTGGCAGAGCAACCCTTCTGGACCGATCTATCGCAACAACAACATTGCTCCTCAAGAAGAAGCGACGGCCGCGATGAAACTCTCTGCTGCAACTTCGTATTCGTTGGTCAAGGGATGGTTCAACGAAACGACTCCGCGCTTCAAACCTCCCTGCGAAATCGCGGTGCTGCGGCTCGATGGCGACTGGTACGATTCCACAAAAGTCTGCCTCACGAATCTGTATCCGCACGTCGTACCGGGCGGAATCGTGATCGTCGACGACTACTACAACTGGGATGGATGCGCGCGTGCGGTCAATGAGTATCTTGTGGAAATCGCGTCGCCGAACTCGGTCCCGCGGCTGCGCCAGTTCCGCGATCGAGTCAGCTACCTGATAAAGCCGGGCGTCGGACAGCCTGCAACGAACGGTTCACGCCGACAGAGCGGATAGGTCTTCGCTTTCTATCGACCGGGTGCGGCCAACCGCGAGACGATCGCAAGCGGCGCTACGGCCATGAGCGTGAACCATGCGATCTGCGATACCCGGACCTTGAAACCCAAATCCGGCTCCAGCACGGACGCTCTGATTCCCTTGACCAGCAAATTCAGGCGCGTGTCGCCTGCGATCGGATGAGTCTTCGGATCGAGCCGCAACGAAGCCATTCGCAGCTTGACCCGCCGCGAGGTTGAATTCATAACGCCGGGATCCAGCGCGATTCCCTTGGCGGCCGCGACTCGGCAGATAGTCTCCGGAGCGAAATACACGGCGCTCAGTCGCCGGTGAAGGGCTTCGAGATGACGCCCCTTGAGGCGCGAGTCGTTGGCTTCGTGAATGCGGTAGTGGCCGAGTGGCGCGCAGATCGAAACTACGTCGCCAAGGAACGGCGTCAGCACAACCAGCGGCTTGTCTGCCGCAATCGACCAGATGGCCTCGTCAAGCGGCATCACTCGCAGGAGCGCCGCGCGGGAGTACGCAGTGCCGCTCAAGGGCGCGGTTGGATATTCGCCGAAGCGGGCGAATCGTTCACGGATATCGCCGTTGGGCATGAACCGTTTGAACGGCGGTACGAGCGTGCCGAGCGGCCGGCCGCGTTCATCGATCAGTTCAAGCTGAAACTGGGTCTTGGCAACGCCGGGACGCCAAGCCCTCACTACCTGATCGACGGCCTCGGGCATCAGTTCATCATCGGCATCAAGGAACATCACGATCTCGCCGCGGCTCACTTCGAATCCGGCGTTCAATGCCGAGCCTTGCCCGCCATTGGCCTTGATCACCGGCACTACGCGCGCGCCGTACGATTCGATTATTTCGCGCGAGTCGTCGGTCGAGCCATCATCGACCACGATCAGTTCGACTTTGGGATATGTCTGGTGGAGCGCGCTGTCGATCGCCGCGCGCAGATAGCGGCCGTAGTTGTAGTTGTTGATTACTATGCTGACAGGCGGCCGTCCTGCTTGATCCGATGGAGCGGTCGCGCTGTCGGCGGAACTCATAGTACGTGCTAGTCCGTCTGCTGCAGCAGATAGGCCATTATCGGAAGCGCGACCACGATCGAGATTACGCCCGCAGTCGCTGCGCCCGTGGGGCCGTGCCATGCCGTCAACGGATAAATCAAGATCGCCAGGACCACTGCGCGGGTCGCTGCCACGATCACGTACCGTTCCGGCTTTCCGAGCCCGGTCAGAAAACTCCTCCCGACCACGAGGACTCCTTGCAGGATCCCATAGATGCACAGAACCTTCAGCGGATTCACCGCGTGGATCCATGCTGGTCCGAATAGCCGCAGAACGACCTTGTCGCCGAAGGCGAAGACGAACGCCGCGTACGCAAGCCCGACCGCGGCTACCACTCCAACCACCGACCAATACAGGCGCACGCGTGCGTGCCGATCCTTGCGCAGTCGCGCCACCATCGGAAACGTCACCACCGACGCAGAAGTTGTGAATTCCGCAACCGGCATCTCCCCCGCGCGAAACGCCATCTGGTAGTTGCCGAGCGCGCCGGGACCCAGCAGATGCCCCACGGTCAGGTTGTCGAGTTGCTTCGCGATGAACTCGCACAGCACGCCGAAGCTGAACCATAATCCGAACGAAAGCATCGTCTTCGCGCGCGTCATGCTGAATGCCAGCCGCGGCCAATGCGGAAACAGCCAGTAGGTCAAAATGTCGCGCACCAGCGCGCCCACCATCAACGAGAACACCAGGCCGCGCCAGTCGCGCCAGTACAGCACGCCCATCAGGCCGAAGACGAAGCTCGCTGCAACTTCCGAGACGTTGAGGATCGTCACGAAATGGAAATCGAGACGGCGATACAGGGAAATCAGGCGCGGACTCTGCAGCGATTGCAAAATCGGCAGCGGCACGATCGCCCAGAAAACTGTGTATGCCTCGCCGAGATGAAAAAAGTTGCCCAGCGGATGCGCGAACACGACCAGTACCAAACCGATCATCAGGCTGCGCAGGAAGTATGTAGTGAATAGAGTATCGAGATACGGATCGATTTTGTCCTCTTGCTGGATAAGCGCCTGGCCCATCCGCGGGTCGGTGGCCGCGCTTACCGCCGTGCAAATCAACATCGCGCTGGCGATCACCCCGAAGTCGAAAGGTTTCAGCAGCCGCACGAAAACCACGTAGCGCGCCGCCGTGCCGACCGCGGTCAATCCGCGCGCCGCCGCCGTCCACGACAGTCCGGTGAAAAAAGTTTTGAGCAGGGCCGCGCGGATCTTGTGAGGCGCGTCGCCCTGGGCGTCATTTTTATCGGCGGCGTCGTTCTCCGCGGCCTCCTCGATCGAAGGCGGCGGTTTGTTTATCGCTTCGGGCATTCGTGACGATTCTCACTGCGCTGCATGGCAAAACTGCAGTCCGCAACTATGCCATGTAACAGCGGTCGCGGCATAGTCTCACCCGCCAATGCGGTGCTGTCCGGTTCTGGGCGGCAGCGCCAATTCCACGTCGCCTGCTCTCAAAATTTCGTCACGCGAATCTCGTCCGTACGATTTCAACGGGTAGATTCTGTGTCGATACGAGACAGAGTGTTCCATCGCGGAACAACCTGACGACACACCCGCGGCGGCAGGGAAGTTGCTCCTTCGGCGATTGCATCGCGCACATCGTTCAAGTGGGGGGCAACATTCATGTCGCGTCGGTACCGACACACTATCTCATTAGCTATTCGTGCATTAGCTACTAAGTCATTAGCTATATGCTCCATCATGTTAGTACTACTGTATGTACTCTCTAATGCAGTCGGATCGGTTGCCGACGCTCAAGCGGTTGCCGACGGCGGCTTGACGGCGCCTGAAATCGGCGGGTCGTTGGGGCCGAATCTGCTGGTGAACGGCAACTTCTCGCAAGGTACCGCGGGATGGTCGATGCCGAGCGCCTGCTTCAGCATCGACCCGACCACGCCTGCGCCCAACGGTGCCGCGAGCCTGCTGATGAGCGACACGGCGGCCTGCAACGATGAGACCCCCGTCGCCGTGAACTCGCTCAAGGTCAAGAGCGGACAGATCTACACACTGATCGGCGAGCTCAAGACCGAAAACCTCGTTGCGGCGAGCTCAGTCGACGGCGCGATGTTCGATCTGCTCGGCTACGGCCGTTCCCCAATCACCAACGGCACCACCGACTGGACCAGCACCACGCTGCAGCACATCACGGTCCCTGCCGGCGCCAACACTTCCGTCCGCCTGCAGACCTACGGCGCAGTGACCAGCGGAGACGCATGGTTCGCCAACCTGTCATTGCAGCAGGAGATACCGCCTGCGCTCCAGATGTTCCTGCTCTATCCGAACTACCGCGGCATGATGTTTTCCGATCAAATCCAGGTCGCCAGCGTCGACCTGACCGTGGCGCCGCCCGCGGGAACTTCGTTGTCGAGCCTGCAAGTTGTACTCAATGCGACCGACTCCGGCGGCAACATCGTCGCCAGCCAGACCGTTGTCCCATCCTCAACTGACTTCACCGCCAGCATCGACTTGAGTGCGTTGCCGCTCGGCACTTATCAGCTTACCGGCACCATCGCGGACAGCAGCGGCAACGTGCTGATGTCGCAGAGTCCCTACGCAATCATGAAAATGGATGCTTCAGCTCGCGCGGGCATGAAAGCCTGGATCGATCCTGCCAACCGCGCCCACTTCCTCGACGGCAACCCGCACTTCGTCCTCGGCATCTACGACACCACCCAGTATTCGCTGCGCGAGGCTTATTACGTGCCCGAACTGGCGGCGATCGCGCAGGCGCCGATCAATATGCTCATCAATTACTACATCACTAACGCGCCGACCCAGGCGCTCACCGCCTACACCGACGCGATGAAGCAGTTCGGGATCACATTCCTGCCCGACGTGGCCGCCTTCTATTCGGGTAGCCCCAACTGGCCCACCGGTCCCGCCAAGGAGTTCGGCACCCAGAACCAGGATACGCTGATCTCTGACTACACGGCCGCCTTGTCGTCCGACTCCAACATCGTCGGCTACTACACCGGCGACGAGCCCGCGCTCACCCGCCAGCCCGAGACCTTCCATCAGTATGGGCTCATCAAAGGCGGCGATCCGTCGGGCTTCACCCTGTCGGTATTCAACCATCCGCTGGATCTGCCGTCATGGAAGGACACCGTCGATATTCTCGGCGTCGACGCGTACCCGCTCGCAGCGCTCACTGGCAACGATTTGGCCGAAGTTGCCGATCGCACTCGCGCTGCGGTCCAGGCCTCTCACGGCACGCGCCCGGTATGGACCGTTATCCAGTTCTTCCAGCTGGATCTCGAATCGGCGTGGCCGACCGATCAGCAGCTCCACGACATGAGCTGGATGGCGATCGTCGAGGGTGCGACCGGGCTGTTCTACTGGGAATACGGCCTCCGCGGCCTCGCGTCGGTTAAAGACCCGGTCGAGCATGCCGCCCTCTACCAGGAACTCATCGACGTCACCACCGAGATCAAGTCGCTCGAGCCTGTGCTGCTCAGCCCTGACGCGACGGTGATCACGGCGAACTCCGCGGCAGGCACCGTGTTCACCAGGACCAAGGTCGGTGCCGACGGCACTCGCTACCTGTTCGCCTACAACTACACTGCGTCGCCTGTCACCGCCGAGTTCACTCTCGCGCAGCCGGCCGCGAGCATTGTCGACTACGACACCGGCGCGACGAGCGCGCCTGACACCAGCACCACCTTCTCCTCGACGTTCCAGCCCTACCAGGCTCACGTCTATCTCATCGGCAACTCCACTCCCGCTCGCACTCCCGTTCCCAGCGCGACGCCGTCGCCATCGACGACCCCGACTGTCACCGCGACTGCGACGAGCACCGCAACGGCGACTGCCACCGCAACGACGACCATCTCCTCGACGCCTACCGCCACGGCAACTCCCGGCGCGCTGTCAATCTCGCCGGTGAATCTGAAATTCGGCCCTCAGAGGGTTGGCGCCACGAGCCGCTCCAAAGTTCTGCGAGTGACCAACGCAAGCGCCGTGGCCGCGAGAATTACCGCGATGCCGGTGACTGCCGGTTTCGCCGAATCCAGCACCTGCGGCTCCGCTCTGCCCGCTCACGATTCATGCACTATCAGCGTCACCTTCGAGCCTGCCGCCGTCGGCCGGCGAACCGGCAACTTGACCCTCGAGGACAACGCCGCCAACGGTCCACAAATTGTCGAGTTGACTGGCAAGGGCAATCGCCGCTAGCCGCTATCCATCAGTGCTCGGGCGCCGTCCTTAATCCACGGCCCTAGGTCTCAGCTGCCTAATCGCCCAATGCCCCCTGACGTTTCAGAGTGGCGCGCCAAGCCCTGGACCCTGCGTCCCTCTTTGATCTGTGCGGTATGGAGCGCACGCCTGCGCGACGTTCGCGGGCCAACAGTCAGCCCTGCACGTTTCTGGCGTACCGTTCAGGCAAGCGCCCTCCGCGATCTTGTTGCAGGCCTGGCTGTCGCCTGCCACGCACTGGTCGCGAAGTTTCGGGACTGCGCTTTCAAATTCCGACGGTTGCTGCTGCTGCGAGCATCCCGACAAAGCGATCGCTAGCAGTGCAACCACGGCGGTAGTTGTGTAGCGGGACTTCATGCGGCCTATCTTTGCCCTTTTTGGCGACCGCTGCCAGTCGCTGTTTCATGCAATTCCACCAACACCTCAACGGCGCCGAATTTCCTCGTCAACCGCTCCCCGAACGCTTGCACGGATACTCGAAACTGCCCCTTGCTTGGGCATCTCGTCTTTTAGGCGATTTTTTCTCCTGACTGTCTCACTTCGGTGAGTCATGGTAGTTCCTTTGTTTTTCGTGGTTTTCCGAGCACTCTGTTAGCCTATCTTGTGTACTATTTGCTCAAGATGGGCATTTTATGCTAATCACTTCCCTCATTCGGGAGGGCTTGTCCGCGTTGTGCGCTGGGGGATCACGACATCGTTTGGGCTTCTTTTTCTCCCCATTTTGCGGGCCCGACGCTCCAGGATTGAGCCGAAACGGGAAGGAAAAATATGAAGTCTGATTATCCAGGTCCCGCCAGAACTGCGGGACGCATCGCCTCAATCGTCCTCAACGCTATCGTCGTCATCATTGCGCTTGCGCTGCCGCTCTCCGCTGGCGCGCCCGGCTCATGGACGACGGCCGCCAGCCTTCATACGGCCCGCGCCAACCACGCGGCCGCGATGCTTCCCAACGGCCAGGCGCTCATCGTCGGCGGTACCGGCAGCACCGGCGCCGCGCTCACCAGCGCCGAGATTTACAGCCTCGCATCCAACAGTTTCACTACACTGCCTACCGGACTCCCGGCCGGCGTCTCCGGCCTGACGGCGACCGTCCTCAACGACAGCACCGTCCTGCTTGCGGGCGGACAGAACAGTGCGGGCAAATCGGTTAATACGGCGGAACTCTACAGTCCGTCGCTCGGCGGCTTCATCAAGCTGCCGATGATGAAAGTAGGGCGGAGCCATCATACTGCGACGCTGCTGGCCGACGGCCGCGTGCTGCTCGCAGGCGGCGTCTACACGACGGCGCCCATCGCCAATGTCGAAATTTTCGATCCCTCGACGCGAACTTTCACCGCGGTCGCGCCGTTGAAGCATGCGCGCAAGGATCACACGGCCACGCTCCTCACCGACGGCACCGTGCTGCTCGCCGGCGGCGCCGGCGCGTCCGGACCGCTGAATAGCGCCGAAATTTTCAATCCCGTCACTAACACCGTCACGCAGACCGGCAGCCTCAACACGGCGCGCACGCTCGCGACGGCCTCGATGCTCTACACGTTCTACGGCGACGTGCTGATCGAAGGCGGGCAGGGCGTTGGCGGCGCCGACCTCAACACCGCCGAGGACTACGATCCCACGACCGGTACTTTCACCACTCTCACCGATCACATGAGCACGGCGCGCAGCGGCCACGTCGGCGTTACGCTGCCCTACAACGGCAAGGTGTTGATCGCGGGCGGCACCAGCGCCGGCCAGCCGGTCGCCGCCAACGAACTTTACGATCCGGTCGCTGGCACTTTCGTCGCCAACGAGCCGATGAGCGTGGCGCGCGACGAGTTCGCCGCCAGCTTCTTCGCGCTCCCCGCCGTCGGGCAGGTGCTGATGAGCGGCGGCCTCGACGCGTCGGGCACGCCGCTGGCGCTGACCGAGATGTTCGCCTATCCGACCATTCGCACCGACAAGAGCGACTATCCGCCGGGCTCGCCGGTCACGATTTATGGCGCCGGATGGGCGCCGGGCGAGACGGTCGCCATCCAGATCCAGGAGACCGATTCCGACGACACGTGGCTGAGCGACACGGCCGATTCGAGCGGTTCATTCACCGACACGAGCTTTTCGATTGCAGACAACGACGGCGGCGTGAAGTTCGTCGCGACAGCAACGGGCGCGACCTCGGGCCAGACGGCGCAGTACAGGTTCACGGATACCTCACATTTGGATAGCGTAGTAATCACGCCAGCGTCGGTGTGCGTAAACACTGGCAGCACCGCCAACTATACGATTAGTTACACGGCGCACGGCTCCGGCCCACAGAGTATCGCGCTGAGCATTACAACTGCTCCCCTGACCGGTTCGACTAGAACCTTCACGCCAAATCCTACGACTGGCGACCCGAGCACTGACACCTCGGCGCTCGCGATCACCACGTCCGGCACCACGCCAGCGGGATCGCATACCTTTACAGTCCAAGCAGTCGGCGACGCCACCGTTACCACCACAGGCACGATCGTCGTGGGTGGGTGCCCGACTCCGACCGCAACCGCAACAGCAACGGCAACTCCGACCGCGTCGCCCACTGCGACTGCCACCGCAACCGCGACTGCGACCCTGAGCGCAACGCCAACCGCGACGGCCACTGCGACCGCAACTAAGACGGCTACGGCCACCGCGACTCTGACCGCGACGCCGACTGCGACAGCCACTGCAACGGCGACGTCAACCGCAACGGCTACTGCGACTTTGACGGCGACGCCAACTGCCACGGCCACCGCGACCGCGACCAAGACGGCCACGGCCACTGCGACTCTGACCGCAACGCCGACTGCGACGGCCACTTCGACGGCTACGTCAACGGCGACGGCGACCGCCACCTTGACTGCAACGCCAACCGCCACGGCCACTCCGACGGCGACGCCGACCGCAACTGCAACGGCAACTTCGACGGCGACATCAACCGCGACCGCCACTTCAACGGCTACGTCAACCGCGTCGCCCACCGCGACAGCGACCGCCACCTCGACGGCGACGCCGACTGCAACGGCAACGGCAACTTCGACCCCGACGGCAACGGCCACCGCGACTTCGACCGCAACTTCGACAGCAACCTCAACCGCGACTGCGACCGCCACTGACACTGCCACGGCGACCGCAACATCAACGGCGACTTCAACCGCAACGGCCACCGACACGGCCACCGCAACTGCGACGGCGACCGATACTGCCACCGCAACTGCCACAGCTACCGACACTGCAACGGCCACCGCAACTGCAACGGACACTGCCACCGCAACTGCGACCGCGACAGATACGGCCACGGCGACGGCTACATCTACCGCCACGGCCACCGCGACAGACACGGCAACCGCGACCGCTACGGCGTCGCCGACTGCAACGGCCACTGCGACCGCAACCGACACCGCCACCGCGACTTCTACCGCGACGGCCACCGCCACCTCGACGGCAACGATGACTGCTACGCCGACCGCGACCGCGACCCCGCTGCCGTTGACGGTTTCGCCGTTCGCGATTCAGTTTGCCTTCTCGACCTTCGGCAATACCGGCACCACCACGCCCGTCCGCTTGGTCACGGCGACCAATACAACCGGTTCGCCAATCCTCATCGGCACCGTCACGACCGCGACCCTCACCGGACCGTCACCCGGCGCGAATTTCCAGATAGCGTCGGATACCTGCACCGGCAACAACCTGCCGGGCGGCAACTCATGCCAGGTCGGGCTGACTTTCACTGCCACCGGCGTCGGCAACTACACCGGCTCGATGACCATGCCCTCGAGCGGTCCGAACAGCCCGCAGACGGTTAGCCTCAGCGGCACCGGCCTGCAGGCATCGATCACGCTCTCGCCCAGCATCGCCTTCGCCAACACGCAGGTGGGAGTGACCAGCGCGAGCAAGACTGCGACCGTGACCAATCCGAACTCGGTCGGAATGACAATCAGTAGTGTGGCGACCTCGGGCGACTTCGCCGTCGTCACCGACGGATGCACCGGAGTGCTGCCGGCCAACACCAGTTGCACCGTGGCCGTATCGTTCACTCCGACCATGCCGGGCGCGGAGACGGGCGGTCTGACCATCACGAGCAACGCCAAGAACAGCCCCGCGACGATCGTGTTGAAAGGCACCGGGACGCTTGCTGCGCCTACTTTCAGTCCGACGTCAGTCTCGTTCGGCAGTGTGCCGCACGGCACCACCAGCGCGGACAAATTCGTCACGGTGACGAACCCCAACACCGCGGCTCCCGGCGGCACGATCAATATCAGCAGCATCTCGACCAGCACGTCGGCGTTCGCCGTCGATCTCGGCAGCACTACCTGCACCAGCACCTTGGCGGGTGGCGCGTCGTGCACGATCGCCGTCAATTTCTCGCCGCCCTCGACGGGTGCGTTGTCCGCACAACTGATCCTCATCGACAACGCGGCGACGGGCACGCAGAAGATCGGATTGTTCGGCACTGGAAGCTGATTCGGTAGCCCAACCTGAAACGAACGAGGGCCGTTGAACTATCAACGGCCCTCGTAGCTTTTCTGACAGGCCTGTGTGTCTGCGACCGCTGCGCGATACCGCTCTATTTCGACTTGCCCTTGAGCTTCACTTTTTTCGGCTTCTTCTGCTTCGGATCGTCACTCGTGATGACCATCTGATCGCTCGTCGTCCCCTTCAGCGTCGGTGAATACGTGATCGTCACCTGATGCGCTCCGCCCGGCGCAATCGCAATCCCGACGCCCGTACCGATCGCCGTGAACGGCGGGTTATGCAACGGCGATGTGACACTGACCGTCAGCGTTCCCGCGCCGGTATTGCCAATCGTGACGCTTGCCGAGGCGGTCGCCCCGGGACTCGCGCTGAAGCTCAGTTTTTTCTTGCTGACCGAGATCTGCCCCGGCGCCGGCGATGGACTGGCAGTCGCCGTCGCGGTGCGCGTGGCGGTAGCAGTGTGCGTAGCAGTAACCGTCGCCGTCCTGGTCGCCGTTACCGTAGGCGTAGCAGTCGCCGTGGCGGTTTTGGTTGCCGTCGCGGTCCGCGTCGGTGTCGCAGTTCGCGTCGCGGTTGCGGTCGCGGTACGCGTTGGCGTCGCCGTCCGCGTCGCGGTTGCACTTGCGGTGGCAGTCGGTGTGCTCGACGACACGGCATGGTCGAAGATCAGCACGCGATTGTTGCCGGAGTCGGCCATGTACAGCGACTGGCCCGAGTCGAGCCCGAGTCCGTAGCTGAACGACATCGCCAGCACCGTTCCCGAAGTGAAGCCCGGTCCGAAGATCAATGACGGCGCCGATGCGTTCGTGAACGGTGGCGTGTACTCAACAATCGACGCGCTGCCGTTCGGGAAGGTTTGTCCCTGGCTGATAAAGATGCTTCCGTTCGAAACGACTGCGATACCGAAGGCCCGCGCCGGTATCACGACGTCGGGGCCGCTCTCGCTTGAGGGACTGTTGTAAACCCCGATGCCGGTGCCGGCCCCGGCGCCGTCGAGGTACATCTTGCCCGACACATCGAACGCGATACCGCCATCGGGCGCGCATATCGCGGTCGGGTCGGCCTTCGAGCATGCGTCCAGAGTCGTAGCGTCCGGCTGACCGAATACTTTGACCAGCGTGGGAGTGGTCGCGGGATTGCTGAACTCGAGCACGCGATTGTAGCCGGCGTCGACGACGTACAGGTTGCCCGCTCCGTCGAGCGCCAGACCGTTGGGCACGCATAGAGTAGTCGCGCTCGGCGTCGTCGGGCAGCCGGCCGATGTGAAATCGCCATCCTGTCCACTGGTGAAACTGCCGTTTTGTCCGATCACGACGCTGGCGACGAATCCATCGGCCTCGCCACCGACGAACGGGTTATCGAACACCAGCACGCGGCTGTTGCCGGTGTCGGCGACGTAGAGGTTTCCGCTCGAATCGACGACGGCGGCAGTAGGAAACGCCAGCGTCGCGGCGGTCGGCTGGTTGCTGGCGGTGCTGTCGAACAGATTTGGAAAGTACGAAACGAAATCCGGCTGCCCGATGACCACGTCGGCCGGGTTGAGCGGGTTCAGCGTGGTGATGTTGGCGTAGCCGAGCACGCGGCTGTTTTGTGAATCCACTATGTAGAGGCGGTTGGGGTTGGCGCTCTGATCGAGCGCAACTCCCCACGGCGTCGAGTAGCCCTCGCCGTCTATTTCGTCGACGCCGTTGTGAACGAAGCTCACCTGGCCCAGCACCCGTCCCGAAAATCCCGAGGTCGACGAACTAGGCGGCGGCGTCAGCGCGAGCACGCGGTTGTTGGCGGGATCGGCAACGTACAGATTGGCATTCGCGTCGAACGCGAGGCCGCCCGCCAGCTCCGACGCCCCGGCTTGAGGCAAAGCAAAGTTCAACGACTCCGTCAGGCCCGTCTGGATATTCGGCGGACTCGGGCACGAGGTCGCATCGAAAGAACTGCATCGGCCAAGCACCAGGCTCGCAGCACCCGGCGGATTCAGCGCGGTCGACAGGAATTCGAGCACCCGCTGATTGCCCTCGTCGGCGATGAAGAGGTTGCCCGAATCGTCCATGACGATTCCGCCCGGCGACAGCAGCGAGCTGGCACTTTCTCCATGCGCGGACTGGTAGTTGGTGGTGACGAAGGATCCGTTCTGGCCGAATACCTCGTCGGCAGTGGTGTCGCCCGACGAACCCGGCACGCCTGGAGAAGTACCGGCTTGCGCAGGCGCAAGAAATTCAAGCGCGCGATTGTTCCCCGAATCGGACACGAACAGGTTGCCGCTCGAATCGAAGGTCAGTCCCGCATCGAATCCCGCAAAGCAAAGGCTGTCCGCCGTCGGCGCGGCGGCGCCCAGATTGCACGCGCTGCTCGCGAAGCTGCCAAGCTGTCCGATCACGACGCTCGCGGTAATATTGCTTCCGCCCGCAACCGGATTGGCGTACTCGACGACGCGATTGTTGCCGGCGTCGACGACCCAAAGATTGTTGCTTGGATCGATGGCGACCGCGGTCGGGTTGTTCAAGTTCGCCGCGCTGACGCCGGTGCAGCCGGCACCCTCGCCGGTGAAATCGCCGCACGTGCCGTAGACTTCGTCGGCAACGGTGTCGGTGTTGAACGGCGCGTTGTACTCCAGCACACGATTGGCGCCGGAGTCCGCAACGAACAGATTGCCGTTGGAATCCACGGCGACTCCGCTCGGATGAAACAGCGTCGAGTTCGTGAACCCACCAAGGTACGCGTTGTTCGCGCCCGGATTGGGCTCGCCGAAAATCAGCACTGCGCCCGTTCCATTGATAAATCCGGACGCGCTCTGATATCCGAGGACGCGGTTGTTGTTCCAGTCGGCGACGTACACGTGATTCGGCGTGACGCTGCGATCGATCGCCACGGCGACCGGCGCGTCGAGCCCGAATTTATTTAGAAAGTTCGGCAATCCCTGCGTGAGATTGCCCTGCCCAAGAAACTGATTCGGCGACGGTTCCTGCGTCGCGATCGCCGCCACCGCCAACGCTGCTATCGCGATCAGCACCGTGAATGCGATGGCTCGGGCCCGCGTAGTCCGTGGATGCTTCATGCCTGCAGCCGCATCGCGGTGACCTCGAATGCCTGGTCGGGAAGATCGCGCGTCGGCGCCTGCTCGTCGCTTTCGGGAAAATAAGTGAAGCTGAATTGCGCGAGGTAATCGCCGATCGCGCGCCGCTTTTCGCTCTGCTTGGGCAGGTCGAGCAGCACCATGATTCGAGGATTGGCGCGCAACGTCTCGGCGGCGCCGCGCAAGACGGCGAGCTCGAATCCCTGCACGTCGATTTTGATCATATCGACCGACTTGAGGTTTTGCTCGGCGACGATTCCATCGAGCGTCCTCGTTGGGACTTTGACCGTGCGCGATCCGTTGAACTCGGGCGAAAGTGTATGCGCGCCGCTGGTCGCGCCGATCTGCAGATTGGCAGTTCCGTCGCTGTCGCTCAGCGCGACCGGCAAGACCATGATGTTCCCGTAGCGGTTCAGTTCAATGCTGCGTTGCAGGACGGATCGATTCTCCGGTTCCGGCTCAATCGAAATCACCGTCCCTGATTCCCCCACCAATCGCGCGGCCAGCAGCGTGAAGTCGCCCTTGTTTGCACCAACGTCGATGAAAGTCATGCCGGGCCGCAGATGCCGCCGAATCAGCGCGTGCTTGGCCGGTTCGTACGATCCCATCGCCCGCTGAACCATCGCCGCCGACTCGTGCAGGTTCAGGTAGATGCGCCCTCCCTCGACACGATAAATCTCAAGACGATCTGCGGCGAGGCGCGAAATCAGGCGGTAAACCCGATAGCGCCGCGGCGCGAACCTGCTCAGCATCTGCGTCAACATCGCTGACCCACGCGCGAAGCGCGCTTACAACGCAGCGGACTGACCTGAAGGAAATACTCGAAACATCATTACAAACTGTAGCCTCGCGACCGTAAAACAAAAAATCGGCGTTTGCAATTGCTGAATCGGAGCTCGCGCATCATCGACTCCGCCTTCGGGCGCGTGCGGCGACGTGTCTTGACTGCAAATAAGTGCACAGTGAGATCGCACTTCCGAATGGCGGTAGACGGATAATCGCCAGTTTGATAATTTGATGGCGCTGGCTGGTGTTTGCCCCCCTTTCACCAGTCGGCTTCGGGTCGGCGTTAACGCGCTGGCCCGTTTTTTTGGTCAGGTGTCGCTATCGCGTTCCGCCTTCGAAATTCGCGATGTTCGAATCCGCGTGATGATGGATCATCTTCCACCGCCCGTCCTCGAGCCGGAAGATGTTGGTCGCGCGCTGATTGAAATGGACCAACGGACCCTCTGCCGAACGCAACTGCCCGACCTCGTTGCATACCGAATAGCCCATGTCCGCACCAACAACGACCAGCATGTCCTGCTGAGTGATCGTCCCCGACGGATAGATGCGCCCCATGTTTTGATATCCTGCATACACTTCGTTCCATCCGACGGCGCGCCCGCCCGCCGCGCTCAGGTTCGTCACGTCTGGCCGATGCGACCACACGGCGCTCATCGGAGCCAGGTCGCCCTTCAGCGCGCTGTTGACCGCTGCATAGTAAAGCAACGTCGCGCTGCGCACCCCGTTGTCGGCCGGCGAAGATGAAGATTCGGGCGTTGCCGCCTGCGCCAATGCGGTCCGTGCCAGCGGCGGCGCAAAGCCAATCAACACGGCTACGATCGCGATCGACAGCATGCTTCCCCGATGCGCTGACAGTTCCACTAATTCCTCCGGTACGATAACGCCGCGGCTCGAACCCGCCGCGCCGACTACTACTCGACCTTGAAACCGTAACATACGGCAGGCCCGCGCGTGCGTGCCAATACCAGTAGAAAGCTCGTCAAGAACCATGCACAATATGCATCAGTTTTGAACTGAGCCATTTTGTAGGGTCGTCAGAACAATCGGGGAGGTGGGGTATGGTTCTGATTCTTCTGTTGCTCGTCCTGTTGGCCGGCGGATTCAGCTACTACAAGCTCCGAAACTACGGCAGGTTCGGCGGACTTGTGCCGGTTATGCTCACGATCCTGCTCATCTATCTGCTGGTCGGGCGGCACATGCATTAGCCGAAGCTGACGACTTCGTTCGCCTGGCCTGCCTCGACTCTCGCGAATCTGCTCGCGACGTCGGGACCTTCGATACCTGCCATCCAGGTTTCGCCAGAGTGATCTGCGCCCCGCGGCCACGGCGAGTTATCGAAACATTGCTACTGGACCCTCACTTGGCGCTCTGGTAAAAGGGGGGCGCTGGCTGGTGTTTGCCCCCCTTTCACCAGTTGGCTTCGGGCTGGCGTTAACACGCTGGCCCGTTATGCTTTCTGGCGCGCACGGAGAAGAGCCGCTGACGATCGCAGCGGCGCTTGCTCTGGTAACGCTTACTGAGAAGGTATGGAGCGCATCACCTGCCCACGTCGAACCTAGGGTTCAGACGCTCGTCTTACGAGCCCGCTCGGAACTAAACGGACGCCGCCGCGAACTACCCCGAAATCCTCCGCATCGATTCCTCTTTACACAAACCTACAAGAAGTATAGTAATACGTCAGTCAGATTAATAACGGGGACGACGGCCGGCAGGTCGAAAAAACAAAACGGAAACGGGAGGACGCGGGACAATGGACAAGCTAATCGGGATGTTCGTAAAGGTGCGGGAGTATCAGCGCGGCCAGACCATGGCTGAGTATGCGCTGATCATGGCGGCGGTGGCGGTGGTGGTTTTCGTCGGTTACCAGACAATGGGTACGACGATCACGACGCTTCTGACCAGCGTTGACGGCAAGCTCTAAGTCGAGCGGTCAAAACCTCGGGGTGGCGGACCCTCGCGTCCGCCGCCTCACTCTCATCGCTCGAACCCGAGCGTCAACTCTCATCGCGTGCCGAAGAACAGCCACTTGTCGCCATGCAGCAGTGCGCGTTTCGTCTTGATCGGCGATAGGCTCTCGATTTCCTGAATCGTCGGCCGAATCCCATACCACTCGTTGCGATACAGTCCGCGCGGTCCATCCGCCGTCCGGCGCTCGACAATCCATCGCCGCATCCGCAGCGCAAACGCAATCGAGTCGCGCCACGTCCGAGGCGTCATCGTGAAGATTAGCCTCCCGCCCGGCTTGAGCACCCGCGCCGCCGTATTGAGATACGCCCGCAGCACCTCCAGGTCCGGCAGATGCTGAAAGACGCAGTATGCGACGAACGCATCGGCCGACCCGTCCGCGATTTCCGCCAGTGCCGGCGTCTCCGCCCGCGCGAACGACGCGTTGTCCGCCTCAACCGACTTGCGCGCGATCGCCAGCATCTCCGCCGACAGATCGAACGCGAAGACCCGGCCCACCTCGGGCGAGATCGCGCGCGTCAGCCGTCCCACGCCGCAGCCGACTTCGACCACGGTGTCAGTCCGCTTCGGCTCGTAGCCCGACGCCGACTTCAGGTCGTTCCAGATCTTCGGCCCCGACGCCCAGAATTCCGCCAGGTTGCGCCCCTCGTACGGTCCCGCTGACGACACGTACCAGTACGGATTCTCGCGGGCCTTTTCATCCCAGAATTGACGGCTAGCTTCGAGTCCGCTCATCGATCCGATGTACCTTGCGACATTGAGTTGGAATTATATTGGCATAACGAATCCACGAAACCAGACCGGAGCGATCGCGCGACGGAAGCGCGCAAAGGCTGAGCCGTTTGCTCAAATGCCCGTGACTGGCCGCTCCAACTTTTATATGACAACGGCAGCAGGCAGACTCTGTTCTCGCCAAACCACTATCGTTCGGCGTCCATTCGGACTACCACCCGGGCTTCGCAGCTTCGCCGCCTCAACTAAGCTAATACCGGAAAAGATCGCCAGTGATCGTCAGTGTGATAGTTACGAACTGCTCTCGCCGAAATCGCGTGCAAGCCATTTTTTCGCTAGGCGCCGGACAAGGACTAGACGATGCTCAAGCATGAGTTCGATCCCTCGCCGACCACTGTTCGTATTAACCGTTGCGGTGCGTTTCGGAGTGCGAGGCCCGTGGCTGCCTGAAGTGCGCAACATTGGTCGCCGAAGAGGTGGTGTCGCTAGCGTCACGTTCGGCAAATCTAACTATGCGCGCTGCACGGCGAAGTTGTTATCGAGCGCAGGCGCGCACGCGGTCTTGAGATTTCGGTCTGACTAGAGGCTGGCGATTTCAACTTCAGATACTCAACCGCAATTTGAAAACAGCGCGCGGAGGCTAGTTGCAATCTCCCGGCGTTGGCTGTCACGCAGCCTGGATCATGAGCCCGTCCCCGTGAGGTTCACACCGTGAGGGCTGTTTGGATCCGAGCCGACCGTGACCTGCAGTGTCGCGCTCTCGCTCGTCAGCGTTGTCGGCTTGAAGGTCACCGCGATCGTGCATGAGGAGTTACCGCCAATCGTCGCGCCGCACGTACCTCCGCTGATCTTGAAATCCGCTGCGTTCGCGCCGCCGACAGCGCCGCCCATCGATAGCCCGTACGGCGAGTAGTTGGTGACCGTGGCCTTAAGCGTCCTCGATGACGTGTGAGACACGGTAGCGTAAGAGAGCGTCGCCGGAAGCACGGTATCAGGAATAGTCGGACCGGTGCTCAGCGCGACGTTGTAGGGACTCAGCGGGTCGGGACTGTCTGCTATCGTCAGCGTTGCCGATTCAGTGCCCAGCACGCTCGGCTTGAATGTCACAGTGGTAGTACACGCTTGACTGGCGCCCAGGGTCGAGGTGCAGGTGCCGCCGGTTATCGAGAAGTCTGCGTGATTCGTTCCGCTGAAAGTCTCGCTCAACGTCACTGGCCGCGTCTGATGATTCGTGATGCCCAAGGTTGCGACCCCCTTGAGCCCGAACCTCACGCTCGGAAACGTCAGGCTGCTCTTCGACGTCGTCAAATCTACGATGCCGGCGCCCGAGAGCGTCACATGCTGGGGACTGGTGGTGGCGTTGTCGAAGACTGTGAGCGACGCGCCATGCGCACCGACTCCAGAAGGCGTGAACGACACTCCCATCGTGCAATTTGCTTTGGGCGCGAGCGTGACCGGAATCGCACCGCATGTCCCGGTTCCGCCTGGAGAATACTCAGGATCAGACGGCGTCACATTCCCGACGATCAGCGGATGAGTCGCGCCGGTATTGGTGATGGTCAGATTCTTGGTAACAGTCTGGCCTACTGCGACATTGCCGAAAGCAAGCGCTACGGTCACCGTCATCGAGGTAGTCGGCGTCGCGGTCGGCGCTGCTGTTGCGGTCGCAGTCGCGCTGGCGCCCGATGAAGACCTCGCACCGCCGGGAAACAACCCGAACACCGCGAGTTGAGTCTGCGTCCCCACGTAAACCGAACCGTTGGCTATCGTCGGAACGCTGAACTTTACTGCCGGCCCGGGATTGTCCGAACCGAACTTGTTGCTGTCATAGAACTCGCTGTTCAAGTTGGTCGGATCGAACGCGTAGAGAACCGCGGGGCCGCTTGTTTGATAGGCCGAACTGTCAATAGCCCAAAGAATTCCGCCGGTGGTGCCATTCGCGGAGATCATCGGCGAAGCACCGGGGAAACCGAATTTATAGTTTGAGGCGGTTGCCGCGGGCGGCGTCTGGATCATCCCGTTGGAGACCACGAACGTGTCCGGAAATCCATCCGCCGGAATCATGTAGACCATGTTCTGCAAGCCAACACCCGGCACGTTCCCCCGCCAATACGCAGGAGTGCTGAAGATGCCGTCAATATAGAGAAGTATCTCCTGCACCATCGGATCCTGGTTGGCGTTGAAGCCGCCCATACTGTCGCGGTTGACCAGGTAGATTGAGCCCGATTTGCCTACGCCAATCATCAGGTGAGGATTGGGCCCCGGTTGATCCGGCAGGAGCAGATTGCCGCCAGATCCCATGTCGAGGTCCTCGTCGTCGAGTATCAGTTCGTTGAGCGGCGTAAAGTAACTGGCCACCGTCATCGATACCGTGGCTCCTGGGTGCGGGGTCAATCTCAGGAAGCTATCGCCGAAATTCTGGGGAGATGCTCCCGTATCGAAATCGCCGTTGCCTGTAATCGCGATCAAATCACCATTGGTATCGACCCCCAGCCCGCAGCCGGACTGCCAGATGCCGCCATCGCTGCCGTTGGGCGTACTATTGAACACGACTTTCTGAGCCAATGTTGTCTCGTCGTAGCCGAGAACCCATCCATGATAGGGCCCGAAGTCGCAGTGCGACGCGAAGGCCAAATAAACGAGGCCGTTCGAAAGCGTGAGCGCCGGCCGCCCGAGCTGCATGAGCGGATTGAAGGTGACGGTCGTACCGTTGCCATCGGCTGCGGTGCCTTGCGCCGTGGCCGTGATCGTTACCGGACTTTTCGACCTCTCGAGGCCGGTCGTGATATCGAGCGCGTGTAACCGCTGCCGATAACTACCGGGGCCCACCTTCTCCTTCGAAACGACGTACATCGTCCCCGAGGTTTGGTCGATCACCGGAGTCGCCGTGATGCCGATAGTTGGGACGAGGTCGCCGCATCCGATGTCGGTCGAGGGCACCGCGGTGATCGGTGGGTTTGCTCCAGGATCAATGAAGCTCGAATGCCAGAGGGGAGGGCCTGGCGCGTCCGCATCGAATGCGTACACGCTGTCGTTTTCCGTCGCGACGTACACGACGTTGTGGGTTCCATTGCCCGGGATTGCGACCGCCGGAACATAGAGCGGCTCGGCATAGGCATACCCGTCGATCGCATCTGTGAATTGCAGACCGAATTGAGAAGCGTTGACGCTCGACGGTGTCAGCACGGTCTCCGCGAGATTCTGGCCGGTGCGAAAATTATCGTTGCGGTAAAGGTATTGTCCGGTGTAGCCCGGCTCCAGCGAGCGTGGACCCGTGGCAAGCACCATTTCGGTACTCAAGGCAACTGCGAGGATCACGGCAGCTCCTACCAACAATGACCCAGCCCGAAACGGTCGATCGTTCATGCTCGTAACCGATGTTCCAGTTCCCTTGCTGACAAAATTCTCGCGATGCAGGTGCGACACGCCTGGGTTCCAGCCAACTTGTGAACGATCTCGGCGAATTCGAACACTCCGATCGAAGAGTCCGCATCTAATACTAACGTCCCGCGTGAGAGCCAGCAGCTATTTTTGACGCCGCGGAGACGGCGGGCTTGAGCGTTCGCGGCGCTCCCGCTTGAAGGGACCACGCGCGCCTTCGCGATGTCTTCAGCCTCGTATCGCCGCGCGGCCATCGCAGCGCAGCTGAAAGAGGCGAATCTCGATGGGAAGCGCATTGAGCCGTCTGGGGCACCGGTTCGGCAGATAGAGCTATGCGATCGCCGCACCTACACCGAACTCGACCAGGACTCTGCGCTGGCGCTGAACAAACTCACCTTCACCTCCCCCGTCGACGGCACGACCAGTTGCTCCGAGACCGACCAGGTGACGCTCATTCGCATCTCGAACGGGATGCAGGGGAACGATAATTCGCAGGGCAACCAGAACCAGAATCAACAGTGACAGTTGAAGAACCGCCAGTCGTGATAGCGACAGGGTGATGCTCGAACCTGACTTCGACCCGCAGCCTACAGCCGTCCAAATCGGATAGTGCGGGCGGCATGGGTGTGAAGCGAACAGGGCTCTTCGACAGGTTTATCCGGATTCTTGAGTGGTTGTTTTGGCTTTCATCCCGCTTGCTCCTGCGCCGCAAAATTCAATCGTGAGATTTGCCTGCGAGGTTGATCTCCTCAGATTGGGCCTTGTCGGCGCTGATCCAACCTTGTTTCGCAAAATACTGCGAGAGGTAGGCATTTGCCTGATCGGCCGTCTTGTCGGCCAGATAGTCGACGCGCCCTAAATATATTTTGCCGCCCGCAACGCCAGCGGACGCCGCCGCGCCCGCGACCGTCGCTCCTCCGGTTGCTACCGCACCAGCTCCCATCATGAGGGCAGTGCCCGGCAATTTGCCGCTATCGGCGTGGGTGGTGAAATCCATAAGCTTCTGGCGTTCGCCGCCCGCGATTCGATAGACCTGCACCTGGCTGTCGAGGGTCATTGCCCCGCGCCGAAGCCGATCATCACGCGGCGGCCCGCGGCGCCTTCATCTACTTTGACGAATTGGCCTTCGATCAAGAGCACGTCGCCGACCGGAATCTGGCCAGTCTGCGCGTCGACGGTGAATCCGAGTTCTCGTAGATCCTTGGAAAGCCGACCGGACAGTTCCGTGGCGGCGGCGTGTCCTATCTCCATCTGACGCTGCTCTTCGGGAGTGCTGGAGAACTCGCGTTCGCCTTTTGAAATGAGGCCGTGACTCTCTTTGACGTCTTCGGCGACGACCGCAAAATTCCGCACGTAGATTCTTTGCGGCCGCGAAGCGCGGATCGGCTCGGAACTTTTCTGAGAGCTAATAGAAGCGCTGGCGCATCCCACGACGATGATCGCGATGAGCGGAAGTCCGCATTCTAACAAGCCGCGAGCCATGAATCTCGACAAGCCAGATTTCATTGAATGTTCCTTAATCGGGGGTTGTTGAAGAAGTATTTCAACCCTGCGTGTACTTCTGGCGAAACCAATCCCAGATCGCCGTCTCCAAGTCTGTGAGCTTGTCAAAGCACTGATCGCAAAGAACAACGTCCATGGCGGCGCTACGGCCAAGGCTAAAGGCGTCAATCAACCTTGGAGCGCCGATCTCCCCGCAATGCTCGCAGTTGCCAGCATCGCGCATACCCGAAAGATAGCAAACGGGCTATTTGAAGCGAGCGCAGCGCTTTGATGCGAAGCGTCTCGACTGGTTTGGCCCCCTTTTTCCAGTCGGTCTAGAGCGACGACTCTCGGGCTTTTATTGCGACTGCTCAAGGCCGGAAAGGGCGGTTCGATGACGGTTCTCGCGCCATCCGTGAGTCATTTCCATTCATCGAGAGGAGCCGGCAACGGCTTTGCGAGGCCGAGGTAGATCGCCCGAGGGGCGAGCTGTTGCTGGATCGTGAACGGGATTTCCGATTAGCACTTTGATCGAGGTCGCGGATCTGAATATCGATGTCGCCGTTCTCATCGGCTAGCGGACCGAGGTTGCCCGGGTGGCAGTCTCCACCTATCCATGCTGCGGGACCGCGCGGCAACCTGCCGACCTCCGCAGTCTTGACCAATTCATAGAACTTGCGGGTGTTGCCCCGAACATACGCCTGCGCCGACCGCGCCATCTTTAGATTTCGGCAGACTTAGGGCTTGTTCTCGTCACGCTTGCTGAGCGACGCAGTTACAAGACCCCTATAGTCCGCCGCGACCGACCAGCAACCAGATCACCAGCACGACGAGGATGATCGGTGCGATACCGCCAACCGGACCATAGCTGTTATAGCCATAGTAGCCACCGCCGCCGCCAAACAGCAAAACCAGGATGATAATCAGTAACAGCATCGACGTTCTCCTTTTTTCGCTCACCTGCGACTACCGGGTGTGACTATTTTCCTGCTGTCTTCGCCTTTTGCCGCTGCGAGTCGTTCTTTGCTGTCGATGCTCCTTTGCTTTTCACCGCCTTTCGGAGAATCACTTTGGGAGCGGTCTTTTTTGTCGAGCCCGATAGAATGTCTTCGACCGCCGCGCCAGCGGCCTCGGGCAAAGTTTCTTCGCCCTTCAAGGCTTTGGCGACGTGTTCACCACCGGCTGCCATGGTTTTGGATAAAATGCGACTCAGTGTTTCAGACTTTGCTGCCATTTGTTTCTCTCTAAGGCCTGTTTGCGGGAGGTGGGATATAGAATCCCACCTCCAATTTCGTCCTAGCTGACTGAGCTTCGCTGTTCCTTGGGAACGGAAGCCTCGCCGGTATAGGAAATGTCCACGGCGCCACCATTCTCGAGAATCTTCTTCGCGCGATCGCGCTCTTTGCTGTCTTCGGTATGAATTGAGAGCAGAATGTTGCCGTCCTTGACCTTGCCTTCGTACCGTTTCGCTTCGTACTCAGGGATACCCATCCCGATGAGCGCTCCCGTCAGTCCGCCGGCTGCGGCGCCGCCAGCAGCGCCTGCCAATGCGGCCATGATTGGGCCTGCCGCGATGAAGACTCCTAGCCCTGGAATGGCCAGCGCTCCGATGCCGACCATCCAGCCCAGCGCTCCACCCAGGACTGCGCCGCTTGCTCCGCCAGTCGCAGCGCCCTCGGGAGCCTTGGTGTGCTGTTCGTGGGCGAAGTCCTTACTGCCCTGCTTGTCAGGAAAGAGAACCGACACGTCGTTCTCAGTAAATCCAGCCGCCTTAAGCTGGTCGGCTATGTTAATGGCCTGGGACTCACTCTTCGCGATTCCGAATACTGCTTTCTTTGCCACGTTGTATCTCCTTACTACTGACCTTTTACTTCGAGTTGATTGTCGACCTTATCCGCGCCGGCGATCTGTTGCGCCTTGCTCGCGATAGCGGCCTTTTCTGCTTCGGTGTTGACCGGGCCACGCAAGATGACGCTGCCGTTGGCGGCGACGATCTTCACGTTATGCGCCAGCATCGAAAGCGAGTCATCCTTGACCAGCGCCCTGCGAATTTCGCGCGTGAGTTCGACGTCGCTTTTAGAGGTAGATTGTTCGCCGGCCGTCATCGCGCCCGGATCTCGATCGCGAACATTCACGGCGGAGTTGTCGGGTGCGACCGGGGCAGGCTCTTGCGCCATCGCGATAGGACTCAGTCCTGACAGAGCCAAAGACATTACGAGGGTTAGTGCTATTCGTTTCAAGGTTGATTACCTCCTGTTTTTGATTTCAAAGGACGTGACTAAGGACGAACCAGATCACAAGGACCGAGACTGGCACTCCGAGTAGCCATGCGATTCCGTATTTCATTTCCGTTTACCTCTCTGTTTTACTTTCCAATGTAAGCCGCGGTTTGTTTGTCGATAGGCGGAGCGGGGTTTTCTTCGAGATATTGCTTGCGGGCGTCCAATTCTGTTCCCAGTTCCATCAATCGCTTCTCGCCCAAAGACTTCCTGGCGTCGGGAAACATTTCGCCTTCTTCGTCCTTGACGTGATGTTCGATGTCTTCCCTGAGGACCTTCACCTTCATGTCCCAGGTTTCGTCGGCCGGCGTGATACCGGCGATTTGCGCCAGCAGAGCCTTGATCTGCTTGTGCTCCTCGTAGGCCTCGCGCACTTCGTCTTTTACGTGTTCCGATCGGGCTTTCTTGACGGCAGGATAGAAGATTTCTTCTTCGATGGTCGCGTGGACTGTGAGAGCGTCCTTGATTCGATTGAAAATATCCTGTTTCTTATCGGCGTCCTTCGTCGCATTTTGTTCCTGGGCAAAGAGTTTCTTGACTGCGGCGTGGTCCTCTTTGAGCAAAGTGATAGCGTCCTGCTTAGGCATCTTTTCACTGACCTCCTATTTGAATCGCATGACGTGCGAGATGAAGTTTTTGAAAAAATCACAACTTGACAAAAGATAGAATGCAAAGTGCAACGCTTATGCCACAGTGCCTTCGTCGGAGCTCGACAGAGTCAAGACAAAATAGGTTAGTTGATAATTGCTAGAACTGAATCCGAGTGGCGCACTTTAGACTGCTCCGAGTTACGGAACGGGAGTCTAAGGTCGGAAGTCGGGAAATTGTTCAGCCGTAGTGCGGCGAGTCGAACTCTTCAACTCTTACAAATCTTACAAACGACCGCGTCGTTTAACTCGTAGATTGTAAAAGTGACTAGCGCTTCGCGCTGCAAGCTCTCGAGAACCGTGCCTTTCGCATTGTTCGACAAGAACAGAGCCCTCGCATCGGGAGGTCGAACACGGGGGCATAACACTTGCTGAATGTATTCGTATATGCGACCGACTCTTGAGGTCGAACGTGACGAGCTCGAATCCAGCCCCACTGCCAATTGTAATGCTGGTCGACGACGATGAGGACTTGCGCGAAATCACATCCGCGCTACTGATCTCGGAAGGATATCAAGCGCTGGAAGCCCGCAATGGGAAGGAAGCTATCGAGGTTCTGACCAAAGCCAGGCGTCTGCCAAGACTGATCGTTCTGGACCTTGGTATGCCCATTTTGGACGGTCGGGGATTTCTTAAGTGGCGAGAGCGAGATCCTATCGTGACGAAGATCCCCGTTATTGTAGTTTCGGGTTCTTCGCTCCCCTTCCCACTGGAGGGAGTCGACGCATGCTTACGTAAGCCAGTAGAAGTTACTGGGTTCCTTCGACTGATCGCCGATTACCGGTAGTCGAATCTCGTATTTTAGAGGCGGTTCGTTGATCAGAGGGATTGTCGAGATAACCGGCCCCGCGAAGGACCGGAGCTGCTCGAGGAGTTCCGGGCGGGCGCGGGCCGAACGGAAAAAATTGGGAAGAATGCCGAACCGCCCTGCCACCTCGGTTTCGAAGGGCGTCTGCGACCAGAGCGCAACACCAGCCAGCTCAGAATTGGGATCTCCGGACGAAGTTGAGGTCGGTTTCGAAGCGCGGCGGACCAGTTGTAGACTGCGCTCGCATCACGGTAATAGCGTGGAAATGTGCATCTTCCCGTGAACCCGCCGGTGCTGCCGATGCTCGCGAAACGGATTGACGAGTTGCCGGCGGGCCAAACCTGGATCTTCGAACCGAAGTGGGATGGGTTTCGTGCGTTGATCTTTCGTGATGGGGACGAAATTCTCATCCAGAGCCGCGATGCCAAATCACTGAATCGATACTTCCCGGAGTTAATCGAGACATTGGGCTCGCAACTGCCCTCGCGATGCGTTCTCGACGGCGAAATCGTGCTCGCAAAGAACGACGGGCTCGACTTCGAGGAATTGCAGCTTCGGATTCATCCGGCTGCCTCGCGTGTGAAACTGCTGTCGCAACAGAGTCCCGCATCGATCGTCTTTTTCGATCTGTTGTGCGAAGGCGATAGCGATTGGCGGGGAGAATCGTTCGAGCGGCGTCGCGAAAAGTTGGAATCGTTGCTGGCTCGCGCGACGCCGCCAATCCACCTGACTCCGGCAACTCGTGACGCAAGGGTCGCGTCGGATTGGTTCAGGCGTTTTGAAGGCGCGGGTCTCGACGGGGTTATGGCCAAGCCGATTTCCGGCACCTATCAACCTGACAAGCGCGTGATGTTCAAGGTTAAGCATGAGCGCGACTGCGATTGCGTCGTGGCCGGCTTTCGATGGCACAAAGGCGGCGACGGCACAGCGGTAGGCTCACTTCTGCTGGGCTTGTTCGACGATTCAGGCGCGCTGCAACACGTCGGTGTATGCGCGAGCTTCACCCAAGCCAAACGCCAGGAGCTGGTGAAGTTTCTGGCTCCCTATCGGCGCGACGCGCTCGCCGATCATCCATGGAAATCGTGGGCCGAGGCAGGCTCTACTGACGTGTCGCATAGGATGCCGGGCGGTCAGAGCCGATGGAGCCAAGGAAAGGATCTATCGTGGCAGCCTCTTCGACCTGAGCTGGTAGTCGAAATCGCGTACGAGCATATGCAGGGCACGCGATTCCGTCATATGGCGCAGTTCCGGAAGTGGCGTAGCGACAAGCAGCCGCGCGATTGCACCTACGCGCAACTTGAAGTCGTTCCGCCGCACGAGCTGAAAGCTATTTTCGCGGGAGACATCTAGCGCGCACTCTGCTCAAGTACCTTTCTTCGACGCGTGGATCTTGCGCCATTCGCGAGTCGGGTCGTCATCAGGATCGGGAGTTTCATTTGGCGGACGCAACTCTTCGGGCACGTGGCGCAGGTTGATTCGAATTCGCGTCCAGCTGGACGATCTGCCCCGCATCGAATCGACCAGCACGTCATCGGCGGCAAGAAGGTTCGCAACCTCGGGATGCTTCTGGCGCCATCTTTCCAAACCGGCAAGCGCGGCCTCCTTGCTGGGTGAGTTCGCGACAACGATCAAAGGCATCTTCGTTCGCGGCGCCTTTGCGACGGGCTTGGCGCGCGAAGGTGCGACCCGACGCGGTTCGTTCTCCGTCTTGCGAAAATGCGGAGGCCAGGGCGCATCGCCAAGGCCCGCGGCCTCATCTCGTGCAGCAAGCTCGAGTAGCTGGTCGAGCGATCCCGCCGCCTCGTCGATGCCTTCATGCGGATCGCCAATCTCGGCGAACCGTTTCGGAATTGTGAGCACAGTAAAGTCGGACGCCTCGCAGTCAGGAACTTCGTGCCAGTGAAGCGGCGCCGAGACGCGAGCGTCTGGTACCGGGCGCACAGAATATGCCGAGCAGGTCGTGCGGTCCTTCGCGTTCTGGTTGTAGTCGAGGAACACGCCATGCCGCTCCTCTTTCCACCATTTCGATGTGGCAATGGTGGGCGCGCGCCGCTCGACCGCCCGTGACAGAGCGAGCGCCGCGCGCCGCACCTCGTCGAAGGTCCATCGCGGAAAGATCCGCACGTTGATATGTATCCCGCGCGACCCGCTGGTCTTGGGCCAGCCGCGCAGGCCCATTTCATCCAGAATCGACTTCACCTCAAGCGCGACCGTGCGCACGTCCGCCCAACTGACGCCGGGACCGGGATCGAGATCGACCCTCAACTCGTCGGGATGATCGAGATTGCCGGAGCGCACAGGATGCGGATGCAACTCGATGCAGCCAAGATTTACGATCCATGCAAGCCCGGCCGCGTCATCGACAACGATTTCCTCCGCAGTGCGTCCTGAAGGGAACGCGAGCGTTATCGTTCGCAGCCACGACGGGCGTTGCGCTGGTGCGCGTTTTTGATAGAACGCCTCGCCTTCGGCGCCATTGACGTATCTCTTGAGGACGAGGGGACGGTCGCGGATTCCAGCGATCGCGCCCGGCGCGATCGACAAGTAGTAGCGGACCAGGTCCAGTTTCGAGAGCTCTGTCTGCTTCGAGAAATACAGCTTGTCCGGGTTGCTGACGCGAACCTCGCGTCCGTTGATCGAGAGCAACTCGGTAGCGTCTTCCTTCGGCACAAGCTAAGTCTACAAACCATTGGCGCGATGTAACAGGTTCGATTCTGATGCTGTCGCGGACCAATCGAAGGCTCAATGAAAATAGCAACCTACAACGTCAACGGCATCGGTGCTCGCCTGCCGGCGCTGCTACGCTGGCTCGCAGAATCCAAGCCGGATGTCGCATGTCTTCAGGAGTTGAAGGCGCCCCAGGAGAAATTTCCCGAAGCCGCTGTTCGCGAAGCCGGCTACGGTGTGATCTGGCATGGGCAGAAAAGCTGGAATGGTGTCGCGATCCTCGCTCGAGGCGTAGATCCTGTAGAGAGTCGTCGCGGCCTGCCCGGCGATCCAGACGACAACCACAGTCGCTATATTGAAGCGCTGATCAATGGTGTGCGCATAGGATGTCTCTATCTGCCCAACGGCAATCCAGCGCCCGGCCCGAAGTTCGATTACAAACTGCGATGGTTGGAACGTTTCACGAAACACGCGCAAGAACTACTGGCCAAAGCGGATCCGGTCGTTCTGGCCGGCGACTACAACGTTATCCCGACCGAGATTGACGTCTACAAGCCTGAACACTGGGTCAAGGATGCGCTCTTTCTGCCGGAAGTGCGAACCGCGTTCGCCAATCTGATCGCGATGGGCTGGACTGACGCTTTGCGCAAGCTACATCCGGATGAGCGTATCTACACTTTTTGGGATTACTTTCGAAACAACTATGCGCGCGATGCGGGCCTGCGTATCGATCATCTGCTTCTGAGTCCGACGGCAGCGCCGCGGCTCCTTAGCGCAGGCGTCGATCGCGAAGTTCGCGGCTGGGAAAAAGCGAGCGACCACGCGCCTACCTGGATCGTGGTCGCGGACGGTTGACGAAATTTCTCAACCGCCGGCGTGTTGATGCAGCTCAGATCCTGCCGCAGTGATCCGCTGGCATCAGCGCGGGTTTCGCGCCTCTTGGCGCTGGAAATCCAGCCGAGTTGGTTGTGCCTGGTTCAAAACCTAAGCATGCAGTGAACTGGCGGCGTTGATACTTGCGGGTCGCCGCGTTAGCAGGATCACTGTGGCGACAGCAATACGCGAGCAGGTCTCAAGCGACACGGCGCCGCGCGCGAACTGGTTCGTCTCAGGGCCGGCGGTCGTTGCCTATCTCGCCAGCTTGGAATTTCTGATTCACTTGCCCAACCCGGGCGGCTATGGATTTTTCATCGACGAGCTTTATTTCATGGCGTGCGGGCAGCATCTGAGCTGGGGCTACGTCGATATGCCTCCGCTCACAGCGGTGCAGGCCTGGGCGGCGCGAGCGCTGTTCGGCGATTCGCTTCTCGCCATTCGCATTTTTCCGACTATAGCTGCCGCGGGACTGGTGATCATCGCGGGCGCGATCGTGCGGCAACTCGGCGGCGGACGATTCGCCCAGGCGCTCGCCGCGATCGCCGTGCTGTTGGCGCCGTTCTATCTCAGCTTCGGCAGCTACCTGTCGATGAATTCGATCGAGCCGCTGCTCTGGATGGGATGCGCGATGATCGTAATCCGAATGATCCAGACCGGCGACGTCAGACTGTGGCTATGGTTCGGAGTGCTCGCCGGAATCGGGCTTGAAAACAAGGACACGATGCTCCTGTTCGGTTTCGCGCTGGTTGCCGGCCTGACGCTGACACCCGAGCGCCGCTTGATGGCGAGCCGATGGTTTATCCTGGGCGGGCTAGTGGCATTCGCAATATTCCTGCCGAATCTCATCTGGCAGATTCAACATCATTTTCCCCATCTCGAGATGCTGGCGAATATCAGGCGCAGCGGACGCAACGTCGCGATCGGTCCGATCGGGTTCATCGGGTGGCAACTGTTGGGCATGCAACCGCTGGCGGCGCCGATATGGCTGTGCGGCTTGTACGCATTGCTGTTCAGCGAGGCCCTCAGGCCGTACCGCGCGCTCGGCTACGCATACCTGCTGTCGCTACTGGTTCTGCTGCTCACCGACGGCCGATTCTATTACCTGGCACCGGCTTATCCGATGCTGTTTGCCGCAGGATCAATCGCTATCGAAAAGTGGACTTCACAACCTGGACGCGGGTGGAGACGGCCGGCCTATGCCGGTCTGCTCGCGGCGGCCGGCGCGCTCATCGCGCTCAACACCCTGCCGTTGCTGCCGCCTCGCGAGTACATCGCATACACGCGGTTCATGGGGTTCTCGGAACCAAAGTTCGAGAATCGCAAGGCGAGCGATTTGCCGCAGTTTCTTGCCGATCGATTCGGATGGCCCGAGATGGTCGCGGCGACCGCAAAGGTCTACAACGATTTGCCGCCTGACCAGAGGGCCAGAACGGCGATACTCGCGAGCAACTACGGAGAAGCAGGAGCAATTGATTTCTATGGGCCTGCGCTCGACTTGCCCAAGGCAATCAGCGGGCATGTGAATTACTGGTATTGGGGCCCGAGAGACTACACGGGCGAAAGTGTGATCGTGCTGGGCGTGCCTCGCGAGCGATTGGAGCAAGGCTTCGCGAAGGTAGAAGCGAAGGCTGAAGTGGGCAATCCATACGCGATGGCGAATGAGCACTTCACGGTCTATCTGTGCACAGGACCTAAGGGTGGCCGTACGTTGGCGCAGATCTGGCCGACGCTGAAAAATTGGGACTGAGCCGCCGCGACGGAAACTTAACCCCATCCTGAGGCGTCGCCTGGTTTACTCCCGTCGATTTAACCTAAGCGTCTCCGTTTCGGTGCGTGATCGCAAATCTCTCGCGGTTTCTGCACCTCGATCACTTAGGACCCTTCGCCAAAAGACCACTCCAGCCGGCCTCGTTAACAAGCTGTGAGCTTCGGTCGTTAGGGATCGCGACCATAAGATCCATCTTTGCTTAAGTAGCTCGCTCTTCTCTCGCCTTCCCCATCAGCTATAAACCACGGGCCTGCTGATTTTGTTCCCGACTGCCTTTCCGCCTCAATCGCGGAAATTTTTCTCTCGCCCATCGAGCTCCTATCCTGTGAAAGATCGCGTCACTGCCTCAATACCCCCGCTACCTCTGAGCACTGCAATTCAAAATGCAAAGGCACTAAGAGCTATTGCAAGCACGCTAGGCGTATTCAAAGGTCTCAACCGATGCTCTGACGGGAGCTTGGTTTTGTGCGTCGATTTATCACGCCTGAAACGCCGATAGGTCTGACCTATCGACTTGGCAGGAACTCCGGACTTACCCAGGGATTCTTAAATGACAAGTCAATTTTATCGCAACTACGCAAAGGATGAGTAAGAGAATTGAAAACGACAACTTTCAAAAACAAGATCTTCACGACGGCTCTCTTGGGTGCAGCCGGAGCGATTGCGCTCTGCGCGCAACCGGCGTTCGCACTCGGAATGATGGGCGGCGCAGTCGGGGCACATATCGGCGCGATGGGTTCAGGACGGATGGGATCTGTCGGGAACATGAGCGGAACCCCGGGCATGGCCGGTTCGGTCACGGTGAACGGAATCACAGTATTACCAAGCGGAGCGTTGATAGTCCCAGCGGTGACCCCGCGCGTGCCAAGAGTCGCTCCGGGGAACCTGAACAACATCGACCCGGAGGAACCAACGGGAGCGCCATGCAGAACGAACGCCGACTGTACGGGCTATTAGCCCGAAGCCAGACGTGGACGTGGCCGGAACAACACCATGTACGGCGCGGCGGCTGTGGATCGGAAATTCTGCCTGATTAAAGCAAAATCCAATACAGAGGCGGCCGAAAGACCGGCTGTAAGAAAGTCGAGCCGTTCTTCGGCCGCCTCTTGGCGAGTCGTTTAAATCCGAGACCGTATTGGCGCTCACTCACTGGCAAAGCGGTTTCGGCGCGTGCAACAGACGGTTTCCGCCTCCGTCGCATCGCGGACCGTTCACGCCGAGCATTCAGAGCACTTTACCCATGAAATGAACGGAGAGTCAGGTCCAAGTCGTTCGAACGTAGGCCAGTGGCTCGAATGGTTGTATGTCTCATGCTAGGTCAGCTTCGTCCAAAAGGCTTTCGCGTAAGAAATTCGGAGATCCTGCTTTTCCATATTTTTCTGGCTGGTAGATCCAAAATCTGTCCGCGTGAACATCAAATCGGCGTTGCACGCGATTGCGTCCTTAAACCGGGCAACAATAAGGGCGGTTTGTGCACCCTTCCCTCGAAACTTTTCGGGCGTAGTTGCATCTGCCAAGTATGCAATCGAGTTCTTCAAATATAAAACTGCACAACCAATAGGTTGGTCCCCGAGATAGGCGACATACAACTTCCAATCTGCGTACCTGGACCACCTTTCGATATAGGACCTGATAACTGTGGCGCTAATATCCCATCCTTGAAGATAAAGATCCTGAAACTGGCTCAGATCTTTCGGCGTCGAAACCTGGACAACTTGAAGAGAATCTGAGTGCCTCGCGCTCAGTTCACCAACTGGCTTTATGTAAACGGGAAGGAACTTGGTTTGAGCGTAGCCTTGCGCGTGAAGAAATTTTGCCAGTTCTTCATCGAGGGCACCTGGACTGATTTCTAAGTGAGGGTTTGCACCACTTGCACCATAGAGATCAAGGACTTCACCAAGCGAGCCGGTGGAGACGGGACCAGATAATAAAATACGGTTGAAATGCGGATTGGGGATGGACGGCAACATGGCCGCTCGAAGGTTCTCTCGCTTTATGTATTTCACGCAGTCGGGTTCATTTCTGAAGTCCCGAATTGCATTCATTCGATCCTGCGTATAGAGAAATTCAACTTCGTCGATCTTTGAAATAAGATCGGTCGTAAGGTGGAGATGCTTCATTGTCACTCCCTAAGTAGGGCGCCGATCGTTTCGTGGCCGCGCGATTCAGCCTGTGTGTGGCGAATTACTGATTTTCCCAGAATTAACAATTCGCCAGGCACAGGTACATCGACGCGATAAATCAGCCGAATCCTGATTCCGCGGAGCGTGCCATTTTGCTAACTCAATATTGCCTGGTCTTGGGGGCCCGTATTGCCCATAAAAGAGAAATCGTCGTCGCCAGTTCGGCTACTCAAGCCCGCCGAACACGTGAAGGACCGAATGGTCGAGGCGCAGCGTTGAATCGATGAACCAAAGTTTCTTCGCGCGACAATTGAATCCAATACCATGGAGGTGGCGATGCGCGTGATTGTTGCGATGCTTGCCCTGATCGGGGCGACGACGGCTGGATGCCTACAGGTGCAGCCTCAACCGCCGTTGCCACCCACGACAATGAGTAGCTGGGGACCAAACGGGGGCTTCACGCTTTCGTCCGGGCCGTCGACCTGCGCAGGTCACGCGACGCTTACCGGCGGACGCACCTCGGTTACTGATCCGTGTTTCACGGGCGTAGATAACGTCGTGATGTGCACGGATACGTCGAATGCCAACGCTGTCCAGTGCAGCCCCAGCTCCGGCTATCTTGCGATCTCCGGCGCCGGGAGCGACACGATCTCATACGCCCGCATCAGGTAGGCCGGCGGACGAAGGGATGGTTTCCAACCGGCGGTAAGATTGGCCGCCTTTCCGCCCCCGGTCGCGATAAGCCGCTGCCAACCCCGGCCGGTACCGAGGCTTACTGAATGTATGAATTTCTTACATTGCGGCCGCCGCTAAAGCGTCAAGTATGACTGAAAGTAGGTATTTTGTACGATTCAGTTTAGTCTAAAGCCCTCTTTGGTGTCGCTTATGTATGTTACATGATTCTATACTACTCAAGACATGTTTAGTCTTGCTTTGAGCCTGAAATGGAGTCAGAATCCGCGGGATGAACGACGAGAAACAAGCCGCTCTGGTAGTCGCCGCGCCGAAACAGCAGTCGCAGTCCGAGATCCTCGGCGAGATCCGAAATGACCGCGAGCTCATCGCTCGCCTCAGGATTACTCCCCAGGAGCTCGAGGCGCTGTCGAAGTGCGCACTCCTCGGCACCCTGACCAACAAGCAGGATATGCTCTTCCTCCTGCGTGTGATTCGCGACGCCACCGATCCGGCGGCCGAAAGATCGGATCTGGCCTCCCAACTGGTGGACCAGCCCGAGGACTTCAACGATCCCGATCCCGATTTCAGCCGCGTCCGGCTTCGTCTAACTCCTGCCAGAACGTCGGCGCCGGATTCGCCCGAGGTCAGCGTTCGCCGCCGCGTGATTGGCTTGTTCGGGATTTTGTTCCTGACGATTGCGATGGTCGGCGGCTTCGTCTGGGGCGGTCTGCATGCTCTCTGGCATCTGCGCGAGAGCTTTGTCGCCACCGCAGGCGCACCTTCCCAGCCGTGGTACGAGCGCCTTGACCACTTCAACATCCTGCTCTCGTCCGAAATTTTCTTTCTCGCCAGCGCAGCAATTACGATTTACCTTAAATCGTGGAACCGCGGCCGCCGTCTCAAAGTCAGACCCGAGCGGCCCGCTCTCTGGTAGCCCGCGAAACGAGTCCCGCTTATCGCTGACGCCGCATCGATTCTTCTATGCGGCGTCAGCCGAATCAGTGCATAATAGGGCGCTCGAAAAATCGCGCGCCGCGCATTCGCGGCCTCAATGGAGAATAAGATGGGACGGAAGGTTTACGTCGTTGGCGTCGGGATGACCAAGTTCGAGAAGCCGGGCTCGCGCGCCTGGGATTATCCCGACATGGCGAAAGAGTCGGGCACCAACGCGCTGAACGACGCCGGCATCTCCTACGACAAGGTCGAGCAGGCGGTCGTCGGCTACTGCTACGGCGAATCGACCTGCGGCGAGCGCGCGCTCTACGGCCTCGGCATGACCGGCATCCCCATCTACAACGTCAACAACAACTGCTCGACCGGCTCGACCGCGCTGTTCATGGCCAAGCAGTTCGTCGAGGGCGGCATCTCCGACTGCGTGATGGCGCTCGGCTTCGAGAAGATGGAAAAGGGCTCGCTCGGCGCCAAGTACACCGACCGCACCAATCCGATGGACAAGCACGTCACCTTGATGGCCGAGTTGCGCGGCTTCGCGGCATCGCCGCCGGCGGCCCAGATGTTCGGCAATGCCGGCCGCGAGCACATGGATCGCTACGGCACCACCGCGCTGCAGTTCGCAAAAATCGGATGGAAGAACCACAAGCATTCGGTGAACAACCCCTACTCGCAGTTCCAGGACGAGTACTCGCTCGAAGCGATCCTCGGTGCGCCGATGGTCTACGATCCGCTCACCAAGCTGCAATGCTGCCCGACCTCCGACGGTTCGGGCGCGGCAATCCTCGCGAGCGAAGACTTCGTCAAAAAACATGGCCTGCAGAACAAGGCCGTCGAGATTCTCGGCATGGCGATGGCGACCGATTTCGCTAGCACCTTCTCCGAGCGCAGTTGCATCAAGATGGTCGGCGCCGACTTGTCGAAATCCGCCGCGCAAAAGGTCTATCAGCAAAGCGGCCTCGGCCCCGAAAATGTCGACGTCGTCGAACTCCACGACTGCTTCTCATGCAACGAACTGATCACCTACGAGGCGCTCGGGCTATGCGCCGAAGGCAAGGGCGGTGAATTCGTCGACGCCGGCGCTAACACCTACGGCGGCAAGGTCGTCGTGAATCCCTCGGGCGGCCTGATCTCCAAGGGTCATCCGCTAGGTGCAACCGGCCTCGCCCAATGCGCCGAACTCAACTGGCAACTCCGCAACGAAGCCAACAAGCGCCAGGTCCCGGACGCAAAGGTCGCGCTCCAACACAACCTCGGCCTCGGCGGCGCCGCAGTAGTAACAATGTACCGCCGCGCCAACATGGCTTGATCGGGGCAGCGACACCAACGACTCGGCGCAGGAAGGGTTCCGCTCTTCTCGATTGTCCCCCTTCCACTAGGGGAAGGGGTTAGGGGTTAGGTTCCGCGCGCGCTTCACGCGCAATCTGTCATCCGTTCCGCGCACTTCGCGCTCCGTTCTTGTCATCCCGACGACGGGAGCCTAGCGACGGGAGGCGATGGCTTCTGGCCTCCGGACAGCTTCGCGAAGCGAAGCCGGTTCCGGTTCCGTACCGCCGCATCCAATAAGATTCCCCCACGCACCGCGCTGCCGGTGGTACTATCGCCCAGTGACTCCCAACTTGAGCACGCCTCTCGAACACGAATCAAAACGCAGCGCGTCATCGATCACGCTCGCTACCGCCGTAGGCCTGGCAATCGCGCTGTTTCTCCCGATACCGCCTTATCGTGAACCCTTCCTTTACCTGCTGATCAACACCTACGGCCTTTCCTGGATCTCAGCATGGGAATCCATAGGCGTCGTCTCCAAAATGACAGTCATCCTCGGCCTGCCGTTGCTGGTCGTATTTTGGGAACGCCGGCCACTCGCCTCAATCGGAATCCGCCATCCCTCGATTCGCGATCTTCTGGCGATGACCGCGATACTCGTCGCCTACGTCCTGATAGTTCCGTTCGTCGATTCGGTTGCGTTCAGAGTTCCGGCGATCGCGGCGCAGCTAGCGGCGGGCGGCCGTCTCTACGGCTCGCTGCCACCCTGGCTCAATTGGTTCGGGCTGACGGCCAACGGAATTGCAGAAGAAGTCGGCTTCCGCGGCTATGCGATTGAGCGAATCGAAGAGCTCACCGGCAGCGCGCTCCTCGGCGCGTCCGTTCCGTTCATCATCAATGTCCTCGTCCATGCTGGCGTATGGGGACCGTACGGGATGTTGCAGAAGGCGCCCATCCTTCTGCTCTTCGTCATTCTCTATCTGTGGCGGAGAAACCTGCCTGTCTGCGCGGTAGCTCACGTACTGATTGATATTTTCGTTTTTAAACCTTCTGTGTGAAGCTCACTCGATGCACTAGCGGTCCGGCTCGCTGACCTCGACTTCCCCACTATCGGCACACTCCGGGTTCCACCCAACTTCAGCTAAACTCAAATGTGCATGGACCAATCCGACACAACCCTCCTGATGAAGGCCCTCTCCTTCGCCGCGTACAAACATCGCCATCAGCGCCGTAAAGGCGTTAAGCCAATCCCCTACATTAACCATCCGATCGCGGCGGCAGATTTGATTGTCCGCATCGGGCACGTCAGCGATCCCGAAATCATCGCGACGGCGCTCCTCCACGATACCGTCGAGGACACCAACACCACGCCCGAGGAACTCGAAGCCGAGTTCGGACCCGCTATCTCTCAAATGGTGGCCGAGCTCACCGACGACAAGAGCCTGCCCTTCGCCGAGCGCAAGCGCCGCCAGATCGATCACGCGCCGTCGCTCTCGCCGCGCGCAAGAATCGTCAAGCTCGCCGACAAGACCTGCAACCTGCGGGACGTGGCGATCGATCCGCCCGCCAAGTGGAACCTCAAGCGCAAACAGGAATACTTCGATTGGGCGAAGAAAGTCGTCGACAAAATCCGCGGCGCCAACGCCGATCTCGAAGCGGCGTTTGACCAGGCGTTCGCCCAACGCCCGCGGAAACTAAATCGAAACCGGAAGCGGCCGCCCGATTAACTGCTCCGTCGTCGGACACGACGCCTTCATGTGCCGCTCGAACTCGCGCCGTTCCATCCGCGGCGCCAGGAAACGATCGCGCCCCCAGTTGGTCAGCATGAAGTAGCGCTCGATCGCGTCGTCGCCGCGCGGCGCCACTCCCTGGTGAAACAGGTAACGCCACGTGAGCACGTGCCGCGCCTCTTCCGGTTTGACGTTATGATTGACCTGCTCGATCAGCTGCCCGGCCAGCGGATGCTTCCATCGCGAGCAGGCGTCCAGCACCAGCGGAAACGCGCGCTCGAGCGCGAGCGTCTCGACCCCGCCGAGAATCGCCATCATGTCGAGCACCTTCTGCGTGTTGATTGCGGCGTCTGCCACCGGTTCCAGGAAGTCGCCGCCGTTGTTCAGCTGATCCTCCGCTATCGGCGCAGGCGCAATCCCGCCCATCTCGTAGTAAGCGGCGCCGAAGACCTTGTCGCCATGCCCAGCTTCTTCCGCCGATTGCTGATTGAGCGCGACAAACGCCGCATCGCGCACCTGCGGCGCCAGATCCGACGCGATCGCGACGCGAGCCGCCTTGTAAGTCGGGTCCTGCCCAGCTTTTTCGGTGACCGAGTAGGCGCGCAGCATCATGTAAAATTCCGCCACGCTGATCCCGCGGCCATCGTAGTCGTTGGTCACTATCGGCCGCGGATCGATTCCCCGATCGCTGAGCCGCGCCGACGCCGCCGGTAGCGCCGCGATCATCTTCTGCCGTATAAGCTCATTCAACCGCTCGCGTTCCGCGCGAATATTGTCGTTGGCGAATGACGATTCCATCGTACCGCTCTGCTCAGCCATTGTTTTTCCTTCCGATGCCGGCTCGCGCCAGCCTAACAGACGTTAGTCAAACTTAGCGAAACCGCCCGCGACGACGCAAGCATGCTGAACGATTGGTATGTGCGGGTTGTCCGCCCGCCAATCCGCGCGATACGCTTCGATTCGTGCCGACCTCGCCCACGCCATCGACGCGCACCCTCCCTATTATCGACATCTCGCCGATTCGCACTGGCTCGCGAAACTTTGCCGCCATCGGTGCTGCACTCGACCGCGCATGCTGCGAGTTCGGGTTCTTCTACGTCACCGGTCACGGCATCGATCCCGCGCTATCCGCCCGCATGATGACGTTGTCGCGCGAGTTCTTCGCGATGCCGCTTCATATCAAACTCGCGCTCGCGATGGCGCATGGTGGACGCGCCTGGCGTGGCTACTTCCCCGTCGACGGCGAGCTGACCTCCGGCCGCCCCGATCGCAAGGAAGGAATCTACTTCGGCACCGAGTTGGGCCCTGACGACCCCCGCGTCCGCGACGGCCTTCCGCTGCATGGCATGAATCTCTACCCCGCGATTCCCGGCTTCCGCGACACGCTCCTCTCCTACATCGACGACGTTACACGCGTCGGTCAGCTACTGCTCCGCGGTATCGCCGCCGGTCTAGGCCTCGCCCCGGATTATTTCTTCGACCGCTACACGCGCGATCCCACCGTGCTCTTCCGAATTTTCAACTACCCGCCCGCCACGACAGGCTCGGGTGATGCCAACAGTGAGAACGAACTCGGAGTAGGGGAGCACACCGACTACGGCTTGCTGACGCTGCTCCGCCAGGACGACATCGGCGGCCTCGAAATCTCCCACGACGCCGGATGGCTGCCCGCACCGCCAGTGCCCGACTCATTTGTATGCAACGTCGGCGACATGCTCGAGCGCCTCACCGCAGGACGCTACCTCTCCGCCCTCCATCGCGTCCGCAACCTCTCGACGCGCGATCGCATCTCGATGCCGCTCTTTCTCGATCCCAGCTTCGACGCGGTGCTGCAACCAATCACGGCCCTCACGCCGGATCCGTCGTCATCGACCGCGACCACTCGTCGCCGTCGCGATCGCCTCTGGGACGGCACCGACCTCGCCACCATCAGCGGTACCTACGGCGACTACTTGCTCAACAAAGTATCGAAAGTCTTCCCCCAATTGCGTGCGAAAGTGCTCTAGCCGCGAACTCGTTCAGTCGACCGGCGTACCCACGACGCTGCCATCCTGCTCGCGCGCCGCTTTGACCTTGTCCAGTAGATATTCCACCGCGCCTTGCAGCTCCTCGAGCGACGCCGCGCCATCGCGTGCGACCACCGACCGTACGCTGTCATAAGCTTCGGCAACCGACTCAGGAACCTGCGATGCAAAGATACGTCTGGCAATCATGATGACGTTCTCCAGTGGTGGATTTGCTAGTTGGACGAACGGAACCACCGGAATATTTCACAAGCAATCTCCACGCCAACCACGAAGCATTGGCGAAACCCAATCAATCCAAGGAAAAGTTCGATTTGCGTCGTTCGACGCGACGCCAGCGACCGCCGAAATTATGGCAGCCCGTCAGCGAACAGGCAGCATCGCCAATCTGGCGCGATTCCCTACACCCTTGACGCTACGCCGCCCGGCGACGACGCCCCGGCTTCGCAGCTTCATTCTCACGAGTCTCGGCAGCCGCAGCGCTCGCGCACACATTGCGGCTTGCAACGCTGAAGATCGTCCCGCCTCGTAACAAAATGTAGAGCCGCCCCCGCCGCGCGATTTCCCCCTGCTTCATCAGGTCCGCCACCAGCCGGCTCACCATCGGCCGCGAGCTCCCGATCATCTCCGCCAGGTCGCCATGCGCCGGCTCGAACGTGATCGCAATTCCGTCGTCATCCGGCGCGCCGAATCTCCGCCCCAGGTCGGCCAGCACCAGCTCCAGCCGCTCGCGATACGACATCCCCAAAAACGACGCGTAGTATTGCACCCATCCCGACCACGCCGCGTTCATCCGCTCCGAAACCTCGAGCAGCGTCGTCGCGTCGAGCGACATCATCAGCTCCCGCACGCGCTGCCGCGTCACCATCGCCACCACGCACTTTCCAACCGCCTGCGCCTCGAAGCGCCGCACCCACTGACCCTTTTCGTTGATCCGGTCCGCCCCTCCGATCACGTCGCCCGCCGTTGCCAGCCGCACGAGGATTCGGTTCCCGCTTGGACCCGGGCACGTCTCCTTGACCATCCCCTTGACGACCCACAAAAAAATGTCCGCCGGCGCGCCCTGCCAGAAAATCATCGCCCCCGGCGCGTAAGTGAGCTTGCTATGGTAGTCGAGGATTTCGCCCACCACCTCCTGCGGCACCTTCCACGACAGCAGTTGCGCCTCGAACTGACTCGTTCCTTCGGCCGTTGTCCTGACGTTCATTTGATTACCCACTCCATCCGTCGGCACGCGCACTGCCGCCGGCACTAATCACGATCCTCACGCCGCTTGCCCCTTGATTTCGACGAAGTTCCCCAAAATCACACCGAAATCCGTCAGAATTTTCCGTTGCGCTGGACGGATATGCTCTATAGGCCTAGTGACGTTTTGAATGCAAGGATTCGCTGTGTTCCGCACGGGACAGCGATATTTGTCAAATTCACGCCTGCGGAGCCGCCGCCGATTCCGCCGCTCGCCGCTCTCGCACCCACCCTCCGCGGACCTCGAATGTCACGATCTGAAAAGGTCGCAGCGTCATCTCGACCGACCCGTCGCGCCGCCGCTTCAGCTTGACGCCCTTCATAGCCCGCCCCGCCAGATCGACCAGCCGCGCCGTGCGTCCGCCGCCAAAACTGAATCGCGCATTCTCGGCCGCCGCCGAAGCGCTGAACGCGCGAACGATATATCCGCGATTACCCTCCACCGCGCGCGCAGTCGAAAACGCCACTCGCGGATTGTCGCATGCGCACAGCTGCAGCCCCGGCACGTCCGTCGCCGCGCGCGCCGCGAACATCCGCGGCGGATACGCATACGCCTGGCTCAACTGCACGACGCCGGCGTCCGCATATGAACCTCGCCACGCGGCGACGGCGAATTGAAACCGATGCGTCCCGATTTCCTGCGCGTCCGGCGTCTCGAACTCCGGACCCGCATCGCCGCGCCGCATCTTCAGGTCCCCGCGCGAAAGCCAGCCGACGCATCTGAGCAACGTCAACAGGATCGTCATGCCGGCGGCGTCGCGCCTCGCCTCCGTCTCGTAAATTCCGCGGCTCAATATCGCAGCCGAGTACCCCGCCGATTCGACCGCCGTGAACGTCCGATGCGGCGCCGTCGCGTAGATGTCCTCCGTTACGCCCGCCGCCTCAATCGGTTCGATCGATCTGTGAACGACTCCGAAATTCGTATCCGAGATCGATTCGCTCGCCGCAATCGGCGTCGACAGCGCGACGCGCAAGCGATGGTCACGCGCGCGATTATCCACCTCCGCCTCGAAATCCACCCGCTCCAGCCCTGCGTAAATCGTGGCCGTCAGTTGAATCCCAACCTCGACCGTCTGCGGCGCGCGCGCCTTGCGATCCTTGGTGAGCGCTACAGGAAGATTCAGAATCACCGACAGCGCGATTCGGCTTCGCACCGCTCCGCGCTCGACCACTCGCGCCGAAATCGACGCCGGCTCAGTGATCGCCGCCGAATCGGTCACCGGATCGAAGTTGTATTCGTCGCCGCGATCGCCATCGTCCTCGAAATAAATCTCGCTCGTCCGGCCGTTCTTCAAATCGTCGATTTTCAATCCGCGCGCCGACGGAGCGATCCTGAAAAACTCGTTTTCGATCGATTCTGTCTCGCTCGCCGCTTTGCCGGCCGGCCCGTCCGCGCGTTCCAGCCGATAAAGGCTGAAGCCGGCCTGCGCGATCCCGTCGGCCACGAACGTGACGTTCGCGCGCGCCGCCGCCGTCGCCGTGATCCGGATAGTCGCCTCGTCCGGCACTTCGAGAATCCGCCGCCGAAATGCATTCGGCTCGATCTCGCCAGCCGGACTGCGGCTCACGAACATCCGCAAATCGAACCGGTCGTCACCCGCGCGCTCCAGCTCGAACCGGTTGACGTACTGGCCCATCACCTGCGCGCCCGTGATCAGACCCTTGAAGTCCGCTCCCTTCAACTCGATTTCAAACGGCCGCGCCAACCGCGCGATATCGATCGCGACCGCAGTCTTCCGCCCGTCGCCATCTACTGCAACGTAACTCGCATGCGGGTCCTCGAGTTCCGTCTCGCCGCTGACCAGCACGCGCCGCGAGAACGTCGGATTGAACACCGCAATCGCCGCGCCGCCGCCGCTGCGCGATGAAAGCACGGCATTCGACGCGCGCCGCGCAACGATCTCGCCGATCATTTCCGCTTGGTCGAACCGATAGCGCATGTCCCGATGCACCTGGTCGATCGAGCAGCCGCAAATCGAGTCGTGCGGATGGTTCTGAATTGCCGTGCGCCACGCCACTTCGATCAGAGCCGTCATGTCGTCGACTTGGTCCGACAGCGAGGCGCTCGCGATAAGCGGATCGGCAATCCGCTCGATCAGGTACGAGTTCTCGAAGTCGCGCTGCTTGATCCACGCGCGCGACGAGCTGACCCCCGGCGTCAGATTCGACCGCGCCGGCGATCGCAACTCGCCGCGCACGCGAGTCGTCCCGTCGATCGGAAGTTCCGCCAGCCGCTTCGTGTATTCATCTAGCGTGCCGACCTCAGCGTCGAACGGCGCACGCCCGCGCGCTTCCTTCAGCCGCGCGAAAACCCCAGCATCAGGCTCCGCGTGATCGTTGCCGTTCATCACGAGAATCGGCGCGCCGCCGGCGAACTCGCGCTCCCGCGCGGCAATTTCGTTCACCCGCGCAATCGTCGCGTCAACCGAGTCCGTCGGGATACTGGCGCCGTTTGAATATCCGAACGGCATGAACACCATGAACATCGCGCTGCCGTCGAGCGCCTCCCAGATAAATCGGTTGCGTGTCACCTCGCGCCCGACGCCGCGAAAAACGACGCCCGCCTTCAGCCCGAAGCCTGAAAGAATCTGCGGAAGCTGCGCCGCGTGTCCGAATTGATCCGGCAGGTAGCCGGTCTCGGCGCACTTGCCGAAGCGCCGCGCGATCCGCGTGCCGATTTCGAGATTGCGTATGAGCGCCTCGCCGCTCGCAAGAAAACTGTCCGCGAGCAGGTACCACGGCCCGATCTGAAGCTTGCCCTGTTTCACCAGCTTGGCGATTCGCCGCGCGCTGTCCGGCCGCACTTCGAGATAATCCTCGATCACGATCGTCTGGCCGTCGAAATGAAAGCAGGGTAGGGCGCCGCTCTCGAGCTGCGCCAGCATCTTGTTCATCATCGTCAGCAGCCGCGCGCGCATCCGCTGAAACGGCTGATACCACTCGCGATCCCAATGCGTATGAACGACGAAATGCAGATGCTCCATCGGCCGCGCCTCGCCCGCTACAGTCCCACCGCAACGCACAGCGCCGCAATATCGCCGATTCGCTCGCCCAGCGCCGCCGCCATCACTTCGCACGATCGCGCCGACGTCGGAATCGCTTCGCGCATCACGACCTCGCGCGCCGGTCCGAGGATCATGTCGCCCGTGCGCATCGCTATCCCGCCGATCACGATTCGCTGCGGATTCAGAATGTCGACGAGAATCGCAATCACCTGCCCGAGCCGCTCGCCCGTGCTGCGCACGATTCGCATCGCGACAACGTCTCCGCGCTTCGCCGCCGCGCAAACGTCGCGCGCCGTCAGCACGCCGCGATTCGCCGACAGCTCTGTGCGATTCCCCCGCTTGTGCGCATCCGCGACCGCGCGCATCGCCACCTGCGCCATTCCGCCGCCGCTCACCCATCCTTCGACCGACCCGCGCTTGTGATATCCGATTGGCCCGCCGCGCGTCAGCCGCACATGCCCAATCTCGCCGGCGAAATCGTTGGTGCCGTGATAGAGTCGACCGTCTAGGACAATTCCCACGCCGAGTCCCGTCCCCATCGTGAGGAAAATCATGTTGCCGACGCCGCGCCCCGCGCCGTAGCGATACTCCGCGACAGCCCCCGCATTCGCATCGTTCTCGACGTTGCACGGCACGCCGAATTTCTGCTCGAGAATTTCCTTGATCGGAACGTCAATCCACGTCGCCAGGTTCGGCGGCGCCTGGATAGTCCCGCGCACGCGATCGAGTGGCCCGCCGCAACTCACGCCGATTCCGCAAATCGCCGCGCGCGAGACCTTGCGCCGTTTCAACAGCGCCTCGATCCCCTTGACGATCAGCTCGATCGCGCGCTCAGGTCCTTTGTCTGGATTTGTCGCGAACTGAATTCGCCCGCTGACTTCCGGAATCCGCGCCGAGACCACGACCGCCGTCTTCGTGCCGCCGATATCGACCCCGATCCAGAATTTTGCCGGCACCGCGCGCTCGCCCCCGACGCTCTAGCAGCGCGCCAGCACTATCAAACCCCCGAAATTTTCACCACCCGCCCCAACGCCGCGACGCTACTGCCGTTCCCACTTATGCGGCCGCAGCGGTAGATTCCGCTTGCTCGCCGCCGCCGGCTGGATACTCGGTGGCGTATGCGTATTCGACGACGCCTGCGTGACCTCGCTCACCGCCCCTTCGATCGCTCCGCCCCGCAGCAAAATATATTTCCGCTCGCGCCGCCCGATCTCACCGTCTTGCGCCAGCTCCGCCAGCACGCGCCCGACCACCGGCCGCGAGCTCCCGATCATCTCCGCCAAATCCGAATGCGTCGGCTCGAACGTCAGCAGGATTCCGTCGCTGTCCGCGATTCCAAATTTGCGCCCCAGCTCCGCCATCACCATTTCGATCCGCTCGCGATACGACAGCCCCAAAAACGTCGCGTAGTATTGCACCCATTCGGCCGCCGCCGAATTCATCTTCTCCGACAGCGCCAGCAGCTCCTCCGGACTCATATTCTTCAGCAGCCCGCGCACATGGTCCCGCGTGACGATCGCAATCACGCACGCACTTGCCGCCCACGCCTCGAAGCGCCGCACCCACTGCCCCTTGTCGTTGAGCTTGTCGGACAGCCCCAGGATGTCCCCCGCCGTCGCCAGCCGCACCAGCGTCTGCGTGCCGCTCGGATTCGGGCAGACTTCGCGCACGACGCCCTTGACGACCCACAGCACGATATCCGCCGGCGAACCCTGGCTGAAAATCAGCTTGCCCGCCGAGTAGTTCACTTCCGTATGATGCTGCATCAGATCGCGCGCCGTCTCCTCCGGAATCCCCCACGAAAAAAGTCCCGCCTCGAAAACGTTCGCCCGGTTGAGCACCGAGATCTGATTCATCTTCGACTCCGCAAATGCGTCCTGTGCTTGTCTGGTTTTCATCGAATGCTGCTTCCTTTTTCGCGTCATGAAAAAAAATGGCGGCCCGGGGTCCCCCACCGATCGACCGGCGCTTCTCGGTCCCCCGACATCGCGCAGCCAACTCCGCAGGCGGGCCGCCGCCTGTCCATCAGCAAGGCGCGTGCCCAAATGAGCACGATCGCACCGCCGCTCCGCTCAAACGTTCCAAGCGCGCGTTAGATGGGCGAAATCTTGCTCCTTCGAATTTGCCCGCGGATTCGCGCCATGCGATTTCGCGGTCATCGCTGGGCTTTTGGGGGAAGTAGTGGGGAGAATTTCCCACCCGCGCAACGAAATTGTTCCCGAATTTTTCTTCCTCTAGAAGTAGGACGGAATTTATTCCGTCGGCCTGCGATTTCTCTTTGTGTCATTCAGAGCGAAGCGAAGAATCCCGGATTTATTCGCCTCGCCCCACGATGGTCGAGGCCGCCGCTCGTCTTCGAGCGGCGGGTGAGCGACCTGATTTTCCAGGACTCTTCCCGCTTAGGCGCAGCGCCGCCAATCGCATATAACTGGACGCGATGAGATCTTCCGTGGCGCGCTCCCGGACGGAGCATCGACTGTGAAAATCGGCACCCGCCTGACAGTAGTCCTGCTGCTATGCGTGATGCCGGTTATCGCCGCTTACACCTGGTGGAGCGTCGCGCAGTCCGACGTCTACCTGAACGAGCTCCGCCAATCCGCGCGCGCCGTCAGCACCGGCCTCGCCCCTTCGGTTGATCAGGAAGTCATCGCCAACGACTTTGACAAAATCGGCGACGCGTTCCGCCGCATGGACGCCGAAGGCACCCGCAGCGCGCTCCTCCGCAGCGACGGCTCGCTATGGTACTCGCTGCCCGGCTTCCCACCCGAACTCGTCGACGCCGCGCGCGTCCAGCTCGTGCATCAGTCCGCCGAATTCGGCCCGACGAACGGCACCAAAAACTGGTTCTGCGAATTGGTCCCGCTCAAGGATGCCAACGGCGACGTCATCGGCTACCTGCTCGAAGTCCAGGATTGGACCAAGGTCGCGCGCGACAGGCGCGCACAAACTATCGCCGCGCTCGTCGTCGCCCTCGGGTTGCTCGCCATCGTCGCCGCCGTCATCCCCGCGATGGTTTTTCGCTATGTCTCGCGCCCGCTCGCCGATCTGTCCGCCCGCGTCACCAAATTTTCCGCGAATGATTCCGGCAGCGAAGTGGAACTGCTCGGCGAGGAATTCCGCAAGCTCGATCAGCAGCTCACGCGCGCCCGCATCGATCTCGAAGATCGCCATCGCCGCGAGCTCGAACTCGAGCGCGATCTCCAGCGCGCCGACCGCCTCGCCACCATCGGCGCTCTCGCCGCCGGCCTCGCCCACGAAATCGGCACTCCGATGGGCGTGATCCGCGTGCGCGCCGAAGCGCTCCAGGATGACGCCGCGCTCTCCCCTGACGCGCGCGTCAAGCTCGGCATCATCATCCGCCAGATCGATCGCATCGCCCGCATCGTCCGCATGCTTCTCGACTACGCGCGCAAGAGCGAGTCGCACAAAGCCGTCTGCGATCTCCGCACCGTCGCCGAACGCGCCCTCAGTCTGCTCGAACCCGAAGCGGCGCGCCGCAGCGTCCGCGTCATCGCGCGCCTCGGCGACAATCCGCTCACCGTCCTATGCGACGCCGATCAACTCGAGCAGGTCTTCGTCAACATGATCATGAACGCGCTCGACGCGATGAACCCCAGCGGCGGCACGCTCCGCGTCACGGCAAATTCCGAAAATGCCGCCGCCGGCCCGCGCGTCACCATCGCCTTCGAGGACACCGGCATTGGCATCGCCCCCGATCACGAAAAAAGTCTCTTCGAGCCTTTCTTCACCACCAAGGAACCCGGCAAGGGCACCGGTATGGGCCTCGCCGTCAGCCAGTCTATAGTGCGCGAGCACGGCGGCGAGATAACCTTCAGCTCTGAGTCGACGGGCGCGCGTTTTGTCGTCGCCATCCCGACGGCCACCAGCGATATTGTCGAACATGAGCACGGAACCCGTGAGCAACGCCGCGCATAACGATCAAGCCATCGTGCAAGCCACCGTGCTAGTCGTCGACGACGACCACGACATGGCCGCCGCAACCTTCGACATTCTGCGCGACGCCGGATACCGCGCGCTCACCGCGCACTCGGGCAATGAAGCGCTCGCGATAGTCGAGAAGGAATCCCCCGACGTTCTCATCACCGACCTCCGGATGGCCGGGATGAGCGGGCATACGCTCCAGGCCGAGCTCAAGCGCGTCGCCCCCGGCCTGCCCGTGATCGTCATCACCGCTTTCGGTTCGATTCAGACCGCTGTCGAATCGATGAAGCTCGGCGCCTTCGATTACATCACCAAGCCCTTCAGCAACGGCGAGTTGCTGATGATCGTCGCGCGCGCGCTCGAAGACCGCAACTTGCGCGCCGAAGTAAAGCGCCTGCGCATCGAGCTCGCCCGCAATCACGGCCTTGAAAATATTATCGCCGCCAGTCCGAAAATGACTGCGATGCTCTCCAAGCTCGCGCAGATCGCCGACAGCAGCGCCAGCGTGCTCATCACCGGCGAGAGCGGCACCGGCAAGGACCTGCTCGCGCGCGCGCTCCACTTCCTGAGTCCGCGCCACTCGGGCCCCTTCGTCCCCGTCAACTGCGCGGCTATTCCCGAAAGCCTCATCGAGAGCGAATTGTTTGGTCACGCGCGCGGCGCTTTCACCGACGCCAAGCAAAACAAGGTCGGCCTCTTCGTCGCCGCCGGCCACGGCACTTTGTTCCTCGACGAAATCGGCGAGATGCTCCCGACGGTCCAGGCCAAGCTCTTGCGCGTCATCGAGGACAAAAAAGTTCGCCCGCTCGGCGCCACCGGCGAGACCACCGTCGACGTCCGCGTCATCGCCGCCACTAACGCCGACCTGGAAAAAGCGGTCACCGACAACCGCTTCCGCTCCGATCTTTTCTATCGCATCGCCACGGTCACGATCGCAGTCCCCCCTCTACGCGACCGCCCCGAAGACATCCCTCTCTTGATCAAGCATTTCTTAGCGCGCGCCGCCGCCGAATCCGGCAAACCCGCCCCGCAACTCGACACCGAAACGACGGAACTCCTCACGCACTACCGATGGCCCGGCAACATCCGCGAACTCCAGAACGCCATTCAGCAAGCAGTAATCCTCTGCTCGGGTGATCAGATCACCCGCGCCGATCTCCCAGCAAGAATCACCGGCGACCACCACGCCCCTACTCATCTCGAAGAACTAGCCTCACGCCGCATGACTCTCGACGATGTAGAGCGAGAATACGCCCGCGCCGTCCTGACCTCGGTCAACAACCACCGCGGCGAAGCCGCCGCAATTTTAGGTGTCGACCGCAAAACCCTAACCCGCAAACTCGAAGACCCCACCTAATCTCTAATGTTGCGTAACCCTGCCCGGCTTTCTTCCCCTCTCCCTGTTAGGGAGAGGATCAAGGTGAGGGTCCAATTACAGCGCTATTCGCGCGATTCAGAATTCTGCTCCTTGTCCCCTGGATGGCACAGTCCTCGCGCAATTCGAAACCTCACCCTCCTGATACTCGCACTATCGCTGGCAAACGCGCGCCCAGCCTTCGCCGCCAACGCCACCGACAAAAATCTCCGCGCCGCCGCCTCACTCTTCGCCCGCTACGAAACCATCTTCTACACCAACACCGACCTCTCAACTCCGCTAACCATCTTCAAAGGACTGTCCCGCCCCGCCGCATCCTCCCTGAGCATACCCTTCGGACAACTACCCTCGGGTCTCGATCTCCTGAACAAACACGCTTCGAGCGAAATCCTCGGCAATGCCGACGCAGTCCTGATGGGCGCCCGGAACTTCGTAAATCCTCGCGCTGCCGGTTCCGCCGGATATCCAGCCTTTTTCTGTTTCGTCGTCGTCTATGGAAAACAGCCCATACCCAACTTCGCAAAATACTTCACCCAAACCCCATCGCCTCCCGCGGGCGCGCCGCCCGTTTGGAAGTGGGTCGCTGACATATACGGTATCCCGCCTGTCTTTACTTTCTACGCGACCCAAGTCGGCACCTCCTACCTCGTAATTTCAAACGACGACAAAGACCTACAAAAGGTTGCCGCCGACTTGGCCTCTTCCACCGACCCTTCAAAGACGCTGAACACCGTTCGCGATTGGCCCCTCATCAGCCAGCACGAGTACTGGGGCTATCGCTTCTTCCGCCGCAAAGGACTGGATAGAAAGGATCTCGCCGAGCTCGACAAGGACATGCCGGGCGTCGAAGCAGTCGAACTCTACGTCGACATACCCCGCAAAGCCGGCATGATGCGCCTGCTAGGCTCAAGCACCTCCAAACCCGCAGTAGCGACGATGAACAAGTCTTTCGCCGCCGATCCCTCAGGCACCCCCCTCGCATTCAAACCTCAAACCCCCGACACCTGGAACGCCCCGTTCTCACTAGCCGGCGGCCAAACCGCAATGGGCAAACTCTGGGCAATCCTCGCCTACTTCGGCTACGAAATCATCATCTAACCCCCAACCTTATGTTCGAGTCCTTCGCAAACCTCGGCGCCGCGCTCTCCCCCTCTCAACTGGAGGAGAATGTAGGACGGAATTTATTCCGTCGTCCTAGGATGTCGCCTCCCAGATTCCCCTCTCCCTGTTAGGGAGAGGATCAAAGGTGAGGGTCCAAGTTAGGATGTCGCGTTCCGCGCCACCGCATATTCGCCTCGCCCGCTTCGCGGGAGAGGCCGAGCCGAAGGATTGGGGGGGAGGGTGCAGCGCGCGAAGCGCGCGCTTCAAGATTCCGCCTCTTCTGAAAATAACCTCCCCTTGTCCGAGGGGAGGTCGGCGAAAGCCGCGCAGCGGTGTCGCCGGGAGAGGTGCCACGCCCGCCACAGCACTTACCCCGACTCGTCTAATCACGATTCCTAAAACCCGCCTCCATTCAGCATGAGCCCGTCGCCGCTAACCCGCACCACGATCCAAATTTTCGCCTCTCCCTCCAAACGATTGTCCCCCGCGCCTTGGGGAAGGGTTCCCCTCCTTTCGATTGTCCCCCTTCCACTAGGGGAAGGGGTTAGGGGTTAGGTTCCCAGGTTGGCCATCCCATTTTGAGGCCGCGCATTATGGCAGCGGCGATGGTCCTTTCCGCGCACGCTTCAGGATCTGCTCTCGCTTCAAGATTGCTTGCGCAACCTGGTTCGGATCTATTCCCCTCTCCCAGTAAGGGAGAGGATCAAGGTGAGGGTCCGATTACAGCGCGCTTCGCGCGCGATTCAAGATTCCGCCCTCTGCGATCGTCCCCCTTCCACCAGCCGTAGGCGTTCCCCTCCTTTCGATTGTCCCCCTTCCACTAGGGGAAGGGGTTAGGGGTTAGGTTCCCAGGTTGGCCATCCCATTTTGAGGCCGCGCATTATGGCTGCGGCGATGGTCCTTTCCGCGCACTCTTCAGGATCCGCTCTCGCTTCAAGATTCCTTGCGCAACCTGGTTCGGACCTATTCCCCTCTCCCTGTTAGGGAGAGGATCAAGGTGAGGGTCCTTGTGCAGCGCGCTATCGCGCGCGATTCAGGATTCTGCTCTCCGCTCCATGGGTCATCGCAACAACGCCATTTTGAATCGCACTTCTTCGCTGAAGGCCACCGCGCGGCCGCGACATTCAGAACTGCCGTCGAACAAAAGTTTTAGCCCAACTCGAAAAGAGTTCGCGCGTTATGAAGCCGCACGTCATCACTTGTCAGCCTGCTGTCTGAAACACTCGCTTTCGCGTACTCTCGGCGTCACATGATCGCGAGTCCTCTAAAACTCATCGCAGCCGCTCTGACCCTCTGCGCAATCTCCTCCGCCCAAGCCTACTCCGCCGAACACAACCTCATCGTCGCGCCACTCAACCTCTCCTTCGGCAAAGTCCAGGTCGGCACCACCTCCGTACCTATGTCCATCAAGCTGTCCAATCGATGCGGCTTCACCCTGAGCCTCCAACCAATCACCCAGCCGCGCGGCCCGTTCACCGTGCTCGCCAACTCATGCGGCTCGAAACTCGGTCAGTGCGCCGATTGCGCCATCTCCGTCGCCTTCAAACCAATCGCCGTCAGCGATCCAGCAGGCGCGGATCAAACCGGCGATCTCACCATCGCCTCCGATGCGTCCAACAGTCCGCAAGTAGTGAAACTAACCGGCATCGCATTCGGCACGCCGCCATCTCCAACGCCTGCAGCCGCCGCGCCCGCGCCGATCGACAAGTCCGCGCTCTCGACCGCCCTCTTCGTCGCCAACGGCGGCAACTATGTGACCGTCTATCCGCTCGGCGCTAACGGCGACGTCGCACCCATCGCCAGCATCGACGGTGGCGCGACCGGCCTCAGCAGTCCCATGAGCATCGCCCTCGATCCGCGCGGCAACATCTACGTGCTGAACGATCAAGGCAATCCGTCGCCCTTCGCCACCATCACTGTCTATCCCGCCGGCAGCAACGGCAACGTCGATCCGATCGCCACCATCAACGGCCCCAACACCGGCCTCAAATCCTCCAAATCCGTTGCCGTCGACTCAGCCGGAAAAATCTATACGGCCAGCCTCGAATCCACCTTCGGATGCGACGCGAACATCTCCGTCTTTCACGCGCTCAGCAACGGCAACGTGAATCCCGTCGCAACCATCTGCGGCGACGACACCCACGTCTCAAATCCTTATGGCGTCGGAGTCGATTCGAGCAGGAATATCTACACGACATCGCTCGGCGGGGGCGGTAGCGTGAACAGCGCCGCAATCCTCGTCTTCGCTCCCGGCAGCAACGGCGATTCGCCGCCGATCAGAACAATCTCCGGCCCCAACACCGGCCTCACGTCACCGGACGCCATCGCGCTGGACTCCCACAACAACATCTACGTGACGAGCAACGATGAACGCGGCACTCGTGGCGGTGTCGGCACCATCACAATCTTCGCCGCCAACGCCGACGGCGACGCCAAACCTCTTTCCACCATCAACGGCCCGACCCCGCGCCACGTCCCACACATGATTCCGATCGTCCGCCTCGGTGCGATAGCCGTCGATCCAACCGGCAACATCTACGTATCAGCGATGAGCACCGGTGAAGGCGAGGAGAGCATTCTCGTCTACCCCGCCCACGCCTCCGGCAACGCAAAGCCCATCGCCACCATCAGCGGCGACGACACGGCAATTTTTGGCGCCCAGGGCATCGCCATCGGCCCCTACCTCGCCGCCCCGCGCCGCAAATGAAAACGACCTATTCAATTACTTGAATAGTCAATTACTTTATGAAGAAAAAGAGAACGCAAAGAATGTAGCGCCCGCCCAAATTCCCCCCGCCGCGTAACGACTATTCTCTCCAACCCCAGCCACGAAGCCATCGTCGCCACCTCGCGCATCAGCGGTTCCGCCACCGCGCCCACGCGCACTCCAGCCTCGCAATGCGCCCCCTTCACCAGCAGCGTCCCACTCGCGCGATCGGATTTCAGATCGACGCGCGCCACCAACCGATCGCCGAGCAGGAACGGCAGCACGTAGTAGCCGTACTTGCGCTTCGGCGACGGCGTGTAGATCTCGATCCTGTATCGGAAGCCGAAGACTCGTTCCGTGCGCGCGCGCTCCCATATCAATGAGTCGAACGGAGAGAGCAGGGCGCGCGCATCCACCTTGCGCGGCGACTTCACCTCGCGATGCACATACGCCGGCTCGCGCCATCCCTCGACGCCGACACGAATCAACTCGCCCGCCTCGACGAGCTCCTTGATTCGCTGCCTGCCCGGAGTGATGCGGATGCGAAAGTAGTCGCACAAGTCTTTCTCCGTGCCGACGCCGAGTGCGCGCGCCGCGATTCGCATCAGCTCGCGCTGCGCGTCTTCGCGCGCCGGCGTCGGCATCGCGATCACACGCGCCGGAATAACTCTTTCCGGCAAGTCGTACAGCCGCTCGAAGCCGCGACGTCCCGCCGCCGCGACGCGTCCCTGCGCGAACAGCATTTCGAGCGCGAGCTTGCCGTCGCTCCATCCCCACCATCCGCCCTTGCTCGCGCCCGCGCCGGTTATCTCGCGCGCACTCAGCGCGCCGCGCTCGCGAATCTCGTCGAGCACCGCCCGCATGAAACCCGGGCGGCTGCGATTGAGCCGCCCGAAGCTGTCCGTGTGATTGTTGGCCCACTCCGCCATCCGCCAGCGCAGCAGCGGATGCGTCTCGAACGGCATCAGCGACGCCATGTGTCCCCAGTACTCGAAGAGCTCACGAGTGGCCGGCGCGCCAAGCCACGACGCATCGAGAATCTCGGGCGCATAAGATCCCAGCCGCGAAAAGAGTGGCAGGTAATGCGATCGCACGAGCACGTTGACCGAATCGATTTGCAGCAGACCGATCTGCGCGATCACGCGCCGGATATGCCGCCGGTCGGGACGCGTCGTAGGTCGCGGCGTCGCGAACCCCTGCGCCGCCAGCGCGATTCGCCGCGCCTCGTCCGCCGAGATTTTCTCTTTCACCTTTGTAGCCAACTGATAGCGAAACGATTACTTCTAAATTCCTATGCCCTCTGAAAATTCTGACAAGCTCGCGACTCCTGCAGAACTCGTCGCGCCCGATTGCCGCGGCATGAACTTCTACCGCATCGACCGCGGCCTGCGCGACCTGCTCGACCTTCACATGGAGCCGCGGCTGCGCGCTGCGATGGAGCCGCATCTCGATCGCCTCGGCAATCTCGCGGGCGGCCGCCTCGACGAGCTTGCCGAAATTGCCGACAAGCATCCGCCCGAGCTTCATTCGCGCGATCGTTTCGGCCGCGACGAGGATTGGGTCGAGTTCCATCCGGCGTATCGCGAGATGGAGCGAATCGGCTTCGGCGAATTCGGTTTGCATGCGATGGCGCATCGGCCGGGCGTGATCGGATGGCCCGAGCCGCTGCCCTACATCGCGAAGTACGCGTTCCAGTACCTGTTCGTGCAGGCCGAGTTCGGCTTGATGTGCCCGATCAGCGTGACCGACACCGGCGCGGTGCTGGTCGAGAACTACGGCAGCGCCGATATCAAGTCGCGCTACCTCGGCCGCATGCTGTCGCAGAACATGGACGAGATTTTCAAAGGCGCGCAGTATATGACCGAGCGCGCCGGCGGTTCCGACCTGGGCAACAGCGCGGTGATTGCGAAGCGCGAGGGCGATTTCTGGCGGCTCTACGGCGACAAGTGGTTTTGCTCCGCGGTCGACGGCGACGTCGTGCTGCTACTCGCGCGTCCCGACGGCGCGCCCAACGGCTCGAAAGGGCTCGGGCTGTTCCTGATGCCGCGGCGGTTGGAAAACGGCGAGCGCAACAGTTATCGAATCGCGCGGCTCAAGGACAAATTCGGCACGCGCTCGATGGCGAGCGGCGAAGTCGTGCTCGAAGGCGCGATCGCGTTCCAGCTCGGCGCGCTCGACCGCGGGCTCCGGCAGATGATGGACATGGTGAATCTCAGCCGTATGTCGCATGGCGCGCGCGCTGCCGGCATGATGCGCCGATGCCTCAACGAGTCGCTGGCGGTCGCGCGTCATCGCGCGGCTTTCGGCAAGCCGATCATCGAGCATCCGCTGCTGCGGCGCCAGTTGATGAAACTGATGGTCCCCACAGAGCAGGCGCTCTCGGTCTTCACCTACGACGCGACGATGATGGATCGTGCCCGCGCAGGCGACGCCGAAGCCGAGCGCGTGATGCGAATTCTGACCGCCGTGCTGAAGTTCCGCGCGTGCCGCGACAACATCCGCGTGGCGACGGGCGCGATGGAGGTGCGCGGCGGCAACGGCTACATCGAGGATTGGGTCAACTCGCGCCTCATTCGCGACGCGCACATCGGCGTGCTGTGGGAGGGCACCAGCAATATCAACGCGCTCGACGTGATCAATCGCGCCGTCGCAAAATCCGGCGGCCACGAAACGCTCGCGCTCGCGTTGAAAGCAAAACTCCAGGCCGCAACCGCGGCTCCGGTAAAATTCCGCGATGAAATCTCGCAACTGATCGATCGCGCCGTCGCATTCGCCGGCGAAGTCGCAGCTAAGCCGAAGAACGAAAGATTGGCGCGCGTCGCGACCGACGCTCTCTACAATGTAGCGAGCGCTGCGCTGATGACGTGGGAAGGCGCGACCGCCGGAGCCAAAGGCCGCGACGCCCGCCGCATGATCCTCGCGCGCATGGTCGTCGAGCACCGCCTGCGCGCCGAAGATCCGCTCGAGATTCCAGCGTCAAACTGGGAAGAAGACGCAATCACCGCACTGCTCGATCCAGCGGCAGTATCACTCGAGCGGGCCGTCCAACTCGTCAGCGCCTAGTTCCTCAGCCAGTTGACGATCCTTTGGTGAATCCCGATCGGATCTGCGGCTTGGAAGGCGTGGCCGGCGTTCGGGATTATGTACATCTCGGCTTGCGGAATCCTGCTCTTGATGATGTTCGCGTTCTCGGCCGGCACGAGCATGTCCTTGTCGCCGTGTACGATTAGCACCGGGCACTTGATTTGGCCGAGACGATCGTAGGCGTTGAACGTCTGGATTCCCGCAAACGCGCGGTCCGCGGTTTCCGGCGGCGTCGGCGGCATCATCTTCGCTCCTGCGACCATCATCTGCTTGATTTCGGGATGCGCTGTTACGAATTCCGCGGGCATCAGCGCCGGCATCAGCAGGTCGAAGGCCTTCTCGGGATCGGTCGCCATGATTTTGTTCGCAGTCATCAGGCGCTCAACCATTTCGGGGCCCGCCATCTTCGCCGTCGTGCCTCCCGCCATCGTGCATCCGAGCACGACCTTCGTCACTTGTTCGGGATGCCGCAGCGTCAGCTCCTGCGCGATCATTCCGCCCATCGACACGCCGAACACCTTTGCCTTCGCGATGCCGAGCGCCTTCAACAGGTTGCTCGCATCATCGGCCATCGCCTCGACCGTGTAGATGCTGTCGGGCTTGTCGCTCAGTCCGGTGCCGCGATTGTCGAAGTAGATGCTCTTGAAGCCGCTGAAGAACGGCAACGACGGGAGCCATCCCGCGCCCGACATGCCGAATCCCATGATCAGCAGCAGCGGCTCGCCGTCGCCGAAGGTGTCGTAGTTGATATTGATGTTGCCGGCTTTGATTAGTGGCATCGCGAAAATTCCTCCCGGAAAAAAACGGACGCGCTCTTAGAGAGCTGCGTCCGTTATGCGCAATTCGAAATTCTCGATCAGACGAGCTTCAAGATGCTCTCGGGATGTTGCTCGTTAGGATCGACGCCCGGCTCCATCGTGTAGATGACCGACTTGTCGACGACCAGCTGGCCGTCGTCGCCGACGTAGATCTTGAATCGATCCATCGGGCGCGGCGCCGGTCCTTCGAAGTTCATCCCGCTGATGTAATAGCCCGAGCCGTGGCACGGGCACTTGAACTTCTGCTCCGTCTTGAGCCATCGCGGCGTGCATCCAAGGTGAGTGCACTTTGCAAAAATCGCGTAGAAGCCCGCCTTGGTGCGGATGATCCAAGTACGGAAATCCTGCTTGTATTTTTCGCTGACCTCACCGATTACGTAGTCGTCGGGCAGGCCGGCCTTGAATTTCGACGGCGGCAGGAACAGCACGCGTGGGAACGCGGAGCGGACCGCGGCGAGCAGGCCGATCAGCGAGAATGCGCCGAAGCCGGCCCATCCGAGAACGCCGAGAAAATCGCGACGGCTCCACAACGTGCCGAGTTCGGTTTTTTCCTTGTCGCGCTTCGCGCGTTCTTTTGCCTGCTCGTCTTCGCGCCACTTCTTCAGTTCGGCGGGATCAGTCGGAGCCTTCTCTTTGAGTGCAACAGCCATCTAAGTGACGCAACCTCCCAAGTCGTGACGAGCCTGCATTAGCTCGACCTCACCAGATTGGACGTATTCGATTAGGGAAAATTCTATTACCCAAAGATACGCAACATTCAAGGGCGATGATAACCCTTGACCTGCGGCAGATTCGGGTACGCGAAAATTCAGTGAAGCGCCGGCTGACTGCTCGACGGCGGCAGCGGCGCCGCTGGCGGCGCGACCGGCCTGATCACAGTTGCATTGGTCGTGACGGGCGCGCGCGTCGGCGACCAATCCTGCGGCGTCGTGGAAGTCGTCGTGGATGCCTGGTCCATCGTGTTGTCGGGAATTATCGGCACCGGCGGCATGGGCGAGATGTCGTTGCCGCCGACCGGCCGGAATGCGGGCGAGGCCGGACTGTCGTTGGCGATCCAGTGCATCGGGCGCGACACCAGCCATTCGGCGGCGTAGCCAACCGGGTAGAGCAGGTCGGCGACGATCGCAAGCGGCTGCGAATCCTCGTCGTGATATTCCTTGGGGTTCTGCTGATCGTTGTCGTTGTACTGCGCGTGGGAAATCGCCGGCAGCGCAACGAAAAGCGCGACGGAAAAAATGATTGCAACTCGGCGCATGACCACAACTTTGCTCGATTGCCAGCAGTGAAGTCAACACGTCGCGAGCGTTCTTGCGCTGGCACCCTTGCAGGCGCAATTCTAAACGCGATGACAACCTCAGTCATGCGCTCCTTTCGTGCATGCTTGCAAATTTTCACCGCCGCGGCAGTCCTCCTGTTACTCGCGCTCGGGTCGATCGCGCATAGCGCGACACCGGGCACAATCACTTACGTCGGGACCGATTCCAACATCTACTACTGCGATACGAAGTGCGCGGAACCCAAATGCATTACGTGCAAAGCCGCCGCGATGCACGTGCGGCGCGACGACTCGATCATTCCGGTCGCGCTGGCCGACACAGTTCCCGACCAGGGCGCCGCGGCGGCCGCCGATTCGGCGTACGGATGGCCGACGTTCTCGCCCGACGGCAAGCGCATCGCGTACTCGGCCGAGACTCACAAGCAAGGCGAGGATTCGTACGCGGTGTGGGTTTACGATCTCGCGCGCAGCCAGGCGATGCTGGTCTTCGAGAGCCGCGCCGAGCGCATCGTGTACCTGGTGTGGACGCCTGACGGCGAGCATCTTTCCTTTCTGCTCGGCGAACCGAGCGGGTTGAGCCTGGTGCTGGCCGAGGTCAAGGAATCGACGCCGGTCAGAATCGTGACGACCGGGATGCCGCTGTACTTCGCATGGGGCACGCGGCCCGACGAGGTGGCGCTGCACACGCTCGCGCTCGACTCCGATCGCACCGAGCAGGTTTCATTGATGAACCTGACGCCGACGAGCCAGAGCGTGGTCAAGGTGCTGTCGAGCGGACGCACGCCGTTCAAGACGCCGGCATGGTCGCCCGACGGCAAGCATCTGGCGTACGTCGTGAACTATCACGCCGAATCGAACATCGTCGTCGCCGACGCCGACGCCAGTCATCCGCGGTCGGTCGTGAGCTTGCCCGTGGGCGAGAACAGTTTCGTGTGGGCGCCCGACTCGGCGCACCTGGCGTACGCAACGGCGATCACGCCGCAGGACCCGACATACAACGGGATCAAGCTGGTCGACATCGCGACCGCGACTTCGAAATGGCTGACGAAGGACGACGTCACCGCATTTTTCTTCGCGCCCGATTCGCGCCACGTCGCGTTTATCGGCGTCCCCGCCGAGAAGCCGTACTACACGTGGTCGGTGGTCGACGTTAAGAGCGGCGCGCAAAAATCGCTCGGCAATTTTCTTGCGACGCCGGACGAGTCCACCGCGTATCGCTACTTCGATCAGCTCGCGGTGTCGCACACGATCTGGTCGCCCGATTCGTCGGCATTCATCTACGCCGGAGTGAAACTGGAAGGGTCGCCGGAAAAAGCGCTCGGCTTCGCGCCGGCGCCGTCGGCATGGATTGTGCCGATCGACGGCGGCGCCCCGCACGCAATCTCAAACGCAGTGCTCGCGTTCTTCTCACCCGCGAAATAGGACGGCCGTTCGCAAACCGAAGAGCGTATGGACAAGCTCGAACGAATTGGCCATCTTATTGTTGAGGCGCGATCAAAGGCCAGATTCTTGGCGAGGTTCGCTCTCAAGCCACAGCTCAAAGCGAAGGCCGCAGATCTAATGAAACGCGTAAACGAAAGCCATCAGCGGCTACAGACTTTGAGCCGAGCCTCTCAGGGAAACGGAAAGGGGCTAGATCAGGCAAAGCTCGATAGTGCCTTGGACGACTTGATAAAAACGTTCGAGGACGTCAACCGGAAGCTCGACGAGTTAATTGCCGAAGCCAAGGGTTAGCACGTCTTCGCTCAAGCCTTGCGGCAGACGTAAATCGCAGCCGGCTTTCCCAGCACTGACACGCGAATAATTTTGCTCGGCGCGATCTTGCGCGTGCGTTCGAGTTCGCGCATCAGCCGCCACTCCGACGTCAGCAGCACCATCATGCCGCCGCTCTTGAGTACGCGGGCGAACTCGCGAAACCACAGCGGATAGAGCTTTCGATTCTCGCCGTGCGAGCCGTAGCGGATCCCCCACGGCAGGTTAGTGACAATTTTGCCGACGCTCGCATCAGCGAGTGGGAGCGTGCCCGCGTCCCAGTTTTCTAGCTGAATCGGCTTGTAGCGCGAGCCGACGTTGACGCGCGCCGCCGCCAGCGCCGCGTCGTCGCGATCGCTGCCGAGCAGCATCGCATAGCGTCCCAGGTGCGCGCGCTCGATCAATATCGTGCCCGCGCCGCAAAACGGATCGAGCACGACGTCGTCCTCGTGCGGATCCGACAGCCACGCGAGCGCCGCCGCACTCGACGCGCGCAGCGAGGCAGGGCGATGCGCCGCCTTGTACTCGCGATGCCTCATTTTGTCGTCGCTGAGCCGCACCGTCAGGAAGAACTCAGCGTCGATCATCGTCGCCCACAACTCGACGTCGGCGTCGTCTTCTTCGAGCCGCCAGGTGTGGTCGTCGCGCTCCAAAATCCCGCGCTCGACTGCGCGCTGAAAATCGACGCGGCGATACTCATGCTCACCGGCCATCCGCGCGATCACGCGGAACTTGAGTCGGCGGCCCGCGCGCGTCCCGGGCGAGACTTTAACGCGCGCCGCCAGCGCCGGTCCGGTGAAAGGCGCCTCGCGCGACAATCCGCGAATCTTGTCGAGTTCCTTGTTCTCAGGCCCGATTCCCGCGCGGTAGCCGGCCAGTCCGAACAGATCTTCAGCGGTGCGAATCGCGCCGAGCTTCTCTGCGGCAGGCGCGAAGAAAATCGTCATGCCGGCGCGATCGGGCACGACGCGCCGCGTGATTTCGCGCGCGCCGCTGATTCGTCCAGCGATCTCGTCGGCCGCGATCGCCTCGAATCCCGGCTGTGTATGCGCAATGTAGAGATTTGGCCCGAAGCGTATCGGATGCGGTTGCGCGCGCTCGGGCAGCGCCGCTTTGCGATCGCGCGCGACATGCCGGTACGTTTGCCGCGCGCTATTCACCTGTCGACCCTGCTACTTCGAGCGCGACAGGTACTCGTGCGTCTCAGTGTTGATCGTGATCGTATCGCCCTCGGCCACGAAATGCGGCACGTTGATAACCATCCCGGTCTCGAGCGTCGCCGGCTTGAGCGTATTGTTCACCGCCGCCGTCTTCATTCCCGGGTCGGTCTGCACCACCTTGAGCGCGACCGTCTTGGGCAGCGTGACATTGAGAGGGGTGGTCTCGTAGAACTCGACTTCGACTTCGAGGTTCGGCGTCAGGAACCCGACCACGTCCTCGATCAGATCCTTGGGAATCGTGATCTGCTCGTAGTTCTCGGTGTTCATGAAATGGAAATCGTCGCCGTCCTGGTAGAGGAACTGCATCTTGCTCTGATTGAGGATGACGCGCTCGACGCGATCTTCCGAGCGGAACCGGTTCTCGGTCTGCGAGCCGGTCTTGATATTGCGCAGCTTGGTCTGCACCATCCCGCGCCAGTTGCCGGGCGTGATATGCGTGATCGTCATGATCCGCCACAGGTCCTTGTTGTACTCGACAATCATACCCGGGCGCAGTTGCGTCGCTTGAATCAGCATTGTGTGGACACTCTCGATAAGAACGAAGGTTAAGAAGGGGATATTACGCAAGCCCGTGCCGCGCGGCAAGTTCGGCGGAACTGAGGGTGCAGTCTTAACTCGAGGCTTAGTGACTGAATTTCGAATCGCGAGTGGTTCAACCTGCAATCCCAGTCTTGATGATGGAGTTCTTTTCAGTCGGCGACAGAAACTTTAGCTGCGATCCCTTTGTTTTGAACATCTGGTCGTCTGAAGCATCACAACGAGTTCCCCAATGTACTTGGTATTCGGTCTTCGGATATCTTTCATTTTCCGCGAATATAGCGGTAATTTGTTTTTGTTCAACCGCACAGTCTGAGGCATTGGAATAGGCTCCCCACACATCGATAATGGCGGGGCCCGTCTGACGCGCGTTGCAGCCTAGGCAGCCTCCCATGGGGTTGCTATGAACGGTGAGATACCAGCGCACGAGCGCGGCTGCATGACGAAGCTTCATCGCGCTTAGTGGAACAGTTTGCTGTACCACGGCTTCGACGGCGGCGGCGTGCCGTACGGCGGAGGGCCGTAGCCGGGCGGATAACTATAAGGATACGGATTCGGCGCGTACGGATTGTAGCCCGGCGCATACGGATTCGCATATGCGTACGGATTCGCACCATATGGCGACGGCGGATACCCTCCGTACGGCGGCGCCCCATACATCGGCGGATTGCGATACTCCGTCATCCCGCCGCCACCGCCGACCGTGTCGATCGACGCTTCGACAAAATTGCTGCCGTTGCCGTAAACGCGAATCCTCGCGTCGCTCCCGGCCGGCATCGGAAAAGTCAGATCGAACGCGCTGTAGCCGCCGGGGCTGATCGGAATCGACTTCGCCAGCCGTCCGTTGACGTAAACGCCCGCATGACGCACACCCGCTCCCGCAATCTGCCCGACCACTTCGACATTGCCCGGCGCCGACATCGATTCTTCGGCATCGATCACGTTGATCTGCACGTTGGTCAGCGGCCCGAGCGAGGAGTCCGCGCCCATATGACGCCGCGACGGCGACAGCTCGTCGCCGGAACTCGGAATCTCCGCGGTGTTGTGTCCCTTCGACGGGCCCGCCGACGCGATCGGGCTCTCCGCCAGCGGACCAGCTTCGCCGCGCGACGCAGTCGCCGCGCCCGGATCGACTTCGATCATCTCTTCGCTGCCCTTCATCGGGCCAATCGCGGCCGGGTCCGGCGTGATCAGCGCTTGCGCCTCACGGCCGTAAACATCTGCGACGCGAATCGATTGCGTCGGTGAGGGCTGCTGTATCGAGAAATCAAAATTGACTCGCTGCTCGCCCGGCGTGCTCGCGACGTCGATATCCTTGCTCTTCGTATCGCCGTCGAAAATTCCCGCCGTCTTGAGATCGGTGCCCTGGAAGAAACCCTTTATACGCACCGTGCCGCTTACGAACACTCGCGACGCGATCTCGATCTTCGGTGCGGCTGGCATCGATTCTCCAGCCGGCGGTGCGACTGACGCATGCGACGCCGGCACGCTTGCGACCGCCTCGCTCCCACCGAGCACTCCCGATCCCTTCGCTGCGGGCACCTGCCTTTCGAGCGCCGCGATTTTCTCTCTGATACCGCTCCATTGCTCGGGATACTGGCCGCCTGCGATCTTCGCCGCCGCTTCTATCCTGTCGCGATCGCTGAGTATCGACGTCATCGCGCCGCTCGCGCTCGCATTGTCGTTCGCGCCGAGCGCGGTCGACAGCGTTTGCGCGTCGCCCGCAAGACTGGCCACCGGCGCGAGCATCGGACCGGCGCGCGTCGACGATGCATTTATCGCATTGAGCATCGCGAACGCGTGGTCGCTCAATTCGAGCGCTTGCGATTGCGCGTCCTGGGCGAAGGATTGCCGCGGCGCGAGCGCCATCGTGACGATCGCAATCGCCAGCACCGCAATTGAAATACTCGCCGGACTCCGCCGGGAGGCGGACCCGTTGCGCGCCGTACGTGCGCCGCTATTTTGCGCGACAAATAAAATCACGCTGACTAACCCACTAAGCCAGGGGCGATTGCCTCGCATGACTTAGCCCGCGACAGGCCGGATTATATTCAAATTTGCGCGGATAAACCTACCGGGAAAAACGCAGGTTGATGCGCTAATCCTGCCCTCATAAGCGGGCGAAACCGCGGCGGACGGGCTAGGAAGACTGCCACGGATCGTAGCTGCCGAAGCTCCAGATGTGACCTTCCAGATCGCGGCATGTGTAGCCGCGGCCGCCGTAGTCTTCGTCCTGAACTTCGCGCAGCATCACGGCGCCCGCAGCCTTGGCGCGCGCGTAGTGGGCGTCGCAATCGGCGACGATAACGTAAGCGCTCTGCGTCTCGCAGCCGCCGATTTCATCGGGATGCTTCATCAGGCGCCCGAACATTCCACCCCCGACTGACGACAGCATGATCATCCCGTTGTCGAAGGTGAGCTGAGCGTGAGCGATCCCGCCGTCCTTGTCCGGCACCACCAGATTCTTCTCGAACCCGAACGCCTTGCACAGCCATTCGATCGCGGCCGGCGCGTTGCGATACCGCATGCCGGGAACAATTCTCGAGTGCTTGCTCTGCACGTCCATCGAGGCGCCCTCCTGCGATTGCCAGTTCAATAGATAAAACCGCCGCACCCCAAGAAAGTTACGCCGCGTCGCCGACAACGAACCCAAACTTTCCTCTCCAAAGAACCTGAGAGCAAAAGGGCGTCCTCGCCATTTTGCGATTAGTACTGGGTGCAGGGGTCACCCCTGCCGAAGGAAGCGTGAAACCCACCGCGGGTTTCACATTCAATCAAGTGTATTACCCTCAACCCGCCCGCGCGTGAGGTATCCCGACCCCATCGCGGCGAATTTCCGCTCGCGCGCGCGGCGCAACTCCTGCGGCTTCAGCTTCACCAGGCGCTCCAGATGGCGCGCGATTGCCGCGCCCATCAGATGTGCCGCTTCGGCCGGCGCAGTATGCGCTCCGCCGGCAGGTTCGGGCACGATCTCGTCGATAAGCCCGAACTCGAGCAGGTCGGGCGCCGATAGTTTCAACGCCGATGCGGCTGCTGCTACGTTCTCCTCGCCCCCGGCCCGCCACAAAATCGCCGCGCATCCTTCGGGCGTGATCACCGAGTAGCACGCGTTCTCCTGCATCAGCACCGTATTCGCGACGCCGAGCGCGATCGCGCCGCCAGAGCCGCCCTCGCCGATCACGCACGCGATGATGGGCACTGTCAGCCGCGCCATCAGCTCCAGATTGTGCGCGATCGCCTCGGTCTGTCCGCGCTCCTCCGCGCCGACGCCTGACTCAGCGCCCTGCGTGTCGATCATCGTGACGATCGGCAGGCCGAACCGCTCCGCCAGTTCATAAAGCCGGGTCGCCTTGCGATAGCCCTCGGGATGCGGTTTGCCGAAGTTGCGCTTGATTCGTTCGGTGGTCGAGCGGCCCCGCTGATGCCCGACGACGGCCACCGCGCGGCGCCCGAAGTAGGCGAGCCCCGCCACGATCGCGCCATCGTCGGCAAAGCGGCGGTCGCCGTGGATCTCGATAAAATCGCGCATGAGCAAGTCGATATAATCGACGGTCTGCGGCCGATTCGCATGCCGCGCGAGGCGCACGCGCTCGATTGCGCTTTGCGGCTCCGCACCGGTGCCCTCGACCGTCGCGACGCCGTTGCCGCGATTCTTGCCTCCGCGCCCCTTATGGCCGTTGGAATTGTTTTTCAATTCGACTCACGCCTGAAAAATTTCTCGAACAACGCGAAAGCATCGCGAGCCCCGCGCTCCGGGTCAAGCCACACGATCTCCGGCTCGCGGCGAAACCAGGTGAGCTGACGCTTGGCCAGCCGCCGCGATTCCTGCTTGGCCTGTGCACTCGCATCGTCGAGCGTAATCTCACCGCGCAGGTACGCGGCGATCTGCTTGTACCCGATCGTACTAAGCGGCGGCTTCTCCGGCGAGTATCCCGCCTCGACCAGTGCGCGCACTTCCTCGACCAGCCCGAGTGCGACCATCGCGTCGAAGCGCGCGTCGATAGCCTCGTACAGCTTTTTCCGTTCGACCTCGACACCAACCGTCAAAGTATCGTAACCGAGATCGGCGAACCGATGCCGCTGCTGATGCGTCGAGATCGGCTCGCCGGTCAGCTCGAAGACTTCCAGCGCGCGCACGATCCGGTAGAGGTCGTTGACGCCGATTCGATTCGCTGCTTCGGGATCGATCTCACGCAGCTCCTGATGCAGATGCGCGACGCCTTGCTCGTCCGCAACTTTCGCCAGCCGGCCGCGAATCTCTGCCGACGCGGCCGGCCCGCGAAAGATGCCGCCGCGAATCACGCGCAGGTAAAGCCCGCTGCCGCCGACCACCAGCGGATTTCGCCCACGCGCCGCAATGTCGTCGATCGCCGTGCGCGCCATCTGCGCAAACTCGGCCACGTCGAGTGTCTCGTCGGGATTGCGCACATCTATAAGATGATGCGGCACGCGCGCGCGATCTTCCATCGACGGTTTCGCCGTGCCGAGATCCATCCCGCGATAAAATTGCCGCGAATCGGCGTTGACTATCTCGCAACGCACACGCTCCGCGATGTCCATCGCGAGCGCCGATTTGCCCGCACCGGTCGGCCCAACAACAAAGCCGACCGCGATCCTTGCCGGTCGTACCGACGCTTCAACCTGCGTCAACGAAGAACTCATCGACGGAACATTCGCTCGATTTGCCCGCGTCCGAATTGAATATGCACCGGCCGTCCGTGCGGGCAATTGGTTTTGAACTCGGTGCGATCAAGATCGGCAAGCAGCGAATGGATTTCCGGCATCTCGAGCACGCGCCCGACGCGCACCGAACCGTGACACGCGAGTTGCTTGAGCCAATTCTCGAACGCGGCCTCGCCGCCGCCGCGAAATCCGCCATCGCCCATGCTCTCGATCATGTCTGTGAGCAGCTTGGCGCCGCCCTCGGGTCCGAAGACGGCGGGCGCGCCCTTGAGCAGCAGGGTGGTCGGCCCGAACGGCTCGACGTCGAAGCCCATCGCTCGTATTTCGCTGAGCGCGGCCTGGACCGACGCGGCGCGCGCGGAGGTCAGCTCGACCGGCACTGGTGCGAGCATCGCCTGCGTGCGAATGCCGCCCTCGCGGAGTTCGCGGCGCAACCTCTCGAACGTCACGCGCTCGTGCGCCGCATGCTGATCTATCAGCAGCAGGCCCTCCTCGGTTTCGAGCGCGATATAGCCGGCGAAGATTTGCCCGATCACGCGGAGCTTGGAGTACATCGGGATCGGCGCTGCCGGAATCGGCGGCGCGCCCGGATGGGCGTCGCGATCGTAGGCGAGGGTGAGCGGGCGCTGGTACGCGGCATGACTCGGCGCGTCGGGCACGAGCCTCAGCGGCGCGTCGCTGCGAGCACTCGAAGATGATGGCGCGATTAGATCGGGCTCGGCGCGCGACGACATCGTGATGAGTCCCATCGCGGCGTCGTCGGCATGCGGTACCGGTGAGGCTTCAAGCGACGCGCCCTCCGTCTGGTCGGCGAGGCGGTCGCGAAGCGCGTGATAGACGGCGTCGAACACTGCGCCGCCGTTGCGGAAGCGCACCTCGGTCTTCATCGGATGCACGTTGACGTCAACGTCTTCGGGACGTATGTCGACGAACAGCAGCGTCGCCGGATGGCGTCCGCGCGGGATCAATGTTTGGTAGGCCTGCTCGACGGCGCGTATCAGCATCCGATCGCGCACCGCGCGGCCGTTGACGAAGGTGAAGATCATTCTGCCGCTCGCGAACGATTCTTGGCTCAAGGCGGCCAGGCCTTGCGCGCGAATGCCGGGGCGGCCGAGGTCGAAGGCGATCATTTTGGCCGCGAGCTTGGGACCGAACACCTGCCGGAATCTTTCGAGCACCGAGTTGGCGCGCGCGAGATCGAAAACGACGCGGCCGTCTGCGCTGAGACGAAACGCTATATGATGATTGGCAAGTGCGACGCGCTGGAACGACTCGGCGATGGCGCCCTGTTCGGTCGCGAGAGTTTTGAGGAACTTGAGCCGCGCTGGAGTGTTGAAGAAAAGCTCGCGCACTTCGATTCGCGTCCCCGCCGCTATCGCGCACGCGCGCGTATCCTCGATATTGCCGGCCTCGGCCAGGACTTCGACGCCGTGCTCGTCTGCGGCGCGCCGGGTCTGCATTCGCAGATGCGAGACGCTGGCGATCGATGCGAGCGCCTCGCCACGAAAGCCGAGCGTACGAATCGCGGTCAGGTCGGACGCACTGCGAATCTTCGATGTCGCATGACGCCGCAGCGAAAGGATCGCGTCGGCGCGCGTCATGCCGGATCCATCGTCGGTGACCGCGATCAGCGCAGATCCGCCGCCCAGGATTTCGACACTGACCGAGTGCGCGCCGGCGTCGAGCGAATTCTCGACCAGTTCTTTCACCGCCGAGGCGGGGCGCTCGACGACTTCGCCGGCCGCAATCTGGCTGGCGACTTGCTCGGGCAATATGTGGACGATGTGGTCGGACATAATCGATGCGGCGACTAACCAGACATTGTAGCTTTCGGACTGGATAGCTGGATACTCAAGCAACTCGCCGCCGCGGCGTCAAAACCGTGGGATGGCAAATTGCGGGTTGAAGATCGCGGCGCGTTTTGAAAAGCTCTCGGCGCGGCAAAATCGCATTTTCACTTTTTGACTGCGTCACTCAAACGATGAAAAAAATTACGGCAATGCTGCTCGGCGCGGCGATGATTGTGGCCGGCGTCGCGGCGGGTGCGCATGCGGACCAGATCAAAATTGGTGTCGGCGTGATCGGACCGATCTCACCGCAGACCGAGGCCGACATCGACGCGCTCGTCAACAAGCTGCCGAATGCGAAAGCGGTGCCGATTCAGCCGCCGGGCGGCGTCGACGCCTGCGTCAAGCGCTTCGTCGCCGGCGACCCCGAAGATAGGCTCGACGCAGTGATGGTCGTGAGCCTGCCGACAGAATCGTTTCAGTCGTCGCGCACCTCGAACGAGGCGAAATTTACCGGTGCCTACGAAATCTGGACGCTCAATCTCTCGACCCTGGAAGAGGACCGCCATCGCTTCACCTTCACCGACAGCGAGCCCGTGATCGGCGGCGTGGCCGCGTTCCTCGCGCTGCCGGCGCAGGCATTCGCCGAGCGCGCGACCGGCAAGAAACTGATTTCGAGCGATCAATGGCAGGCGTTCGAGGCGGTGCAGACGCGCGTCGAGGCCAAGCTGGTCGCGGCAACCAAGCTGTATCTCGAAACGGCGTCGATTCGCCAAACGACTCCGCTCAATTCGCTCGACACGGCGAAAGCGCTGCTCGATCGCGGCGACGGCGAGGACGCGATGCTCGTGTTCAAGTCGGCGGGCGTCAACAATCCCGAGGTGCAGCGGATGATCGCCAATGCGCAGAACCAGCTGCAGCGCAGTGCGGCGAACGCGCTGCTGGGACGGACGCTCGGCGCGATGGCGGGCGGGAATCCAGGCGCGGCGCGCGTGATGCTGGCTGACTACGAGAAGGCGCCGCTAGCCGAGCCTTCGCGCGCCACGTCGATTCGGCGTGTGCTCTCCGAGATGCCCGCCAGCCGCCCCGACTCGATTTACGACGGCGTGATTCGCACCGACGTGCCCGCGCTCGACCATCAGGCATTCGTCGCGATGATCAAGCAAATGTTCAGCGAGCAGACCGGGTCGGCTCCCAACGAGGTGATCGTCGGGTCCAAGGACGTTACGATCGAAGACAAGGAAGCGTCGAAAGGGCTGAAAGTCCAGCTCGACACTTACGCCCTCGCGCTCGGGCGGAGCGCGTGGCTGATGAGCCTCAAGTGCGCCTGCGAGGCGGACGCGGTGCTCGAGAACGAAGCGGTGGGCGAGGCGCTGCTGAAAGCGAAGTTTTCGCCCTCTTTCACGCGGCCTCAGGTCGGGCTACCTTAGCAGGATCATTCACGCTCGAAACGGAAGACTCATGAGACATTGCGCATACTGCAAGAAGCAGCCGTCAGTCGGCAACAACGTCAGTCACGCCAACAACAAGACCAAGCGCCGGTGGAATCCCAACCTGCAGGAAGTGCGCGCCGAGATAAACGGCAACGTGCGTCGAATCCTCGTCTGCACGCGGTGTATCCGATCGGGCAAGGTCAAAAAGAGCGCGTAGGCACTCACGGACGACGGAATAAATTCCGTCCTACTTTCTACAACAGCGCTACGAGCTTCTCCGGCGGACGCGCGATGATCGCGCGCTTGCCGCGAATCACGATGGGGCGCTGCATCAGCTCGGGATGCTCCAGTAGCAGCGCGACCACCGCTTTCTTGTCGGCGTACTTGTCGGCATTCAGGCCGAGCTCCTTGAAGCGCTTGTCCTTGCGCACCAGGTCGGCAACTGGACCGTCGAGCATGTCGACGATTTTTTCAAGCCGCTCGCGAGTCGGATGATCCTTGAGATATTCGATGAGGTCGAACTCGACCTTGCGCGCGCGAAGAAGATCCAGCGCGCCGCGCGAGTTGCCTCATCCGGGGTTGTGAAAAAGTGTTATGCGTTCCATCGTCTGCCTCGCCTCGTGCGCGAGATCATAGGCGATGCGCGGGCTTTGATGGAAACGCCGCGAGCGGCTACAATCCATCCGGCGCGAAACCTATCGTCATGGAGTCGTCGTGAAGAATATTTCCAATCGCAGGCCGGCGCGTAGTCTTCGCTTCGCAGTAGCAGCTCTGTCGATTGCAGTCGGCGCGGGGGTCGCAGCGGATACGAGGATTGCGATTGCGGCAAACGTCAGCGGCATCATGTCCTATCGCAACGGCCAGCCCGCCGATAAGCGCCAGTTGCATTACGAAAATCGCGTCACCAGCGATATCTTCATCGCGCCGACCAAACCCGACGGTTCCTTCACCGCCGACCTGCCACCCGGGCTTTACGATCTGCGCGCTGAACGCGGCGTCGTCCTCGCCAGCAGGATTCGCGTCGAGGGCGACGACGTCAATATCGGCCATATCGTCGAGCCCGCGCCGCTCGATGTACGCCGTCCGTTCGAGCGTGAGCGCGTGGCGGAGGCGCTTGTCGAAAGCCCCGCACCGGCGACGGCGAACACCGTCTCGGGCCGCCCGCTCGAAGCGATGAGGTACGGCCACGAGGCGATTGCGCCTTTCGGCGCACCCGTTGGAACGCCGGCTCCGGAATCCACTCCGCTCGGCGAAGCAACTCCTGTCGCGCAGTCGTCGCCGTCGGCGATGCCGAATTACTAGCGCCCCCCGCGGCATGCAGGACGTGCTCCTGCTTTTGACAATGCGCATACGATCCGGTCAAGCTGTGATCGTATGGCGATGCGGGAAGCTCAGATCGACGCGCTCGCGAATCATCTCGTCAATGGGCTGATCGATCGCGGGCTGATCAAACCTAAAAGCGACGTCAAGGAACTGGTCGCGTGCGTGACTGAACTGATGTCGGCGAATTTCGAGACCGAGGCGCAAATCGACGAAGAGGCCGACAAGATGGCGGAAGTCGAAGCGCGGCGCGACACCCGGCTGGACGTCACTCGGTTGCGCAACCTGATTCGCCAGCGCCTGGCCGAGAAGAAAAACTTCACGCTGTAATCCATGAAGCTCACCGAAGCACGAGTCCTGTTCCTGGCGCGCGAGTCGCTGGCGAAATTGCGCGACGAGGGCCTGGCCGAGATCTCGAACTTTCCGCTGGCGCTCAGGCAAGCGCGCGAAATCGTCGCGCAGTTCAACGAGCAAGGCGACGAGATCGACGCGCTCGTGCGGCGCAAAATCAACTCGATCAAACGCGGCATCGTTGAGGGCTCCAACGAATGGACGCTGCTGTACAAGCGCTACCGCGACGAAGAGATGCGCAAGAAGGGCCCGCAGAAGTAGGGGAAGGGCTGGTCACTTTATTCGATGTGAAACCCGCGATGGGTTTCGCACTTCCTTCGGCAGGGGTGACCCCTGCACCCAATGAAAGTAAAGATGCGGGACTTCGTCCCTGCTCGGAAGTTTGTCGGGGAGAGGCACTCCTAACCTCCGGTTCCCTTTCCGCTCGGGAAGGGGTTAGGGGTTAGGTTCCTCGCGTTGATACAATTCCCGCTCATGGACGACAACGAATTTCGCGAGCGCTCCGACGCCGCGCTGACCAGGGTCGCCAAATGGCTCGAGGATCTCGATCCTGACGAAGTGGATTACACCACTGCCGATGGCGTCGTGACGATCGAGTTCGCGGCTGGCGCGAAATTTATCCTCTCGCGGCAGTCGCAGATGAAGCAGATGTGGCTGGCCGCGGGCTCGCATGGATTTCATTACAACTGGGATGCGGCGCGCGGTTTGTGGCTCGACGACAAGGACGGCCACGAATTATTTCCACGACTCGCCGAGACGATCTCCGAGCAACTCGGGCATCCCGTCGAATTCTAGAGAAGAGAGTTGAGCCTCGACGCCGACGTAATCGTCATCGGAGCGGGACCCGCAGGATGTGCCGCGTCGATCAGGCTCGCTGCCGCCGGCTACGACGTGCTCGCGCTCGAGCGCAAGGAACGCGAGGACGGCGAAGATATCACGTCGGGCGAAGTGATGGTCGTGCCGACGCAGAACGAATGCGCGCAGCTCAACCTGAAGTTCGAAGGCGACTGGGTGCTGGATAGGATCACGGGCTTCCGCAACGTCTATCCCGATCTGTCGTGGACCTACCATCCGATTCACAATCCGACCTGTCCCGCGCAGGTTGACCGCGGCGGATTCAACGCTGCCCTCCGCCGTAGACTGGTCGAAACGGGCGCGAGATTGATCTGGAACGCGCGAGTTACCGACCTGGAATTTCGCAGCGACGCCGCGATCGCAATCATCGCCGACCGCAAGCAATACTCGGCGCGCATGCTGATTGACGCAGGCGGCCGCTACGCGCCGTCGCTCCGGGTGCTCGATCTCAAGTCTGAAGATCCCGAGTTCTCGCAAATCGGCGTCGCGGTCTTCTTCAAGTCGTTCGAGGGCACGCCGCTGAATACGTGGGACCGCCATCTGTACGGCGAGCGCGGCGCGATGATCAGCGGCTCGCGGATTCGGCCGGGCCTGTATCGTTATATCCTCGAAGCTGACCTGGCCGAGAAGCAGAGCGACCGGCTCGGCGCGATCGAATTTTATGAATCAGTCGCGCGCAATCACGATCGATGGCTGTACGAACGCGTGATGCGCGAGCCGCGTGTGGGCCGCCAATGGTCGATGGCGCCGCTCGGCTATCGCGTCAGCGCCGTCGCTCGCGATCGCTTGTTGCTGGTCGGTGACGCGGCGGGATATCTCTCACCGATAACCGGGCAGGGCAACGAATTCGCGCTCAGGACGGGACGCCTGGCCGCGACCGCCGCCGACAATGCTCTCCGCGCCGGCGACCTGTCCGCAAATGCATTCGCGTCGTACGTCGAAGGCCGCCGGTTCGAGGTAGACCGCCAGGTCGACTACGTCCGCGCCCAGCTCCGAATCCTGCGCGACCGCGACGCCCTTCTGAAAGCGTCGCGCGATGCCGAATACCGTGCCTCAGTCTTCGGCCCCTACGGCATCCCGGCCACCGACCGCGGCTCCCTCGTGTAACGAGACCGGTCTCGTCAGTCCACCACCTCGAAGTCCTTGTCTTGCTCGACCTGGTCGGTGTCAGGTGCGGTGAGGGTGATTGTCACTTTGTCGATCTGGCCGGTAAACGGAAAGTGATCTTTCTTTTTGTAGTTCTTCGATACCGGCGTTCCGTTGTCTACGCCTATGTCGAAGGTCTCGCTGAGTGAGAAGCTGACCGGGACCGTTTTGTCCAGCGCTCCTTCCGCGACCTTCTTACCGTTCACGTACAACTCTCCGGTGCCTTTCAGAAATCCGGTTTTAATGAAATTGAACTTCAGATCGACCTTGCCGGTGGGCAACTCCGGCGAAACGATCTCATACCGCGCGACGTTCAAGTAGTTGTACTCGTAGTGCAGCTTGCGGTCGGCGATGAACATGGTGTAGCCGCCATTCACACCGCCGCATGCCACGATCACGCCTTCCTCGTTGCCTTTCAGATTGAGCGTAGTCTCGATCGTGTGCGAAGTGTTCTTGATAGGCGCGGAAGCTGCCTCGGGAATACGCTGGGCGCCGGGCCAGTAGTAAACGAACTGCTTGCGGTCGCCGAACGCGCGGCTGAACTGCTTGGCTACTCTCGTCGCCACGTCGTCGTAGAGTGGATAGACATTGTTCTTCCACGCGGCATCGTCCCAGGCCTTTTTCAGTTCCTCGAGTTTCTGCGGATTACTCGCGGCTAAATCGTTCGTCTCCGAAAAGTCCTCGTTGAGGTTGTAGAGCTCCCATACGTCCTTGTCGAAGGGAAAGGAGCCCGCGATTACCCACGGCATCCGGTTGCCATGGATTGTCACCGCCTTCCATCCGTCCTTGTACATCGCGCGGTTCCCAAGCTGCTCGTAGTACTGCTCGGTGCGTGTCGACGGCGCCGACGCGTTGTCGAATGAATAGACGAGGCTCTTGCCATCCATCGAGATCTGCTTGACGCCGTCGATCTCGTCCATGAACTGCGTGCCGGTCGCCTCGAGCGCGGTGGCCATCAAGTCGGTGATGAATCCGTACTGATTTCGGACCTCGCCTTTGGCCTTGATGCCCTTGGGCCACGTGATGATCAAAGGATCGGAAACACCGCCGTTGTGCACGATCTGCTTGCAGTACTTGAACGGCGTGTTGCCCGCCATCGCCCAGCCCGCGTGGTAGTGCGGATAAGTGTCGGGGCCGCCCCAATCGTCATAGTGCTTCATATTTTCTTCGAGGCTGGTCTGCTGCGCATTCAGCACCATCGACTCGTTGAAGGTTCCGTTCAAACCACCTTCGCCGCTCGCCCCGTTGTCGGAGGTCACCATGATGATGGTGTTGTCGTACTCACCGGTGCGCTTCAAGGTCGCGATCATGCGACCGATCTGCTCGTCGGTCTGCGTCAGCATGCCGGCGAACACCTCCATCTGATGCGAGTACAGCTTCTTCTGTTCCGCACTCAGGCTGTCCCACTTGGGAATCTCCGGGATGCCGTTGGACAGCTTGGTGCCCGCGGGCAGGAGGTTCATTTGCGTCTGCTTCGCGAAGATCTCGTCTCGCGCCTTGTCCCAGCCCATGTCGAACTTGCCCTTGTACATGTCGATGTATTTCTGCGGGACCTGATGCGGCGAGTGCATTGCGCTGGGCGCCCAGAACACAAAGAAGGGACGGTCGGGATAAATCGAGACGTGCGAGGTGACGCTGTTGATCGCCCGATCGGCGAGATCGGTGGTCAGGTGATACCCCGGCTTGCCAATCCAGTTTTCCGTCGGATGATGGTCGTCCCAAACGAGAGTTCGATAGTCGTCAGCATCGGCTGCCATGAATCCATAGAAATGGTCGAAGCCCTCGCCACTCGCCCAATGAAGGAATGGCCCGCTCTGCGAGGCTTCCGGCAGAGGCGTATGGTCCCATTTGCCCAGCGCGATGGTCTCGAAGCCGGCGTGCTGAAAGTCCTTGGCTATCGACTTCGCGCTCTCGGGCGGGACGCCGTTGTAACCCGGAAAGCCCATGGCGGTGAGCGCATGAGATCCCAGGCCGATGCGATGCGGATTTCTCGCCGCCATCAGCGCGGCGCGCGAGGGCGAACATAACGCCGTGGTGTGGAAATTGTTGTAACGCAAGCCGTCGGCGGCGAGCGCGTCGAGGTTCGGCGTTTTGATCAGTCCGCCGTAACTGCCCAACTGCGAAAACCCGACGTCATCCAGCAGGATGATGAAAACGTTGGGCGTGCCCGGTTTCGGTTTCGGGACGTCCGGGTACCACTCCTCTGATTCGGCGTAACTCCTGCCAATTTTGCCCTTGAATTCCTGTCCGTACTTGGCGAACGAATCGTCCCCTTGAGGAGCGTCGTTTTGCGCGTGCGCCACGAAAGCGACCAGCCCGCAAACGACGAACATGAGCCCGAATACTTTCGCCAGTTTTCTTGTCTTCAAAAGGTAACCTCTGGATAAAAGTCAGCAATCTCAGCAGCCGACTACATCCCAGGATTCTGCGCAAGGGTCTTTCGGTGCCCAATGGACCCCAGCGAAAGGCAGCTCTTCCGAATCTGGTTCCCCTTCCCACTATGGGAAGGGGTTAGGGGTTAGGTCGCACGGTTCGTCCGCAGCGCCTGCCTGATGTGCTCCAGTGCCGCTTCAACATCGAGCATCGCCTCGTTCGGAATTCTGAGAACACGAACCCCCGAGCGGGAAATGGCTTTGTCGCGCGATTCGTCGTACTTCCACTGCTCATCGTGAACACCCCCGTCCAGTTCGATCGCCAATTTGGCGGATGCGCAATAAAAGTCTACGACATATCCTTCGATTACCTGCTGACGGCGAAAGTGAAATCCGTCGACCGCATTTCGTCGAATGGCCGCCCAGAGTCTGCGCTCCGCGGGGGTCATCTCGCGTCTCAATCGCCTCGCGAGGGCGAGCTTCTCGGGTGACACGTGTTTGTCACGCGTAACCTTGGAGCGTGGCGTCGAAGGCATGGCGGTTGAATCAGACTACCTAACCCCTAACCCCTTCCCATAGTGGGAAGGGGAACCAGAATCTCATTCTGCTCGGTCCCTCCACACCCTTATCCACAGGACTTGCATTTGACGGCGATCTGGCTAAAATGCCGTTAGCACTCAGTCGTTGCGAGTGCCAATTGACAAAACCCGGACAGTAATTAACTTTCCGACGGCGGGAATCGTCCCGTCGAACCACACTTTTCGTAAGCCAAGGAGGCTGCTGTTTCCCAATGAAGATCAAGCCGCTGGGAGATCGAATTCTCGTCAAACGGATCAAGGAAGAGGAGCGGACCAAGGGTGGAATCATCATCCCGGACACCGCCAAGGAAAAGCCCCAGGAGGGCAAGGTTGTCGCCGTCGGCAAAGGCAAATATGGCGACGACGGCAAGCTTATCCCCATCGAAGTGAAGGCTGGGGACAAAATTCTATTCGGCAAATACTCGGGCAGCGAGTTCAAGCATGAGGGCGAGGACCTCCTCATCCTGCGCGAGGACGACATCCTGGGAATCATCGAGTAGCCATTTCGCCCGTCAACCAGTCCCCAAAACACGTTCGCTGAAAAAAGGAGAGGCAAAAGAACCATGCCTGCAAAGATAGTTCGTTTCGGACAAGAATCGCGCGAGAAGA
>Ga0210383_10000063_pt1 | contig 121775 bp, 94 predicted proteins | sample IncBWC14OmetaG_FD_160072 | JGI IMG/M metagenome (GOLD analysis project Ga0210383, IMG submission 160072) | Forest soil microbial communities from Barre Woods Harvard Forest LTER site, Petersham, Massachusetts, United States - Inc-BW-C-14-O ...
AAATCAGATGCTCTACCAGCGGAGCTACGCCAGCCTCGCTCAAACCGAGTAAGAATAGCAGAACGGGCACTGGAATTGCAAGGGGGTGATTCGATTTTGGAGCACGTCGGGGACCAAGTCTGTGGAAAACCTGTTTCCCTGTGTCGCACTCCTAGCGGCTCTATCTTTCGATTCCTCTATAGTTTAGCATAAAACGCGTCCTCCCGCGCAGGGCGAGTCTGCGACGGGCAAACGGCTGAGTTTTGTCCTCTAAATCTAGCCGTCTTTTGGAGCGGTCCGTTTGCGCAGAAACGTGCGAAATCGCCAATATCGAAATATCGAATCGTGGACGCCTAACAGATGAATAAGCGAAGCGTTGCCGCAGCGATCTTAGCCGTAATCCTGCTGGGCGCTCTTGCGCTTTATGGCTACCGGCGCTGGGGCGGCTCCGGATCCAGCCCGCGCGACGAACTTCTTGCGCAGATGCCTACCGACGCGAGCGCCATTCTCTTCCTGGATCTGGATGGACTGCGACAGTCACCCTTTCTTCGGAACTCTACAAATGGGCGCCGCAGCCGAAAGCCGATCCGGACTACGCGCAATTTCTGCAATCCACCGGATTCAATTATGAAACCGATCTGAGCCGCGTAAGTATCGCTGTGTTGAAGCACGGCCAAGAGACTGCTATTTTTGCCGTGGCCGACGGACGATTCGACCGAAAAAAAATCTCCGCGTATGCTTCGCAAACAGGAACGCGAGTGAGCCGTGGCGGCAAAGAGATTTTCTCCGTGCCGGTAAACGGCAGCGCACGGCGAGTCACGTTCACCTTCTTGCGCAACAATCGCATCGCGCTGACAAACGATGCCAGCCTCGAATCGTCGCTCTCCGCGCCGCACGGAGAGTCGGATGCGCAAGCATGGCGTGAGCGTTTCCGCAGACTGGCAGGCTCGCCGGTCTTCGCCGTGGTGCGCCAAGATGCCGGTGCCGGTGCGGCGCTAAGCGCCCGCGCCCCCGGCGGACTGCAATCCCCCCAGCTCTCTGCTTTGATCGACCAACTACAGTGGATCACCGTCGCGGGAAAGCCGGAATCCGACCGCCTGCGCGTCGTCCTGGAAGGCGAAGGCACATCGGACGCGCCCACCCGGCAGTTGTCCGACGTGCTGAACGGCTTGCTAGTGCTGGCGCTGGCAGGACTCCACGATCAAAAGTTGCGGCAGCAGCTCCAGCCAGATGTTCGTGAGGCGTATCTCGAAATGCTAAAGAGCGCCGACGTCTCGCAAATTGACCGCGGCGAGACAAAATCCGTCCGGCTGATCTTTGATGTAACGCCGCAGTTTCTCGAAGCCGCTCGCGCCTCAATACCCGCCGCTTCTCCACCGCCTCAAAATAAGGTCCTGCCAAACAAAAGCACCATCCGAAACTAGCCCGCCGCAATAAAAAATGCCCCGAAGAAACCGGGGCAAGAGGCACTCGCGGAAGCAATTGAGTCAGACTAGTCGCCTACGGTACTTCCCTTCATGTAGCGCCATGGATTGACCGGCGCATTGTTCACGCGGACTTCATAATGGACGTGCGGGCCGGTTGAGCGGCCACTGATGCCCGTGTAGCCGATGACTTCACCGCGCTTAACACGCGTGCCAGGCACCGCCGAGAAGGACGAGAGATGCGCATACCAAGTGCTGATGCCGAAACCGTGATCGAGCACTACCAAGCGGCCATAGCCGGAATGGTTTTCCGCGATGGTCACGATCCCATCCGCCGTTGCGTGAACCGGCGCACCATAATCTGAGGCAACATCAACGCCAGTATGGAACGCGCCCTCACCGTTGAAGGGATCGAGACGCTCTCCGAAGCTGTCCGTGATGTGCCCCATCACCGGCCAGATCGACGGCGTATACGTGGAATCGGCAAAATTCATCGCGGGCATCAACTGCATCCCACTGGAGGAGACAGCGATGACTGCCGCGTTCCTCTTCAAGAAGGTGTATTGCTCAATGGAGCGGTCGAAAGCGTCTTCCGGGGTAGCTTGGCTGTCGGTCGTATCGAAGGCCGCGGGATGGTAGCGAAGCACGCCGTACGTCATGGCCACTTCGGTGGCTAGAGACTGCAGGGAATCGAGGCGCTGGTTGGTGTCGTTGACCGTGCTCTGAAGCTGCTGGTACTGCTTCTTGAGGGTTTCCTGATCGTGCCGGAGGGCGTTGTAGTTGCCAACCTTCCAAAGCATCCTAGAGTAGGAACCAATTGCGGCGACCACTGTAACCGCTCCGATGAGGGCCAGAACGGCAAGGCTATGCAAGACGTACGCCGGAATAACAAGCTTTTGCAGCTTACCTGGCGTCGTAGCAATATAGAACGTATAGTTCTTGCTCGTAATCACAAACTTGGCCCCTCAGGCCTTCGAACTTGTCAAAAGCGGGCTAATTACCCTGGCGCCCGAAAAAGTGAACCAATTCGGAACTGAACGTATCTAAATCTGAACCGTAAGCCTCGGTCCGCGACCTAGCTCATACTAAATTCTGTAGGGCTACTCGTCAACCCTGTATTTTGCTGTTCAAAGAACAGGGTGTGAAAAACCGTACCACCTGTCCGGCGGGACAGGAAGCCAATGCCTCCTGCTAAAGCATCAGCTGGGTCCGCCATTTCGTTCATCTCACGCTTCGAGAAGAGTGCCAGGAGCTATACTCAACGCAGCCATGGAGAAAACAAAGCATCTCCCTGCCAAGCTCAAGGGACTCGGGGAGGACACCCTTTTGGGACGGATTGAAGACATTGCCGCTCGGACGGCAATTCGCGGCTCGGGAGTCCGCCTCGGTGTAGGCGACGATGCTTCGCTCTTCAGAGGTTCGAACGGATTCGAGCAGATTCTCACCTGCGACTGGTTCTTGGAGGGCACGCACTTCCTTCGAGATCAGCATCCGCCTGATGCCGTGGGATGGAAATGCCTCGCACGGGCCCTCAGCGATGTGGCTGCGATGGGTGGGATACCTCGGTGCTTCCTGTTGGGCTTGGCTCTACCCGCCTCGCACACCGGCGAATGGCTTGATGAGTTTCTGCGGGGATTGCGCCGTGCAGCCAAGCGATTTGGATGCGTGCTGGCCGGCGGTGATACGACCCGGAGGACAGGCATTCTTATTAACGTGACCGTCGTGGGTGAAGTGCGGACTGGCAGGGCAATTCTGCGATCTGGAGCGCGCGCTAGCGATGTCCTCTTTGTGAGCGGGCACCTCGGTGAGGCGGAACTGGGCCTCGAGATTATCCGTAAAAGCAAACGGAGAGTAGAAAGCCGCGATCCCATTCTGAGGAAGCATCTTTACCCCGAGCCACGGCTAGCGTTGGGCCGATGGCTTGCCGAAAAGCGCCTGGCCTCCGCGATGATGGACTTATCCGACGGTCTTTCCACCGATCTCCCGCGGCTATGCGCCGCTAGCGAAGTGGGAGCGCTCGTCGAAGCGGAAAAGCTGCCGACAGTTCGAGTGCGCAAAGGCGGGCCAAGTCTGGACGAGGATTCTTTGCGGTTGGCACTGCATGGAGGCGACGACTATGAGTTGCTGTTCACGGTGCCTCGGGCAAAGCTAAGGCGGATCCCGCGCTCCGTTGGTGGAATTCCCATCACCGCTATTGGGAAAATCACGAAAGAACGCAGGTTGTTGCTCTTGGAAAAGTCGGGCCGCGAAGTATTACTTCCGAATCGCGGATGGGATCCCTTCCGCCAGAAGCGGTGAGACAAAAATCATAAGGCCGGGGCTAAAGGCCCGGAGAAACGCCCGGCGTGGTGGCGGGCGCCGCGGTCGTCTTGGTGGGAGGCGTCACCACCGGAGGCGTCACGACCGGAGGCTTTTCCTTTGGCGCGGCGGGTTCGTCTGTTTCCGGCGCGGTGTCGGGAGTATCCACGTTGACTTTGTGGTCCAGCGCTTGCTGCTCGAGCGTAACAACATTGGCGAAATCCAGAGGCGGCTGACCTTCGAGTGCGGTCTTCATGAACTCCAGCCAGATCGGAAGCGCGGCGCGGGCGCCGGTTTCCTTTTTGCCCAGAGAGATTTGTTTGTCGTCAAACCCTACCCAGACACCGCAAGTAAGCTGCGGCGTAAAACCCATAAACCACGCGTCGGTATAGTCCTGCGTCGTGCCGGTTTTTCCCGCGGCGGGCCGGCCCAGCGACTTGGCTTGAACGCCCGTGCCGAACTGGATGACTTCTTCCAGCATGGCGGTCATGGTTCGCGCCACGTCCGGTGAGATAACGTCATGCACTTCGGGATGCGCTTCTTCCAGTAGCGCGCCGTCGTAACTCGTAACGCGGCGAATCATGTGTGGGTCGATGCGGATACCGTCATTTGGGAAAACGGTGAACGCCGAAACGTGCTCGATCAGTTTCATATCTGCCGCGCCCAGGACAAGCGGAAGATACGGCGGCAGCGAAGTGGTGATCCCGAATCGCCGCGTCATGTCCACCACGGAATTGATGCCGACTTTTTCCGCGAGCTTGACGGCGGGAACGTTGCGCGAGCCAGCCAGAGCGCGCCGCAGAGTAATCGTGCCCTCGTATTTCTCGTCGTAGTTGTGTGGCGAGTAGGGCTGTCCGCCGCTGATCACCGTGAACGGCGTGTCCACAACCGTATCGAAAGGCGACGAGCCCTTTTCGATGGCGTCGGCATAGAGATAAACCTTAAACGAGCTGCCCACTTGGCGGTATGCCTGCGTGGCGCGATTGAATTTTGAATCTTCAAAGCTGTAGCCGCCGACCATCGCCTTGATTTCGCCGGTCGAATTATCGATCGCCAGAATGGCAGCCTGCGGAGCAGGTTGCTGCTCAAGCTGCACGCGCGCCGTGGCTTCATGCAATTCCTGAATCGAGAATTGCGCGAGGTCGCCGACTTTCAGAAGCTCCGTGGGCTTTTTGCGGCCGGTCCAGGCAAAATCCGGCGGCGAAAGAATCGCGCGGTAAGTGCCGATTTTGATTGTGGCGTATTTATCGTCCACGGAAAGGACCAGGCCAGTGACGTACGAGCCTTTTTCGATGGCATGCCGCCAGTCATCGTCTTCGTAGCTATCCAGTTTGCCGAGATTATCGCGCAAAATGTTGGCAGGCTCGCCGCGCCAGCCATGGCGGCGGTCGTAGCTGTGCAGACCGTCGCGCAGCGACTGATTGGCGGCTTGCTGCATCTTGATGTTCAGCGTGGTGTAGACACGCAGACCGCGCTCGTGGACTGCTTCCGTGCCGTATGTCGATTCCAGATATTTGCGAATTTCTTCGAAGAAATAAGGCGCCAGGTCATTGCGGGGGTATTGCAGATGCAAACCAAGCGGCGTTTTCTTTGCCGCCTCTTCCTCTGTAGGGCTGATCTTGCCTTCCTCTTCCATCCTGTGGATGACGAGGTTGCGGCGTGCCAGCGCGCGCGCCGGATCGGCCAAAGGCGAATAAATCGGTCCGCGAATCATTCCAGCGAGCAGCGCGGCTTCCTGAAGCTTCAGGTCAGTGACGGACTTTCCAAAATAGAATTGTGCGGCTGCGGCAAATCCGTAGTTGCCATGCGCCAGATAAACCTGGTTGGCATACATCGTAAAAATTTGCGGCTTCGTGTAACGCCGCTCGATTTGCAGAGCCAGCAAAATCTCCTGCATCTTGCGCCGGAAGCTGATCTCGCTGCGGTCGAGGAAGAGATTGCCCGCGAGCTGCATGCTGATGGTGCTAGCGCCTTGCGCTTTACCGCCATGCAGAATCTTCCGCCACGCGGCTCCCGCGATGCGCGGAAAATCGATGCCCCAATGCTCTTCGAAATGCTGGTCTTCAATGGCGGTAACCGCGTTGTAGAGAACCTTCGGGCACTGCTCGTACGTCATCAGGATGCGACGTTGCAAAGCGAAGCTGCCAACCAGCTGCCCGTCATCAGCATAAACCTCGGTTACGACGGTAGGCCGATACGTCTCCAGCGCCCGAATCTCCGGCAAGTCGCTGGCATACACAAACAACAACCCGCAAGCCGCTCCGAGCGCAATCGCACAAAGCAGCAGAAACGCAAGCGCAACGCGGTCAATCAGTTTCCAACCGCGAAGCCGGAGTGTGATGGGAGGCAGGCTCAGCATCAAACGATAATTCTATCGCAGAATGTGGGCGAACAGAGATTCCCACGCTCGTATGGGTTCCGAGCCTGAACCGGAATGAATCCTATCGCTAAGGAACCCTGATATTTTCCTGGCGCTTAACAATCCAGGTACCCTTTTTTTGGATGAGATGGATTATAGTGGGGGCCGGAACGAAATCTCCCCATCGGCAAAATCCTGTTACCTCGGCGTCTTCGCCACTGATCCAGCGTATGCTTGAGATTTCTATGAGGACGCCTGGTTTGTTGTTTTTTCTGTAGTGCACGCCGCCCAAGGCATCGTGAAGACATTCGATGGACCAAACGACAGGATCCGTACTGTTCGCAAATCGGCTGATAAACTTCATTGGAAGCGATACAGAAGTCGAAAAACAGACAACTCTCGGTCCAAAACCCGGTTGGTTTTCCGCGATAAAATAACGCAACGCGGATTCAGCAACATCTTGCGTGCGGCTGAAATCTGGAGTGATTGAGGACTGAGCCTTGGCCGATCCGGCGCAAGAGAAAGTCAAACAAAATGCAAGCAGACTCCAGAACTTCATCTGGGACTCCCATCCTCTACTGAGTTCGAATAGTAGTGGTCGCCCGTCCAAGCGCAACGTGGTTCACGAAACAGCGGTGAGCTTGTCGACCTTTACAATCCATTTGGACTCTTCACGCGTGAGTCGTAGAGTGTTCCAGTTAGCCGCTATTCCGTCTGAGAACGCTTCCACCTCGGCTTCCGCTTCGTTGCCTCGGATCATTCGCAGGCTTAAGATCGCCATAAGCATGCCAGGCTTTCCCGTTTTCTTTTCTCGGATCGAATTCATAGGTCCGCCGTAATCGCAGTCCGTCGCCCAAACGACGGGAATCTTTTCCGCAGAGAACCGTTGTAAAAATCGCTCTGGCAGAATCCTCTCCGGCTGAATACAGTGCACTTTCACGTAGGCGCCGTAATTGTAGGTCTTGAACATGTAACGAAAAATCGCTTCTCGCAGGTCTGTCTTGATGGGAGATTCCTCGGCGAATGGTGCTTGTGCAAAGGCGCTCCGTGTCAACAACGGCTGCAGCAATGTAATCGCAATCAGCAAGCGGCAATATTTCATGATTCACTCATTCGTGGGCGAATAGTAGCGTTCGCCGGAGCAGGCCCGGCAGAGCGTACGGCCGTCAACGACCACCTCGCGCTTGAAATTGATCCCCTCGCCGCATTCGGCGCAGACCACGCGCGGCCCTTTGAACCCAGGCAAATCCTCGGGTAGGACTTCGACTTTCACCCATTGCTTGTCAAAGAGGACCTCGTTCGAGAGCGCGGCGTAAGCTTTTTGCTGCCCGGCGTCCTTCGCCATTTCCGGAAACATTTCGCGCGCAGCTTGCTTCGAGGATTCTTTTGCGGCGATACGCACGGCGCGGCCCGTCTGCAAATCAACAAAAGTCGCGGCCACTTTGCCCCAGTCGCGAAACTTCAGCGCGCGCTTCCCGAGCCTGCAATTGGAAACCAGCGCCACGGCATCCGTGACGCAGCGGTCGATCTCCACGTAGGTTACGATTCGCTTGCGTTCAGCGATCGGATCTTCGATCCCCAGCTCTTGCAGTCCCAGCATCGCCAGCCGCACCCCCAGTACTTGCCCCGCGCACAAATGCCCGTGCGCGACCGCCGCAAGCTCCAAGTATTCAGAAAGAGTCTTCATGGTAGGCAAAACTCAAGAACGTAGTCTACGCAACCCGGGCCGCTGAACCGAGTCTACGCCTTTTGCGGCGCCGACCACGGATGCGGCTGACGTGCTTCCTGAAAGGCGAAGATCGTCATCAGCAGTGCAAGCCCGGAGAGCGCCGCGTCCTCCAGCACTTTCTTGAGGCCGATGATTTCAGGAGCCGCAAAACAGCCGCAATTGATGTTCATGTGCAAGAGGTATGCGCGCAAAACGACGAAGGTGAAGCCGAACATGATCAGCGTGAGTACGGGAGCCCAAATGCGCAGCCGCCAGCCAATCAGAACGAGTAGTCCGAGAATAATTTCCGCGAAAGGTAACGCGTGGGCGACGAATTGCACTCCCCAGTCCGGCAGCATCTTGAACGCTTCCACTTGCGTAGCAAAGTTCGAGAGGTTCATGGATATGGAAAACTTCAGAATGAAGTATGGCCACAGATTGCGGTTCGGTTGAAAAATCTTCGAATAGCCCGCGTAAATAAAGATGACGCCGAGAAGAAGCCGCCCGATCCAGATGACCGCGCGGCGCAAATTCCATGGGCTGGATTGCATCATGTCTCGATGTCTTCAGGATTTTTCTGGCGATTTGCTGCTACTGGCTCAGCAATTGGTCCAAAAACTGGTGCAGGATTTCGTAGTTCATCACACCCGAATACGGATAGGTCTGCCCCTTGGAATGAAAGACCGAAGTCGGCGTTGAGGCCACGCGGTACATCTGCCCCAGCGAGTAATCCTTGTCAATAAGCGGCTCCAGCGTGCCCCCCTTCACCAGCGCGCGGACTTTCGTCATCTCCGCGGAGGAAAGCGCCGCAGCCACCGTCCCATCGACGTCGCCCGTCTGCTCCCATTTCTCTTGATTATCAAACAGCGCTTTCTCCACTGGCTCAATCTTCCCGAGCTCCGCCGCCGCCCGCGCGTAGCGCGCCGCAATACGCGAATAGGCGTGCATAGGCAACGGGAAATCGCGATGAATCAAATACACTTTCCCGGTCGTCACATAATTGTCCATGAGCTGCCGGTTGGTGGTCTCGAAGAGAGACTTGCACGCGGGGCACTGGTAGTCGCTGAAGACTTCCATAATGATCGGCGCACTCTTGGACCCAAAAGCCTTGTGTGGGTCTATATCGTTTACGCCACCCACGGATTCGACGGCGGCCGGTTGCCGCTCGGCGCTAGGCGCAGCCGACGCAACGGGGCGAAGGCCCCGGTTGATAAGCATGCGTCCACCGATCAGGGTCAGGACCACAGCGAGAGCAACTACAGCGCGACGACTCACGCGAACCTCCATCGATTTCCTTCAAATGGTGAGATGCAATCTCCGGCTCAGATTATCACAGCTTGCACCGCTTTACTCCCTGCCCAGCTACTCTGCGTTTTCTTCGCATCTAAGCAGCCAGTCTGAGCATCTCATGGTGAGCCAAAAGTGAGAGGCAGCCTATGCCTTAAGTGTAAGAAAATAATAGTCTTGTCTAAGACATCAGAAAAACTTGACAAAGACACACTCAAGTTATATACTGCCCCTCGAACTGGACCAAGGAGCACGCCATTGACCTCGGCCCGCCTCGGAGCCCTTACCTTCCGGACGGCCAGTGCTGTAGACGGGTTCCGGAAGGAATACGAGAGATGAGCAAGATTATAGGTATTGACCTGGGCACCACCAACTCGGTTGTCGCCGTCATGCAAGGCGGCGAACCGGTAGTGATCCCGAACCAGGAAGGCGCGCGCACCACACCTTCGGTTGTCGCCATAACCAAAGGCGGAGAGCGCCTCGTGGGACAAGTAGCAAAGCGCCAAGCTGTAACGAATCCCGAAAACACTGTGTATTCGATCAAGCGCTTCATGGGCCGCCGCTATGATGAAGTTGGCGATGAGATGAAGCGCATCCCCTACAAAGTCGTCAAGGGAGATCACGACGATGCGCGCATCGAGATTTTCGGCAAGGTGTACAGCCCGCCGCAAATCTCCGCGATGATTCTCGGCAAACTGAAGTCCGCAGCGGAGGATTTTCTCGGCGAGAAAGTCAGCAAAGCCGTGATTACGGTGCCCGCGTATTTTAACGACGCGCAGCGCCAGGCGACCAAGCAGGCAGGCGAAATTGCCGGCTTGGAAGTCGTCCGCATCATAAACGAGCCCACTGCGGCTGCGTTGGCCTACGGCCTCGAGAAAAAGAGTGATGAAACCATCGCCGTGTATGACCTCGGCGGCGGAACCTTCGATATCTCGGTGCTGGAAGTTGGCGCAGGCGTGGTCGAAGTAAAGTCCACCAATGGTGACACCCACCTGGGCGGCGACGACATTGACCAGCGCATCGTGGATTGGTTGATCGACGAATTCAAGAAAGAGAACAGCATCGACCTCGGCAAAGACCGCATGGCTCTGCAACGCCTGAAGGAAGCCGCGGAAAAAGCCAAGATTGAGCTTTCGCAAATGATGGAGACCGAGATCAACCTGCCCTTCATCACGGCGGGCAAGGACGGCCCCATCCACATGCAGCAGAAGCTGACCCGCACGCGCCTCGAGCAATTGATGAACGACCTGCTCGAACGCTCGATGAAGCCCGTCAGGCAGGCTCTGGAAGACGCGAAGATGTCGCCCAACGACATTCAAGAAGTCGTGATGGTTGGCGGTTCGACGCGTATCCCGAAAGTGCAAGCGATCGTTCGCACGTTCTTCGGCGAAAAAGAGCTGCACAAGGGCGTGAACCCGGATGAAGTCGTGGCTGTAGGCGCGGCGATTCAGGGCGCGGTGCTCGGGGGCGAAGTAAAGGACATCCTGTTGCTGGACGTGACGCCGCTTTCTCTGGGCGTCGAGACGCTCGGCGGCGTGATGACCGTGCAGATCCCGCGCAACACCACGATTCCGACGCGCAAAGTCGAAACGTATTCGACGGCTGCGGACAATCAGCCCGGCGTCGAAATCCAGGTGCTGCAAGGCGAGCGCAAGTTCGCCAGCGACAACCGTTCGCTAGGAAAGTTCAAGCTGGACGGCATTCCGCCGGCCCCGCGCGGCACACCGCAAATCGAAGTGACCTTTGACATCGACGCCAACGGCATCTTGAACGTCAGCGCGAAGGATAAGGCCACCAACAAGGAGCAGAAGATCACCATCACTGCTTCCAGCGGTCTGACGAAGGAAGAGGCCGAGAAGATGCGCACCGAGGCCGAATCCCACTCCGAAGACGATCGCCGCCGCATGGAGGAAGTCGAATCGCGCAACCGGCTCGACGGCATCATGTACCAGGCGGAAAAGATGCTCCGCGAAAATCGCGAGAAGATTGCGGAATCGGACGTGAAGACGGCCGAAGACGCCATCGAAGAAGCCAAGAAAGCCATCGCCGAAGGCGGCACGGCTCGCTTGCGCTCCGCGACCGAGAACCTCGAGAAGTCTTTGCACAAGATTGCCGAGATTCTCTATAAGGCCAAGGAGGCCGCAGGCGCTCAACAGGCCGGCGCTGCAAGCGCAGGCGCTGGAGCAGGCGGTGGCCCGAGCTCAAGCTCGAGCAGCGCCCCGCAGGACAAAAAGCCCGGCGACGTAATCGACGCCGAATACGTAGACGTAGACGAAACCAAGCGTCCTAACTAACGCGAATAAAACCTGTAGGGGCGGGGCTTGCCCCGCCCCTCTTGCTTTGCTCCTGTGTTTTTGAAACTTTCAACTTTGAACTCCTTGCACTGAGCGTATGCGAAGGGTCGACTGTTAACTGGTTTCCATGGCAACGACAAGCAAACAAGACTATTACGACCTCTTAGGCGTCGCGAAGAAAGCCAGCGCGAAGGATATTCGCACCGCTTTCCGCAAACTCGCTCGCAAATACCATCCCGACTTGAATCCCGGCGACAAATCGTCCGAGGAAAAATTTAAGCAGTTGCAGGAAGCCTACGACGTTCTCTCTGATACTAAAAAGCGTCAGATGTACGACCAGTATGGCTTTTACAGCGACAATATTCCTTCCGGAGGGCCGGGAGGTGGGCCGCAGCAGGACGGCGAAGGCGTGAATTTCGATTTTGGCGGCTTTGATTTTGGCGGAGGATCGGGAGCACAAGGTGGCAACGCCAGTTTCCGCGACCTCTTCAGCCAGTTTTTCCGCGGCGGTCGTGGCGGCGCTGAAGAACCCGAGCACGAACCCGGCGGCGATCTCGAATATCAAATTGAAATCGACTTCTGGGACGCCGTCCGCGGCGCCGTCAAGAAGCTGACCATCACGCGCCTCGATACCTGCGAAACGTGTCACGGCACGGGCGCAATCGGCTCTCCGCAGACCTGCCCGACTTGCCACGGCTCTGGCACGATTCAGCAGGCCGCCGGCAAAATGAAATTTAACGTGCCCTGCACGCGCTGCGGCGGCACTGGAAAAATTCGCAAAGTTTGCCCAACATGCAGCGGCGAAGGCCGCCTGCGTCGCACCGAAACGATCGACGTGCGCATTCCCGCAGGAGTAGCCAGCGGCAGCCGCGTCCGCGTCCCCGGCAAAGGCAACGCCGGAACGATGGGCGCGCCTCCCGGCGATCTGTATTTGCGGGTAGACGTGAAGCCACATCCATTCTTCGAACGCCGCGGCGATGATCTCTACACCAAGGTTCCGGTCACGGTGAGCGAAGCCACACTAGGCGCAAAAGTGGAAGTCCCCACGATCGACGGCCGCTCACTGGTGCGTATCCCACCCGCGACGAATAGCGGCAAGACGCTACGTCTGAAAGAGAAAGGCGTCCCCAGCGCACGCAATGGCTCGCGCGGCGACCAATACGTCGAAATCCAAGTGATCGTCCCGCAACCAACAGACGAGCGCGTCCGCAACCTGATGAAAGAACTAGAAACCATAGCGCCCGAAGATCCGCGCAAAGATTTGTTCACAAAGGCAGGAGTGTGATCATGCCAACCACTCCCGCCTTCATCAACAATGTAGGGGCACGATTCATCGTGCCCGCTTTTGAAGTTGTAGGGGCACGGCACGCCGTGCCCGTCTTGTAGAGAGCACAATGCCACCACGCACCAGAAAACGTGCCAAAGCCGGCTACATGATCAGCGCCGTAGCCGAACTCTATAAATTGCACCCGCAAACGCTACGCCTCTACGAACGCGTTGGCCTCCTCAAACCGTCGCGCTCGCAAGGCAACACACGCCTCTACACCGATTCCGACCTCGAACGCCTAGACGTAATCCTCACTCTCGCCCGCGATATGGGCGTAAACCTCGCCGGCATCGAAATCATCCTCAACATGCGCGAAAAGATGGTCGAGATGGAACGCCAAATGACCGAATTCGCCACCGTCGTTCAACAAGAACTCTCCCGCGTAGCCTCCATGCGCTCACAAGACAAAGAACCGCGCCACGCCATAGTCCGCGCCACCCCGCGCCTCTCGCGCACCTCGTAGTGAAATATCCGAAGTGAATCCGCGCCGACCCGAATCTATGGAGACCGGGGCGCCCCTGTCCTGTAGGGGCGGGGCTTGCCCCGCCCACTCTAGCAACAAAGCTCGCACGACAGTGTCGAGTCACAAACCAACCAGCACTTGCATCCACAGCTTTCCCAAAGCCGACACCTTGCCGCAAACTCTGCACAAACGTATGCTGTCGCCATGGCTCTTGAGAATTGCCAACTCTGCAAAGGCACTGGCTGGAAGCTCGTCCCACGCCAGGGCGGAGCCGCCGGCAAAGTAGCCGTCGCCTGCGACTGCGGCATGCAAGACCGCGCCGAACGCGTCATCGAACGCGCCCATATCCCCAAGCGCTATGAACACTGCGATTTTGAAAGCTACAGCACCGACGTCGGCGCCACGCCGCAACAAACCGACTCGCTAAAAAAAGCCAAGCTCCTATCCCAGGGATTTGTTAGAGATTACCCAAGCGCAGCAGAAAAGGGTTTGCTCCTGATGGGCCCGTCAGGCGTCGGCAAGACTCATTTAGCCGTCGCCGCCCTAAAAGATCTAATCCGCCGCGGCCACGCCGGCCTCTTCTGCGATTACCGCGAACTCCTCAAAGAAATCCAGGCCAGCTACAACCCCGCCAGCGAGTCCACGGAAATGGGCATACTCGAGCCCATCCGCACGGTAGAAATTCTCGTCCTCGACGACCTCGGCGCCAGCAAACCTTCCGACTGGGTCCGCGACATCGTCGGCATCGTCCTCAACGCCCGTTACAACGAGCGCCGCACAACGATCATCACGACAAACTACTACGACAATCCCGCCCAAGAAGGCGAGGCCACCCGCCTCCCCAGCGGAAAACTCGTCATGCCCACCCGCGAAGATTCCCTCGACCAAAGAATCGGCAGCCGCATGCGCTCCCGCCTATTCGAAATGTGCCGCACCGTCGAAGTTTTCGCCCCTGACTTCCGCCGCGAAAGCACCCAAGCCGGCCGCGCCCGCGCTTAGATTGTTGCCATGCGGCTGTCACCAATCGACCAACGACTCGCAGCGCTGGAAGCAGAATTCGGCTCCCTCTTAATACCGTGTTTGAAAGAATGCGCAAACGGGCGCTGGGGCTTGTTTGGGCAGAATCAAAATCCGGAAGCCGCCCGGTTTCTACAGTGGACGGAGGCGGAGCGGCTAAAGGAATTAGCCGAAGAAATCACAAGCATCCGCGCCGAGTTTGGTCAGCCGAATCCTAAGTGCGAGCGTTTCCTCCAATGCTGTGAGGAGCGCGGAGAAAATTTGCCTGGCGAACCGAAACGCGCGAAGAAATTCCTCAAGACGTTGGGGATAGATTGGTGAAACAACTCCTAGAAGTAACCACCCAATCCGGCACGCCCGCCATGAAAGCCCGTGCCCGCAAGCTGCTGAAAAATTTCTGGCTTAACCAAATATTCCGCCCGCATTTGCATCCAACTGTCCTGGAAACCGCAAGCTGGGGACGCGGGCAGTTCGCCGAAACCGCTTTCATTGACACGAGCGCAATGCGGCGAGTATCCTTTTGAGGTTGCAGCGCGCCTCGAAACGCCCGCAGCATTGTCCCGAAAAACCGCTCGGCGGTTAACCTCCTTGTAGGAACCCTGTCAGGGAATTCGCAAGGAATCTTATCGACGTTTTGCGTTATCCCGGCATAGCCGGGCTGGACAGAATAGAAGTTATCTTCCGGAGGCCAACAACCATGTTTCCTGACCACGACAACCAGTCTTCAGCAGCCGCACCCGCTACCGCACCGGATTCAGAACCAACGCAAACGCAAAGCAACGCTCCAGAAGAAGTGAACAGTGCCCCGGCGAGCGCTCCTGAATCTGCTGCGCCTGAAAGCGCTCGGGAGCCTGTGGCACAAGCCGCTGATGCAGCGCAGGAACATGCCCCAGCTGCGGCGCCTTCAGTCCCCGCGGAATCCCAAGCAGCTACCGCTCCATCTCCCGCCGATGCCGAAGCCACCGCTGCCGCCGAAGAAGCGGCCGGCTCCGAAGAGATGAGCAAGCTGATGGAGCAGTACGACGAGCAGCATGAAGCTGCCTCGCAAAACGAAATTATCGAAGTAAAGGTTGTCGCCTATACGGAACACGGCGTGGTCGTCGACCTCGGCGGAAAAACCGAAGGCCTGATCCCCGCGGCGGAATTCTCGGAGACGGATATTCCGCGCCCTGAGCCCAACGCCACCATCGAAGTCCAGCGCACCGGCGAGCACAAAGACGGCTTCACAATTCTCTCTTATCAAAAAGTTCTCCGCCGCCGCACCTGGGAAAAAATCGAAGCCGCCTACAAAGCCAAGGAAACCATCACCGGTAAAGTGGTCGACCGCATCAAGGGCGGCCTCGTCGTCGACATCGGCGTACGCGCCTTTCTGCCCGGCTCGCAATTCGATCTTCGCCCCACGCAGAATCTCGACGATCTCACAGGAACCGCGCTCCAGGTGCGCGTCACCAAGCTCAACCGCCGCCGCGGCAACGTCGTCGTCAGCCGCCGCGCCATCCTTGAAGAAGAGCTGCACGCCAAGCGCGCCCAGTTGATGGAGACGCTCACCGAAGGCCAAGTCGTCCACGGTCACGTAAAGAACGTCACCGAATACGGCGCCTTCGTCGACCTCGGCGGCATCGATGGCCTGCTTCACCTCACCGATCTAAGCTGGGGCCGCGTCAAGCACCCCTCCGACGTCGTCAAGCCGGAACAAGAACTCGACGTCATCATTCTGAAGTTCGACAAGGAAAAGCAGCGCGTCTCGCTCGGCCTGAAGCAGCTGATGCCTGATCCCTGGGTCAACGCTTCCGAAAAATATCCCGCTGGCGGCAAAGTCAAAGGCAAAGTGGTCGGCATCGTGGACTACGGCGTCTTCGTCGAACTCGAACAAGGCATCGAAGGCTTGGTTCACGTCACCGAGTTGAGCTGGTCGAAAAAAGCCCAGCACCCCTCGAAGCTCTTCAAAGTTGGTGACGAAGTTGACGTCGTGGTACTGGACATCAAGCCCAGCGACCGCCGCGTCTCCTTGGGCATCAAGCAAGCGCTGCCTGATCCGTGGCTCCTCGTTGCGGATAAGTATCCGGTGGGCACCATCGTCACCGGTAAGATCCGCAATATCGCGGAGTTCGGCGCCTTCGTTGAAATCGAAGAAGGCTTTGACGGCCTCGTCCACGTCGGCGACGTTAGCTGGACCGAGCGTATTAAGAATCCGCACGAGGTTTTCAAGAAGGGCGAACCCGTCACCGCCAAGGTTCTGAAGATCGATCCGGAAAATCGCCGCGTCTCCCTCGGCATCAAGCAGGTCAACGACATCTGGGGCGAATGGTTCAAGCAGCACAAAGTCGGCCAGATTGTGAAGGGCAAAGTTTCGCGTATCGCCACGTTCGGCGCCTTCGTCGAACTCGGCGACAACATCGAAGCCCTCTGCCACAACACCGAAATCGAAGAACGCAAGCGCCGCGACGAAGGCCACTCTCCGATGCACCGCACCAGCACCGGGCCGCTGAAGAGCGCCGGTCCACTAGAGCCGGGCAAGGAGTACGATTTCAAGATCATCAAGATCAGCCCGGAGACGCGCCGCATCGGTTTGAGCTATCGCGCCGCCGCCAAGCAAATCGAGCGCAAGGAAATTGAGCAGTACCGCTCCACGTCCACGTCGAAGTCTTCCTCGACGGCAACGATTGGCGACGCGCTCAAATCGAAACTCTCAGCGCGGTAAACGCGCACGGTCAGCCGGTTTTTTGCGTACGCCGCGCTGCGCTTCCCAGGGCGCTCCGGCGGCATGGCAATAGGGGCAGCACAATTTCATTTACCTGCGGGTCAATTTAATGATAGGAAGAGGGGCAACCGGGCGTGTCCCGCCCCTCTAAACCGTTTCGCACCAAGAACCTGCGGCTGCTGATACACTGGCTCTGCAACGAGGCATAGGCGAGATGACCAAGCAACTGACGCTGACGAAGGCCGACCTCATCGAAGAGGTCCTGCGCATTACGGAACTCCCCCGCAAGGAGTCCGAGACCATCGTCGAGACTATCTTTGACAGCATCATTGAGTCTCTCCAGAGCGGCGACAAAATCGAAATCCGCGGCTTCGGCAGTTTCCGCACGCGCCAGCGCCGTGGCCGAGTCGGCCGCAATCCCAAGACGGGCGAAAAAGTCGAAGTCCCTCCCAAGAAAATTCCCTTCTTCAAGCCCAGCAAAGAGCTCAAGGATTTTGTGAACAGCTCCGAAGCAGCGGCATCGGCGGGAGCAACCGCCGGCGAAGCGAAGCATCCCTAAGTAGCACGGGCACTCCTGCCTGCGCTCTTGCATTTAAAAAGAACCCAGCGTCTTGCCGCCATTTTGTAATGTGCCCGGTGCGGGTGCCCCACGCTCGTTTTTTGAGGGTGGGTCCTATCCTTTCCGAAATAATCAACAAATCGTCACCGCACGGCCGCGCGAAGCCTGAGCGACGCGCACGCCGTTTTGCGTTATGCTGTGCGCTCAACTTTTTTGTCGAGGACGCCCTGCGATGGACTATCTCTGGACCCCGTGGCGCTATCAATACATGGAGCAAGTCACGGCCGGAAAACAACCCGACTGCATCTTCTGCGACGCCGCCGCTCGCAACGACGATGAAAATACGCTCATCGTCTATCGCGGCGCAAAAATCTTCGTCATCCTCAACCGCTTCCCGTACACTTCCGGCCACGTCATGATCGTTCCCTACGCCCACGTCGCCGAACTCAACCTCTGCGACCCTGGCGCGCTCGATGAAATGATGCATCTCGCACAACGCATCGAAAAAGCCTTCCAGTCAAATTACAAGCCGGACGGCATGAATCTCGGCATGAACCTCGGTCGCGCCGCCGGCGCCGGCGTCGCCGGCCACCTCCATCTTCACGCTCTCCCCCGCTGGTTCGGCGATTCCAATTTCATGACCGTGGTCGGCGAAACCCGCGTCCACCCCGAAGAACTCAGCGTCACGTATCAACGCCTCCGCAAAGCCCTAGCCACCTCGTAGGGGCACGACATGCCGTGCCCGTCTTCGGCTTGCACCATCCCCACCGAGCATCGTCATTCCGAGCGAAGCGAGGAATCTGCTTTTCTTTTCTCTTCTCTCCGTCTTCTGCGTCATCCGCGCCCTCTGTGTAAATCTTTTTCTTCTTCTGCGCTAAACTAATCTCACCCATGAATCTCGACCTAACCGAAGAACAATCCCTCCTCCAAAAAACCGTTCGCGAATTCGCCGAATCCGAAGTCCGTCCACTCGCCAAGGAACTCGACGAAACCGGCCACTTCCCGCACGCCACTTTTAAGAAAGCCGCGGAGCTAGGCCTCACCGGCATCGCCCTCCCCGAATCCGAAGGCGGCGCCGGCTTCGACCACATCGCCTACACCATCGTCATCGAAGAAATCTCCCGCTGCTGCGCCTCCACCGGCGTAATTCTCTCCGTACAAAATTCTCTCTACTGCGATCCCATCCACCGCTACGGCACGCCCGAACAAAAAAAGAAATTCCTCGAACCCTTCGCGCGCGGCGAAAAAATCGGCTGCTACGCCCTCACCGAGCCGCAAGCCGGCTCCAACGCCGCCGCCCTCCAAACCAAAGCCACGCTCCACGGCGACAAATACGTGCTCAACGGCACCAAAGCCTGGATCACCAACGGCGGTGCCGCCGATGCCGCCATCATCTACGTCAACACGCATCCCGAAAAAGGCGAAAAAGGCATCACCGCGCTAGTCGTGGAAAAAGGCACGCCCGGTTTCAAAACCGGCAAAGAAGAAAAAAAACTCGGCATCAGCGCCACCGCCTGCTGCGAACTTGTCTTCACCGACTGCGAAGTCCCCGCCGCCAATCGCATCGGCAACGAAGGCGAAGGCTACAAAGTCGCGCTCTCCACGCTCGACGGCGGCCGCATCGGCATCGCCGCGCAAGCCACCGGCATCGCCCAGGGCGCCTTCGAAGCCGCGCAAAAATACGCGAAAGAACGCCTCGCCTTCGGCCATCCCATATCGCAATTCCAAGCTATCCAATTCATGCTCGCCGACATGTCCACCGAACTCGACGCCGCCCGCCTCCTAGTCCGCAAAGCCGCCTGGAAGCAAGACACCGGCGCTCGCTTCAGCATGGACGCCGCCATCGCCAAACTCTTTTCAAGCGAAATGGCCACCCGCGTCACTCACAAAGCCATCCAGATCCACGGCGGCAACGGCTACAGTCGCGAATATCCCGTCGAGCGCAACTACCGCGACGCCCGCATCACCGAAATCTACGAAGGCACAAGTGAAATCCAGCGCCTAGTTATCTCCTCCTGGGTTCTGAAATCGTGATCAGACGTTTATCTCTTTATGCCGCATTAATCGCTTGGATCGTTGTTTGCGGATGCAGCGAGTCGTGCGACTACGCGGTCGTGTCCGAAACGAAATCTCCAGATGGCAATTTGAAAGTTGTGCTGTTTCATAGAGGTTGTGGATCCAATCCCATCGACTCTAGCGAGCAAATCAGCATTTTGAGCAGCAGCGCATCCTCGCCGTCAAGCCGCGGAAATGTCTTCATCGCGGGCGATGAAAAACAGGCCACGCCAACGGACCTCAAACATCCCATTGAAATCAAGGTGAAGTGGGAATCAAACTCCTTGCTGCTAGTCTCTTATTCAAAAAACGCGCAAGTATTGCTCAAGAAGCCCCGAGTAGCCGGCATTGCTGTGAATTATGAGGCGGTACCGTAGTATTTCTCCGAGGTCCGCTCGAGACTTCTCCCGGTTACTCGTCATCTCCTCGGAAGCGCCGTAGGCGACTCAAAAGTTAACCAAGCGCGCCAGCGCTGGGCCCGAGACCCATCCCATTCGGAGCGCCGTAGGCGCGCCACATTCTTACTCACCATCCATCAAACCGCGCTCACTTCCCCTGAGCAGTATCCAATCTCAAAAATCGCGCGGCGTTGTTGTACAAAATGTCGCGTTTTTGTTGTGTCGTCAGATATTCCGCGTTCTGAATCACACTGATCGAGTAAGCCATCAACTTGGGCCAGAGCAGTTGGTCCGTTCCGAACATCACGCGGTCCTCGAATCCGGCATCCACGAGTCGCTCGATGTAGCGATTCACTTCCTTGATCGGATAGCTCCAAATCAGTCCCGCAACGTCCACGTAAACGTGCGAATTCGCCTGCAGCAGCGTGAGCATCTCCTCGATCATCGGATAGCCGGCATGCATCACTTGAAGACGCAGTTTCGGGTGCCGCGCTAGGAGTTCCTCGAACAGCAGCGGATTCCCCATGGAGCCACGGAATTTTGGCATCATCACGTTTGCGCGACCGGAGCCTCCAGTGCCCATGTGGACTGCCACCGGAATATCCAGTTCCTCCGCGAGCGCGAAGTAGGCATCGACAGACGGATCGCTCGGCGAAATCCCCTCATATTGCAGCCCAATCTCGCCCATCACTTTGAACCCGCCGGATGTGAAATCTTTTCGCAACTCATCGAGCGCCACGTGCTGCCCCGTCCCCATCCCGCCCGTGAACGCCGTCCCCGGAATGATCCTCGCCGGCGCCGCGTCTTTCCATTTCTGCACGCTCTTCGGATCGCCAAACACCACCGCCGTCACGTTGAGCCGCTCCATCTCGGCGAGAACATCTTTCATATATTCGCCCGGCGCAGACGGATAAAGCGCCGGAGTGCATGGCTCAGTCACCCAACCGAAAGGCGCTTCCTTCTCTTTAGGATCGGACGCCGTGAACTTCGACGTGTTGGGACACATCGGCGCGACGCCGGGAAAGTTCCCGTCCATGGCGTGCACGTGAACATCAATCACCGGCGGCGCTTTGCCCTCCGTGTTCTGTGCGAGCGAAACCGTCGAGCAGGCTGAAAGAAATAAAACACCACACAAAAATCGCCAGTTGAGGCCTGAGGACATTGAGAATCTCCTTTTGCGCAAACGCGTACCTTCGATTCGTCAGAGGTATATCACAGCTCCAGCATTCGTGCGGGTTCAGACACGATAATCGAGCACAAGTCGGAATGCTGGGAGCCGCAACTTCGATCTCAAACGAGAGCTGACAAGATAGGGGTTCGCTTTCAAGGTGGAGGTTGCCAAGACTATAGGGCAGGCAGTAAGTTACTTCCGCCCAGCGCGCAAAAGGAGAATCCTCCGTGCCAAAGAATAATAATCGTATGCCTGTAGAAAAGATGGACGAGAGACAGCAGCCGTCTATAAGCCGTCGCAGCGTACTCTGCGGCGCCGCCACTCTCGCCGGAACCGTCGCCGCCTCTGCGGTCTTTCCTTTGCCTCTCCCCGCTGACGACGCAAAAAAAATCTCGCCCCAATCCGCACCCAAACCTCCCATCGTCGCCAACGACGAAAACGCAATCGTGGAAACCACCGCCGGCAAAGTGCGCGGCTACACCCACAACGGAATTTACACCTTCAAAGGAATTCCTTACGCTGCGAGCACCGCGGGAAGAGCGCGTTTCCTTCCACCGTCAAAGCCAACCCCGTGGACCGGCGTTCGCAGCTCCATGCAATACGGCTATGTCTGCCCACAAGGCCCGCGCGGCGGCTGGGCTAACGACGAAGAGGCCTGGATGTTTTCCTGGGACGATGGCATTCCAAACGAAGACTGTCTGCGCGTAAACATTTGGACTCCCGCCAACGACAACAAAAAACGCCCAGTAATGGTCTGGCTCCATGGCGGCGGCTTCCAGGCAGGTTCGGGTCAGGAGTTAAAGTCTTACGACGGCGAGCGGCTTACCCGGCGCGGCGATGTGGTAGTAGTGAGTCTCAATCACCGCATCGGTGTTCTAGGTCATCTGAACCTCGCCGCCTACGGTGAGCCCTATGTCAGTTCAGGCAATCTTGGAATGCTCGACCTCGTCGCCGCGTTCGAATGGGTCCGCGACAACATCGCAAATTTCGGCGGCGATCCAGCCAACGTCACCATCTTTGGCCAATCCGGCGGCGGCGGAAAAGTCAGCACCCTGATGGTGATGCCCACTGCCAAAGGCCTCTTTCATCGAGCCATCGTACAGAGCGGCTCCATGGCGCGCGGCGCCAGCACGGAACGCTCCGCCAAAATTGCGGCGGACCTTCTCGCCGAACTGGGACTGAACGCTTCGCAAGTCGCGCAACTCCAGGAGCTGCCCTACCAAAAATTGGTCGAAGCCGGCGGAGCGGTCCAGCGCAAGAACGCGCGCGTCGGTCTGCCCAACATTCGCAGAATGGCCGAGACTCTCGTCTGGGCGCCGGTCATCGACGGCACCGTCGTGCCGCGCCATCCTTTTGATCCCGACGCTCCCGCCGTCTCCGCGCAAGTTCCGATGCTGGTCGGAACGGTACTTAACGAATTCCTCAACGGCATCAATCATCCCGAATACGAAGTCATGACCATCGACGACGTCAAGAAACGTGTCGGCGATATGTACGGCGATAAGAGCGCACAGATCATCGAGGTTTTCCAGCGAGCTCATCCGAAAGAAAAACCGTTCGACATCCTTTCGAGGATCGCCGCTTCCAGCGTGCGTCAGGCAGCCGTAAGCCAGTGCGAACGCAAAGCCGCGCAAGCCGCCGCGCCGGCGTATTTGTACTGGTTCACTTGGAAGACCCCGATGCTCGATCGCAGGCCACGCGCCTTCCACTGCGCCGAACTAGCCTTCTGCTTCGACAACGCTGAGCGATGCGAGAACATGACCGGCAACGGCCCCGAAGCGCAGCATCTCGCGTCCCAAGTGAGCGAAGCATGGATTCACTTCGCCCGCACCGGCAACCCAAACCACCCCGGCCTTCCCACATGGCCGGCTTTCACAGCCGACAAATGCCCCACCATGATTTTCGATTCGCCCTGCGAAATGAAAAACAATCCCGACACCGCCGAACGCAAATCCACCGACCAACCGTAGCGCCGCCCTTCAGGGCGGCATCCCCGAAACCAAATTCGCCTCCGCCCAACGACCGAGAGTCCAGCAAGACCCATCAGGAGCCCCAGGCAAGTGTAGGCGCCGCGCTTTAGCGCGGCCTCCCTGCTCCAGTTGACGTCCCGCGCAATTCTAAGCAACATCTTCCCCGCAGCACTCATCCGCAATCCACCCATCTCACGGAGCCATCATGTCTCAATTTCCCAGCTTCGATCTCTCCGGCCAAGTCTCTCTCGTCACCGGAGCTGCCCGCGGACTCGGCCGCGCCATCTCTCTCGCCTTGGCCAACGCCGGCTCTGACGTCGCTCTTGGCTTACGCGACGTGAGCGGCGCGTCCGATCTCGTCCGCGAGATTCAATCCATGGGCCGCAAAGCTTTGCCTCTTCAAATGGACGTCACCGATCTCGCGCAAATCTCGGGCGCCATTCAAAAAGCTGCGGATCATTTCGGAAAGCTGGACATTCTCGTCAACAACGCCGGCAACGGCATCAGTGGCCTCGCGCTCGACGTCAGCGAACACGACTTCGACTTCACTCTCACTGTAAATTTGAAGTCCACTTTCTTCGCCAGTCAGGCCGCCGCAAAACTCATGATGCGCCAAAAGGGTGGCCGCATCATTAATATGAGTTCGCAAGCCGCCTTCGCCGCGTTGCCCACCGAATCCGTCTACTGCGCCAGCAAAGCCGCTGTTTCGCACGTGACAAAATGTCTCGCCGTCGAGTGGGGCCCGCACAACATCACCGTGAACGCCGTCGCTCCCACCTTCATCTCCACTCCTGGCACCGACGAAGCCCTCTCCGACCGCGCGTTTCGCGCCGACGTCATAGAGCGCATCGCCGCCCTCCACCGCATCGGTGAACCCGTCGAAGTTGCCGGCGCTGTCGTCTTCCTCGCCTCCCCCGCCGCCTCCCTAATCACCGGCCACACCATCGTCATCGATGGCGGCTGGACCGCCCACTAGCCTGGATTGCGGCAGCTCTGCTGCCGCTTTCTTTCGTCCCCCGTGCGTAGAGACGCCCTTCGGGGCGTCATCTTCTCTCCCGGCATGTGTAGGCGCCGCGCTTCAGCGCGGCCAGTCCGGTTTCGACGCCGTCATTTCGATCTATAGGGTCATCCTTACGAGGTTGACCGCTCGCGCCGTTCTCCAACCAACTACCCGCTTACGCTGTCCTCTTCTGTAGTTGCTGCTTTTGCATCGACAGACGCACAAGGCCCCACATGCTCGCAGCCGCCAGCACCAAAAGCGCAAGTCCCAGGAGCGGCCTATAGGTCAGCCAAGCCACCGAGATAGTCACGAGAGACAGGGTAGACGCCACCAAGCCCACGAATCCCGCTACACTCGCTCTTAAGAGACTGCCAAAGATGGGAACCACATCCGCAACAACCGCCAAAGGATTAAAAATCAAGAAGAGTCCAATGAACATCAACAAGAAACCTGCTGCCCGCAAGACCCAGGTGAGGGTTTTGTTTGCTTTTTCAGCCGTCTTAAACATAGAGTCGGGGCTGACGCTTCCGTAAGTCAGGAGAAGGATGCTTCCCCCGGCCTTGGCTTGATAGGCTTCGAACGTGTTTGCAACCTGTCTCGCCACGATGCTTACGGTTGCGGGCCGGACAACTTTAAAAGTGACCCTGGTATCCCCTACGGCCGCAGCAGCAGGATTCTCACCGAGGTAATATCTCCCCTGTTGGAGCTTGAACCCGTTCTGCACATCGGGCGCCGCATTGCTTAATGCTGTCTCGTCCACCGCATAACTCTCCTTCTTGTCCATCTTATCGATCAGCGCGTCGGGCATTGTAAAGCCGCCGAGCGTGACGCTCTTTGCCGTCCAGGTCTGGTTCGTTACTAGTATCGTTTGTGGATTCTGGTGCCCGCTCGCTTGCTTGAAGACGCCTGAATGAATCAGCTTCGGTGACCAAACCTTCTCATACTTGTAATTGGTCACGGTGGTCTCTCCGCCACCGAGGTGTTTCTGGGAATTTGAGGTCTTCGATTCCTTCCATTGGTACATCTCTGCCACACGCTCCAACCTGAGGGCCGAAACCGTGACGCCAAACTTGGGATCAGAAACCGTATCAGTTGTTGTCGCGTCGCCCGTCACATAAACCAGCTTCCCTTCGTTCGTCGTTTCCACATTGTCGCTAGCCACGCTAACAACTTCCGACGCACCTTCCCCCAGACTCTTCGCCGTTTGTACGGCCCGTCCTTCGTTCCAGAACAGCACCGGGAAGGCTACGATGAACATAACGAACCCGATCAGAATGCCCTTAATCGACTCAATCAGCCTTGAACCCCAGGATCGTCCCCCGTAATCGGTGTAAAAATCCGCGTCCATGGCCATCTCCAATTCTTAATTGTTGTAGGTCATTGCAATCTGCTGGCTGCCGCTCCCCGCGCTTCTGGTTTTCAGCGGAGCTTCAGTCAGTTTATCTTGAGTTTCCCAGCTGACCCCGAGGGCCTCTTGCTTCCATGCCGTGTAGTGCACCCCTTCCCAAGCACCGTAGGCGCCCGGCAAGCACTAAGGCACACCCTTCACCCTTTAAGTCGAAGGTCGTGGATTTGAATCCATCCGCCCGTACCAAGCTGCAAGCATGCTGAGCGTATTTATAAGGGCGCGCTGATTTGAATCCGTACAGCGCTATATGGTCGCGAGTCTCGGAAATTACTTTGGCGGGTGGCGAAGAGTGCCGATGGGGTGCCGCACTCGCCGATTTTGCGGGTGCGGGTTTTGAATTGAGCCCTGATCGCCGCTTTGCCTTCCGCTCTTCCCCGTCTCACCAAACTACAAAATTCCCGCCAACTCCTTCCAGCCGCTCCACTTCCGCGTCTCACCGAAAGCTCAATCCGCAACAACCCGGTCCGCCTCTGCACTTGCCGCCACACAGATGTCCGCGAACACTCTCTTCGTAAAGGGATCCTCCGTTCCAGCTTCCTTTAGAATGGCCGGCTGCTTTCTCCTTAGGTTCCTGTAAATTTGCATCATCTGTGGCACGCTCGGTTGCCTCCCCGGCCTGCGGAATATGTTGCATAGTCCGCTCAGGGCCCCGCGCACGGTGCCGCCATGAATTCTCGGATCAGTGCCTTTCAGGTCGCTCAGCGATTTGTCGATACGATTTGCCTCGGCTTCGAAAACGAACCAGTTCGGTTTCTGCGCCTTGTTCTCGCTGGCGTACGCTACGCACAACCCAAGCTCGAAAGGCATATTGAATCGTGGCACGCGCGGCTTCTTGGGGTCCAACTGCACGCATGATAGATCGTGGACCGAGTATCTACAGTTCCTCGCCAGCCTGAGGATCTTCTCCAGCCGTCGCGAACTGTTTGGGATCTCCAGCGTCGCGCGAGGCACCAACCCAAACGCGCTGATCCCCGCTATGTAGGCTATGAATAGCTTCTCAAACTTGTTGTCGTAGGGAATATTCAGGAAGGCTTCATCGCGCCGCTTTTTTGGCTTTGCCACGAGCGTGGTTTCTCTTTTTGGCAGGAGCCGAAGTCCTGGCCCCGTTCTTTTTTTCGACGATTTTGCTTGAAAAAATCGTCTGAGAACTTGCGAGCCGCTTTAGCCACTTAACGCGAGCCTTTGGAACGCCGAGCACTTTCCCGACGTCCTCAGGTTTAGCGAATGTGGAATCTAGCACGATAGTCATATTTATGTCATCCCTAAACTCAAATATACTCACCTTTCCAGAACAATTCCACCGGCAATCCCCACAGCCTCCAAGAGAATTGTGTCGGGGTTCATGAGACCGAGGGGACTGAGACCGATGGACAGACCGGACGTAATTCGTCTCACCAAACTACAAAATTCCCGCCAACTCCGTCCAGCCGCTCCACTTCCGCATCTCACGTTCGAATGATAAAACTACAGTACTGTACCTTAGCAGTAATTCATATTCCTGCTACCATTCCCTGTGATTCGCTACCGCCCCACAACCTCGCTTTCCTTCTATTCACTATCCACCACCCACTACCCACTCTCTTTCTCTGCGTACGCACAGCAACATCCGCAACCCCTTTCCGCTCATGCGCTTACTTCACGGTTCTCTGGATACCCCGGGGTAGGGGGTCTCCCACCATTCTCTGCGAACTCTATGCGCGGCGCCGGCCCCGGCCCCTGCCATTCCGCGTTCCGCCTCGGATCTTTAGGGGGTCGGGGCTTCAGCCCCGACATCAAGCCTTCACAAACGAACCTTCTCCTTAGGTCTCCGCATCCTGAGCCGCGTCCTTTTGCGGCTCACGTGCGGAGATTCCCCGCCGTTTTCTCTCTCCACTTTGAACATCCAACAAACTCGGTTTCCCTAACTCCTTTCACTGCCACTCTCTTGCCCAGAGTTCAGGCGAAGGGTACAAGCCACCTGCAAATCGCTGAAAAACCAGCCACTTTAACTCCTGCATTTGCCACTCTTACGAGTCGCGTCAAGGATAAGTCTTGTGTTTGCCACTCTTACAAAAAACACCCGGGGTGGGGTATACGTCCGTCTTCCGTCGCGAACCTTAACGTACTTCCGTTATATTCTGTCACCGTGCTCGAACTAGACTGCGGCCACGACTTCGACCCGACTCGCGACGAAGATTTCTTCGCCGCTCTCCCGCCCAAACCCGCCGTCTGCCTGATCGAATCGCGCGCCGAAAACGCCGAACCGTTTCTGATTCGCACGCAGGATTTGCGCCGCCGTTTGCAGCGCCTCCTCGGTCCCGCCGATCCCTCCAGCAAACGCCTCAATCTGCGCGAACTCGCGAGCGGTATTCGTTACCGCCTCACTGGCTCCGCGCTCGAACAAATCTTCACCTACTACCAGCACGCCAAGCATCTTTTTCCGCAGCGCTATCGCAAGCTCATGCGTTTGCGTCCGCCCGCCGTCCTGAAAATCAGCCTGCGCAACGCCTATCCGCGCTGCTACGTCACGCGCCGCATCGCCGTCGACGAAACCGGCTCATCCGCCGCCGGCGCTTACTACGGCCCGTTCCCTTCCCGGAAATCCGCGCTCGCTTTTTCCGAGCAGGCGCTCGACCTTTTCAAAGTGCGCCGCTGCCAAATCAAAATCCGCCGCGATCCCACTTTTCCCGGCTGCATTTACTCCGAAATGAAAATGTGCCTCGCGCCGTGTTTTGCCGGGTGCACAAAAGAGGAATACGACGCCGAAGTCCAGCGACTGGTGCAGTTCCTCGACACCAACGGCAACTCGCTCCGCACCGCCATCGAAGCTGACCGCGAACGTGCAAGCACCGATCTCGATTTCGAGCGCGCCGCGCAACTCCACAAGCGCATCGAAAAACTCGACGCCGCGCTGCGCTTCCGCCCCGAACTCGCGCGCCGCATCGCCGATCTCAACGCCGTCATTCTTCAGCGCGCCGCCGAAGAGCAGTCCATCGGCGTCTTTGGCATCCGCGGCGGACGCCTCGCCGAGCCATTCTTCCTGCGCTTCGCAGAAATCGCCAGCCAGCCGCGCTCCGCCGAACATATTTTCAAGGACTACCTGGAAGGCCAAGTCACCGCCGCGATGTCGGTGAGCGCGGGGCGCGAAGAACTCAGTGAACATCTCGCGCTCATCTCCCGCTGGTTCTACAGCAATCCCCGCGACGGCGAGATTTTCTTTCGCGAAAAAGACTGGCCATACCGTAAGATTCTCCGTGCCTGTTCGCGGCTCCTAAATCCAAAAGCCGCTGCCGAGCCGCTAACAACAACTGAGCCGTCCGCGACCGGCAATAGTTCGTAGGGGCACGGCACGCCGTGCCCGTCTTGGCGATCGCAAACGACAAGGAACTCATGACCAAATCCGCCACACTCGAATCCACAAAACACTATGCCAACCGCTTCGCCGGACGCGCCGCCGACGGCCACTTCCGCGAAACGCAAGGCTTGGTCATGTCGTCGCTAGGAATCGGTACGTACCTCGGCCAACCCGACCCAAAGGTGGACGCCAGCTACACCGCCGCAGTCGTCGCCGCCGCTGAAAACGGCATCAACTTCATCGACACCGCCATCAACTACCGCTTCCAACGCAGCGAACGCAGCATCGGCACGGCCATCAAACAACTCGCCACAAAAGGTTTCTCCCGCGATGAACTCGTCCTTTGCACCAAAGGCGGATACCTCACGCCCGATGGCTCCATGCCCGCCGAACCTACGGAATATTTTCTGCGCGAATACATCCAGCCCGGCATCTTCACTCCAAAAGACCTCGTCGGCGGTAGCCACTGCATGACGCCGCGCTTCCTTGAGGATCAGCTCGCCCGCAGCCTGCGCAATCTTCAGCTCGACTGCATCGACGTCTACTACCTGCACAATCCCGAGACGCAACTCACCGAAGTCTCCCGCCCGGATTTTCTCGAACGCGTGCGTGATGCTTTCATTTTTCTCGAGTCCGCCGCCGACACCGGCAAGATTCAGTTCTACGGAATGGCCACCTGGAACGGCTTCCGCCAGGAAGCCAAAGCACGCGACGCCATGCAGCTCGCCGAATTCGCGCAAATCGCCACGGATATCGCCGGCGAAAAACACCACTTCCGTTTTGTGCAGCTCCCCTTCAATCTCGGAATGACGGAAGCGCTGACGCTCGGCAATCAATCCATCGGGGGGCGCGAACGCACCGTGATGGAAGCAGCCAGCGAACTTGGAATCACGCTAGTCGCCAGCGCGTCGCTGCTTCAAGGTCAAGTCGCGCGCAACTTACCCGCGTTCGTAGCGCAAGCTCTGGGCCTAGAAAATGATGCGGAGCGCGCTCTACAATTTGTCCGCTCCTCGCCGGGAATCACGACGGCTCTGGTAGGAATGTCGCGCGTCGAGCACGTCCTCGCGAACGCGAAGCTAGTAGGTGTAGCGCCCGCCACAGTCGATCAATTCACTCAACTCTTTAGCCGCGGCGAGGGTGCGTAAACTTACTTCTCTCGATTGCATTTCTCGGTTGAATTCATGACGCCATCGCACGAATCTCGCAATTTCTTTCTCACAGGACCCGCAGGACGACTGGAAGCAATCCTGTGGAGTCCGAGCGCGGGCTCACCGGCCATGGCCGCGCTCGTGTGCCACCCGCATCCGCTTTTCGGCGGCACGATGCACAACAAAGTGGTCTACCAGGCTGCGAAGTCGCTGGACGCATTGGGATTTGCGGTGTTGCGCTTCAATTTTCGCGGCACGAGCCTGAGCGAGGGCAAGCACGACCGAGGCGAAGGGGAACGGGGCGACGTTCACGCGGCATTGGATTTTCTCGCCGCGGAATTTCCGAATATTCCTCTGCTGGTTGCCGGATTCAGTTTTGGATCCTGGGTTGGGTTGCGCGCCGGATGCGAAGATGCTCGAGTCACTTCGCTGATTGGGCTGGGCGCGCCTGTCAACAACACCGACTTTTCCTATTTAACGCATTGTCCCAAACCCAAGCTCTTCGTTCATGGATCGAACGACATGTACGGCGCCGTGGACAAGTTGAAGGCCGTCGTCGCGACCGTCCCGGGCGAAAACAAAATTGTGATCGTCGACGAGGCCGATCATTTCTTTGTGGGCAAGCTCGATCAAGTGGACGCGGCGATCACGAACTGGATGAGCGATAGGATTTCAGATGAGGGAAGACGAAATTAAAATCGAAGACAGATTCCTCGGGTCTCCGCGTGCGGAAAACCGCTTGCGGATGTGGTACTTCGTAGGAGTAACGGTACTACGTCCCGATGCGATATATCGCGGCGACTAGGAGGGCAAATCCTCGTACTAGGACGTAATTTCCTGACTTTCGCGTTGCAGTTTGCGGGTGCGGATGTTAGCTTTCGTTGAAATTCCAGCCCTAGTGGGAGGAGCAATGAGCGACGGAGCCGACCGCCGCGAAGCCCGGCGTTTCAACATGACGCTGCCCCTGCGTGTACTTCCGCACGAGCCACATGGGTCCGAACTCATGGCGCAAACTCGTGACGTCAGTTACCGCGGACTCTACTTCCTTGCGGAAACCAAATTCCCGGTTGGAAGCGAAATTGAGTTCGTGATCACGCTGCCCGAGCAAGTGACGCAATCGAATGACGTCAATATCCGCTGCCTGGGGCAGATCGTGCGCGTCGAGCCTACGTCCAACGGGCGCATGGGGATCGCCGCGAAGATCGAACGCTACGAATTTATGCCCGCTGCCGCGACGGCTGCGTAAAGCTTTTCAATTTTTCGATTCTCCGCAAAATCTCACTCGCCTCAACTCTTCGCGAGTACAATAAATCGGGCCGGCCAATCGGCGTCTGAGGGATTGCAGGCTCGTTTCTCCACGAGGGAACTTATGTATCACTATGACGCGAGCATTGCGCTCGAAGAGTTGAAGGAAGACGCGCTTCTGCCGCATCCTGTCAGACTGCGCGACATGATTCTGCGCACGCAGCTTGGCCCGGAAGAGGCGAAAGTGCTGAACCACGAATTTCAGGATTATTTGACGCGGTTTGGCGAGCTGCAGGGCGTGGCGCGCGGAGTTCTTGAAAAAATTGCCGCCGGGCGGCGCAAGGCTTCGTGATGCGCTCTGACAAAGTCGGAGAGCGGCACGGATGAAAGCGAAACCGCGTGTCCTGCTCTTGTCAGCATCCTCCGGCGCAGGACATGTGCGCGCCGCGCAGGCTCTTGAAAAAGCGTTCGCGGCCCGCGGAGACTGCATTGTGGAGCACATTGACACCATCGAGTACGTAAGCAAACTTTTTCAGCGCGTTTACGACAAGGCTTATATCTCGATGGTGCGGCGTGCGCCGGAATTAATGGGTGTCCTTTACGACCGCACCGACCAACCCTGGCATCATCCGCGGCGCCGGCTGGCTATGGACCGGCTGAACACCGCGCCGATGATTCGCCTGCTGAAGCGTGTGCAGCCGGATTTGTGCGTGGCGACGCATTTCCTGGCAGCGGAAATCGTTGCGTGGCTGATCGCCAAGCGAAAATTGCGCGCGCACAACGCGATCGTCGTCACCGACTACGATGTCCACGCCATGTGGCTTTGCCGCACGGTTGACCGCTACTACGTGGCCATCGACGAAGCCGCGGAGTATTTGGCGCGCATTGGCGTGCCGCGCGAAAAGCTGCGCGTCACCGGAATTCCCATCGATCCCTTGTTTGCCAAACCGTTGGAACGCGCGGAGGCGCGGAGGGCGCTCGGTCTCGATCCATCCGCGCCGGCGATTTTGATTTCCGCGGGCGGCTACGGCATCGGCCCCGTCGAACAGCTTGTAAATGATTTGCTCGCGCTTCAGCGCTCATGGCAGATTGTCGCCATCGCGGGCAAAGCGGAAAAAGTTCGCAAACGCCTCGACGAAATCTCTCGTGATGCGGGCAAACTCTCTAGCGGCGCGCCTCGGCTCGCCCCCGTTGGTTTCACGACCGAGATGGACAAATATATGGCCGCGGCGGATCTTCTTGTAGGCAAGGCCGGCGGCCTCACGACGTCGGAAGCGCTTGCGCGCGCCTTGCCGATGGCCCTAATCGAACCCATTCCCGGGCAGGAAGAGCGCAACGCGGATCATTTGCTGGAGGCTGGCACCGCGATTCGCTGCAACAATCTGCCGGCGGCAGCCTGGAAAATCGCGAGGTTAGTGGATGATCCCTCGCGCCTCGCGAGTATGCGCGACGCTGCACGCAGCATGGGCAAACCTTGCGCGGCAGCAGCTATCGCCGAAGACGCTCTCAGGCTGATAGACTGACGTTGTCGCCTTAGAGCAACGTACATACTTACTTTCGCTTCTTAAGAGTTGCTGAACACGGGTCCCCATGCGACGCAACACTCTGATGATCGATGCCGACGACACGTTGTGGGAGAACAACGTGTTTTTCGAGAAGCTCATCGAGGATTTCATCACCCTCGTCGAGCCGTGCGGCTACACGCGCGCGTACATCCGCCACATCCTGAATGAAACAGAACGGAAAAACATTCGCCAGTATGGCTACGGCGTGCGCAGTTTCGGCCGTTCGCTCGAGGAAACGTACCTGAAGCTCGCGGATCAGATGGTTCGCCGCGAAACGCTTGCGCAGATTCATGGCCGCGTTATGGAACTGGAACGCACGCCTCCGAAAATTCTCGATGGAGTGCCGGAAACACTCGCCTATCTAACCGAGCGCCACCGGCTGATTTTGTTCACGAAAGGCGAGCCTGCCGAACAGGCTGCGAAAGTCGAGCGTTCCGGATTACAGGGATTTTTCGAGTTCATTGAAATCGTCAGCGAAAAAGATCCGGAAACGTATGGTCAACTGGTGCGCAAACATAAAATCGTGAAATCGCAAGGCTGGATGATCGGAAACAGTCCGCGAAGCGACATCAACCCGGCATTGAAGATTGGGCTCAACGCTGTTTACATTCCGCACCAGCACACCTGGCAGCTGGAGCATGAGCCTGTCATGGCTGGCACCGGAAAGCTCGTCATTGTGCCGGCATTTCGCGAATTGCGCGGGCACTTTTAGTTCAACCTACTTCTAGTTCGACTTATTGAATCCCGGCTAATATGGATTCGTGCTTGTCGCTGAGAAAAGCGGCAGCAGAGCTGCCGCACTCCAAATCGAGCTCCGGCGATTCCAATTTGGATGTTGGACACGATTGAGCTTGGCGCGAGTCTAATCCTTTCTGGACCTGCAAAGGAGAGTCCCATGGCCACGACCAGCACGGCTCCCCGCACCGATTGGCGGCAAGAGTGGTTTGAGTTTGAAGATGCCACCTATTTGAATCTCGCGGGGCAATCGCCCATGCCGAAAGTTTCTCTGCGCGCTCTCCAGGCGGCGCAGGAGTGGAAGAAATTCCCGCATCACAAGCCTGATTCCACCTTCTTCGAAGTCCCCAACCGGATTCGCGCATCCATCGCGAAGCTGATCGGCGGGAAGCCCGAAGAGATTGCGATCACCACCGGCGCAACGACGGGGGTGGCCGCGGTTGCGTACGGACTGTCGTGGAAGCCGGGCGACGAAATCATCACGGCGAAGGGCGAATTTCCGCTGCAGTATACGGTTTGGAAACCGATGGAAGAGCGCGAAGGCGTGAAGCTGAAGATTGTTGCGCCGCGCGAGCGGTTTATCACCGCCGATGATTTGCTTGCAGCGATGACGCCGAGGACAAGGCTCGTATCGGCGAGCCTGGTCCGTTTCGATGACGGCTCGCTGTTGGAAGCGGCGCGCATTGCCGAGGCGTGCCATGCGCAAGGCGCTTTGCTTTTGCTGGATGCCAGCCAGTGCTGCGGCACGTTGCCGATGGACGTTGAAAAATTGGGCGCGGATTTTGTGGTGTGCGCGGGATACAAGGGACTGCTCAGCCCGTTTGGCACGGGATTTTTCTGGGCCAGGAGCGCACAGATCGCAAATATGCGTCCAGGGCCCTTCTACTGGATGGCGGTAGCCGGCTCGGACAATTTTGCGTCGCTCAATTTCGATAATCCGAAACCCGCCGCGGCGGCGAAACGATGGGACGCGGCGGAACCTGCCAGCTATTTCAATTTCAACCTTGTGGGGATGGATGTGTCCACGGACTTTGTCGTGCAGTTGGGTCCCGAAACTGTCGCCGAACACAATCGCGGTCTGATCGATCTGATGTACGAGCGATTGCCGAAGGACCGCTGCGTGCCGGCAAGCCCGCTCGATGCGGCGCGAAGAGGCGCGTTTGGATGCTTCGCGGCGCGAACGCCGGAAAAAACGGCGGAGCTTTATCAGAAATTGCGCGCGGAAAATGTGATTGTGAGCTTCCGGGAAGGAAACATTCGCGTGTCGCCGCATCTTTATAATACGGAGCGCGATATCGATCGCTTGATTTCGGTGGTTACCGCATGACGGAAAATCAAAATTGGCCGCGAGTGGCGGTTGTAGGCGCGGGCGCGGTGGGTGGCTACTTCGGCGGAATGCTGGCGCGGGCTGGTGCGCCCGTCATGATGATCGGGCGCGCGGCGTTTGTCGAAGCGGTAAAGAAGAACAGCCTGTTTCTCGACGCGGTGCAATTTAAAGAGAGCGTACGCGTTGCGGCATCGACGGATTTGCAGGATGTTCGTGGCGCGGAGATTGTGCTGTTTTGCGTGAAGACGGTTGACAATGCCGTGACATCGCGCGCACTGGCGCCATTGCTCGCCCCTGGGGCAATTGTCGTGAGCATGCAGAACGGCGTGGACAATGCGGAGCAGATTCGCGCCGCGTCCGGTATCGATGCGCTCTCCGCGGTGGTTTATGTTGCGGCGGCGGTTCCTGAGCCGGGACACATCAAGCACGCGGGCCGTGGCGACCTGGTAGTCGGGCCGCGTAATGCGCAGAGCGAGCGCGTTGCCGCGCTCTTTCGGCTTGCCGGAGTCAACTGCCGCGTGGCGGACAACATCGAGGGCGAACTTTGGACCAAGCTGACGTGGAATTGCGCGTTGAACGCCGTCTCGGCGCTTGGCCGCGCGACGTACGGACAGATCGCGGCGAGTCCGGATGCGCGGAAGCTGGTGGAAACGGCGGTGTACGAATTGCTGGCGGTGGCGAAGGCCGCGAATGTGCATCCGCCGGGATTTGAGGACCCGCAAGTGGCACTGGCAGGGTCGTTCAAGATCGCAACGCAGTTGGCGGATGCGTACTCATCGACGGCGCAGGATGTGATGCGCGGGAAGCGCACCGAGATCGATTCGCTGAACGGCTACATTGCGCGGCGCGGCGCGGAGCTCGGCGTGCCGACGCCGGTCCACCATGCGTTGTACACGCTGGTGAAACTGGTGGAAGGGCGAGTGTAGCTGTCAGAAAAAGATTTACCCAGAGAACAGAGAGTTCGCAGAGGACACAGAGAGTTCGGAGCTCAGCGGTCGTCGCGGATTTTGAAGGGGATGTGGGCGATGACTTCGAGGTCGACGGGTGTGCCTGCTTTGGAGGCGGGCTGGAATTTCCATTGAGCGAAGGCGGATTTGGCGTTGGCGTCGAGCTGAGGGTCGAGGCTGCGCGCAACCTGGATACTGTCGACGGAACCGTTGGAGTGAACAACGGCGTAAAGGATGACTTCGCCTTGCACGTTTTGGTCGATAAGATCCGGCGGGTACTTGGGATCGACTTTTCTCACCGGCACGGGCATGGCTAGCTCGGCAGAGGCGACAGGCGCGGCCCCGGGAACAGATCCTAGCTCAGCGAAATGCAAAATCCAGCTGCCGCTGGCGCTATTGAGATTAGCCATGTTGACGGAGAGCGTATAGACGCGCTTGGCGGCGAAAACCTGCTCTAGTTTGGCACCTGGAGGCAGAATTGCAAAGTTGGGCGGGCCGGTTCTTTCCGGCGAATCCTCGGTCTTGGGCTCTGGACGATTCATCAGCGCGCGCGTCGAGGGAAGACTGAGCTTTGCGCCACCCGCGCCAGAGACGGTTGTCTTGGGTTGGGGGTTTCCGCCGCTGATGCTGATGCCGACGGGGCTCTTTCCGCCGCCATTGCTCGAGGCTGGTGCGCCGGACGGGTCTGCGGGGGCAGTTGGCGAGCCATCGGGCGCGCCGCGCTTTGTGCCTTCCGGCGCAATCGAGATGCGCGCGGCGAGATTGCCTTGCGGCGGCTGGACATCGGGCTTCGGAGCTGCAGGCGCAGCGGAAAGCGCGATGAGCGAGGCGGGACTTCCACTGGCATCAGCAGCTTGGGCGGCGCCAATCTCCGGCGCGGGAATGGTGTCTCCCGTTTGAGCGCGCTCAGCGACGCGCGGGGCAGCACCGGCGTTCAATTCGAGTTTCGGCCGCGTGGGGGCGTTTGGCGAAATGGCGATCGTGAGGTCCGCGGGTTTTTGGTCAAGCAGAGGAACATCGGGCGGCGGGGCGATTGGCGAGGCGGCAACGCGATGTTGACGAGGGTGAAGTTTGGCGAGAGCTTCTTCGCTGATCTGGAGGCGCGGGCGAGGCGGAGCGGCAGCGGCTTGCAACTGGACGATGTTGGGCATGTCCGGAAGAGTTTTGGGCGCGATTTGCGGCGCATCGGGGCGGATGAGCGTTTGTCGCGGGTGATTCGGATGTACGGGGTCGGTGATGATGCGCTGGCGGGGGTGGAAAGCGTCGGCGCCTTTGGGCGGGAGGGGCTTGGCGGGGTCGGTGTGCGAGATAGTTTTGGGTTTCGCGGCGCGGATTTCCAGTGCCGGGAAATCTTCGATGGGGCCAGACCAGGTGAGCTGAGTGTTGTCGAAGGCGGAGTTGTGGCGAATGGTCGTGGGCAGGAGTGAGAACGGAGATAGGACAAACACGACGTGCCACAGCGCGGCGGCGACGAGCGCTCGCCAGGGCATCCGGCGTTCCACCCAGCAATCTCGGAAATAGTCGCCGGCTAGAAATTTTCGGACGTTGAAGGGGCCGGAGAGAAGCGTGCGAAGGCTGCTTGCGGTTCCTTGGTGGAAGTCACCCCAGGGGATTTCGAGCTTGGGCTCGACGAGGATGGGCTCGGGTGGAGGAGCAGGGATAGGGGCCATGCGCGCAGCAGTGGCTGCGCCGCCCTGTCCTAAGAGGTTGTACCCACCATTGACCTGGCCCAATGACATGCGTTTCGTAGTATAGCGTGGCTGGGGACCAGGAGGTATGGATTCAACCGGGGGTGTAGGGGATGCCTGGAAAAGGCAGTGAGTAGTGAATAGCGAGTGGTGAGTGGTACAGACGGGAGGGGCAAGCCCCTCCCCTACAGTGCGAGATTTTGGGACGGCGACACTATGCTGGGACGCTGGCGCGCGGGCGCGTTTGGAAGTGGCGGAAGATGGCGATGAGAAGGGCGAGAGCGCACAGAGTTGTTATGGCGAACCAGAAATAAAACACCATCATCGACGAGCTTATGTGCCACGTGCCCATGCTGAATTGCGAGCCTAAGGGGCGTTGGGCGTCGCGAAGGAATGCGGCGAGTTCAGGTAGCTGGGCATCATCACCCTTGTTTAAGAAGCGCTGAAGGAGTTCGGAATAGGGTCTGTAACTCACAAAAAGTATGGCACTCGAGAGCAGCGAACCGATGGCAGCGCCGGAGCAAAGAGCGAGAGTGAGACGGCTGGGATGGAGCGAAGCTAGCTTGAGCGAGCGGTTCCGGATCACTACGCCGAGGGCGCAAAGAAACAAAAGGGCAGCGCAAATGAGAATCCCCAGTCCTGAGAGTCGCACCAAGAAGGCGTTCCAGAGGGAAACGTCGCTACCTCGAAACCTGTTGCGCAAGAGCAGGCGCTGCTTGTCAGCGGCTTTATCGAACTGATCGGCGAGTGAGGTGTAGAACGAGGCCGCCTGGCCGTTGCCTTCCGTTTGAGAAAGCGCTGCGAGCCGACCGTAGGCTTCCTTCATTTCCTTCCTGATGAGAAATGTAAATTCATTATCAATGCTGATCATTTGGCCAAAACGGGCTACCACCAAATATTTCTCAAAAGCGGCCTTGCGATCGCCCCGAGACTCGAGGGATTTGCCGGATTCAAGAAGCGACTGCGCGTAAAGGGAGCATTCCCCAACTCCGTAGTTGGGAAAGCCATACCTATCCTCACCAGAGGCGGCCTGAAACGGGTCGTCGAGCCGATAGCGAGTGAGGACCCGGTGATCCAACTGATTCTGGCGGTCGAGATAGGTGTCGAGCTTCGGAGATTGAAACGCAGCGTCCATTTCCTTTTCCCAGGCTGGGTTTTGCTCGAGCTTGCCTTCCGGAAATTCTTTGCTATATGTGACGGGTGCGCCAATTTTCTGAGCCGCGAATAGATGAGGGAGCGCATTCTGTGGATCCCATTGTTTGAGCAAGGAGACTCGTCGGTCTATCTCGGAAGGCGATAGATACGCCCTGCCAGCAACCGCATAGACCCAGGTGAGACTCGGATCGAGTTGCACTGCTTCGTCGGCGAAGCGCGCCCTTTGGATCGCATTCGGGTAGCGAACCGCGATAAAGGCGAGCGCTTCCGCGTCTTGATTCTGCCCGGCTTTTTTCCCGAGAGCGTCTAGCTCTGGTTCTCGCTCCGTGTTGGCAGGCCATCGGTCGACTTGGAGGATTTCGTGCCACTGCGCGAGGGAGACATGAAAGGCTTGGCGAAAGACGGGGACTAGGAAAAAGAGCAGTGACGCGAGGACGCAGGACGCGATTACTGCGAGAGCGGGTTTGCGCATGGGACCTTCCTTTTCGAAAAGTTCGCTGGCGGTGGAGACGGTGCGGCGATGGCTGCCAGGGAGGATTGCGGCGAGGATGGCGTGTTTCGCTAGGACACCAGCGCCGCCGATCGACCAGATGAGGGCCGACCAATTCCCTTCAACGTGATTTAGCTCGCTCAACATTCCGCGGCCCCAGTCGAGGGTGTCGTGGGGTGCGATCCAGATGGCGAAGCGGAGGAGCGCGATGGCGGCGCTGCGAGGTAAAGCGGCGGGGATCATGCTTTGCCTCCGCTGAAGGCGACGCGGCGTGTTTTCAGGGCGGAGCGCTCGGCGGCAAAGGTCGCGCGGACGAGTTCGACGCCGTTAGGAGTGAGACGGTAGGTGTGGCGCGGGGGGACGCCGTCTTCGGTGGCGACCCACTTGGTTTCGAGCAGTGAGTATTTGGCGAGGCGCATGAGGATGGGGTAGAGGGTGCCGGATTTGAGGCCGGTTTCGCGGCTGAGTTCGTAGCCGTAGCGCCAGGCGGTAGGGCGCTCGACGAAGCGTTCGAGAACGCGGAGAGTTTGCGGAGATAAGCGAGGCGTTTTCATGGCCACAGCTAAAGTCTACATATATAGATAATATTGTCAAGCACTCTTTCTTTTTGTTGTGGCGGCCGGGTACATCGAGAGAGTGAGTAGTGAACAGTGAGTAGTGAGTAGAAGAATCGAAGCCGGATAGATTTAGCGCATTTGATTTAGGTGAGCAGGAAAATCAGGTGACAAGAAAAAACGAAAGGGTGGCGTCGCCTTGTTTTAGAACGCGGGTGCGGCGGAGTTGGTTGAATTGTTCGGGGAGCTGGAATTTGTGGTGGTGCTCGAAGATGACTAGGGCGTCGGGAGCGAGAAAATTGGCCGTGGCCAGAAATTCGAGGGTACGGGCGTAGTCAATGTGGGCGGCGTAGGGGGGATCGATGAAGACGAAATCGAATCCCGGAGTGGACGGAGTGTGGCGCGCGGCGAGTTTTTGGAGGGCGGTGAGGGCGTCGGCGGCGAGGATGGTGTAGCCGGTGGTGATTTGGAGGGAGTCGAGATTTTGGCGGATGAGTTTTACGGCGGGGGCGGGATTTTCGATGAAGGTTACGTCGGCGGCGCTGCGGCTGAGGGCTTCGATGCCGACGGCGCCGGTGCCGGCAAAGACGTCGAGGAAGCGGGAGCCTACGATGCCGGGGCCGAGGACGTTGAAGAGCGTTTCGCGGAGGCGGTCGCTGGTGGGACGTAGAGCGAGGCCTTTCAGGCTCTTCAGGATACGGCTGCGATATTTGCCGGCGATGATGCGCACCTAGAGATATTAGAAGAAGAGGAGAAAGAAAAAGAAGGAAAAGGATTTATCGCAGAGGGGCGCAGAGACGCAGAGGACGCAGAGAAGAAAAAGTTAGCTGAATGGAACTATGTGGTTGGGGAGTTAGGCCGACTGTGCTCTTTCCAGCAGGCTGGTGCTTAGTTGGGAGAATTCTGCCACCAGGGCGCTGGCGTCCTGGCCTGCTAGTGTTGCGGCGTCGATCTCGGTGGTGAGGAGGATGGATGTGGCCACGTCCGCGCTGCATTCGAGGCAGTATTTGCCGGTTCTTCCTGGTAGATCAAAAAGCTCGGCTCGGTGGCCACAGACACAGCACTGCGTACTAGACGGCTCTTCACAGCCTTTCGGACCAGATAACATTAGCTTTCTCCCTGGAGTCACGTGGTGCAGGTCGTGACCCGCAAACCCATGGTAGAGAAACGGGCGTAAGGAAGTCAGGAGCCAGCGGTTAGGATTTCATAAGCCCAATAAATCATTGTGAATAAATGGGTAAGTTGGGTCACCGCTGGTGGGCCACTTTTAGTCGGCTCTAGAAAGAAACATCAGCAGCGTGCGTTCGACAATGCAGATAAGACATCTCGAAGCGCTTCGTACTTTCCTTCAACCAGCCCGACTTTAGGGTGGTACCTGAAGCCGGAATGGACGGCTTTGGCGGCTTCCAATGCTCTTTTTGCCTGATCCTTAGCGGTAGCTCGATCGCCCTGAGCCCCCATTATCAGTGCGTATGCCGCATACCATTTGAATCTCTCGACAGGAAACATGACTTGCGACCGGTGCTCCTCCAAGACCTGAAGAGCTTCTTGAAAATGAGATCGCAGATTCTGGGTCGCTACCAAGAGTGAGAATTCGCTCCAAGCACCAGTCTTTAAATTAGGAAATTCGCGTTCTCGTATGAGAGCTTTCTGAAGAGATTGAATGCCATCTTGAACTCTGCCGAGTGCGACATACGCTGTTGCTTGATCAAGAAAAGCCTGGGCGAGATCAAAGTTGTCGCCAAGTGCGAAATACCTGTCAAGCAAATCCAACGCTACCAGGGGATATTTGCTAGCTAGGTAGCTGGCCTGAATTCGCAAGCGCTGTGATTTGTCGCGCGCTCGACGAAGCTTTTCAAGAAACTTGGCCTCGATCGCCGAGTCCCACTCTGAATTTCGAAACCAATCGTCCGATGCCATCTTCGATAGTTCTTTCGGAAACAACTTCATTCCGCGGTGTCGGCGAGCATTGATCCTTGCTGGACCGGGATCATATCAGCCGATGCGGGCTAGGTGGTAGCGGCATTGCCATTCCTTCGGTAGCTGGCGGAGAAGGTGCTGGAGAGACGTGGATTGTTGCGCACCTTCGGCGAGCGAGAAGGCTTCGCGGCGGGCGACTTCGAGGAGATCTTTGTCGCGGATGGGATTGGCGATGTGGAAGCCGAGGTCGCCGGATTGGCGGGTGCCGAAAAATTCGCCGGGGCCGCGGAGGAGGAGATCGGTTTCGGCGATTTCGAAACCGTTGGCGGTGTGGACCATGGTTTCGAGGCGAGCGCGCGCCTCTTCCGTCATGCGAACGGGGCCGACGAGGATGCAATGGGATTTGGCGGCTCCGCGGCCAATGCGTCCGCGGAGCTGGTGGAGCTGGGCGAGGCCGAAGCGCTCGGCGTGTTCGATGACCATGGCGGTGGCGTTGGCGACGTCGACGCCGACTTCGATGACAGTGGTGGCAACGAGGATTTGTGTTTCGTTTTTGCGGAAGCTTTCCATGACGGCTTCTTTTTCTTCGCTGGAGAGGCGGCCGTGGAGTAGGCCAACCTTTAGCTTCGGAAAGACTTCTTTGGAGAGGCGCTTGTATTCGTCCATCGCGGCTTTGAGTTCGAGCTTCGATTCTTCGATCACCGGGTAGACGATGTAGGCCTGATGGCCGGCGGCGACTTCTTTGCGGAGAAATTCCCAGACGCCGGGGAGATGCGGCTCGGAGGTGAGGCGCGTTTGGATGGGCGTGCGGCCGGGCGGAAGCTCGTCGAGGACGGAGACGTCGAGGTCGCCGTAGAGCGTGAGCGAGAGCGTGCGAGGAATGGGCGTGGCGGTGAGGACGAGAACGTGGGGCGCGTGGCCGTGGGATGCGGCTTTGTCCATGAGGCGCTTGCGCTGGAGGACGCCGAAACGGTGCTGCTCGTCGATGGCGACAAAGCCGAGGCGCGCGAATTGGACCTGGTCTTCGATGAGCGCGTGCGTGCCGATGACGAGTTGGGCTTCGCCGGTGCGGATGCGTTCGAGCGCGGCTTGTTTTTCTGCGAACTTGAGGCCGCTGATGAGCAGCTCGACTCTGTAGCCGCCGGGAGCAAGGATGCGGCGCGCGGAAAGATAGTGTTGCACGGCGAGAATTTCCGTTGGCGCCATGAGCGCGGCTTGAGTGGCGTTTTCGATGGCGATGACGGCGGCTTGAAGAGCGACGATGGTTTTGCCGCTGCCAACGTCGCCTTGCAGGAGGCGGTTCATGGGCGCGGGCTTTTCGAGGTCGGCGGCGATTTCGCCGAGGACGCGTTTTTGCGCAGAGGTCGGTTTGAACGGCAGAATGCGTTTGAGCGCTTCGCGAACTTTTTCTTCGCGGATGCGGAAGGGGATGGCGTTTTCTTTGCGCGTGGTTTTGCGGTCGAGCGCTAGGCTGAGCTGGTAGAGGAAAAATTCTTCGAAGATGAGGCGTTGTTGGGACGGTGTGCGAAACGTGTTGAGCTCTTCGAGGGATTCTTGCGGCTCGGGAAAGTGGACGTGGATCAACGCGTCGCGGCGCGACGGATAGCCGAGACGGGCGCGCAAAATTTCGGGCAGAACATCCGGCATGTTGGCATCGATGAGCTGCACGGCCGCGTACATAGCGCGGCGAATCGCGCGCGAGCCGAACGTGCCAATGGCTTCATAGATTGGAACGATGCGGCCAACTTCGGTGGAGTCCGGCTCACCGTCACCGAGCATTTCGAGCTGCGGATTGATCATTTCGAGGCGCGCGGGGCGCATCTTGTCGATTTCGACTTTGCCGTGAAGGATGAGCTGCTGGCCGGGTTTGAGGCGGCCTTCGAGATAACCACCATGAAAAAATTTGCAGGGGAGCAAACCGCCTGCCGCGTCCTGAACGAGCAGATGATAGATGGCGTTGTAGGCAAACTTATTGGGGATGGCCTGGCCGCTCATAACGCGCGCGCGAATCGTGTAGATGCCGTCGGGCTGAATATCTTTGATATTTGAAAAATGGATGCGGTCTTCGTAACGGAAGGGAAGATAAGCGAGCAGATCCTCGAACGTGTAGATGCCGCGCTTGGCGAGAAGCTCGGCGCGCTGTGGACCGACGCCTTTAATCATGCGCACTTCAGTGGAAAGGCTCAATGTCATTAGCACTTCTTTATATCATTCCCGCGGAGAACACACCCAACCCCGTGGAAACACACTGATTCGGCGATACTTGCGCTATGCTGCTGCGTATCCATAGAGTGGGCACTTAGCGTCGCGAATCGCGCGGGAGGCGTTGGTGGCGGAAGACCGGCTGACAAATTCAGACAAGCGCGCGCTGCTGCTTTGGGTGCTGCTAGGCATCGTGGGCGTAGTGTTTGCGCACAAGTATTTTTTCCAGGCGTTTCCGGAAGCGTCGGTAGATTTCAAGGTTTCACGCGAGGAGGCCCTCTCGCGAGCGCAGAAATTTGTTGCCAGCCTCGGCGAAAACGTCAGCGGCTACCAAACCGCGATCGTTTTCGATGTCGACGATAACGCGAAGACATACCTCGAGCGCGAGATGGGACTGCAGCAAGCGAATCAGCTGATGTCCAGCGAGCTGCATATCTGGTATTGGAAAGTGCGCTTCTTCCGGCCAAAGCAGGAAGAAGAGTTTCGCGTGCGGTTGAGCCCGGCTGGAGAGATTGTGGGCTACGGTCACGCCATTGAAGAGAAGCGCGCGGGGCCGGAGTTGGACAGTGCGACGGCCCGGGCGCGGGCCGAGAGCTTCCTCAGCGGAAAATTGGGAATGAATTTAGCGAATTGGGATTTTCTCGCCGAGGAGACCAGCTCGCACAAATTGCCCAACCGGATGGACTGGGAATTCACCTGGGAGAAGCGCGGATTCAAAGCCAAGGACGCGCCCTACCAGCTGAAGGCAGTCGTCGACGGCGATCGCGTGAACGGGAGCCGCGAGTTTCTGAAAGTGCCGGAGGATTGGGAGCGCGGCTACAAAAGATTGCGCTCCAGCAACGACACGCTGACTTTGGTTTTCGTCGTTCCCTACTTTCTTCTGCTCATAGCTGCGGTGGCTCTCGCGTTTATTCTGACGCGCAAAGGCCAAACGACCTGGGGACTGGCGATCAAAGTTGGCGTTGTCGTCGCGGTTCTCCTATTTCTTAAGGACCTGAATGATTGGCCGCTCTGGGCGGCAAGCTACGACACGACGGACGCCTACGGAAGCTTTCTCGCCTTGAAAATCGCAACTTCGCTGCTGGTGGCTCTGCTGACGGCAGCGCTCACGGTTACTGCCATCGTGCCGTCCGCGGAAGCGCTCTACCGAACCACGCAACCAGGACGCCTGCGGCTTGCCAAAGCGTTCACTCTGCGCGGCGTGCGTACGAAAGAGTTTTTTTCCTCCGCGGTCGTGGGCGTCTCTCTGGCTGCGGTGCACATCGGCTATTTGACCGCGTTCTACATCATCGCGGGGCATATCGGAGCGTGGGCGCCGCAAGAGCTGAACTACGAAAATTCCGCCAGCACGGCGTTTCCGTGGATTGCCGGCGTAGCCATCGGAGTAGTGGCAGCAACCAGCGAAGAATTTCTTTTTCGTTTGTTCGCGATTCCATTTTTCCACCGGCTGACGCGTTCGCGCTGGATCGCGGTGATTCTGCCCGCGTTTCTATGGAGCTTTCTGCACAGCAACTACCCGCAAGAGCCCGCTTATGTCCGCGGGATCGAAATTGGAGTGATGGGAATTCTGGCGGGAATCGTGATGTTGCGGTGGGGCATTCTGGCGACATTGATCTGGCATTACACGGTAGACGCTTCGCTTGTGGGGCTGCTGCTGATTCGTTCCAGCAGTCCTTATTTGAAAATTTCGGGAGTCGTCGTCGGAGCGGCGGCGCTCCTGCCGATGGCCTACGGCGCGTTCTCGTATCTCAAGCGAGGGAGTTTTGAAACGGACGAAGAGTTGTTCAACCGGGCTGCGCCCATCTCGGATGTGTCATTCAGCTTGCCTGCGGCGGTAAGCGAAACGCCGGTGAAAGTGCGGCGATACGACGCGCTCAGCGGCGGGAAGATTTTGCTTCTGGCAGCGTGTTTGCTCCTTGGAGCCGCGGTTGTCTGGAAGCTGAAGGTTCCGCAGCTCGGGGATTACTTGAAGGTTTCGGTGAATGCACGAGAAGTGACAGCGCGTGCCAACGAAATCCTTCGGCAACATGGCATCGATCCCGGCTCGTATCACCATGCGACAGTTCTTGTAAACGTGACCGACCCGTTCGCCAACGAGTTTCTTCGCGAGCGCATCGGGATCGAAGGACTCAACGCGATCTATTCGGGATCAATTCCTGGAGCGTTGTGGCGTGTGCGCTATTTCCGTGATGGGCAGGCGGAAGAGTACGCCGTGGTCCTCAAGCCGGACGGCTCGCTCCACTCCCTGCACCACACGCTGGCGGAAAATACTCCGGGAGCCTCGCTGACTAAAGACGAAGCCGTTGCCCGCGCCGAAAAATTCCTGCGAGACGAAAAGAAGTTGGACTTGGCGGGCTGGTCGCTGGTCGAGGCAAACCCGGAAAAGCGGCCGCATCGCGTCGACTATCAACTTACCTGGCAGCAGGATGCGACGCTCGATGCTGGGAATATTTCCGGAGCGGATTCCGCCAATCATGCCCATGCGCGATTCGAGATGGACGTCCTGGGCGACGAGCCCTCCAATTACCGCACGTTTATAAAAATTCCGGAGGAGTGGGTTCGCAAACACGACGAGACCACGCTCGGCACCACAATTCTCGGATACGGAGTGCCCATCCTGTTTTTCGGCGGACTCGGGATTACAGCGCTGATTCTGTTCCTAAAAAACCTGCGCTCGGAAGCCGCGCGGGCGATTCCATGGAAACGAATATCCGTTTGGGCCGGCGCCGGGCTGATCGCATTTGTCCTTTCGTTTGCGCTCGGGAGCGGCATTGCGAATTCCATGAGTCTCTACAGAACCGAGATTCCCTTCAAAGCGATGATCGCCACGCTGGTCATCGGATTCGCGCTGGGGGCAGCCTTCGATTGGGGCGGACTTGCGCTGCTGCTGGGCACGGCTTGGTATTACAGCGTTCATGCCTTTGGTGAAGACCGCATTCCAGCCGGAGGGAAGCTGCCTGCGATTTATTACCGCGACGCACTCTGGATTGGGCTGGGTGGAAGCGCCGCGTTTATCGGTTTGAACCGCTTGCTCGATTGGGCCTCCGCGCATTGGCCAACCGCGCATCTCAGCCTGGGCGCATCCTTTGGTCACAATCTCGACGCGGTTTTTCCTGGCGGGGCTGTTCTTGCCGGGACAATCCTTCAGTGCCTTTTCTATGTAGGTTTGCTCGCGCTTGTTGCGACCTTCGTGGCCTCGATGATCAAATCTCCGTGGTTGCGGCTCTTGCTTTTCCTGCTCTGGGCGTTAGCTCGCGCCGGAAGCAGTTCGTGGAATGGCGCCGACTTTGCCGAGCAATTCCTCACGCAGCTAATTCTGCTGGGGTTCATCGTCATCGGTGTGCGCTGGGTGACACGGTTCAACATTCTGGGAATTATCCTGGTCCTCGCCTTCAGCGGGCTGCTGGGGGGCGCCACTCAATTGCTCGGGCAGCCTAACTCGTTTTATCAAAGGAATGGATATGCGCTGCTTCTCTTGATCGGATTGTTGCTCGCGTGGCCACTTTTCCTGTGGCAAGCGCGTCGCGGCACATTAAACCTAAACACTGGGTCTGAAACCTTAAACTAGCTGTCGAACCCCGGTAATTCCCTGAGCGGAAGCAGGGCCGGGCAACCTCTTGCCAGCTGTGGAAATCCGAAACAAATAGGCTTCGAGATTCGTTCTCTAGATGGAAGTGGATGCTCACCCATGGGTGTCTTAGGACGTCCAAATTGGGTGGTCGCGTAACATTCTTCTATGGGCTTACTGCGGTGGGATGGCAGATTCGGCCTAAGGTGTTGTTAAATAAGGCGCAACGCCGCTGCACGAGAAGAGAAAGCGAAATATGCCGCTTCCAAGATGGGCTCTAGCTTTGGCTAATAATGCAGGCCTGGCGGGTGGCACAGACGCCTCCCTGGCTGCGGTGGACTCTTTGCCCAACCTCAACGAGCGCACCCTCGTGGCGGAAGCTCAAGCCGGCAGCCGCGCGGCTTTCGAGGAGCTTGTCCATCGCTATGACAGGGACGTGCTTCGGCTGGCCCTGAATCTGATGAAACGTCCGGAAGACGCGCGCGACGTTTACCAGGAAGCGTTCCTCAAGGTTTACCGCAATCTGCACCGCTTTCGCTTCGAGTGCAGCTTCTACACCTGGCTCTACCGCATCGTCACCAATGTTTGCCTCGATCAGTTGCGCCGCCGTCAGGCACGGCCCGAGGATCAAGCGCCCGAGTCAAATTCCGGTAATCATGAAGAAGGCATCACCGATTTCTTTGAACGCCAGCGCGAAAATCGCCCCACACTCGATCCCGAACGGCAGCTTTTTGGAAAAGAGATTCAAGCGCGCATTGCATCAGCGATGGAGCGTCTCTCGCCGCGCGAACGAATCGTCTTTGAATTGAAGCACTATCAGGGATTAAAATTGCGCGCTATCGGCGATGCTCTGGGCACCACGGAAGAGACTGTGAAGAATTCATTGTTCCGAGCGACGCGCAAGCTGCGCAGCCAACTGGGAGGTCTGCGATGAGCGCGCCTCAACCGCTCCATTGCAAAGAGGTTTCGGGGCTGCTGGTTTTCTACTCCTGCGGCGAGACCAACGAACAAGAGAAAGCGCTGATTGAGAAGCACCTTGCCGCTTGTGCGGCGTGCGCCTCACAACTTGCCGAGGAGCGCGGGCTGCACGAATCCTTGATGCGCGCATTGGAAGCCTCCGAGCATGGCGATGCGGGTGGCATACTTCTTTCCCAGTGCCGCAGCGAACTTGCCGAAGCGCTTGATGATTTGTCCTCTCCCGCTGTGCAGCAGCAGCGCTGGCAGCCCCTTGGATGGCTGCGCCGGTCAATGGCGCTGCACCCGGTTCTAAATGGCGCCCTTCTCCTTTTGGTGGGCGCAACACTCGGCACGCAACTGCTGCCGTGGGTTTCCGCGCGCTTTGAATCAAATTCCAACGGCCCGAGAGTGAATGTTTCGCCCTCAGCGCGCTTCACGGAGGATCAGCTCTCAAAGATGGCGGTCGCGGGCGTTAACTGGGCGCCAGCGTCGGATGGCGCACCGGGAACTCTGCAAGTTCACGTGCGCACGGAAGAACCGCTGGTGCTTTCCGGCAGCGTGGACGACCCAGACTTTCGCCGCGTTCTGACCTATGCCGTCGAGAACGGCGACCAGACCGACGCTGGAGTGCGCATGGATTGCCTGGATGCGCTGCGCGCTCGCCAAGCTGATTTGGATGTACGCCGGGCGTTGCTCTTCGCGGCACGCAAGGACCAGAACCCCGCGGTGCGCATGAAAGCGCTGGAATCCTTGCGCGAGGCCGTGGCGGATGAAGCCGTGCGTGAAACTTTGATTGATGCGCTGGAACACGATGCGAATCCTGGCGTTCGGGTCGAAGCAGTCAACCTTCTGGTTCGCTCGCTTGAACCAGGCGCTCTGGATTCTTCGGACAATGCTGCACCCGCGATTGCGCCGGAGGGCGTCGAACGTCCCCTCGACCCCTCCATGGAACACGTGGTGCGCACTCTCCAGGAGCTTCAGCGCAGTGACCCCAATCGCTACGTCCGGCTGCGGAGCGCCGCGGCTTTACGTCAGATCGGCACGCGTGACCTGCAGACGGAAGCGCACCCGGAAGCTCAGCAAGAGGTGCATTAAGAATTTCAACGATTTGAAAAGAAACGCCGTCAAGAGATGAGCACAATTACGAATTTGAGATCGATAAGCGGTGCATTCGCGGGGGTTCCTCGAGTTGTCCTTCCGCTGGTCTTATGTTTCGCGCTCTTGCCCGGCATGGCTTCTGGCGCAAACTCCTTCGAGCCTTTTCCTGTCGACCCTCCCGTTCCCTCCGATCCGGGGCTGCGCGCATCCGTGGATCGCTCGGGAACGCTGCAAACCAGAGACAGTCTGACGCTGCATCTGACAGCAGACCTGGGTTCGGTGCGTATCGTGGCCCTCGAACCTGGTGCGCCGCCGGTAGTCCGCTACACCGCGCATATCGAAACCGATGCGCGCGCACCGCTGGCGCAGAGTCTCCTGGATCGCTATTCGCTCACGGCAAGAGCAACCGCTTCAGGTGTGGAAATCATCGGAGCTTCACCGTCGCAAACCAGCCGCAGCGGAGCGAACGTCCAGTTCTATGTGCAGTTTGAAGTAGCTGTCCCGGCGGGCTACAGCCTCGACATCAACACCGGCTTGGGTGATATCGAGACGCAAGATATCGGGGGGACGGCCAGTCTGATCACGCAAGGTGGCAACATTCGAACGGGACGCATCGGCTTCGCCGGGTTTCGCAATGTTTCGCAAGGCCGTTCGAGCGCCAAACTATCCACCGAAGGCGGTCACATACAGGTGCAGGACGTTGCCGGCAACCTGGATGCTTTTACCGCCGGAGGACACATTGTCGCTGGAAATATTTCCGGCGACGCCGTATTGCGCAGCGGCGGGGGACATATCCGCGCGGGCCAGATCAACGGCCGGGCGCAACTGGAAACCGACGGCGGCAACATCACTCTGAAACAAGCCGGAAGTTTCGTAAGCGTGCGCACTGGCGGCGGCCAGATCGACTTCGGCGAAGTGCGGGGCTCCGTTCGCGCGCAAACCGGCGGCGGTGGCATCCGCATCATCACCGTTTCCGGGCCGATGGAAGTGGAATCCAACGGCGGAAGCATTTGCCTGACGCGCGTGGCCGGCGCGGTGCAGGCAGCCACAGCGGGCGGCACGATTCAAGCTTGGATAAATCCCGATGCAGGCTCATCCGGAGGCAAGGTGAGCCTTCCGGGCGCTTCGCAGCTCTCCTCTGGAGCGGGAGACATCATTGTTTTTCTGCCGAGAAATCTCGCCGCGAACATCGACGCGCTGGTTGAAAATGGCGGACTAAGCCGAATCGATGCCGACCCAGCGTTTCTCTTGAATATCCAGTCGATTGGAAATCGCAGCGCCGGCCCTGTGCGCGCCACCGGCATGCTGAACGGCGGAGGCGAGGTCCTCAAGCTGCGCACCACCGTAGGCCGAATCCAGCTGCAGTTCCTCGATGCCGACACTGGATTGCGCGATTCGTTGATTAGCCAGACGCGCGAACGCATCGAGCGCAAGCACGATTCTGACATTCTCCCCGTCAAAGCCTCGTCATCTGATTCCAGAGCCGACGCACCATCTGGCCCGGCAGAAACGAGCGACTGGCTCGAAAGCTGGATGGACAAACTTGAGATTGCTCTGATGGGTGGTCTGCACGAGGATTCCAGCGATTTTTTTAAGCGGCTCATCGCCGCGCCGCACCCGGTCTATCCCGAACTCGCTAAACGCGCGCACATTCAGGGAGTCGTAAAGCTACAAGTGAAGGTGAAAACCGATGGGAGCGTTGAAGTACAAAAGATTTTGCAGGGCGAGCCAGTGCTCGCCGAGGCGGCCATTGAAGCGGTGAAGAAGTGGCGGGCAAATCCCGCTTCCATCAATGGCACTCCGGTCGAAACCATTTCGACGGTCACGTTTGATTTTGAACCGCACCACTGACGGCGAGTTCGGACGCAGGGGAATGGCGCGCGAGTTTTTTCGGGTCCTGGGCTGCAGGGTCGATTCGCAGTAACGAGTTATGGCTCGTGAGATGTACTCGAAGGGGGTAGAACGCGATGCTACGTCCTGGTTTACGCTCTGCGGTGTTGTTCATCCTTGCGCTGACTGTGGGTTCGGCCGCGCCGGGCTTTGCGAAGAGCAAAGACTTCAATCACTCCTACCCGCTGCTGCCAGGCGGCTCCTTTGAGCTACAAAACGTCAATGGCCCCGTTCAAGTGGAAGGATGGGACCGAAATGTCATCGAAATCCATGCGGTAAAAGTCGCCAAGGATAAAGAGTCGGATCTCGACCGGGTCTCGATCGAGGTCGACGCCAAGCCGAATGATGTTTCTGTCGTCACGCGCTACCCGCAAAACGAGGGCGTCGAAGTCGCGGTCGAATATACGATCCGCGTTCCGCACGGTGCGCGCGTGGAACATATTGGCACGGTGAATGGCACGCTGCAGATCGCCGGTGTCGAGTCAGTCGAAGAACTGCGCACGGTGAACGGAAACATCGAGGTTTACGAAGGCGGCGGAAACGTCCACGCACACACGACGAACGGCAATGTGCACCTCGAGCTATCGCGCGCCCTGGATGAAAAAGGAATGGCAGCTGAGACGACGAATGGCTCCGTGCTTCTGGCCGTGCCACAGGACACGCAGGCGAATCTGGAGGCGCGCTCGCTAAACGGAAACTTTTATTCCGAGCTGCCGTTTTCGCAGGAAACCGCCGAACGTCCCCGCGAAATGCGGGGAAAGTTTGGCAAGGGCGGCGCGCCGATCCGGTTGAATACCGTGAATGGCGGCATCCAAATCGTAATCTTGCGGTCGACGGTTTAAGACGAGCCGCGTCTAAGAGAAACAGGAGGACGGAACAATCATGACGAAACGGAATTTATTTATGAGTGGCGGCGCAGTGGCGCTCGGCCTCGCGCTGATTGCACTGCCCAGCCCTTCTGCACGTTCGCAGGAGCCGGCTGAAGCGATTGCGGCGCAGGTTCAGCAGAAAATAGATGAGGTGCAGGCACGCCTGGCAGAGAGGCTCACGGCTCAGCAGGAAAGAATGGCGGAGCGCATTCAGGAACGCGTGCTCCATGCCTCCTTAAGAACCGGCGTTCAAGAAGCGCAGAACCAGCAGCGGCGCATCGAAGTGGCACCGGAGCCCGGCGACGATGACTCGATGGTGCTCTTCGGCGATGAGGGCGCCAGCTGGCTGGGCGTAGAATCCCAGGAAATAACTTCGGAGAAAGCCAAGGAACTGAAGCTGCCTGCGGAACGCGGCGTCTTTCTAGAACGCATCGTGCCGGACAGCCCGGCCGCCAAAGCCGGCCTGAAAGACAACGATGTTGTTACCGAAATTAATGGCCAGCGCGTCGAAGGCGCAGCGCAGTTCCGCCGTATGATTCGGGAAATTCCTGCAGGCCGTTCCGTGCAATTCACGGTGTGGCGCGACGGAAAAGCGCAATCCATCAGCGTGACGCTGGGCAAGTCGGAAGATCATGGAAACATGGGGTTCAAGACGGCTCCACGCGCATTTTCGTTCCAGCTCCCCAATATTGAAATGCCGGAAGTGGCGCCCATGCCGGATATGGACATGGGAGCCTATGGTGTGCTGGCCGGTTCGCGGCCGCGTTTGGGAATTGATGCTGAAGATTTGAGCGGGCAATTCGGCGCTTATTTTGGCGCACCGGATGGCGAAGGCGTGCTCGTTCGCGAAGTGAACTCCGGCTCTCCGGCGGAAAAGGCGGGCGTGAAGAGCGGCGACGTAGTCACTTCGCTTAACGGCGAACGCATCCGCTCACTCGGCGATCTGCGCGAGAAGCTTGCCGGCAAGCGGGACGAAAAAACAGTGAAGCTTGGCGTCCTGCGCAACAAGAGCGAAGTATCGATCACGGTTGAGTTGCCTCCTCCGCCCTCAAAAACTCCGCGCGCCATTTCGCGCCGCACCAATATCTAGTTTTTACGAAGGTTCCAGGAAGGAGCCCGGACATCGCGTCCGGGCTTCTTTCTTTTTGTGCTGTCATTTTGCGATTAGCTTTTGAACCGGAGTGGAGAAGATTCAGGACTTGCCGTCGTTCCCATACTTTCGCGCAAGACGAAATGGCCGGCCCAGCGCATCCAATAACCAGTGGCGCTTATTCTCAGCGCCTTCCACCCAATCTTCTTCGGTTGGCGAAAACGAAAGCCGAAACAGATACGCTACAGCGGAAAGCATTCCGCCTCGCATTCGCATTCGAAACGTCGCGCGCTCGAAAATTCCCGGCGGCGCGGAACCCGCGTCAGGAAGCCATTGCACAACCCGGCTCTCAAGCGGGCCAATCGCCCGATCCGAGCGCGAACGCTCCGTGACTTTTTCCGGTAACGGAGCGCCCAGCACATCCGCCGCTAGACGCAAACCGAGGTACAGCATGCGTTCGCCGCCAACTTCCTCCGCGGCGGCCAACACTCGCGCCCAGTCGAGTTCCTGTACAGTCACAAAAGCGGCCACATCCGCGATATAGCTCAGCTGCTCCCAGAAATGTTTCGCGCCATGAATGCAAATCAGAAGGAGTTCATCCTCCGGGGAGAGAGCGGGAACCAGATGCGAGTCAATGTCAACGCGCGCCTGCCGCGCAAAAAGATTTTCCAAAGGAAGCGGCCGGGGATGATAACGAAACGTGAGCTCCGTGTGAAACTCGACCAGAAGCTTCGTGCCCGTCTGCCGAAAAACATACTCGCCGGGAATCTTCTTCGCTTGAATCGCAGTCAGCGGGACAGACGGTTCGTACCCCAGGCTGAGCATCAGCTCCGTCGAGCGCAGAATATCCGCATCTCGCACGATCAAATCCAGATCGCCGTAATGCCGCAACCCTGGATCGCCATAGCAACGGACGGAAAGCACCGGGCCTTTAATCACTAGCGCCTCGACGCCGGCTGCCGCGAAGCGTTCAAGAAGCCGGAACATCTCTGCTGTCACCCGCAGCGTGAACAGTGCCTGTGCACGCTGACGCTCCCGCATTTCCTGCAGAATCTCGGGAGGCGCGGCTCCGCCAAACTCCCGAGTCCGCATCGCAAGAAGCCCCGGGATGCAGTGCTCTTCCGCGAGCCTAAGCAAAACAGGCCAGTCTACTGGCCCGCGGAGCTGTTCCCTCAAACGCTGTAGGTCTGGATTCGTTCGCGCGCATTCGAGCAGCAACGCCCATTCCGCGTCAAAACTTACGGCCCCGATGGATGCTTTCTCGCTCAGGTGGCCTCCGTGGCTAATCGGCACCGCGCAGCTCCGGCAGGCATCAGCCACTTCCGCAGGGAACTTTCCAAGACAGCCGGGCGCCGCTCCGGTACGGAACCATCGCCAGAATTTTCAAGAAAGCTGGACGCTTGCAAGAATCAGGCGGACGCCGCTGTCGCCATCGCCGGCGCGTTTTGAATCTGTACCAATCCCACCATCGCGGATTTCTTGGACATCAGATTGACGGATGGAATCCCAGTCCTGGCGAAAGACTTCTCGCAGTCCTGCGTCGAAGGTCCGCGCATGTTCCCCTCAAGGAACGCCAATCCCGGGCAGCGTGTGCACGTTCCTCCGTGCGCACACTTGGAACATGACGGCATGTCACGCAAAGTGATCGACCGGACTTCTTTCAGCTGCGGCGAATCGCGCCAAATGTCGGCGAACTTCGTGCGCCGCACGTTGCCGCTCGGCAGCGGAAACTGAACGCATGGGTAAACGTCTCCGTAAGGGGAAACATAGCAGGCCGTGTGGCCCGCGCTGCACGGCAGCATGTCCAGGGCGTCTTCGTCCGGCCCCTGCGGAGGAGCGCAAAATTCCTCAACGTTTCCGCCTACCAGCGCTTCATTCTGAAAAATTTCCCGTAGCGCATTCTCATCGACGTTCAAACTCAGAATGGATCGATCTCCATCCATCATCGGAGTAATCGTCGGATCGAGAATGAACTGTGCGCCGAGTTCAGCGGCCAGCGCCCGCACCCCAGCATAGTCATGGGCGTTCCGCGTCATCAGCACGTTGGCCATGACGACGTGTATCCCGTGTGCCCGCAGCCGGCGAACAGCTTCAATGGACTGCGCAAGCGAGCCCGGCAGCTTCGTAATAGCGTCATGAACCTCGGGAACGTGCGAGTAAATGCTGATCTGCACCGATTCCACGCCCAGCGCTTTAATGCGGTCTGCTTCTTTCTTGCGAATCAAGATTCCGTTGGTCTTGAGTTTTATGCAGAACGTCAGCTCGCGGGCGTATTCCAGGATCTCGAAGAAATCCCTCCGCATCATAATCTCGCCACCGCTGATGGTGAGATAGAAGACGCCGGCTTCCGCCATCTGATCGAGAAGGTTCTTAATTTCGGCGGTAGTCATCTCGCCATGATCATGGTGATCCAGATAGCAGTGAACACACCGCTCGTTGCAGCGATAAGTCAGGTCCAGCTGCACGCTCAGGGGGATGCCCAACTTGAGCGCTTTGCCAGCCATTTCCGCATTGAGCGCGCCGCTCATGCGGCCACCACTTTAGCTCGTAGGATCGGCTGCTCGGAAAGCAGCAGCAGGCCATGTTCCGCTAATCTCGTTACGAGTTCTTCAGCATCCTTCAAGGCGGCTTCCGGCGCCACGTCATATTCCATGCAAACCTTATTCGCGACGATCTCCTCGAGCCGCGTTGCGCCGTCAGCGGCCTTCCAGATTAGCGTCGCGACTTCGTTTAGCGTGAACAATGTGGAATCGGTCGCGGACATCACCATCGTTTCATCGCCCAGCGATCGTGCGGCGATGGCTGTGCTTCGGGCCACGTAAAGTTTGCCGCTCATACGATCAGCTCCCATACCCGCGCATCGGGCACAAACGTCAGCCGGCGGACGGGCACATGACTGACAAAATTAAGAGCCGCATCGAAAACAAGCTTTACGAACTGAGGATCCCGCGCGAAGAAAAGAATATTCCCAAGCAAAGCACCGACGGCGGCGGATCCGCGAACCGGCTCGATCTTGTTCTGCGGACCTTTGGCAAGCAGGTACAGGCATTCAATGGGCGCACTCAAGTTCTCTCCGGACCGCGCTAGTTCGCCAAAAAACGGCGTGCCCACGGCGAAATATCCGCCATCCTGCCTCGTTACATAGGAAATTTCATCGGTGAGCAAGGCGGCATCGGGAGGAGCGAGTCTTGCCATGGTCGTCTTCCCCGCTCCAGATACGCCCGCAAACAAAAACGCGCGGCCATTTCGTATGGCGCTCGAAGCATGCACCAGGAAGCCGCCCTTTTTGGCAAGTAGAAGCGTGTGCACGATCCGCAACACGGAATCGAGCGAGTACGGATTAAGAGTCTGTTCGATGCGCCCGCGCGCCGTGGAAGGGTTCCACTCGGCGCGGAAGTCTCCGCGCTCCATAAGCCAGCGGCCCGAATCCCACGTCACTCGCAGCTCTTCCTCTCCCGACTCTGTACCCGGAGGCGCTAGCTCAATATCAAAATCGAAGTGGGCTTCGTTTGAGGAACTGGTGTACCCGATGTAACGCTCTTGAATAAGATTGATGAAAGCTGAGTCGCTGGAACGCAATCGTATGGGCAGGCCGCCAATTTCGACCACGACGTCAGAACGTTGCTTGGCGGCTCCTACACCTGGCACTCTGTTCTCCCAGGAAAAAGTCTTTGACGCCCCGCGTCAAGCCGCAGATAAAGATACGTCGCGCGATCCGAAAATCGCAGCAGCCGGAGAATCATCCGTTTCCACATGCTCAGCCCTGTAGCAGGTAGTAGCCGCCGTTGGCCTCGCTCGATGAGATGGACCCGCCCGAGCAATTCCGAGGCGCAAACCGGAGAATCGTTGTGGCGAAGCCGGTCGCCTCGCATGATCAACAGTGGCTGCTCAGCGCTTCCCGCGCGGGCAACCACGCGGTGCGCGAACAAACGCCCCTCTCGCAAGTAAAGTGCGATTTCCCCTGGTGAAATTTCGGATAGGCCGGCGCGCTGAACAGAGACTAAGTCACCGGGATGGATGGACGGTACCATGCTTGTGCCCAAGACACGGAGACGAACCTCTCCGAACGTGCTGACAACTTCTCCAGCCAGTTCGCATCCGAGCGTCGTCGATCCGTTCCCCGAGCTATTCATAGGCACTCTTGCGCCGAGGGCTAGGATGCTTTCCTGCTGACGCGGCAAGCAGCCTGTGTGCTAAAGACTTTGCCGCAAGAAAGCGCCGAGACTTCGAAGACCTTCTCACTCCGGAACGCCGGGGCCAGATAGGCTTTCTTCTCACTGGCATTAGTCTGCTTCTGCGACGAATCTTTGTTTGTCATGTCCGCCATTTGGCCTTGTCCCCGATCATCGTGTTATTGCAACCCAGATTGAGTCAATTTGACTGCGCATCCCACCCCTGTTGTGGTATTGCAACTCGGCAAGCCCGGTCCGGTTCCTACAGAATTGGCGTTCAGTGTGAAGTATATGCTAGACGCCTGAGCGGCCGTGGAAACATTGTCCACGACAATCCCACTCGCGGCTCCATTTGCGTTTGGCGGCAAAGACGCGGTGAAACCAACGTTGGCAGGTGGCCACGCTGGCCCCCCCAGGACATTGATAGATATCAGGCAGCCAGCGTTGGCAGTTGCGCAAGGTCCAACTATGGGGCTAACCGTGTTTGCCGCGCTTCCGAAGCTAAAAAAAATCCAGTCCCGCTCGACCCCGGTTCCGCCACCGTTGGGATTGTCGAACTCGGTGATTGGAGAACAGACAATACCGTCTGCGGTCGCAAGACCCGTGAGTGGAGTGCCAACGCTGGTTAGCACGTCTGTGGCGGGCGCGAAGCTGAGCTGATAGATAGCCGGCCTATCGGCATTTGCCGGATCCTTCCCGCATACATACATGTGGCCCGCGATGTTCGGTTTAGAACTGTTGTAGTAGGCATTGTCAAAGGTGCCCGAAAACATATTGGACCCTCCGGCGTTCCCGCCAACAGGGAATGACACCACAGAACTAGTCAGGTCCGTGGACGCCTGTAAGATGGTGCCGTTGTTGGTCGGCTCCGTACCATTCACCGCAATGACCATTCCGTTGGTTCCGTCAACAATCGGCGCATCATTGATGGCCCCCCCGTTTCCAACTTGCACATTGGCGGTGTCGAGGCACGGCGCAGGAGCGCATGTGCCTACGGTGCTGCCCACTTCCCGAATGAAGCTCAGGCGCCCCGCACTGTCGCCAACATATATGTTCCCAGACATCGTATCGTAAACTGGGCTAGTGAGATGATTTGCGCCGTGCACTTGAATTGGCCAGCCCGTCGTGACTTCGGCGGGAGCTGAGTTGTCGTTAAATACGCCCGTAAACTTATGCAGGCGGCTGCTGTTATCACCCACGTAAAGCGTGTCGGTGGTGTAGTCGTAAAAGGGTGAAGAAGCCGTATCGTTGAACCCTCCGCTGAAAGTAATGCTGCTCATGCAGGAATTCCCCGGCAGACAATCCTGCGCCCACGTATCTCCATGTGCGACTGTGATATCCACCGCGCTCGGATAGCCTGCGCCAGAGCCTTCCCCAGCCTTCCATTTCAGAATGTGGAGGATCGCTCCACCAGCGACAGCCTCAACGAACGCCACTTTCGTGCCGTCGTTGGAAAGTATGACGGAAGTATCCGCCCGACCCGTCCCTGTGTAATAAGACCAGTAGACTGATGGTCCGTTCTTGTTGCACAACCCGCCTGCGCTGCCTTGTGTTGAATAAAGGCTATTGAATGCGAGAATGTTGGCCCTGCCCACGCCACCTGCGAGCTTTGCACCAGCCCACGTAAAACGCGTCAAAACCTTCGCAAGTGCTACGAGGTTCCCTTCCGCACCGTTAACCAAGGCAGTCACTGTCACTACGCCAGCTGCCGAGGTCGCCGTAACACCCAGACCAGCATTGTTTCGTGCAATCGCCGCCGCGAGGTTCGAGGCGTCAGATGCAATTCCTCCGCCGACTTGAAAGTTCAGCCCTGTGTTGCTCGTGGCGCTGGCAGTAAGAACTAGAACCGCTTCTGGGCTGGTGATTGTGACCGTCCCGCCAGCGGCAGGGTCGGCCGTGAAGGTGCCCGTCCTAGTGGCAGCTGCCGTGGGCGACACTCCCGCAAGGCCAGCTTGGTTGAAAACCACGAAATCGTTCGTGCAGTCTGGAGGGGCATTCACATCGAACTGGAATTTAGAGGGAAACTGTCCGACTCCGCTCGTGCCTCCGGCGAGCAGGGGGTAGCCCCAGTCTTTACGGGGCGTCTCATCCGCATTAGAGAAATCGCTCTCTTGTCGGTCGCGCATCAGCGCCGTCGCATTCCGCCGGGTCCACTGGCGGTGATAGCGAGGTTCCGCTTGCAGCCTCCACGCCTGAGCCATCGACGAGGCCGCTGAATAGACCATGTGCCCCTCGCTCCAATCGCGCGTCATGGAAACCCTAATGTGGTTTTGGGCGTGCACTCCTCGTACTGCCACCACCAGCGCAATGACTAAGGCAGCACCGAATAAAATCTGACCCAGCCAAACTCGCCACAAGTTATTCTGTGTCATTTTCGTCCTCGCCCATTAGCCTGCACAAAAATCCCACATGAACCGGTACGTCGCAGCCGATACATCTCGGCTTGGGCTGACATACCCTCTACACTTTGACGGTTGCTTGTGACACGGAGAAACTCAATCTCTCGCGAGACCAACTTTCCGCACAACAAACCACCACACTTCAAAACCTGAAATCGGAGACGAGGGTAACGAGAGAGTAGCTGGGGTTCAATCCCGTATTGGCACTCTTTTCCAGAGTGGTAATTTTCTGCAACCATCTGTCCGGAATTTCCGATTAGGACCTCCCGCATATGCATCATAAGGTCTCTACTACCCTGGAGACAAGGATTTTGTGGACCGGAATGGGATTCGTAACCCGAGCCGCTCCATTTAGTTGCGACCTCGCGGCGCCGCTAACCGATTGTCTCGGAGCCAAAGACACGTTATAAGTTTTGTGGTGCCTGACGCAGCCATCCTTGTCGACTCCCTTCAGAAGTCCTTTCCGCCCGCTCGCAGTGGCTGGCGCTCCTTTCTGCAGCCTTTCGAGAAACCCACCGTCGCTGCTCTCGCCGGAATTTCTTTCGAAGTGCATCCCGGCGAATCCTTGGCACTGCTCGGCGCAAATGGCGCCGGTAAATCCACCCTCCTCCGGATTCTCGCCACGCTGCTGCTCCCCACCGGGGGCCGCGCGCAAATCGCGGGGCACGATGCCGTTCTCGATCCACGCTCCGTTCGCCGGCAGCTCGGCTATCACGCCGGCAGCGACGTCGGCTTCTATTCCCGGCTTACTGGCCGCGAAAACTTGCGATTCTTTGGCCGCCTCAATCATCTGTCGGCAGCTGCTGCCGCGCAGCGCATCGCGTATCTCGCGCAGCAAGTCCGTCTGGAAGAAGGCCTCGACCGCCAGGTCCGCACGCTCTCTTCCGGCACGGTGCAGCGCCTGAGCCTCGCCCGTGCACTGCTCCACGAGCCGCGCGTTCTTCTCTTGGATGAGCCTACGCGTAGCTTGGACGCGATCGCCGCCTCCGAATTTCGCCGCTTCCTGAAGTCCGAAGTCCTTCGCCGCGGCGACACCTCTTTACTCTTCGCCTCTCACACTTTGCCCGAGGTCGAGCTCCTCGCCGATCGCATCGCGATTATCGACGCCGGCCGTCTTCTCGCTTGCGACACTCTGTCCGCCCTCAAACGAACTACCGGCGCTGCAACTCTCGAAGAAGCCTTCATGCGCCTCACTGGCCGCACCCCCCACTTAACCGCGGAGGAAGGCTCGGCATGATCCGTTCCCTGCGCGAGGTATGGCTCTTTTTCTGGCGCGACCTCTGCGTCGCTCGTACCTACCGCACCCTCTTCGTCTTGGAAGTCCTCGAGGCGCTCTTCGGCGCCGCGATGTTTTTTTACGTTGCGCGCTTCGTCGACAGTCCCCAGCTGGAGCACGCGCTCCCGCAAGGCGGAAGCTATTTTGCGTTCTCTTTAATCGGATTCGTGTTCCTGGACTATCTGAATGCCGCCATGGACACTTTCGACCATAGCCTGGCCGAAGCGCGCGACACCGGCACGCTCGAGCACCTTCTCGTGACGCAAACTTCTCTTCCTCTGATTCTGGCGGGCTCGGCGATCTACCCTTTCGTCGTTACCACAATCCGCATCGCCGTCTACATCGCCTGGGGCGCGCTGCTGTTCGGCTTTCCGCTTCGCGATGCGAACTGGATCGCCGTTGCCGCAGTCCTTCTCGCCACCCTTCTAGCTTTCTCCGGGCTGGGGATTCTCTCCGCAAGCTATGTTCTGCTTTTCAAGCGCGGCAATCCCGCAAAGTGGTTTCTGCTCGGCATTTCGAGCGTCGCCGGCGGCATGCTCTTTCCCGTCAGCATCCTGCCCGATTGGTTGCAGCTCGTGGCTCGGCTAAATCCTGTCACCTATGCCCTCGATGCCATGCGCGCCGCTCTACTCGGTGGCGCGGGCCTCCACGCCGTTCTGCGGCCGCTTTTGGTTTTGCTTCTCTTCGCCGCGGTCCTGCTTCCTGTCTCGATGGCCGTCTTCGCCTGGGCGCTTCGCCGCACTAAAACCACCGGCACGCTGATGCATCGCTAACCGCGCCGCAATAAAAAGGGCCGATCCCGCTAAGCGGAACCGGCCCCATAAATCTCCAAAGCAAAATCGCTTAGGACTTCTTTTTTTTCGCGTTGACCTTGGTATCGACTCCCGGAGCCATCTGCTGCAATTGGGCCAGTCCCTCCTGGGCTTGTTTTCCGTAGACGCCGTTCGGGTCGAGCTCGATCGCTTTCTGATAGGCTTCCACCGTCCCTGGTGTAATCGTCACTTGGATTTTGTCGCCAACCTGCTTGTAAACGGCAGGATCCGCCACCATGCATGTCGCCAGGAGATACCACCCCTGCGCATTGTTGGGATCAAGCTGCGTCGCCTTCTTCAGAGGTTCGATGGCCTCCGTCATGCGTTGGACGGAGTACAGACTGATTCCAAAGTTTCGCCACGCCAGCGCCGCTTTCGTCGGATCCAGCTCAGCGCTCTTCGTGTACGCCGCACGCGCTTCGTCGATCTTCCCCGCTCGCGCCAACACATTGCCCAAATTATTGTAGTACCCGGGATCATCGGGCTTCGCGTTTATGGCCTGCTGGTACGCCTGCGCCGCTTCGTCATTCCGCCCTGCTAGGTCGTACGCTTCTCCCAGCTTCGCCCACAGTAGATGCTGGTTCGGATCCTTTTCAGAAGCCGTCTTCTGCGCCGCTTGGAATTCCGCCGCTGCCTTGTCCGAAAGATCTTTCACATTTTGCTTCGCTGCATCCCGCTGATCGGGAGCCGCTTTTGCCACATCGTCTTTAGCCTTGCGCTCTTGATCGAGGAATGCCGACCCCGCGTCAAAATGCGCCTTCATGCCCTCGAATTTTTGCTTTTCCTCAGCGTCCTTTTTGTTTTTTTCAGCCGCCGCCGATCCCGCCTTCGCCGCCATTTCCTTGAAGTTCATGTCCGGCATTTTGGCTTCTTCGCCGCTCGTAACCTTGAGCTGCCCCATCCCCACCGCTGGCTGCTTATCGTTCGGCGGCGGAAACGCAGTAATCGTCAACGTGTACACTCCAGGGCGAAGATTGCGGATGACAAACCTTCCTTCCCCATCCGTTTTTGCATCCGTCTTCGCGCCTTGCTCGCTCACGGCCTCCACTGTGAGGTTCAACATGGGCTTTCCATCTATACCAATAACCGTTCCGGCGATTGATCCAGTCTGTGCAGCCGCGTTCGGCGAAAGAATCGTCACCAACACGCCAGTTAGCAGTACAGCAAGCCACATGGACTTCCCAAGTCTCTTCATGCCTTTTCTCCTTTTGCCGAGGCGAACCCTGCCCGGCCTGGCTGGCGGGATGGCACTATTATCCTTAATCCTAGCTCTTTTCCAAGTGGGACAGACATTCCTGTCTGTCGCTCCCAACTTTGTTCCCGGTCCTACGAGCGCGCACCAACCGCCAGGCGGTATGGTATTGGATCCGCCACTCCCGCCTCCGCGAACGCCTTCAATCGGAGCAAGCAACTGTCGCACACTCCGCAAGCCTTGTCTTCCCCTTGGTAGCACGACCAAGTCAGTTGTAGTGGCGCGCCCAACTCCAACCCGCGCCGGATGATCTCGCTTTTCTTCAGCGTAATCACCGGCGTCTCAATCCTGATTTCCGTCTCCGGCCGCGTTCCCACTGTCACCAGCTTCTGAAACACTTCGTAATACTCAGCCCTGCAATCCGGATAGCCCGAACTATCCTCCGCCACTGCTCCAATGTAAACCGCTCCCGCTCCCATCGCCTCCGCCCAGCTCACCGCCACCGCCAGGAAATGCGCGTTGCGAAACGGCACATACGTCACCGGAATCGCGCTCCCATGCGTCCCCGCCGCTCCCAATTCATTTTCCGGCACCGCAATATTCGCATCCGTAAGCGCCGATCCACCAATCGCCCGGAAATGATCCAGCTTCACCACCAAACGCCGTCCCGCGCTCACCTCATGAAAATCCGCAATCTCTTCAAACGCCCGCCGCTCGCGCTCCTGCGTCCGCTGCCCATAATCCGCATGCAGCAGCGCCACATTCCCCGCGCCATGTCGCTCCCGCGCAATCGCCGCGCACACACACGAGTCCATCCCTCCGCTAAGAAGCACAACAGCCCTCGAGTTCCGCGAATTATCTGTCATAAGTTTTCATTATAACTCGACTCGCAGAGCAGGGCGCGCCCTAGGCAGCGCCTGAAACTTACTCCTAGAACCGGGCATTCGTCCTCTCGGCACCAACTCGGGAAAACGAATTGATCCAATGGCAATACTTAACAAAATGAATTATATACTTGATTTTATGAATCCACATTGCTAGTCTGTTGATGTTCCTGGATATTGAAATGGATATTTCCAAAGCCCTTTGCCCTGACTGCAAGCAGCCGCTAAATGTGACGCGTTTAGCTTGCCCAACCTGCAACCTTACTCTCGACGGCGCCTTCGAGGTCTCGCCACTCGGCAAACTCAGCCCTGACGACCAGGCCTTCGTAATCGCCTTCGTCCGCCACCACGGTTCCCTGAAGAAAATGGAAAGTATTTTCGGCATCAGCTATCCCACCGTTAAAAATCGTTTGAACGCCATCGCCGCAACCCTCGACAAAAATTTTGAAAGCCCTTCGCCAAATCTCTACGTCTTGGAGCAACTGTCCCGCGGAGAGCTAACCGTCGAAGAAGCCCTGGAGAAGTTGAGCTAACTAACCACATCCGAGCAGTCTGAAAGGAGACCGTCGTCATGTCCGAAGAGAGAAAAAAAGTACTAGAGATGCTGGCAGCAGGAAAAATCACCGCGGAGGAAGCCGAAAAGTTGCTCGATAAGCTGAACAGCAACGCTTCGACTGCAATGCCTGGCACTGAAACGCCAGCAGCCTCTGCCGCGCTAGGAACGGCGAAGCCAAAGTATCTGCGCATCGTCGTGGATCAGCCCGGCCGCGATCCAGTGAACGTGCGCGTGCCTCTTTCCTTCTTGGGCTCCGCAAAAAGTCTTCTCGCGATCATGCCCAAACATGTGAACGAGCGCTTGGCCGAGCACGGCATCAACGCGGGCAGCTTTGCAACAATGAATCTCGATGATCTGGGCCCCGCGTTGCGCGAGCTAAACGTTGACGTGGACGAAGGCAGCGGCAAGAAAGTGCGAATCTTTTGCGAGTAACCGCCGCGCCCTACCAGCGGTCAGTTTCTTAAACTCCCTTTGTCGCCGGGTCCCATACAAACTTGTGTAGCTGTAATCCCAGCCGCACCGGCAAACCATCGGCAAGGATCCACTCGACCAGCGTCCGCGCCTCCAGCCCCTTCCACTTTCCCGCCGGATCATCAAACACAGGCGAAAACAAAACCTGCCGCACACGCTCGGCCAACCGGTGCTGCTCCGTAAACTCGCGCGCAAATTCATAATCCCGCCGCGTCATGATCACAAACTTCACTTCGTCCTGCGCGCCGAGCACTTCCAGATTCCGCATTTCAAACGTGTCCGCTTCGCCCGAGTCCGGGCATTTCACATCTACAATCTTGATCACGTCCGCCGGTAGCCGCCCCGTAAAGCGTTCGCCGCTAGTCTCAATCATTACCGTATATCCCGCCGCGATCAGTTTCTCCGCCAGCGGATAAACCTCTTCCTGCAAAAGTGGCTCACCGCCTGTCAATTCCACCAGAGGCACGCGAGCCGTGGCGCCAGAAATCCCATTCGCCAGTCCCGCCAACTCATCCACGCGCGCCAGCACATCATCAACGCTCATCTTCGTCCCGCCGTGAAACGCGTAAGCCGTGTCGCACCAGGTGCACCGCAAATTGCATCCGGTCAACCGCACAAACACGCACGGCAACCCCGCGCGAGTACCTTCCCCCTGAATCGACTTGAATATTTCAGTGATGAACATAATGTGGAGCGCGGCAGCTCTGCTGCCGCTTTTTTCAACCGCGCCAATCTCCCCGCCTACTACGGCGCGCCCGAACCCGTTTTGCGCCCCGTTTTGCGCCCCGTTCTGCGACTCAGCCACCACATCGCCCCCGCAAAAAGCAGCACGGGCAGAATCAGTCTCCAATAAGCCGGCGTAACTCCGATGTAGCGAAACACCACCACGTACCCAATCGCCACCAACGCCGCCGGAATCAGAATGATGTAGAAGCCCCTATTCATCGTTTCACCAATCTCAGAACTCTTCAGTTCCCCGGCCGATACTGCGCCCGGCTAGTATCCGTCTCCCACAAAAGCACATCCGTAACCCGCGCCCCCACCGGCAAATCCTTCAATCCCCGCGTCACCTCATCATAAAAATACTTCGCCATATTTTCCGCCGAAGGATTCACCGTCTTGAACGGCTCTAAATCATTCACAAACTGGTGGTCCAACCGCCCCATCACCTCGCGCACGATCGCCTTCAACCGCGTAAAATCCACCAAGAGCCCAATCGAATCCAATTCCGGCCCCTCGAGCGTCACACGCACGCGGTAGTTATGCCCGTGCACGTTCTCGCACTTCCCTTTGTATCCGCGAAGGGCATGCCCCGCCGAAAATGTCTCTTCCACGCTAACCTGAAACATAAGTAGCACAGACACTCCTGTCTGTGGCCCTTTCCTCTTCTTTCTTTCCTTACGTCATTGCTTCTTTACTTCTTCTTCCGACTCTTCTCTGTGACCTCTGTGTCTCTGTGTTAATTCTTCTTCTTCGCCAAAAACCTCGAAACGTCCGCCAAGTTATTCGTCATCTTATACTTCGGCAAAGAGTCCAAAAAAATCTTACCATACGCCATACGCTGAATCCTGTTATCGAGCAGCGCCAAAACCCCGCGATCTGTCTTCGTCCGAATCAATCTTCCAAACCCCTGCTTCAATGCCAAAACCGCCTGCGGCACCTGAAACTCCGCAAATGGATTCCGTCCATCCTCCTGCAAAGCCGCCACCCGCGCCGCCACGATAGGATCGCTCGGCACCGCAAACGGCAGCCGGTCCACAATCACGCAAGAAAGTGCGTCCCCCGGTACATCCACACCCTGCCAAAAACTAGCCGTAGCAAAAAGCACCGCCCCCGGCGTGTTCTTAAACTTCTCCAGTAAAACCGACCGCGGCGATGTCCCCTGCAACAAAAGTGGAAATGGCACTCGCGTCCGAACCCGTTCAAAAAGCTCGTTCATCTGCGAGTAGCTCGTAAACAAACAAAACGCTCGCCCCTGGCTCGTTTCCAGCAAATTCACAATTTCATCAGCCGCCTTCGCCGTATACGTCGGATGCCTCACATCTGGCATGTTCTGCGGCAAATACAGCATCGCCTGCTCCGGATAATCAAACTCCGGCGGCAGCCCGCGTTCCTTCGCCTGATCCAGTCCCAGCCGGTGCCGGATAAACTCAAACCGGTTCCCCACCGTCAAAGTCGCCGAAGTCAGAACGACGGTGTCGAACTGCTCAAAAAGTTTCTCCCGCAAAATCTGGCTCACATCGATTGGCGTAGCCGCCAGAAACACGCCCTTATTCCGCCGCTCGTACCAATACACAAAATTCTTTTCATTCGACTCAAACAAAAAAGACAGTTCCTGCCGTATCTCGAAGCTTCTCCGTGCAATCCGCAAGATCTCTTCCGGTTTCTGCGTCAGCGCCGCGCATTCCATCTCAAATCCCTTTAGCGCCGAAGCTAAATCATCGTAAGCCTCGCGGTTTTGCTCCAAAAACGCCTCTCGCTCGTTCCGAGAAAATGGATACCGCCCGTCCCTCGGCGGAAACCTCTCAAAAAACGCCCGGCTTCTCTCGCGAATCCGCTGCGTCCGCCGCAAAAGCCCAGGCGTTCCCAAATGCAAAAGCCGCAACGTCTGGTCCGCGTCCCTCGCCAATTCCTCAAACCGGAAATTCGAAATCTGCCGCCCAAAATAATCGCTGGCCACATCTTCCATCTCGTGCGCTTCATCAAATACCACCGCCGAGTATTCCGGCAAAATGCTCCCAAAATCGTCCTGCTTCAATGCCAAATCCGCAAAAAACAAATGGTGATTCACGATAATCAGATCCGCGTCCTTCGCCCGCTGGTGCATCCCCGTCACAAAGCACGGATTAAACGAAGGACACTTCTGCCCCGAACAGGTATCCCGCCGCGCATCCAAACGCGACCACAAATCCGAATCGTCCGGCAAAAACGTCAATTCCGCCCGGTCGCCCGTCTCGGTCAATTTCGCCCACTGCTTGATCTGCTGAAACGCGTCCAGCTCATCCATCCCCTTCAGCAGCGCCTGGTCCGCCATCGCATTCACTTTCGCCACGCACAAAAAGTTCGACCGTCCCTTCATCACCGCCACCTTCAAATTCGGCGCAAAATGCTTCTGCAAAAACGGAATGTCCTTCTGAAAAAGCTGCTCCTGCAAAGATTTCGTCGCCGTAGAAATCACCACCCGCCGCCCGCTGCAAATCGCCGGCACCAAATACGCCAGCGTTTTCCCCGTTCCCGTCCCCGCCTCCAGAATCGCGTGATGATGCTTCTCGAACGCGTCATGCACCATTTCCGCCATTTCCAATTGCCCTCGCCGGTGCTCGTACCCCCCAATCATGCACCGTTCCAAAAATCCCCCCGGCCCAAACACATCCCGCATCGTCGGCTTGGGCGCCGCCTCTGTAGCCTCTCCGGCTCCGCCATCAACGGAGGCCCGAGCCACCGTCGGATCATCCTCAAAAGACACGTCTTCCCGCTCCGGCAGCGCCACCGCATCCTCAGCCATTTCGCTCTCGTGTACGTATTTCGTTTTGGCAGCTCTCTTCGCCAAGCGCACCTATCCCGTCCAACGCAACTCTCGAATCCGTAACGATAACACAGTCCTCCGTGCCACACTTTTGCTCCAACCCAAGGGCAAATCCCGAGAATTTCAAATTAGAATTTCTTGGAATTTCCTCATTTGTAGTAGTGTTTCGTCCTGCCCATGTCGATTCTGGACAAAATCAAATCCTTCATCGGCCGCCAGACTAAATCGTCTGAAAAGGGTCCCATCTCCGTGGTCCTCCTGCTGAACAAACCCGCGGCGATAACGGAAGAAGTGTTGCGCCAAGCCATAGCCCACGCATGGGGCCGGGAAATCGATCCTGCACGCAACGAGTTCATCGTCCTCAATGGTCCGCTCGGTATCTTAACTTTTGAGGGTCGGATGATTCATTTGATCCGTGTCCCAAAGCCTTACTTTGACGACCCCGAAGGTGCCGCCCGCGCAGCAAAAGAACTGCGGCTGCAGAAAGCCATACGAGACCAAACGGCATGGATGTCCTTGGACTTGCTTCAACCTCAAAACCCTGCCGGCCCCGAAAAAGACGAGTGTTATCGCCGAATCTGCTCGCTAGCCGCTCAACTCGTCGATGATTCCTGCCTCGCCGTCTATATCCCTCAAACCGGGGATATCCGTGTCCACGATTCCGCCTTGCGCGAAGCCTTGGCCAGCAATAATCCGCTGAAACAAATTAAACATGCAGAACACATTCCGGTCGTGCCCATCGAGGGCACGGATGCCGCTCTGGAAAAGGCCGTCGCAGAAGCCCGCCGCCGCTGGCCAGAGTTCGTGCAGGCTTTCAACACCAGGAAAAAAGGCCAGAGGTTCTCAGTGAAAGCCAAATTTAGCGATGGCGAGAATACCGAGTGGATGTGGGTCATCGTCAGCGAGATTCACGGCGATACAGTCGTTGGCGAACTTGGCAATAAACCGGTCAATGTGAAGGGTCTGCACGAAGGCGTACACGTCGAAGTTCCCACAGCAGAACTCGGGGACTGGATCTATGGAGATAAGAAGCAGATGGTAGGTGGATTTAGCGTCAAGGTTTTGGCCAGCGCTCTGAAGAGCAATCCCTCGTAGCCGGTTGGCCTGCCCTTCCGGGCATGCATTCCGTACTTTTCGCCAGTTTAGCAGTAGGGCAACCGCAACTGGTTCTGAACCCACTTCTCCCTTGCCTGGCGTTACATTGAAGGTTGCCACGGAATGGGGATGGGTTTCCTGGCATGAGGAACGAGTCTGTACGGCGGGGGTGCCGAATGAAATCCTATAAAGCTTTTCTTTTCCTGACACTGCTTGCGTGCCTGCCCTTGAACTCCTGCTATCACGAGTTCCCTGCGGGTGGCGGAGGTGGAGGCGGTGCCACCACTGCCAATGTCAGCTTTGTGATGGTCGCCGATACTCCTCCTGCGACCCTCGGACTTCTGAGTTTTAAGGTTGTTCCTACTGCCATCACCTTAACTCCCACAGGGGGGACCGCATCCACTTTCAATATCAATAACGGCACCGGCTTCACGTTCGATCTGGTTCGCTTGCAGTCCGATTCCGCTTTTTTGGGCACAGCACCAGCGGTCCCTGTTGGCACCTATACCTCGATCGCTGTCAGCTTCTTTAGCGCTCAAATATCTTTCTTTAATGGCACTGGTGCTGCAATTACTGGTTTGAGTCAACCATGCCTGTCAGGCGCCGTCTGCGTGGCTTCATTTTCCGGACCTTTCACCTCCACTATCACAACTTCGCAAGCCATTAGCGCCAACGGAGGTCTCGGCATCGACCTCAATCTGTCGAACCTGATTACTCTCACCGGCACCGCACTGACACTAAACTTCACCAATTCCGGTGCCACCCCGGCCGCCACTGCTTTCACTCTTCCCCGCAACCCAAATCTGGCCACTGGCCAGCTTGAGCTCATTGAGGATTTTACCGGGGTCACCACTACTTCCGGCACATCTGTTACGATCACCCCGTCCCCAGTCGTGAATCGTGCCCCGATCACAGCCTCTAGCTCCTCGACAACGAATTACGACGTCGATCCGACTGGGCACTTCTGTGCTGGCGCAACTTCGCTGGCAACCTGTTTCCCTGTCACCCTTAATACTGCGAGCATGGATGCTATTCTCAATTCCGATGGAACCTTCACCGTCCAGGAAATCGAGCCCCTCTGGGGCAGCCCCACTCCTGACACCGTCGAAGGCACAGTCGTCTCGATAAACCAGAACAATACAACGCAGTTCGGCATCATCGTCACGGACATCGTTACGGCAGCGACAAACTCTGTGATCAGCGGCCTGGGTATCGGCTCTCCCTTGACGGTGAATCTCTCAACGGGTGTTAATCCCCCGACTTTCTGGGTCGACACGAAGGGACTGCCCGTCGGCACCCCCACGACGAATTTTCAGGGCGCAACGAGCACGTCTGTGCTGCACCTCGGCCAATCCGTCGACATCCACGTCAATGCCTTCACCGCCGCCAACGGTACCACTGCGGCCATTGCCAACAATGTGGACACCGTTTATCTGCGTTGGTCGCGCTTTATCTCCATCGTGGGCAACAACACCAACACCCTTCAATTCAACATCACCGCGCTCCCGGGATATTTTGGATTCACACCAGCCTCCGTATTCGACGTGCAGACCTTCGGTGGAACGGCAGGATTGGACGGGGTAACCAACCTCGATTTCCCAACAAGCGGTCTTGTAACGGCCAAGGCGGTCGGCATTCGCGCCCTCTATCTCCAAAACAGTACGAACACGCAGGATCCGGTTTTCTTTGCCGCCAAGGTTCGCCAACACTAACCCATTCAAGCTTTTACCCGCCTCCGCAAAAGGCAATGGGTCGGAGCATCTGAGATGCTCCGGCCCGTTTTTTTCATAGCGCGCTCTAACTTCTCCCTTGCCCCAGTCCTGCCCCCTTGACAAAAAACCCCAAGCTGATATCCTAAACACAGGCATTCTTACGGGCCCATGACGCGGCAGGATCTCTGCCGCTTTTTTGTTTCTAGGGCACCGCAAAGTGGTACAGCCACTCCTGCTCGCGCTGAGCTTCGAAGCGGCTGTGTTCTTCCCCCGTTGCTCTTCTGCTTGTGCCATTTCGCTGCTGCTCCCGGCTCCGCTCTTCTCAATTGCTCAGCCGACCGCCGTAAGAGCACAGTCCAGCAAATGTAGCGCAGGGCGAACCCCTGTAGTCGTTCCGCATCCCGTTGAAGGAGTGTGAGGGGGGTGGGCCTGGCACACCCTCTCCTAGCACCCAGGTGGTCCGAGACAGCGAGTTTCGACCACGGATTATGTTTACCTCTAACCCCTTTAAAATCAATACCTACAGGAATCCATCGTAAGTATTGATTCTAAACCACTTAGGTATGCATATAAGTCCTTTAGAATCCGCACTTACAAGAAAACAGGGGGAGGGGACCGTACAGGCAGGATGCAAATCGTCTCAAGTTCAGCTAGCCAAGTTAGGTAATCGAAAGCGGCCAAGAGCTAGGGCTAAACCTGCTCTTCTCTACGGCAAGCTCGGCAATTACGAAGCCGCCGCCACCGGCACGCCCATGGAACTGCCTGTGACCTTAGGCTGCAGCCGTTTATATAGCGCCAGGGAAATCGCGCCAATTCCCCACATCCAGATTCCCAGCCCTACCAGAATCCCAATCACATGCAAAGGCGCAATCGGCGTGTAGACGATGCGCACAAGTACAAAGCCCGCCGCCATCCTTCCAATCTGGCCCCACACATCGGTCGTTCTTCCGAAAATCCAGTTGCCAACCACCGTGCCAACCACAAGCTCGGCGCAATTGATCGCAAAGAACCACAGCCCGAGAGTGAGGAGCCCCAGCGGGATGCCAACGACAGTCACGCACGCAAGCAGAGCTGCGATCGGCACTCCAAAGAAAACCAGCACGCCAAGTCCTATGGGCGCCCCGACGCGCTCCCCGGCGGCTACGGACTCCGAGGCAAATTTCGGGAGCAGCAAAAACAGCACGAGTCCAAGCAGTATGAAAGCCGCAGTCCAAATGATCCGCCAAATATAGTAATGCCCTGTCGAGTATTCCGACTTACGCTCCCTCTGCGTAAACTCCACCGGCGAGGCAAGTTTCGCCCCGGAAGACACGCTAGCTTCATGGTCGCCCTTGAACTGAATTCTTCCGCCGACCTGGCCGGTGGAAGCGATGATCAACGAATCGCCTCTTTCCCAGATGGAGCCCAGGACTGCGCCGTTCACGCCGACTTCGTGTCCAAAAAAAAGAATGTCGCGGCCCACTTGGCCGTCAACGGCCAGATTGCCGCCGAACATCGAGACGGTTTCACCGACTTTTCCGGTGGTATCAACCGTCACAGAATCGCCAAACCAAGTGACGCCTCTCCCGACACTCCCGGAAATAATCCCGTTGTTCCCTGCGGCGCGAACATTGCCGTCCACCCGCCCGCGCACCCGCATGGCTTGGCAACCACTGATCACGTCCCCAGTGACATGCCCATCGATATCGATGTCCTTGCCAGCGACGAAGACGTCACCCTCCACCGTGCCCTCAATGCGAATTCGCTCACCCGAAAGATAGATGTCGCCCTTGATGGTTTCGTCCTGCCTCACTTCGACGGTCGTCCCTTTGCGAAACTCCGTAGCGCCAGCCGGCGAAGGCAAGGCCAGCGCCGCACACAATCCCGCAAGCACCAGCGCCAATGCCGAACCGCGCCGCAGGCGTCGCCGGAATATCACCAGGCCGAATCCCGCCACGGTCAGCATCGCCAGCACCTCGAGAAGTGTGATCACAGATTGCCATCCTTTCCAGAAGGCGCCTTGAAATACCAGCAGGCTCAGAAGGCTCGTGCCACCGAAGCCCGCTTCCGACAAACGCGTCTGCCAGGGCTCGACGAAGTTGGTGTAAAGCGCGTATACGCCGGTTGCCGCCAAACCGAAAATCAGTCCAGATATCCATTGGTGAGACTTCCGCGCGCGCTCCTGAAATTCCGCAAGCCGCGCCGGCAAGGGTTCGTCTGCTTCCAGCATGGCGCGGGTAAGCAGCCGCGATTCCCGTTCAAGAGCCTTCAACAAAGTGCGGCACGCCGCGCAATCCTGCGCGTGCGCGGAGACAGCCTGCGCGCGGGCGCGATCCAGTTGGCGCTCGGCGTAGAGCAGGCACGTTATCTCATCCAGATGATCCATCGTCCCACCCGGTCCTTCCGGCGATACCGGGTTAGCAGGTTCGCTCACGAGGTCCCTCCCGCAGCCAGCGCACTCTTTCCCTCCAGCGCCTGCCGAAGTTCATGCCGCGCACGCAGCAGCACGACACCCACAAAGGCGCGCCGCACGCCGAGCGCATCGGCGATTTCGTCATAACTCATATCGGAGTAATAGCGCAAGACCAGAGCCATCCGCGCACGTGCCCCAAGCTTCTGCAGGGCGTGGCGCACTTCCTCGCTGGTCTTCTGCTCGATCAGCTTGTCCAGCTGGCTGGGGTCCGGGTGTTCCAGCGGCACATCTTCCACGTCTTCGGTCTCTTTGTCCTGGCGGATCTTGCGGCGGCGCAATATGTCCCAACAGTGGTTGGCGGCTACCCGGTAAAGCCATGCGGAAAAGGAGCGCGTCTCGTCGTACTGGCTCAGCTTGTCCCGCAACTTCATGAATATCTCCATAGTCGCATCTTCGGCGTCTTCCCGGGTCGGCAGAGCCCTCCTGCAAAACCGGAAGATAGCCGGGGCAAAATCCCGGTAAAGCTCACCCCAGGCATCGGCATCCCCTGCGCGAGCCCGGGCAACTGCCTCCGTGGTCTCCGTCATTCCCGGCACGCTCATCGGGCCTGGTCTCAGCGGTTCCATAGACTAGTACGCAGGGAAGCCCCTAAAACTTACAAGAAATTCACAAATCGCAATATTGCAAAACGGGGCTATCTCGTCTCTGCTCAGCACTCTACCAGAAATGACGCGCGAAACCGCAATTGCCAGCAATATGCAGAGCGAGTGCGAGGATAGCCTCTTCGCAATGGTTCAAAGATTTGCATCCGCAGAGAAGCCCTGCCAGCCCCTCCACCACGGCAGCGAGACTTGCCCCGGGAGCGGGAGGCCACAGGGATGCGGCTTGGCTCCAGTGTTGCTGATTCTACAAAGCCAATGCATTCAATAATTTGCCCCGTCAAATCGAAAACTTGAAATTGACACGACCAGCCAAAATGGTGCTAGTAAGAGCACACAGCCGGGGAGTGGTCGACCAAATATTTCTGAGAAACATTCGATTTACAAGGAGGGGTGTATTTATGCAATGGCAAGATCGAAGGGGATACCAGGCATTTGCAAAGGCAGTTTTTCGTGTGGGAATCAGTGCCATGGTGCTCACGCTCATGGCGCTGGCAGGCCAAGCCCAAACATTCCGCGGCGCGATTAGCGGCACGGTTACAGATCCATCGGGCGCGGTGATTCCGAACGCACAAGTTAAAGCGACGGAAACGGCAACGGGTCTCGAGCACAACACGGTAACCACCACTGATGGTGAGTTTTCCTTCCAGGACATTCCGCTGGGACTCTATAAGGTGACGGTCACTGCGGCGGGTTTCCCGCCCTATACGGTGGACAGAGTCGAGGTAACGGCGGGCACGATCTTTGCGCTTCCGATTAAGTTGTCCATGCAACAGCAGTCCACGACAGTGGAAGTATCCGCGGCGGCGCTTACCTTGGATACTACATCCCAAACACAGAGCACGACGATCTCGACCCAGATGGTGCAGGACATTCCGCTAAACGGCCGGGACTTCACGCAATTGATCGCTCTCGCGCCGGGCTATTCGGGATACTCCGTGGGCGGATATGGCTCGCTGAACGGGACGCGCCCCAATCAAATGAACTGGCAGATTGATGGCGTGGACAACAACGATTTCTGGCACAACATTCCGGCAGTCAATCAGGGCGGCGTTTCGGGAATTGCCGGCGTGGTGATGCCTGTGGATGCGGTGGACGAATTCTCTGCGCAGACTCAATCCGGGGCGGAAGCGGGCCGCAACGCCGGTGGAACGGTCAACCTGGTGCTGAAGTCCGGGGGCAACGATATCCACGGCTCCGCTTATTACTATTGGCGGAATGAAGTTTTTTCTGATCCCTCGCCGTTTTACTGCTCGGGTTTGAATCCGGCTTGCCCGAGTACGAATCCGACCAGGGCGCCCGAACTCCGCAACGAAAATTACGGATTCACAGTGGGCGGCCGAATCATCAAGAATAAATTCTTTTACTTCGTCGGCTTCGAGAAGCAACAGTACATCATTGGCCTTTCCGGTATCGCCACGGAACCTTCGCAGGCTTGGGTAGATAACGCTCTCGCTTTGCTGACCGCCAAGGGTGTTGCACCGAGCACGATTTCGGAAAATATGCTTGGAGCTCTGTGCGCGAGCTGCCCGAACCCGGGCACGGCGCCGGGGCTTTGGCCAACTTCCGGAACTTCCTCCATCCTGAACTTGCCCGCAACGATTGGGAACTTTTTCAGCTCATCGCCGTCGACGGGCTACAGCTACAATGGCGTGGTCAAGCTCGATTACAACTTCACCGAGAAGCACCATTTGTCTGCGCGCATGTTCAATGGCCAGGGCAGCCAAACCGCGCCACTGGGAACGAGCACGGCGTTGGCAGTGGCAAGCTCGAACCTCCCGTATTATTTCGAAAAAGCGCCAATCCATGTGCAGAACTACACGCTGGTGCTGAACTCGGCCTTCACGCCGACTTTGACCAATCAGATCCTTTTCGGTGTGAACTACTTCAATCAAACGTTCCGAGACGCAAACGCCAGTTTCGATACCAAGGCCATGGGGCTGTTCCAGAGTCCTGACCAGCTCATTAACGGCAAACCCATTTTCGGAGCGCCCAACATAGCGATCATTCCAGCTTCAGGAAACGGAGGGTTCGAGCAGGTAGGCATCACGCCTCCCGAAGGACGTAATGACATCACCGGCATGCTGGCCGACATTGTTTCCTACAATCGCGGGAAGCACCAATTCCGGTTTGGCGCAGAAATGCGCCAAGGACACGTCAATGAGTTCTACTACCGCCACTCGCTAGGGCAGTACGTGTTTGACGGATCGCAGGGACCTTGGCCCACTTGCGCTGCTACCGATTTTGCCTGCCAAAATACGAATGCATTGGCCGACTTCCTTGCCGGCTTCGTGTCCACTTCCAGCCTAACGGTAGGGGATGCCGAACGCACAGTCACTGTCAATGGGCTCAGTTTTTTCGGCGCTGATCAGTGGCAGGTTACCCGCAAGCTGAACATTAATTACGGGTTGCGCTGGGAATACTTCGGGCCGCTCCACAACGATAGCAAGGACCTGGCGGTTTTCATTCCAGGAAAGGGGATCGTCGTCCAAGGAAATGGCATCGGCTCCATTTTCCCGCCCGACAAAAACAATTTCGCCCCCCGCCTTGGCTTCGCCTTTCAGCCGACTGCAAAGAACGACCTGGTTGTACGAGGGGGGATTGGAGTCTTCTATGATCAAATCAACATGAACCCCTTCCTGGACTATCGCCCACCGAACAGCGCAGCAGATGGATTGGAAGACAATCCGGCGGGACCGAAGCCGGTCTCTCTGTATAGCGCCAGCGGCTACACTTGGCAACCCGGCACTTATATCTTTCCGGGTGTCACCACATGCGCAAGCGGCGTTATCGGTCCGGCTGATCCCGGCTGTGCGCAGGGTCCGTTCGGCGTGTATTCTGTCGGCCAGAACTTTAGGGCACCTTACATTTTCAACTACAACCTTCAAATCGAGAAAGCCTTGGGGAATGCTGCGATTTTCCAGATCGGCTATGTCGGCAGCTCAGCGCACAAGCTCTCGGTAATGCAGAATATCAACCAGGTTCCGCTTGACGGCGGCCCGAGGCCCTTCGCGGCTGAGTATCCCGCGTTCGGCGACATCAACCAACTCAACAGCGTGGGCGATTCCAACTACAACTCCCTGCAAACTACACTGAAGCTCAGGTCGTGGCATGGATTGACCTCGCAAGTGTCCTACACCTGGGGCCATGAATTGGATGAAGTCAGCGAGTACCGCGGAGTCATCCCACTGGATAGCACAAACCTAAAGGCAGAATATGGAAACGGCGACTACGACACACGAAACAGCTTTACGGCTAGTTTCATTTATGATGTTCCCAAAGCACCGTGGGCTCATGGATGGACCGAGAAAGTGTTCAACGGCTGGCAGTTGAGCAGTCTGTGGGTTCTCCACGGGGGCCAACCGTTCAACATAACTGGTGACACCAACCGCCCGGGTCTCGACGTCATAGCGAATCCGTTTGCCGGCGTTTCACATACGTTTAGCGCTGCGGGCGGCGGAGAACAATGGGTCAATCCTGCTGCATTCTGCGTACCCGGGGCTGTGGGCTGCGCTGGGCCGACCGATCCTCTGGGAGACCTGTCGCGCAATAAGTACTACGGGCCGGGGTTCAAGGACTTTGATTTCTCCATCTTCAAGAACCTCGTAATCACGGAACGGGTCAGACTCCAGCTTCGCGGAGAGATCTATAACATCGGCAACCGGATCAACCTTGCGTCCGGCGCCGGAGCCGTGGGAGGAAATGGCTTCGTAACCGACACCATTGGTGACTTCAACGGCGCGCCGGGACTCGGGCCTGGCGAACCTCGCAACGCGCAGCTTGTGGCGAAGATCATTTTCTAAAGATCATCTTTAGCAACGGCCGCACAAACAATTAACCGAAGCGCCCCGGCTATTTCTGGCGGGGCGCTTTTTTTGTGGGGGAGGGCCGCTGGGTCACCACGTTTGAGACGCTCGTTCAGAAGGATGGGTATCATTCGAGCGAGCGGCAGGAAAGGCAGAATCGAGCGGAATTGGGCTGGATGCTGTAGAGTGGAAGGTCGTAGCGCTGTTGCGGTTCTCGATTGTCCGCCCGCCGCTTTCACAACATGACGCAAATAATTCCATCGCTGGTGATTTTAGGGCGGCCCAATGTGGGCAAATCCACGCTTTTCAACCGCTTGACGGGGACGCGGCGGTCGATTGTGACCAATGAGCCGGGAATTACGCGCGACCGGATTTATGGGAAGGCGGAGTGGCGCGGGAAGGCGCTGGAAATTGTGGACACCGGCGGGATTGTGCCGGACGACAAGGCGCTGATCCCGACGGAGATTTTGCGGCAGGCGCACGTGGCGATCAAGAAGGCCGCGCTGCTGGTTCTGGTGGTGGATAGTCAAGCGGGCGTTACGCCGCTGGATCAAGAGCTGGCGCGGCTTCTGCGGACTACTGGCAAGCCCTTTGTGGTGGCCGTCAACAAAGTGGACGCTGTTTCGCAGGAAGTGAATGCGGCGGTGTTTCATTCGCTGGGCGCGCCGGTGTTTCCGATTGCGGCGGAGCACGGGACCGGCGTGGATGACCTGCTGGACGCAGCTCTGGCGGAAGTAGATGCAGTCGAGTCGGAAGAGGAAGAGGCGAAAGAGGACGCCGTCGAGGTGGCGATTATTGGGCGGCCGAATGTTGGCAAGTCTACTTTGCTGAACCGGATGGCGGGGGAAGAGCGGTCGATAGTGTCGCCGATTCCGGGAACGACGATGGACAACGTCGACACCGACGTGGTGCGCGAGGGAAAGACGTACCGGTTTGTGGATACGGCGGGGATTCGGCGCAAGGCCAAGACGACTTTGGTGGCGGAAAAATTGAGCGTAGTGATGGCGCGGCGCGGGCTCGAGCGGTGCGACGTGGCGCTACTTGTCGTGGACGGCGAGCAGGGCGTGACGCAGGGCGACGCGCAGATTGCCAGTTACGCGGAAGAGTCTGGACGGTCAGTCATCATTGTCATCAACAAGTGGGATTTGGCGGTCATTGCGGCGCGGAATGCAGCTTCACGCGATGCGGACAGCGCGAAGGGCAAGTCCAAGCGGCCTGCCGGGGCCCGGCACCGCCCGGAGGATTTCAATCCGGAGAGGCTCGCATTCGATTACGAAAAGATGATTCGCGGGAAATTAAAATTTTTGAGCTATGCGCCGATTGTGTTTCTTTCCGCCAAGACCGGGGAACGGGCGTCGAGACTTTTTCCTTTGATCGATCAGGTGGCGGCGGCCCGGCGGCGGCATATTCCTACTCCTGAGTTGAACAGTTGGTTGAAGGAAGACGTGGATTTGCAGCGCGGGACTACGCCGAAGGCGCGGCCGGTGCGGATTTATTACATTACGCAGGCGAAGACGGCGCCGCCGACGTTTTTGCTCTTTACGAACCAAAAAGAGCCGATGCATTTTAGTTATGAGAGATTTTTGGAGAACCAGCTGCGGAGCAAGTATGAGTTTCTGGGGGCGCCGGTGCGATTTGTGCAGCGTTTGCGGAAGCGGGAGCCACGGCCGCGGAAGAATAAAGACGAGGATTGAAATTGGAGTGCAAGAGAGTGCCAGCCTAGGCGGGCGACGCCTGTGGCAAAAGGTCGGGAGGGGCAAGCCCCTCCCCTACAGGATTTCGCCACAAACTGTTACGATACCGGCGTCCCCCTCTGATAGGAATTCGAGATGCCGAGCACCGCGACCGCGACACAGACAACCATTGAGAAGGATTTTTATCGGATTGGCGAAGTTAGCCGGCTGACGGCTCTGAAGCCGTTTGTGTTGCGGTATTGGGAGACGGAGTTTCCCATGCTGGAGCCGGTGAAGAGTCCGAGCGGGCACCGGCTTTATCGTCAGGAAGATGTCGAGATGGTGCTGCGTATCAAGCGGCTGCTGTATGACGAGGGATTTACGATTGCAGGCGCGCGGCGGCATTTGCGCGAGCAGAATGGCGACGGTGAGAGCGCGGGCACGGCGAGCTCTGGCGGCGGTTCGACCAGCAGCACGGCGGCTGAAGGAACGGCGCAGTTATTGAGCCGGAAGATGTTGCTGGACCTGCGAGACACTTTGCGCGCTTTCTTGACGCTTCTCGAACGCAAGTGATAGCCTGATAAAGCAGTAAAGCCCACTTCGCATTGCTTTCGGTCGGGACGTAGCGAAGCCTGGTATCGCGCACCCTTGGGGTGGGTGAGGTCGCTGGTTCAAATCCAGTCGTCCCGACCATTTTTCCTTACCACTTAACTTGCTCCCAACTTTGTTTTTAGCAAGGACACCAGAATGAAACAAATTGTAAAACTGGCTGTCGTCGCTGTGCCGATGCTGTTCCTATTTCACACTCTGACCGCACAAGAAAAACCTCGTCCGTGTGCCAATCCTGAGGACGCCAAAGACTCCAAATTCGCTCCGGGACAAGTATGGGAATACATGACGCGGCAAAATGAGGAGAGTTCGACGCTCACCATTCTCAAAGTCGAGTCCCTTCCAAAAATGGGAACAATCGTTCACGTCCGAGTGGATAAAGTCCGCCTGAGAAACTGCACCGGCGGTCCTGAGCCCAACAAATTTGAACATATGCCTTTTACACGCGACGCCATAGAGCGCAGCGTTACGCATATGGTCAAGCAAGGCCGCGCACCCGAGTTTCGGGACGGATACGACGAGTGGCGGAAGGCCTGTGGAGGCGTCTACACGATTACTGTGGCCGAAGCGATCACAGTAGGCGAAGAAACGTTCAGAAAGAATCTTGGCTGCGATTCAGATAACGCAAACGACTAGGACAGACCCTATTCTGTGGGACACATGCCACATATTTTGCTAACAAACGATGACGGGATTCACGCGGAAGGATTGCGCGTACTGGCGGCGGCGTTTGCGGGATTTGCGGACGTGAGCATTGTGGCGCCTAGCAGCGAGCAAAGCGGAAAGGCGCAGTCGCTGACGTTGCGGCAGCCGATTATTTGTCACTCCGTTGCGGAGCGCGAGTGGGCGGTCGATGGGACGCCTGCGGATTGCGTGATTGTGGCGCTGCACAAACTTTTGACGGAGAAAGTGGATTTAGTGATTTCGGGGATCAATCACGGGGCAAATTTGGGGGAGAACGCGTATTACTCGGGGACCGTGGGCGCGGCGCGGGAAGCGGCGTTGCATCACATGCCGGCGGTGGCGATGTCGTTGTGCTCGAAGGGCGAGAAAGTGAGTTTTGAGCCGGCTGCGCGTGTGGCGCGAGCGGCGGCGGAATTAATTTTGAAAGAAGGATTGCCGGACCAGGTGCTGCTGAATGTGAATGTGCCGGAGCCGTGGAATGGCGGCGTGAAGTTTACGAGGCAGTCGAAGAAGATTACGCGGAATCAATTGTGGGAAGGCAAAGATCCGCGCGGACGGGCTTATTTTTGGCTGTACGAACAGAAGCTGGACAAGGACATCGAACCGGATACCGATTATGCGGCGATCTTTGACGGGGACGTGTCAGTGACACCGTTGCATTTGGATCCGACGGATACCAAATCGTTGAAGGCGTTGGCGCATTGGGGAAAAAAGATTGGCGGGGCGTTTCGGCGGTGAGTGGTAGTTCATCAGAAATCTTCCCCGGAAATACCAATCCAGAGAAAATCTGAAACTTGCGGTTGCGATTGTGCCGGGTAGGGGCACGATATATCGTGCCCCTACAACGTTGACGTGCATCAGTGGGTTTGGATGGCGGCTGGAGCTACTGCCGGGATGTTGTCTTTGCGCATCGCGTCATTGAGCGATGGCAAATCTTTCGTGAGGACTTCGTGCCATTTCGTTAATTGTGCCTCGAGTCGCTGATCTAGCTCGGCGAAGACAGCGGCTTCCGCGTCGGTGGGGGCCGTGTCGGCGCTGTCGACCAGCGCTTGCAAATGGCCGAGCTTGCTGTTGAGCATCGTCGGATAGTTGGCTTGGTCTTCGCTGGATTTGGAATTTACCTGCACCAATTCCTCTTCAATCGCGCTGATTTTTTTGCGAAGGTCGGTGGACGCGGCGACGAGCGGTTTTGCTGCGTCGCCGGTTCCGACGCGCTTTTCCAGCGCTTGCAACTGAGCGCGCAAATCGCGAATCGCCAACACCGTCTTGTGCATTTGATCCTGCCGCTGGCTCAACTTGAGCATCAAGTCGAATTGCTTGCGCAGATCGTCGGCCGAGGTTTGCACGCGCGGATCCATCTTCACTTCGAATTGGGCCGTCTGGGATTTTCCCGCGACTGTTAAACGCGCTTGATACTTGCCGGGAAGAGCGAGGGGGGCGATGGCTTCGCCGGCATCAAAGATCAATCCGGGAATTTTCGTAGGCTCTTCATAACGCAAATCCCACACGAAAAGATTGAGGCCGGGTTTGACGGGAATATGCTCGACGGGGAGATCGCGTTCGCCTTCGTCGGGGCCGGTGTCGGTTTTCTTTTCCTCGCTGGAGAAAGAACGGATGACTTTCCCGTCGGCGTCCAGCAGTTCGAGTTTGGCGGGATCTTTTGGCGCGTCCTTCAGGTAGTAATAAAGAATCGCGCCTGAAGGCGGATTTTCGCCAATGGGATAGCGCCGCGGACTAACGTGGCCCTCGCGCGTGCGGAAAGTGGTATCGGGCGTAAAGAGATGCGCGTCTTCGGCGGCAATCGTCGCGCTGGCCTGGCGGAGCGGGCCGAGGCCATCCAGCACCCAGAACGAGCGGCCATGCGTCGCAACCGTGAGCGCGTCATCGTGGATGACCATGTCGTGAATCGGCGTGACGGGCAGATTGAGCTGGAGAGGCTGCCAGTTGGCGCCATCGTTGAAGGAAACATAGATGCCCGTTTCCGTGCCGGCGTAGAGCAGCCCTTTGCGTTTGGGATCTTCGCGGACGGCGTGTACATAAATATTGTCCGGCAGGCCTGTCACGATTTTCGCCCACGTTTTGCCAAAATCGCTCGTCTTGAAAATGTAGGGCTTGAAATTGTCGAGTTTGTGGCCATCAACGGCGATGTAGGCAGTGGCAGCGTCAAAGGGCGAGGGATCGATCAAACTGATCATGGCCCATTCGGGAATTTCTTTTGGAGTGACATTCGCCCAGCTCTTGCCGCCATCGCGTGTTAGTTGAACCAGGCCGTCGTCCGTGCCAGCCCAAAGTTCGCCTTCCTGTTTCGGAGATTCCGCGAGACTGAAGATCACGTCGTAGTATTCGACGGTGTACTGGTCTTTCGTAAGCGGGCCGCCGGAATCCTGCTGCTTGGTTTTGTCGTTGCGCGTGAGGTCGCCGCTGATGGCGGCCCAGGTGCGGCCCGCATCCGACGAACGAAAAACATATTGTGCGGTGTGGTAGATGACGTCGGGATTGTGCGAGGAGACCACGATCGGCATGGTCCAGGTGTAGCGGTATTTTTGCGTGGCGGCCGCGTAGCCGTCCGGATTATCGGGCCATTCCTGGATGCTCTGGGCTTGAGAAGTGCGGCGATCGAAGCGCGTGAAGATGGGGCCTTCATCATCGGCGTAGACGATGTTCGAATCGCGCGGGTCGGGCACGATGTAGCCGCTTTCGCCGCCGCCGACGGCGTCCCAATCGCCAGGCAGAATCGCGCCGTGATCGCTGCGCGTGCGAATGCCGATGGAAGAGTTGTCTTGCTGCGAGCCGTAGACGCGGTATTGGAAGTCGTTGTCGGCGGCGACGTGGTAGAACTGCGCGGTGGGCTGGTTGTCTTGCGTGGTCCAGTTTTTGCCGCCGTCGACGCTGATGGTGGCGCCGCCGTCGTTGCCGTTAATCATGCGGTTGGTGTTGTTGGGATCGATCCACAGCGCGTGATTATCACCGTGAGGTGAATTGATGCGCGCGAAAGATTTGCCGCCGTCGGTCGAGCCGTAGAGGCCGGTGTTGGCGATGTAGACGCCGTTGACATTTTTAGGATCGGCCCAGACGTGCGTGAAATACCAGGCGCGCTGCGTGAAGCGGTGGTCGTCGGTGATGAGCGACCAGTTCACGCCGCCGTCGTCGCTGCGATAGAGCCCGCCTTTTTTGGCTTCGATGAGCGCGTAGACGACGTTCGAATCGGCGCCGGAAACCGCGACGCTGATGCGGCCAAGCGTGCCTTCAGGCATGCCGTTGCCTTCGATGCGCTTCCAGGTCGTGCCGTCATCGTTCGAACGATATAGGCCGTCCTTCGCGCCGCCGCTGTTGAGCGTCCACGGCGTGCGCCAGCCTTCCCACATCGCCGCAAAAAGAACGTGCGGATTGTGCGGATCGAAAATGATATCGATGCCACCGGTGCGATCGTCGAGGTAGAGAACTTTTTCCCAGGTTTTGCCGCCGTCGCGCGTGCGGTAGATGCCGCGATCTTGGTTCGGGCCGTAGGCGTGGCCGAGCGCAGCGACGAAGACTACATCTGGATTCGTGGGATGGATGATTACGGAGCCGATGTGGCGTGTGTCTTTGAGGCCGACGTTAGTCCAAGTCTTTCCAGCGTCGGTCGATTTATAAACGCCATCGCCGAAAGAGATGTTGCCGCGGATGCAGGCTTCCCCGGAACCCGCGTAGATTACATTGGGATCAGAATCGGCAACGGCAATGGCACCAATGGAAGAAGTGGTTTGCTTATCGAAAAGAGGGTCCCAAGAGATGCCGCCGTCCGTCGTTTTCCAGACGCCGCCACCGACCGCGCCAAAATAATACGTGTATGGCTGGCTGGGGACACCTGCAACGGTGATAACGCGGCCGCCGCGGAAGGGGCCGACCAGGCGCCACTTCATAGCGCCGTAGGTTTTGGGATCGACTTGCTGAGCCTGCAAGCCGAAAGAAGCGGAAAAAATGAGAATGCATACAAAAAGAACGCAGAAGACGGGCTGGCGAAACGATTTCACACAAACCTCCGGGAGGAACTAACGGAACGCTGCATGGTAACACTGGTGAAGGAGGAAACTACAGATAGTAGTAGAGATGGAGGCAGGTCAATCTCGGGAAAGCCAACGAAGTGTCCAAGTGGACGCAGCCACGCTTCGTTGGTCGACGGAGATATCGTCACGACTTTTTTTGTAACGGCGCACCTGCCACCCGGTCAGGGCTGCGAGGGAAAGAAAGGCTTGCTCTGACATTTGCCTTGTCCCGCGATATACTCGGATTACTCGACATTCTTGTCGACATCGGCGTTCCCGCCGAGAAGGAGGTGATCCTGTGAGGTACGGTTTACGTTGAAGCTGTAAAGGGAGGCGCTTGCGGGTTACCGAGCGCCTCTTTTTTTTCCTATGTGTTCAATTCCCTTTTGCGAGGTGGTCGTGGCTACTAGTGGCAAGCCTGAACGGAAGTCTGGGGACCCATTCCCTCGATGCTCACTTGCACGCAAAGTTGGTCACTAGAACCCGACGGTTCGACATTTACCAGCACAGATAAGACGTTCCATCCATTTTTGGAGAATTGAATTTCGTAAGCTCCTCGGGGCACACCGCGAAACTCAAACTTTCCATTCGAATTGGTCACCGTCGATGAGATTACCGTTTGCCGCTTACGCTTCTCGTCGAAACTAAGCGAATGGTCAGCCCATACCTCCGGCTTATCGAACAGTTGGATATCCATCCCAGGGTTAACGTTGCCAAAGCCGACCACACGCCCAGAGATTTTCTTGATTGAGGACTTGTAAGTGATGGTTTCGTGAGTCACAACTCCAACGCAGGCTCGGACAAGCAGTAGGCACAGGGCTATAATTTTCAGACTTCGCATCGACCTGCTCCTTGAGAGAGGAAAATTGTAGTCTTCTTTCTCTTCTATGTCCCGATTGCCGTGATTAGCGCAACCTGCCCAACTACCGCAGAGGTGAATCGATTGGGGCGACAAACCGCGCAGGCAGGAGTGCCTGTGCTACTTGCGGGAAATGCGATAGGATGCTGCGGCGATGACTCCTGGGAAAACCTACGACACGGCGATTATTGGGGCGGGAGTGTTTGGGGCGTGGAGCGCTTGGCATTTGGCGCGGCGCGGGCAGCGTGTGGTCCTGCTCGATGCGTATGGACCTTCGAACGCGCGGGCGAGTTCAGGCGGTGAGACGCGCATCATTCGAATGGGCTATGGGACGGACGAAATTTATACGCGGTCTTCGCAGCGGTCGCTGGCGCAGTGGAAGAGTTTTTTCACCGCTGTAGGGAAACCGCTGTTCCATGAAACAGGAGTACTTTGGCTTGCAGGCGCGGATGATTCGCGTGTGCGGCAGACAATGGGGACGCTGAAGCGTTGCGAGGTGCCGTTTGAAGAGATGGACAAAGCGGCGCTTGAGCGGCGTTACCCGCAGATTTCCTTCGAACGCGTCACGCTAGGATTTTTGGAGCCGAAGAGCGGCGTGCTGATGGCGCGGCGAGCGGTTGCGGCGGTGGTCGAGGATGCCGTCAAAGCAGGAGTGGAGTTCCGGATTGCTTTGATCGAAGCGCCGGGCGGCACGGGACGTTTGAGCAGCGTGAATTGTAGCAACGGAGAGACGATTTCAGCCGGGCAGTTCGTTTTTTCCTGTGGCTCGTGGCTGGGCAAGTTCTTTCCGGAGATTCTTGGGCACCGCATCTTTCCGAGCCGGCAGGAGGTTTTCTTTTTCGGCGTGCCTGCTGGAGATGAGCGATTCGCTCCGCCGGCTTTGCCGACCTGGCTTTTTCAGGAAGATGAATATTACGGGATGCCGGACATTGAAGGCCGCGGGCTGAAAATCGCGCTCGATCATCATGGAGAGCGCGTCGATCCCGACACGCAGTCGCGCCTGCCCACGGCTGCGGAAGCAGAAGTGGTACAGAAATATGTGGCCAGCCGTTTCCCCGCAATGCGCAATGCGCCGGTGGTCGAGACGCGCGTGTGCCAATACGAAAATACTTCAAACGGGGATTTTCTGATCGACCGGCATCCGCAAATGGAAAATGTGTGGTTCGTGGGCGGCGGCTCTGGGCATGGCTTCAAGCACGGTCCGGCTGTCGGCGAGTATCTTACCGGGCAACTTCTCGACAAAAGCAAACCCGAGCCGCGCTATTCGCTGGATACTAAAGCCACGACACAAAACCGCGCCGTCTACTGAACTCGCGCGGGGAGGAAGACCTCCGTGCGCCGCACTGCCCTTCTCATCCTTTTTGCCGCCTGCCTGAGTCCGTCGCTTCATGCGCAAGATCAAGATAGAGACACGATTTCCTGCTACTCAAATCGCGAGAGCAACCCCGCGCAGAAAAAGAAATTGTGGGATGGCTACGAAATCTCCCTTGGGTCCGCGCGCAACGGCATAGAAAGCGAAACTCCCTGCACGGCCGCGATTTACAACGGCGCCGGGCACGTCGTCTTCCGCACCAGCGGCTTCAACGTGGTGTTCGATCAGGATTTGACGGGCCAGGACTTCGACGGCGACGGAAAACCGGACGTCGTCTTCCGAACGGATACCGGCGGAGGGAATCATTGCTGCTGGGGTTATGTGATTTTTTCGCTTTCGCCGAAACCGCACAAACTCTTTGAGATTGCGATGGAAGGTCGAGTGGATTTTGAGAAAGACAAAGACGGGAAAATGGTGATTTGGGAAAGAGTCAGCGCACCTGGAGCGTTCGGCACGTCCATGGCGCGGCGGCCGTTCGCGGCGCAAGTCATGCGTGTGAAGGACGGCAAGCTGGTGGACGTCACGCCGGAGTTTTGTGGCTCGAAAGATGAGCGCCTCGAACGCGGCTATTTGAAGCCGGAAGATCTGAAGAAGCTGGCCACTGCGAGAGAACAAGGGTCAGGCGACAATGAGGAAATCATCAGTACACTCGAATCGCGTACCGCACAGCATGTCTTCTGCCACGAATATGACGAGGCATTGAAAGATATCAACCTGTGGCCGCCGGATATACGAGACGCTGTCGTGGAGACTCTTACGGATGCTTACAAGATCGACTATCCGGAATTTGTCGTCAAGCTGCGGGAGAATTTCAAGAAGAAGTAGCGCAGCCGTCCTGGCCGCGGCCTCCTGCCTGGCATTCGACTCGCGCGCTAATCATCTGGAAGTTTCTCAGTTTTTTGGGGTGCGGCGGGCGTGGAAGGCGGCGATGCCGCGCTTAACGCGCCGGGCTTTTTCCGCATAGAGATCCTGGTCGGCTTCCGAGAGAAGTTTTTCGATCCTCTCTCCATCTCCACGATAAATCGAAATGCCGATGCTGGCGGAAAGCCGGGGCTGTTCCTCGTCCTCGGACATGACCACGCGAATGCGATTGGCGACGCGCTGCGCTTCCGCGTCCTCGGATTCCGGCAGCACCAGAGCGAACTCATCGCCACCGTAGCGCGCGGCCGTGTCGATAGCGCGGCAATGGATGCGCAAGATGGCAGCTAGGCGGCATAGAGAGCGGCTGCCGACCAGATGGCCATATCGGTCGTTGATTTTCTTCAAGCCGTCGAGATCGAGAAGCAAAACGGCGAAGGGCCTGCCGGTGCGGTTGGTGCGCTCCGTCTCGTTTTCGAGGACGTCGAGGAGACGGCGATAGTTGGCAAGACCGGTGAGCGGATCGCTGACGGCGAGATGGCGGACCTGTTCAAAGAGGCGCGCATTGTCGAGTAGCGCGCCGCCAAGCGCGAGAGCGTAACTGCTTACAGTGAGAACCTGGGCGAGCACGAAGGGTGCGTCGAGTAGGCGCTGCGACTGGCACGCGGCGATCTGAGCGGCGCAATTCATCCAAGCAGCGGCGTAGATGGTGCGATCGAAGGCAGAGTCTTCGGAGTCGAGACGCCGGCGATACCAAATGACGGCCGCGAGAAAAATCACGCCGGGCAAAAGTTGCTGTGGACTGGGCACGAAAGCAACCGGGTGGCGCGAGACTTCCGGCGGAAGGCGGCGTAGAGCCGCGGCGATAATGTAGGTGAAAGCGATCACAGACAGCAAGGCGCCGGTGATTTCCCCTTTGGTGTGGCGCGAACGAGGAATGAAACGCTCCACAAGCAGCGCGACCAAGAGCAGCAGCGCCAAAAGCATGCGGCTGAGCCACCAAGCGACGGGCGCCCAAGTGGCGCGCACCGGAGAATCTTGCGTGAACTGAAAAAAGAGAACGCCGGAAGCCGACAGAACCGCGCCGGTGAGGAGATAACCGCCGCCGAGAATCAAAGAGATACGATCCTGAGTTCCCTGGAAACGAACGAGGGTCAGCGCAGCGAAAACGAAAGCCAGCAGCGCGGTGATGACCTGCAAATACCCTTGAAGAACGGGATCGGGTTCGAGAGAGACAGGGCGCAAGCAGTAGGCCACAAAAAACGTGAGCAGAAAGCCCAGCACGTGCCAAAGGACAACTTTGGTGGGACTGCGACCGAGCATGCCTATTTCCCCGCCCATACTGATGGCCCTCGACTGGGGCGAGGTGCTACTTAATTAGACTACGGGCGCAAGGCCGGCGTTGCGGATAAAGTGAGGGAACTTTAACCAAGAGACACTGACTGTGGAAAATATTCCTACTGGCCTTTGGGACAGGTGAAACTCGCAAACGCGCGCGAAACGAAGTGCGATTCGCGGGCGCGAGCGAGGAACAGAGCAAAGTTTGTACTTGCGCGAGGAAACGAGTTCTTAGAAAATGCCTGCATTGAAACGATTCAATGAAGCTGGTAAGCCGCGCACGAAGGCCGTAATTCTCCCTGAATACGGCTGGCCGCCTGCGGGCGCGTGCTGCGCGAGCGAAAGGAACCTGGGCTGCGCGTGAAAAAAGACAAACGAAGAGTGTTGAAAAAAAACGTGCGGGCTGCGCGCAGCAGCTCGGTCACATCGCAAGCGGCGGGGCAGCAGACGATACAAGAAATTTTGTCGCAACCGGCGACATGGGTGGATACGGCGCGGCACTTTGAACGAAACGGCAAATTGTCGGGAATTTTCGAGAACTTTTCCGCTACGGAGCCGTGGCTGTTTGTCGCTTGCGGGTCGAGCTACTACCTTTCGCGAACGATCGCGGCGCAATGGTCTGCACTTCTTAACGCCAGGTGCACCGCGGTGCCCGCGTCGGAACTGCTTTTCGCGCCGAGCGAGGTGATGCAGCGGACGGGGCCGCGCCAAGTGGTGCTCGTTTCGCGCTCGGGGAAAACCACCGAAGTTTTGCGGACGGCGGAATGGTTGAAGGCAAACGCGGCGGTTCAAACGCTGGGGGTGACGTGCAGCAAGAACAGCGCGCTGGAACAAACGTGCACGCACATGCTGAAGCTGCCGTGGGCGGACGAGAAGAGCATGGTGATGACGCGGTCGTTCACGTCGATCCTGCTGTTCTTCGAGCGGCTAGGGGCGAAAATCGCGGGCGACGCCGGACTCGTTTCCGCGCTGGATCGCATGCCGGAAAAGACAGCGGCGTGGCTTTCAACGAATGCTGATAAGATTCGGGCGTTCGGGGCGAAGAAGCAATACGCGGATTATGTGTTTCTGGGGCAAGGCGCGCATTACTGGCTGGCGCAGGAGGCCGCGCTGAAACTTACCGAGATGTCTTCTTCCTACGCGCAGGCGTATCACACGCTGGAATTCCGGCACGGGCCGAAGTCGATCGCGAGTGCAGACACGTTGATTACATTTCTCCTTTCTGATGCCGCGACGGAAGAGGAGAGCTTGCTCATTGGGGAGTTGAAAAAATTGGGAGCAGCGACATTCGTTGTCGCGAACCGCGCGACGGCAGCTTTGCGGCGCGACAGCGATTTGCTGATCGAGCTGGGATTGGATGAACCGGAGTATGCGCGAATGGCGTTGACGGCGATTCCAGCGCAACTGCTAGGGCTGGCGGTCGGTTTGCGCAAGGGGTTGAATCCCGACGTGCCGAAGAATCTGACGCGCGCGGTGGTGCTCGGTACGAAAAACGGAGCGCCCGCGAAAAGGAGAAGCGCTTGAGTAACGAAGCCACGAACGGCGGCGGGCTGCGGCGCGCTCTCACATTAAGGGATTTGCTGTTGTACGGAATCATCGCGCTGCAGCCGGTCGCGCCGATGTCCGCTTTTGGAGCGCTCAGCGACCGCGGCCGGGGCCACGTTGTGACCGCGATATTGATCGCCATGGTTGCCATGATGTGCACGGCCGTCAGCTACGGAAAAATGGCGCGCGTTTATCCCAGCGCGGGTTCGGCGTTCACGTATGTGGCGCGAGAGATTCATCCCGCGGCAGGTTATGTCACCGGGTGGAGCATGGTGATGGACTACATCGTGAATCCCCTGATCTGCACGATCTGGTGCGCAGGGCAGGCGCATGAATTCGCTCCAGGGCTGCCGGTGTGGGGCTGGAAAATATTCTTCGCGGTGGTGTTTTCGCTCCTCAACATGCGGGGAATCAAAACCTCCGCACGAGTGAATGCCACACTTGCGGCGTTGATGACCGGTGTGGTGGTCATCGTTTTTGTGACGACGATTCGTTACATCTTCGGCCATCCGCACAGCGATCCCGGATTTTTTACGCGGCCCTTTTACGACCCGAAAACATTTACGTTCAGCGATCTCTTTGGGTGTACTTCGCTGGCCGTGCTCACCTACATAGGATTTGACGGGATTTCCACGCTTTCCGAAGAAGTGGAAAATCCCCGGCGAAATATCATGCTGGCCACCGTCTTGGCGTGCCTGGTCATCGGACTTCTATCGGCGGCGGAAGTCTACGTGGCACAGCTGGTGTGGCCGGCGTCGGAACCGTTTCCGAATCAGGATACAGCGTATGTTTATGCAGCGGCGAGGACTTGGGCGCCACTTTTTTCGATATTGGGCGCGACACTGCTCGTGGCTAATTTCGGATCAGGAATGGCGGCGCAGCTTGGCGCGGCGCGGCTCCTCTACGGAATGGGAAAGAGCAATGCGCTGCCAAGATCTTTTTTTGGACAAGTAGACCCGAAGCACCATGTTCCGCGAAACAATGTTGTCTTCGTCGGACTGATTGTGCTCGTGGGATCTTTTTTCCTGACATTTGAAAAAGGCATCGAGCTGCTGAACTATGGCGCGCTGCTGGCGTTCATGGGAGTCAACGCGTCGTCGTTCGTGTACTACTTCGTGCGCGGTGCGCAGAAGACCGTGCTGAGCTTTATCGTACCGGTCGTCGGTTTTTTTGTTTGCCTCGGACTGTGGTGCAACCTGAGTAGGCCGGCGTTAATCGCGGGAACCGTGTGGATGGTTGCCGGGATCGCCTTCGGCATCTGGAAAACAAAATGGTTTCGCGAGCCGCTTTCGTTTGAGGTGCCCGCCGAGTAGGTCGCCGGCTGCGTCGCCGTTCCTTTACTGAAAATGAGCGAACTCTGGCAGAATGATGGCAACTCTAGAGGCACCCCCTTGAAGCGCGCAAGCGGCAAGAATCAGATGGTGACGATGCGGGACGTCGCGGAAGACAGCGGCTTTTCGCCCGCGACCGTCTCGATCGTTTTGAATAATGCGCCGCTGGCTCGTTACATCGCCCCTGCCACTAAAAAACGGATTGAAGAAGCGGCCAAGAAACTTGGTTATCGTCCGAACGCGATGGCGCGGTTTCTTCGCAGTAAGCGCAGCCATACGGTTGGGCTGGTTTTCTTCGATATTACCGATCCTTTCTGCACGCCGGTGATGCGCGGGATAGAAAACGCGCTCTATCAATCTTCGTATGTGCCGATTTTTGCCGACGCGCATAACCAGCGGAACCGCTTCGAGCGCTACCTCGAAATGTTGCTGGAGCATCACGTGGAAGCGCTGATTGTGGTGGCCAACTGGCTGGTCGTGGATATTCACGTGTTGGCAGATTTGAGCAAACGAAACATTCCGGCGGCGACCATCGGCTGGGAGCTTCCCGGCGACACGGTGAGCTCCGTGATGGTGGACAACGAAACGGGCGGGCGCATGGCGCTCGAACACTTGCACCAACTTGGCCACCGCAAGATTGCTTTCATTCGCGGGCCGAAGATGATTATCGACAGCGCGCCGCGTTGGCGCGGCGTGCAAAAGTTTGCACACTCGGCGGGCCTCGAGATCGATCCGGCGCTGGTGCTACAATTGCCGGACTCGTTTGACCCCAACTCCGGATTCGAGGGCGGCCACCGGCTGACCGAAGAGCTGCTTCAGAAAAAGAAAAAGTTTACGGCGCTTATGGCCTTTGATGACCTGACCGCTTTGGGCGCGATCCGCGCGCTGACCAAAGCGGGAGTGAAAGTGCCGGAACAGTGTTCGGTGACAGGTTTTGACGATGTGGCAATGGCCGCTCTGAGTGCGCCGTCGCTGACGACCGTGCGCCAGCCATTGGAAGCCATGGGAACGAATGCCGTCAACATCGTGATGGAAAGCATCAAAGCCGGACTCGAGAAGCGCGAGTGGAATACCGTGCGGCAGAAAATGAATCCCGAGCTGGTGATTCGAGATTCGACGCGCGACGTGGCACACTCAAGCGCTGATTGACCATCTGGCGTTCCTTGGCGTTATACCCCCTTCCCGCGATTTCTGTAACCGTTGCATCTAAAGGACTTACGGACTTCCACGGGCTGCCGCAAGTCGTTTAGTATCAATGTTTACGGACCGGCCTGCAAGTGTTGCTTCTAAAAGAGTTACGGCGACCGGGGGGATGCCTGAGACTCTGGCTTGCGTGCCCACCAAAAAGGAAAAGGCGGCGTGGATTCGCCGCCTTTCGCACTATTGCCTAACTGTTTTTATATCAAAAGGCACATCACTTGTAAAGGAAAATCGAGTAGTGGGTTATCAGCTTTCAGTAGGGCGACTTCTCCAGACTTAGCATGTTTGAAGGTGCAATCTCAATGCTTGAAGTGTCGTAAAATCCGGACTCCCGGTAAACCTCGATCCTTCTCAGCCTTAGCTAGAGGCAAGGTTTATGAATTGGAGGAACGGAATTCCGCGTGCACCGTGGGGAGGTGCATTGGTAACGCCAAAGGAAACTTTCACTTGATTCCTTCGCTGCGCGCATATTTCCACACGATTCCGCTCGCGTTCTTGATGTTTCCGCTGGCCGCGCGAGCACAGTCGAAGATTACTCCAATAGCCGAAATTGAGCTTCACACACACGCGGAATGGCGTGTGAATGCACAAATCGAATTCGACCCTGCTGGACGGCTGCTCATCCTTTATCGCGACAAGTTCGGAATGCGCCAGATAGGCAACTGGCATCTCATGCGTCTCACTGGGCCATTTTCGCGCGAACTGAAACGCGAAGAAATTGACTTCTCAATTCCCCAAGAGCCTGTCGACCCAGAATCCACTCGCCGCTGGGATTCCTTCTCTGCCCGTCTTCTGCTGAGTCCCGATGGAAGCCGCGCCTACGCTGTCTTTGAAGGTTCCGTCGTCGCAGCGAAGTCTGGGCCACCTCCGTCGGGAGCCGTTAGAAATGTCAGCGTTGACACCTTTTCATCGCTCATTTCATTCGATCTCAGGGCATTTCGCTTATCCGCCTCGGCGGATGTCACCCAACATCCGAACAATCTGGCCGCCGACCAAATCATTACAAAGGGCCACCTCCTACTTCTTTATTCGACAGATACAGACTGGAAGATTGTCATTCTCGATGAATCTCTTCACGAGGTACAGAGGGTAAACTTCAGTGCGGCTCCCCTTGAAAAGTCTGGGCGTTCATTCTGCCACTTGCGGCCAGACTTGAAGGTTGAGTGTCCTATGCACGGGCAGGGTGATCTGCTTTTGGGTCCCGAATCTGTCATTCAACTCGCTGACTCCACATGCAAAATGCGTCCTGGGTCCAGTGCATTTGGGATCGGCAAGGATGAAACAGTGAAGGATTACATCATCGAAGCCGACCACCTTTGTACCCGCGATGAGTCAGGAAAGGAGGAACTTGTTTCAGCTGACCTTCTTCCCCGCTGTCGCCAGGGGTGGGGTGTGTCTGCCATCTCACCTGACCGCCATTCCGCGCTGACGTCTTGCGTACTAATGGATACTTTTCTTGACACCTTTTCCTACATATCCAAGGCGAATTTGCAACTGATTGACGTACCGGCACTGGCGGTGAGAACTACAATTCCACTTTCGGGTCGCCATCGCTTTGCCCTCGCCGTTTTCCATCGCTCAGAGGCGTCCACAATTGCGGTCATCGAGGACGGCACTCGACTGCTGGTTTACGCAGTCGCAGATTAATTAGAATCTTGCCTTTTGCTGTAGAACGCCTCTCAAGTTCTGGTAAGCGCTGCCAGTTCAACCTACTACCGAGGATCGCGGCAATTCTCTGGTGGGCGACACCGGGCGCTAGGGAAGCTGTGTTGGGGCAACGTTGAAGCCGTCGACGGCGAGGACGGGTTTGGCTTCGCCCAGGTCGATCTTTCGGACGTGGACGGTGATTTCGCGTTTCTCGCCTGGTAGCAGAGAAATGTAGTTGTCGTCGAAGAAGACGGGGAGGACTTCGGGGCCGCCTGCGCCCTTTAGGAGACGAAGGCGGACGAGGAAGGCTAGGCCGGAGCCGGTGTTTTCGACGGTGACATGAGCGGCGGTTTCCGGGCTCGCATCGGAGACGGTCATCGAGGCGTTAAGCGTGGCTTTGGGAAGATCCTGGAGAGCGAGAAAATCGGCGTATTCGCTCAGCGGCGTGTAATACCACTCCGACTTGGCGAAATTGGGAACGTCGGGCTTTTTGGAGAGCCAATAGAAATTGCGGCTGAGCAATTCGCCGGAGGAGGAAAAGAGCTGAAGATTCAGGAAGTAGGCGGCGCTGATGCCATCGGGCTCGGCAACTGTGAAGGACTTGGTCACGGCGTCTGCCGCTACATCGGAAACTTCTTCATGTGTGAAGCGCTCTTTCATGGACGTGTCGTAAATCTTGGCGACCACTTTTAAGCCTTTTAGGGCTTCTTGCTTTCCATTGACGATGGCGACGGTGCGGTCGTCGTAGGAAAATTGAACGTGGACGAGTTCGAGCGCTTTTTTGGAGCCGAAATAGCCGCCGGCGGGGCGCAGATCATAATCGTAGAGATGCCAGATCAATCCGTTCCACGCGTTGTTCAGCATCCATTGAATGATGCCCGTGGATTTGTACTTGTTGCGGCCATAGGCCTCGAACATGGCGCGCTCGCCTTCGTAGGTCATGGCCTGAGATTTCCAAGCCAGGTCGGAGACGTCTTTTAGCGGGCCGTAGCGTTTCTCGATCGCGGTTGTGAAGACCTTAATGTTTTTGAATTCGCCGCCGCCAGCGTGGAAATCCCAAACTTCGTTGATGGGCCAGAGCTTGTCCGGCGGAAACATTGATTTCAATCCTTCGAGAGGCGTAACCGCGGGGCCGGGGCTGATTTCGGTGGCGAAGCCGAAGGCACCGCCGTGCTTAGTGTCTAGCAGCCAGTAATTGGAAGAGACAAATTCGTAAGGTCCAGCCATTTTGACGCCACTGGCGCCAGTGGGCTCGGTTTTCTTTTCGGTGGCGCTCGAGATAACGGGCTTCGGCCAGTGGTTTTCTTTTTCGACGTCGAGATAGGCGCGCTCGCGTTCGGGCGGCGGCGGATTGTCGCTGCCGTTCAGCCAAACGAGGATGCTGGGATGCGCGCGCAGGCGCAGGATTTGATCGCGGAGGGAATCGACGGAGACGTGGCGATTTTCGTCGCCCCATTTGTTCCATTTTTCCCAGGCATCGCAGCAGCACCATCCGGCCATGACGAGAATGCCGTCGCGGTCCGCGCGCTCCATAAACGATTCGTCTTCGAGCTTGCCTTCGAGGCGGATGGTGTTGAGGCCCATCTCTTTCACGTAGCGAAACTCGGCTTCGCGGCGCGATTCATTGACGCGCAGCATCATGTCGGGTGCCCAGCCTCCGCCGCGCACGAGCACGGGTTTGCCGTTCACTTTGAAGAGGCGGTAGCCTTCCGGGGTCAGCTCCGAATCAGTTTGCACGATGCCGAAGGCGATGGATTGTTTGTCAGAAACGGGGCCATGGGCAAGAGTGAATTCGAGCTCGAGCTTGTGGAGATAAGGCTCGCCCATCTGATAGGGCCACCAGAGGTGGGGATTGGTGACATTTAGCGAGGAAGAATCTTGTGGAGTGATGGCGATGTCGCGATGTTCGCGGGGCTTGAGTTCAACGGCTTGGGAGAATTCTATGGGTGAGCTCGTCCCCATGATTTTTCCACGAAGAATTCCTTTGATTGCCGCATTGGATGCATTCGTTAGTTCGGCGCGAACGGTCAAGTGCGCTTTGTCCGTTGCCGGGAGATCGAGTCTCGTTTCGACCGCCGCGTGTCGCACGGCAACTGACCCGCTGGCTGAGAGGACCACTTCTTGCCAGAGACCCATGTCTTTGTCGGGAGGAGTTGGATTCCAATCCACCCAGGTGATGCCGAGCTCGTTAGCGTGCGGTGCAGAGACTTCCACGGCAACTACGTTCTTCTCGCCCCGCTTGACGTAAGGCGTGACATCGAACTCGTAACGGCGGAAAGCGCCGACGACCTGATCCGAGCCGGCGACTCTGATTCCGTTGATCCAGATGTCAGCGCGATAGTTGATGCCACGGAAGGCAAGCCATACAGCATTTCCCTTGAGCTGAGCCGGAATTTCGAATTCATCGCGGTACCACCAAGGAACGGCGAAAGGACTATCCGCAGGCATTTCCTGGTTGGCGAATTCCGAGCCGATCTTGTAGGAAACGCCGGGAACGGAACGCAGGTTCATGCCGAAGTACGGATCCTTGTAGACGCCGTTTTCGACGAGCACGGCGAAAACCGTGTTCGGGGCGGAAGTTTTGTACCAGCTCGACGTGTCGAATCCCGCGGCGGAGACCACTTCCCCGCCAGCGCTCACTTTAGCGGACGATTGCACCGCCCATCCTTCACGCAGCGTAATATCGCCATCGGCGCGGGAAGCTGGCGCGGCAATCGTTGCGGTCGCGAGGAGCGCTATGACAAAACCTACGGCAGTCAAAGAGCTTCTGAGTTCCCAGGCGATCCGGGCTACCGATCGCGAAAGAACATTTTCCTGCTTGCCGTGAGAAATCATCGTGAGCTCCCGTCACAACTCAAGACTTGCTGTGTCATTTAAACCGATTCAATAGAGCGAATACGCCTCGCCGAAACGGTGGTCATGAACGGGCGCTAGTTTAGCCTGAGCAGAATAAAAGAGACAAGGGCTATCCGAAAAAAGCAAAAGGCGCGCACCTTGCGGTCCGCGCCCCGCACTTTTTCAATCGCCAGTTTGCGCTAACTTACTTGACGGCGGGCAGGAACACTTCCGAAGGCGTGAGAAACTCCACGTTGGGCGCTTCGGTGTTCACGCGGACGCGCTCGAACTTGCCTTTCTTTCCGCCGTTGCCCACAAAGCTGAGCAGGTACTGGTTGCTGAGGTGCATCTGGATTTCATCGAAGTACGGCTTCAACGTAACCGGCATGCCGGAACCGAGATAGTAGGATTCGGCGCCAGTTTCTTCCGAAAGACGGCTGAGGTTCGATTGCGCGTTGAAGACGCGGAACGAACGGTTGCCGACGTGCCCGGCGTCCGGAACATAGATCGTCCAGATGTTGATGTTCTGCTTTTGGGCGCGCGAGATGGTCGAATCAAGATCGGGATCGACGGGATCAAAGCTCCCGCGGAAATAATCGATTCCTGAAGAGAACAACATGATGGACTTACGCTCCCCGGAGTCTGGCCAACGCTTCACCCAATCCTGAACCGCGAGATACGGACTTGTGAAGGCGCCAGCTCTGCCCAAAGGAATGCGCAGCGCCTTAGCGGCAAGAGCATGATCCTTTGTGAAATCTTGCGCCACCGCAGCCGTGCCATTCCTCGCGTAGGCCACGGCAATATAAGTGTTTTCGGGCTGAGCCATGAAGAACGCCTTTAAATCACCCCACTGGTTCGCGACAGAACTATCCAGCGAATCGTCAATGAGCACGGCAAGGTAGAGTGTCTCCCCGCGCTTCCAATCCGCCACTTGCACTTTTTCCTTGCCCTGATAGAGCTGGACATCGTCTTTCGTCAGTGCAGGCGGCTGAGTCTCCTTCTTGCCCACCGCGGTCACCGTCATCGTGACAGCGCCTGAGTCTGCTGCCGTGGTCTCCCGGGCGAACGACAAGAGTACTGCGATAGCGATAGCGCCCGACAGCAGAGTCTTTTGCCATTTCAGATCGTGGTTCATACGCATGCCTCCATTCGTCATCTCGTCCGCTTAGATGCGGAGAACTGTTAGAAAGGGGACAAAAAAATTGCAGGGACTGTGCCGAAAAGAAAGGGCGCGGGTCTGTTGACCCGCGCCCCGGCAAACGGGAATTTAGGAACTAGCTGACTAAATTATCTCGCTGCCGGCAAAAACACTTCAGACGGCGTCAGAAACTCGACGTTCCGAAGCTCCGAAGAGACTTTCACGCGTTCGAACTTCCCTTTTTGGCCGCCATTGCCGGCGAAGGCCAGCAAATATTGGTTATTCAAGTTCCGCTCGATTTCGTCGAAGTAGGGCTTCAAGTTCACGGGCATGCCCAGGCCTAGAAAGTAGGCCTGGCCTCCCGTCTCTTGCGAGATGCGGTCCAAGTTCGATTGCCAGTTAAATCCGGCAAACGAATTGCGGCCACGGCGCCCGCCATCGGGAACGTAGATCGACCAGATATTGATGTTCTTCTTCTGCGCGTGCTCGATCGTTGTATCAAGATCGGGGTCGACAGTTGCAGGTCCACCGCGGAAGTAATCGATGCCCGAAGAAAAGAGAAGAATGGAGCTGCGTTCGCTTGCATCGGGCCAACGCTTTATCCAATCCTGAAGCGCTAGATACGGACTCGTGGCAACGCTGAGGTTGCCTAGCGGCATGCGCACTGCTTTGGCAGCTAGTGCGTGGTCAGTGGTGAAATCCTGTGCCACCATGACGGTGCCATTTCTGGAGTAGGCCACGGCGATGTAGGTCGTGCTCGGCTGCGCCATAAGAAACGCTCGCAAATCATTCCATTGGCTAGCCACGCTGCTTCGGAGAGAATCATCGATTAGCACGGCCAGGCGGAGTGTGTCTCCGCGTTTCATGTCGGCCACCTGCACGCGCTCTTTTCCTTGATAGAGTGTGAGGTCGTTCCGGGTAAGTGCGGGCGGCTGTGCATTTTTTTTGGCGGTCGCCGTGATGGTCATAACAACTGCACTTGGGCCCGCTGCGTCGGTCTTGTTCTCGGCCGCGAGCGTCAAAGACGCAAACCCGGCCATTGTTCCGAGCAGTAAAGCTCCACTTCGAAAAAAGTTCTTGTTCATAAGACTAACTTCCTTTCTGTCATCCCACAGTATTAGATGCAGTCTGGGGCCAAAGCGCGTACATCTTTCGGTTGCCTCCAAGAACAACTGGAAAACGCCACAATCCGTCGTAGAATGCGTGGCGGCCAGAAGGGGCCGGATCCCGTGAAAAGCTATGTAGGGGCAATCGATCAGGGCACAACTAGTACGCGCTTTATGGTGTTTGATAAAGCGGCGCGCGTGGTAGCCGTCGCGCAAAAGGAGCACGAGCAGATATTCCCGCGGCCGGGCTGGGTGGAGCACGACGCGCTGGAAATTATGCGTCGTACCGAGGAAGTAATTGGCGAGGCGCTTGAACAACGAGGCCTGCGCGCTGCGGATTTGGCCGCGATTGGCATAACCAATCAGCGCGAGACCGCCGTGGTGTGGGAACGCAGCACGGGCCGGCCGATTGCCAACGCGATCGTTTGGCAAGACACGCGTGTCGCGGAAGATGTTGGACATTTCGCGAAGACCGGCGGGCAAGACCGCTTTCGCGCGCAAACCGGATTGCCGCTGAGCACGTATTTCAGCAGCTTGAAACTGCGCTGGCTGCTGAACAATATTCCGGGAGCAAAAGAAGGAGCGGCCGCTGGGGAGCTGCTCTTTGGAAACATCGACACGTTTCTCGTGTGGAACCTCACGGGCGGTCCACAGGGCGGCGCACACGTCACCGATATGACCAACGCGAGCCGCACGCAACTGCTCAATCTGAAAACACTGGATTGGGACAAAGAGTTGCTCGCAGCGTTCGAGATTCCGCGAGCGATGTTGCCCCAAGTGCGATCGAGCAGCGAGGTTTACGGTGCGGCGACGCTCCCAGCCATCGCCGGAGTCGAAGTCGCGGGCATTCTGGGCGATCAACAGGCTGCGCTCGTGGGCCAGGCTTGTTTCCGTCCCGGCGAAGTGAAAAATACATACGGAACCGGCTGTTTTCTGCTGATGAACACGGGCGAGCGCGCCGTTCCGTCGAACTTCGGCTTGCTTACAACTGTCGCTTACAAAATGGGCAGCGCTCCGGCGTGCTACGCCTTGGAAGGCGGCGTCGCCATTTCGGGAGCGCTCGTACAGTGGCTGCGCGACAATCTCGGGATGATCGAGAAGAGTGCGGACATCGAAACGCTGGCTCGAACCGTGAAGGATAGCGGCGGCGTCTATTTTGTTCCAGCGTTCTCCGGGCTCTACGCACCTTATTGGAAAGAAAACGCACGCGGTGTGATTGCCGGGTTGACGCGATATGTCAACAAAGGCCATTTGGCGAGAGCGGTTCTTGAAGCAACGGCGTTTCAGACGCGCGAAGTGGTGGAAGCGATGGAGAAGGATTCGCAGATCGCGCTGTCGTCGCTGCGCGTCGATGGCGGAATGGTCGTGAACGAACTCCTGATGCAGTTTCAAGCGGACATTTTGAATCGCGAAGTTGTGCGGCCCGTCATTCAGGAGACGACGGCTCTCGGTGCGGCGTACGCCGCCGGTCTCGCGGTGGGATTTTTTTCTGGCTTGGACGAACTCCGCGCCAATTGGGCCGTGGATCAGACGTGGACGCCGCATTTCACGGAAGCAGAGCGCGTGGCGATGTACAAACAATGGAAGAAAGCGGTCACGCGCTCGTTTGATTGGGTCGATTCTTAATACCGAAAGCAGAGGATTGCTCTGAATCTGTTCCACTCAAAGGAGATTGCTGAATGACGTCACCCTTTCTCGGCGAATTTCTCGGAACGATGATCATCGTCTTGCTTGGCAACGGAGTTGTCGCCGGAGTGCTGCTGAAGAAATCCAAAGCGGAAGCAAGCGGATGGATAGTCATTACGGCTGGGTGGGCGTTTGCAGTCATGGCTGGCGTCTTCGTGTCGATTGCTTGTGGAAGCAATGACGCACACCTGAATCCTGTAGTCACGGTGGGCTTTGCGGTGCGTGATGCGAGCTATGGGAAGCTCGCTCCCTATCTTACGGCGCAACTCCTTGGCGCTTTCGTGGGAGCGGCTCTTGTCTGGCTCCACTATTTTCCGCACTGGAAGGAAACGCCGGATGTGGGCACAAAGCTTGCCTGTTTTTGTACAGCACCTGCCATTCGAAACCTTGCCGCCAATTTATTCAGTGAAATTTGCGCCACGTTTGTTCTCGTCTTCGTGATTGGCGCCATTTTTTCGAAGAGAGTGTCCGCGACGGGTCCTGCGGCTGGATTGGGTCCTTATCTTGTGGGCAGCCTTGTATGGGGCGTCGGACTGTCACTCGGCGGCACGACGGGTTACGCCATCAATCCGGCGCGCGATTTGGGCCCGCGTATTGCCCACGCCATTCTGCCGATAGCCGGAAAGGGAAATTCCGATTGGGGCTATTCGCCTGTCCCAGTGATCGGTCCCATTCTCGGTGGAGCGCTCGCGGGATTGCTTCTGCGTTTCCTCGCCGTTTTCTAAAGCACTGGGACTTTAAGCCCGTTCACACTGTTCGCAAGTACAAGTAACCGATTCCGCATGCGCAGACACTCCCCGGCGCATAGGTGTGCAGCGCCTGCGTTACTCTGCAAGGGCATGGGAACAATCACCATAGCGCCTCCAGAGCCGAGCTCCGCGCAGCCTGCTCTGCCTTCGCGTCCGCAGGGTCCTTGGATTTACCGTCCGTGGATTGATTTGACGGTTGGCTGCGGCGCGTGGTCCGCTCCGCTTTTGCTCGCCGGATTTTATTTTGCGAATTCCTACGGACGCGGCTGGAGCGTGGCGTTCTATTTTCTTGCGTTGCTCTCGAACTATCCGCACTTCATGGCCACGGTTTACCGCGCTTACCACACCCGCGACGAGTTTGAGAAATACCGCATCTACACGGTACACGTGGCGCTGCTGCTTGCCCTGGCGGGAGTCGTCACGCACCTTTGGTATGCACTGCTCCCCTGGATCTTCACGCTCTACATTTGCTGGAGCCCCTGGCACTACACCGGGCAAAACCTTGGTTTGCTGATGATGTTCGCCCGGCGTGTCGGCGTCTCGCCCACGGAAGCCGAGCGCCGCGCGCTTCGCCTCTCGTTTGTGGCTTCTTACATTTTGTTGATGCTAAGTTTTCACACCGGTGCCTCTGACGACGCCCTGATTCTGTCCCTCGGGCTGGCGGCGAAATTCACTCTGCCGGCGCGAGCAGTCCTGGCGCTGTTTTTCGTCGGCGCTAGCGGGTGGGCCCTTACTTCACTGGCACGCAGAAGCAGCTTCCGCACCATTCTTCCGGTTCTTACGCTGACGGTCACGCAGTTTCTCTGGTTTTTGCTGCCAGCGGTGATCGAGTTCGTCAGCGGCCGCGAAATTCCGCAGACTCGCTACAGCAGTGGCTTGTTAGCCGTCCTGCACTCTACGCAGTATTTGTGGATCACGAGCTACTACCAGAAAAAAGAGGCTCGCGCGGCTGGCGATTCCCAGTGGTCGTTTTCCCGTTATCTTGTGACGCTGATCGCGGGCGGCATCGCGCTTTTCATTCCCGGGCCGTGGATCGTCAGCCGCATCTTTCATGCGGATTTTGCCGTAAGCTTTCTTACGTTTACAGCGCTCGTAAATATTCATCATTTTATTCTTGATGGCGCCATTTGGAAATTACGCGACAAGCGCATCGCGTCTTTGCTTTTGGATGGCCAGCAAAAATCTTCGAATGCCGTCACCGAAAAGCAAAGTAGTGTCGCTGCTGCCGCTCGCTGGCTAACAGGACGCGCGCCCGCCGCTCGCGCTCTGCGAATCGCGGCGGTGGCGTTGCTCTTCGTCTGGGCCGGCGTGGACCAGCTGCACTTTTGGTGGTCGAGCGAAGCGAGCGCTCTGCCTTCGCTTCAGCGCGCCGCGGAGATGAATCCTGACGACAGCTCCATTCAAGTCCGCCTCTCGCGCGCCGAGCAGCTTGCCGGACAGCGCGACGCCGCGCTCGCGTCCATGCAGCGCGCAGCCATACTCAACCCCGCAAGTCTTGCGCTTCAAGAATCCTATGGCCGCAGCTTGATTGAGGCGGGACGCAACGCGGACGCTTATTCGCAGTTTCAAAAAATTATCACGCGCTGGCCGCGAAACGCCAACGCGCTGGTGGATTATGGAATGCTGGCCCATCGGCTCGGACACGACGAGGAGGCGGTCGACAACTGGCAACGCGCTGTCGATGTCGACCCCGGACAGGCCAACGCACAGCTCTATCTCGCGCAGGTGCTCGATCAACAAGGCGCACTGCAGGCTGCGGCGCGGCACTATCGCATGTATCTGGAAATCGTCGCCTCACGCCGCGCAAAAAATCCCGCCGATACAGGTCCACTGCTCGCAGCGCTCATCAAAGTCGCCGATGCGGATGCCGCCATCCATCATGTCGACGACGCATCCAAGGGCTACAATGCGGCCGCCGGTTTTGCGGAGAAGGCTGGCGAGAAGACGCTGGAAAGCTTGGCCCTCGTTCATCTCGCTGACTTGCAGGAAAAGCAAAACGACATTCGCGGCGCGGCACAGTCCTACCAGCGAGCGCTGCAGCTCGATGCGGGGCTCTCCGATCCGCGCAGCACGGCATCCGATTGGTTCAACTACGCGCAATTCCTGCGCAAACAACAGCAGCCCGAACGCTTCGTGTTCGCCTGCCTGCTGCACGCCGAAAATACATTGCAGAATACGCCGGGCGCCGGCGACGAACTCACCGTGATATCGCAGGCGCGCAAGGAAAGCGAAACCCGCCTCGGACAGGAAGCCGGCACTGTCCGGCGTAGGCTGGATCAAATTGTCGCGGAGTCCTTGACCATACAGATTCACGGTCAACCGTCCCCGAAATAGAGTTGCTAGATTTTTAAGTGGGAAAAATGGTCGGGGCGAAAGGATTTGAACCTTCGACCTCCTGGTCCCGAACCAGGCGCGCTAGCCAGGCTGCGCTACGCCCCGAAGCTTATTGCATACTTCACCATAGTTTACGCGGGATGGCATGCATCTGCAACCGCAACGGCCAGAGGGGTTTCTGGGCGCTCAAGGCTTTTGCGTCTGGGATGGCTGCAGGCTGGCATCAGCTTTGCTCCAAAGCCTTTGCGCTGTGGCGAATTCCTCCTTGGCAGTTGGAGCATTTCCTTGATGCTCAGCTACTAAACCGAGGGCGAAATACCCGCCAGCATAGCTCGGGTCGTGTCGGATCATTTCTTGTGCCGCTGATTCAGCAAGTGTCCAATCGTTCGCCTCACGTGCGACGCGGGCAATATATTCGAGCTGGAAAAGCGCCTCGCTCCAAGCATCCGGCCCGGACACCGCAACAACGTCTTTGACAATTCTTTCCATCAACTGGTTCCCTTCCTCCAATCTTTCTTCGCGCAGCATGATTTCCGCGCGCAGCAATGCGCTATCGGACAGGGACTTCAGGACTCCGGATTGCATCTGTTCCGTCTCCCGTTCCGCCAGCGCCAAGTCGGCCCTCGCATCCTCGGGGTGATTGAGCGCAAGCTGCGCCCTTCCCGCCAACGAGTGCCCCGCGAATCGCGCCATCGCCCACTGGCTGTTCACCAATTCTTGTGACGCTGCCAGCGCTTCTTGCGCCCGGCCGTGGTCCAGCAAGAACTCCGGCCATGCTTTGCGATTGTAGTCCGCAAAGTCCGTGTAGGTAGGCAGGGCAAACGCCTTTCGAAATGCAGCTTCTGCTGACTTGATTTGGCCCAGGGCTTCGTAACTCATCGCCAATAGTTGCAGATTGTGTGCGTGGTGCCAGTCAAACTGCGCCGGGATATTTTCCGCACGATAATAATCGTCTTCGAGTTCCTCGGCCTTCAGGAACTCCTCGATAGCTTGCTCGGTTTGCCCCGTCCTCCGCAGATTATGCCCGTGCATGTGGTGTGCATGAGGAATTGCGGGAGCCATGTGGACGTAGATTTCGCTTTGCTCCAGCGCTTCCTTTACCGGCCCATGGTTTTCCAGCGTATGAGCAAGGTAGTGGTGCGCGGCAAAATTATCCTGAGATAGCCTGAGGGCCGTTTGGTAGAACGCAATCGTGTCCACTGCTCCGCCTTGTCCGTGTGCCGTTGGGGTTCCTTCATCTGCAAACCCGCGGAGTATCCACAGCCATGGGTCATTCGGGCTCGCGGAAATTGCGTCATTGAGCGCCTGGCGGTAGGCGAAGTACTTCTTGAGGTCGCCGCTATCTTGAAGATATTCCATTTGCAGCGCACGCAGCGCGATTCGCGTACGCTCTCGATCACTGACTCTTGCCGAGAGAGACTTTGCCTTCTCTTCCGCAGACACTGCAGACGGAACGTCGAGCAATCCAACATACGCATCGCTCAACCCAACGTAGGCCATAGCCATGGACGAATCCAGACGCAACGCTTGATGGAAGGATCGGGCCGCCTCGATCCACACGTAGGAATGTAGATAGGCCAGCCCCTGATCGTAGTAAGCCTGCGCTTCAGGCGAACTTGTGGTTACCTCTTCATGGAGTTTTCCGATTCCCTGCCGCAGGGGAAGTGGACGCTCCAGCAGTTCTCGCGGGACCCATCCAATAGCCTCTTTCGGCTCGTGCCCCTCGTGTTGCGCCACTGCACGCGGAACACTCCCCAAAACTAGGACGGAACACAGCGCCAGGGGCAGCATTCTGCGCCTCGCGTGGGCCTGATTTACTATGGCACCGATACTTCCGGTCATTTGGCATGGCAGCATTCTCAAAGCTCCGAAATTTCCACGCTTCTCATATAGTATCCAGCATCCAGCCTCCGCGCGACCACGCCCGGATCAGCAACGCGCAATCGAATAAAGTAAGTTCCAGGCTGCTTCGGTGTCCAAGCGTGAGTCCAAAAACTCCAGGGATCGTTCGTTGTCTGTTGAAAGTTGTCCACATCCACATAATCTTCTTCCGGGTTGAAGCGAATTTGCAGCTTAGTGACCGGGGCAGTCCCTCCCCAGAGGATTCCCACAACTCGGTAGCTGATTTTTTCATCGTCCGCCCACTTCTCGATTCGAATGGGCATTGCGGCCTGCTCGATCGTTGCCGGCTTGTATTCTCGCGCGAGCTGCGGCACGCCATTTTGCATTGTTCTGGAAGCGTATTCCTGCATCTGCGAAGTCGCTGCGGCCGCATCATCCACAAAGCTAATTTCGTTCACCCACTTGATGCAAGTACAGCCGTACCATCCGGGCACTACCAGGCGAACGGGCGCCCCGTGGTCCACTGTAAGCGGGCTCGCGTTCATTTCGGTCGCGAGAAATGCTCCAGCTTTCTTCAGCTCGTCGGGAGTGAATACCCAGCTGGCTCCCGGAACCGAGCTGGCTGACTTCGCCACGTAAGTGTCAAAACCCGAGATTAGCACCCGGCTCGCTGCCGGTTTCGGGTTTGCTCTTTCGAAAACGTCGGATATTGGCACTGCGGTCCAGTTCGCCACGCTAATCATTCCAAAATGCACATTCCGGACGTTCCCCGCACACTCCATGAGATGCAGCCCCATTGGCGATGAGATTTTCTTTAAGTCCTGGAGCGGGATTGCGAACGGTTTTTCAATCAGGCCGCTCACATGGACCACCCACGGTTTGGTGTTATCCAGAAGCTTCGAAGCTCGCGTCCGAATGTAGAACTGTTCGACGGGGATCACGCGATTTTCGGCGGTCAGTCTGGACAAATCCGTATATAGCCGTCCATCGAGCTCCGCTCCAAATGCCTCGTCCATCGGCACCGGTGCTTCCCCGGTGAATTCCACCACTCCAACCATCTTGCCGGCCGGAGAAAGCTTTGTGGATGGGTATTCTGTGGTTCCCGGCCAGCGGACCTTGTCAAACCCGGCGAGTAATACACCTCCGCCAAGAAGCGATCCTCGAAGCAGGTCCCTCCTGCGAATCTTTCGGTTTTTTCCGCCGTTCACACTTCCACCAACTCGGTATTTTTGCCGCTGGCTATGAAGCAAAACTGCAGGTGAGGAGTATACATCGGCGGAGTCCGCACTACAGAAACGAAAAGGCCTCCGGGGACTCCGGAGGCCTTTTCGTTAGAAGGACTGACAAGAGCCTAGAATTCAAACCGGACGGCAAACTCCATTTCGCGCGCGCCGCCGCGGGGACCCGCCGTTCCAGTGATGTTCCCGAAAGTTCCGGGGCTGGTAGGATCCAAGGAGAGCGTCGTGTCATCAAAATTGACCGTGTTGAATACGTTATAAGCCGAGACGCGGAACTGTAACTGCTGCTTCTCGCGGATCTTGAAGGTCTTGTACAAACCCATGTCCGTTGCAAAGTAAGCCGGCCCCGTCAAGACGTTACGTGAACCGGAGAGGCCCGGCCCGGTGAAATCTATATCGTTGGCAAAAGTGCTATCCGGGTTCGAAAAAAGGTTTGGACCCGAGAAGGAGCCGTTGCTCCGAAGGGCGTCGCGAGTGAGACTCGAACCGGTCGGCCCCGTCCATGTGCCGGACGACGTTAGGAAGAAGTTAGTTGCGAAGTTGAAGCCGTCGCCCGGGCTCTCCGGGAAGCCGGAATGCCACCGCACGGCGCCGGTGAACTCCCAGCCCCCGACAACCGCGTCCGCAAAGCGATTGGCGCTGCCCAGGTATTTCCGTCCTCGGCCAAAAGGAAGATCCAGGACGTAGTAGGCGTTGAAGTTGTGCCTTAGGTTGAAGTCGGACAATGCGCGGCCGTCGCGCAGGTCAAATGGGTTCTGGATGATTCCGCTCAAAGTCCCGCCGCCGGCAGCGATGTCGCCGTTCTCGCCGGTGGACGTGTTATCTAGGCTCTTGGAGAAAACGTAGTTGGCGCCAATAAGGGCGATACCTACGTTCTTGCGGACTGAAACCTGCAGGCTGTTGTAGTTGGAATTACCAAAGTTCGTCCAGCCCGGCAATGTTTGGAATTGGGGCTGGAAAAGGACAAGGCCAGTACCCTTTGGATCAACCGTCGAGTTCCAAGGACTGGTGAGGCCAAAACCAGGTGTCCCCGGAATCGAAACAGTATCCATTGGGTAGAGCGCGCAGCCCCACGAGGGCGCATAGGTGCCGAACGCAAAGGCGTAAAACGCCTGCGTCGGAGTTAGACTCGCGTACGCTGGATTGCCATACCACTGAGCTACGAACTGCGGCATATTTGGAAGCATGTCCGTGAAAAACGGGATCGACTTGATGTTCGGTAGCTGGCTCAAGTTACCGGAGTTATTTCCCGGGTCGATCGAGGGACCGCTCGTCGGGGTGAGGTTTCCAACCTTCACGAGCTGCCTGTATGCTGACCAAAGGTCAACGCCGCTCTTGGGATCACGGATGTCCTCGTAAGCGCCGAAGTCCGTCTTCCCGAGCAAGCGCCGTCCAAGGACGCCCACATAGGCGACGTCCAAAACTACGCCGTGCGACAATTCGCGTTGCACGGAAAGCGTGAAGTGAAAAGACTGTGGCGTGCGCAGATGAGGATCAACAGCAAATCCTGTGAAGGAAGCGGTCGCCGGTGGCGTATACGGAAAGGTTGCGGAAGTGGGAGGGTCGAAGAACGGTGGCCCGGCTGTTGGCAAGCCCGTGCAACCCGTTGTGGAGCAAGTCCCTGAGAAGCGTGGGGCTGATGCAAGTGTAAATTGAGTTGAATTATTAATTAGGGCGGTAGACGTACCAGGTGAGCCCTGCGAATCACTGTCCAGAGCGATAACCTGTCCCATGTTGTCGTAATAGATCCCGCCGCCCAAGCGGATGGAAGTCTTTCCCGGACCGCCAAACAGGGATCCCAAGAGTCCAGTCGTAAACGCAGGGGCATAGGCGAGAGACAGTCTCGGGCCGATGTCCTTGTAATAGGGGTCATACCACGAATTGGCGCCGTGGTTGGCTTTGCCCGCCGGAGCCCAGCTCAAGAGGGGTGAAGCGCTGGAGGGAATTCCCTCATTCATGTTTATTTCGCGCTGGTGAAACCACTGCATGATGTCAACGGTTGGCCGAACCTCGAAGCCATTGGTTTCCCAAACTGGCGTTTCGTAGCTATATCGCAAGCCTGCTGTGATGGTCAGGTTAGGACGCAAACGCCAACTGTCCTGCACGTAACCTTCATAGGAGCGTTCCGCAAAGTCCCTCTTGTTAGGTGTTCCCAGAGGTTCCACGGCACCCGTGCTCGGGTCGCCGAGTATCGTCGCGTTGACCTGTGTAATCGAGCCGGTCAACATCATGAAGGACCGTGTGATCGCTGTGGGGTTCGTTGATCCCGGAAGGCCGCTGCCTGCGGCGTTCACTTCATCTGCAACGTCGTTGCAAAGCGAAACGCAAAAGCCGTTATTCGCAGAGTATGCGGCGAAGGAATTCCCTTCATCAATGCGGTGATTGGATATGAAACGGGCCACCCCGCCGAACTGGATTGTATGTTTGCCCTTGATGTAACTTAAGTCGTCGTTTACCTCGTACACAGGCACTACGCGGGCAACCGGCCGCGCTCCGTAGTTTTGGATATCGTCGAAGGAACGCACGTCAAACGATGGCCCGGTCGTCCCCGATTGTGCCACTCCCTGCCTTGTGTAACCAAAGCGCGCCGTATTAATCAGATGGGGGCTTAATTGGCCCTGGTACTGTACGGCATATCCGCGGCTGTTGTTCAAAAGCTGCGAAGCCGCTGGCTCTCCAGGGAATTGTGCGCCGGTGATGTCGGTATTCAACCCCTCCAAATTGCCGCGCCAGAAAATGGAATGCTTGCCGTCCTGCGTGAGGTTGTAGTCTATGCGTGCGATATAGGTGTTGTTGTAGGTGAGTTCAGGTGCATTGAAGCGAAACCCTTCAAAGTTTAGAACCGTGCCATCACCTGGGGCGTCGAACCCGACGAATGCGTCATTGCCTTGTGGAAATAGCGACATGTATTTAATCATTGCCTGATTGATTCCCAAGCCTGCTGGATCCAAGGCTTGGAGCGACGAGGGCCCTAGTCCCGTGTATCCAGCTCCAATGGCATGCTTGGTGCCGCTCAGTCCCGCGACCGATGTCGCCGGGCAGACTTGCTGCGGCGTTTGAATCACATTTCCACTCGCGTCCAACACCGGCGCGCATGCATACTCCAGTACGCCATCGCGTAAGGTATTAGACGGCACCGTCCTGATCTCGGAAGCAGCCGTGGCGTCCCGGCGTTCTTCGTTGTCCAAAAAGAAATAGAGGCGGTCTTTCTTGATTGGGCCGCCGATAGAACCGCCTCCAATGTTGCGCTGGAGTTTCGCCAGTGGAATATCACTCTGATTGTTGAAGAACGAATTGGCGGAGGTGCCCGTCGTGCGGTAGTACCACCGCGCATTTCCGTGGAAATCGTTTGTGCCGCTCTTGGTTACCAATTGAACTTCGGCCCCGCCGACCAGACCGCTTGTGGCGTTGGCGTTGGTCGTTGTGACGCGGACCTCTTGCACGGAGTCGAGCGTTACAGGCAGCGCGCTTGTGAATGCCGCTTGATTCTGCCAGTCGTTCGAATCTACTCCGTCCAGGGTCACACTAGTCTGGTTTCCGCGCATGCCGTTCACGGAACCTTCTCGAGAATCGAGAGTTTGAATCGAGCCCATCGAAAGCTGGTCCGTGTCCGTCATCCCCGTAAAGATCACGCCTGGCTGCATGGTCAACAAGTTGACTACGTTTCGCGCCAGGAAGGGCAGGTTCTTCACTTCCTGCTCACCAATCACGTTTCCCATGGTGGCATCTTCGGTATTTAGCGCCGGCGCCGAGGCTCCTTCCACAACTACCCTCTGCGTCACCGCCCCCAATTCGAGTTTTACGTCGAAGCGCGTCGGTGTGGCCACGAGAACAGTCACTCTCTCGGCGACAAAAGTCCTGAACCCATCTTTGACCACTTGAATTTTATAGGACCCGGGCGGCAATTGAGGAAAATCGAATTCACCCGTTTTGTCCGACTCTTCTGAGTGCACCACACCGCTGCCGAGATCCGTCGCTGTCACCCTCGCACCCGCTACAGCGGCACCCGTCGCGTCGGTCACCGTTCCCTGCAAGCTACCGACGTTTTGTGCCCGAGCGGTGCCAGCTAGAACGGAACACGCAACGAACCAAACGAGGACAATGAACTTCGAGGAAGACCACTTCATAGATCGCCCCTTTCGCGCACCTGTCTGAAATTGAGATACACGCTGGTGGGCAGAACCAAGCCGACAGAAAATAATGTGGCACTTTCCCGGGTCTTAATACCTGGAGAAAAAATTCGACCGCGGGCACATTTCCCCACCACACAAGCAACCGTTGACCTAGCTTGTAGGCCAAGTAGCCTGTCGATGTCAAGAAGAGTTCTTTGAAATTGGCTTTAAGTTTTGGCTCAGCTGCTTTTTAAATTGTTTAAAGAAAAGAACTTCGAACCAATTGAGATGGCCTTCAAACGAGGAAGTCCGCGCGCCGTCCGCGAAAGGGATGATTCCGTCCCAGTGTTAGAAGCCTGGCCAGCGTGATTGCCGGAATCCCCCGTATCTCTCCCCGGGATGGAGCCCGACACCTCTCCGTCGCGCAGCACCACCGACGCGACTTCCGTGCCGCGCTTCTCATCCCGCAGCCCCAGCGCAATCGCCGTGATTAGGAAACAAAATGAAACCGCCAGGAAGCTTTCACTCCCCGGCGGTGTTTTTGAATGCTGCTGAACGGCTTTAGAACTCCTACCGCAAATCACTGTCAGTGTTAATTCAGAAAGCCGGCGATCCGCCCAGAATGCCTTCACTTTGTACTTATTCAAAAAAACCGCCGAAGAGGCTTCCCCCTCCGGCGGGCAGTGAAGATGTAGAGAACTTCGTGAAGCGTTCCGCTAGAAAATGAACCGCAACGAAATCTCAATGCGGCGAGATCCGGTGAGCACGCTTTCGTAGTTGCCGAACGCAGAGCCGCTATCGATTGCCGCGTTCCCGTTGAAGGTCACCGAGCCTGGATCGAATCTCACAGAGTTGGTCAAGTTGAAAACATCAAAGCCAAAGGCGAGCTTTGTACTCTCCGTGAAGTTCCAGGTCTTGCGAGCTGCGGCGTCGATGTCAAAGTAACCCGGGCCTCTAAAGTTGTTGCGGGCTCCCGACTCTCCCGGAAACGGATAATCGAAGGAATTTACTGCGCTGCCGTTCCCCCCTGTCGCTCCTGCAAAGACATTGGGGTTGCAAGTGCCACTGGAGCAATTGTTCCCAACGCCCGTTGCGGGTTTCGGACCGATCAAGACCGCTTGGCCGGTGAGGTCCCAGTTGGTGGGAAATTGGAATCCATTCGAGACGGAAAACGGCAGCCCGCTGCTCCAGCGATAAAGTCCGGAGAACGTCCATCCGCCAAGGATCGCGTTGGTCAAGCGGTTCGATGAGCTACCCCACTTTTGACCGCGTCCAAAGGGCAGTTCATACACCCAATTGGAATTGATCTGGTGAGTCATGTCCCAGTCAGAAACGGCACGGTTCTGGCCAGGGTCGAAGGCATTGATGAGCTGGCTTGCATAACCAAATCCTTCTGGCAAGCTGATGCGCTCCGCGTTGGAGCCTTCGTCAATCGACTTCGAATACGTGTAGTTGAAATCCCAGGTCAAGCCGTGAGTCATCCGATGGCGAATCATGAATTGCCCGGCGTTGTAATTGCTCCGGCCTATCGAACTCTCTGCGTAGAGCGAAGCAAATTGATTCTGGAAGAAAGTGTTGGGGCCGTTGACGGGGAAGTACGACACTCCGGGAAGATTTGCGTCGGGAATGCCGCCGAGATCCCATGATGAGAGTGGCGTCGTCTCATTGAATATTCCACTGCAAAACAACGCGTACGCCGCAACCAGGGGACTCGCGGTGCTCCCGGGTGACCCGCTATCGACGCAAGAGCTTGGAACGATGCTATATTTCCCACCAGCCTGAAGAGGCTGCATCACCCACTGCCAGTACGCCACGATATTGGCAGGCAGACTCGGATTCGCGGCGAACTTCTCAATCGATTCGCCCGTCCGGTCGATTTTTGCCAGAGCCGTCACCGCCTGGAAGTAGCTAACTTTGTTAGCGGGGTCGACGAGATTCACCGGCGATGCCAAGTCTCTTTCTTGCAGTAATCTGCGACCAAGGCGGTTCACATACGCAGCTTCGATCGTGAAACCCCCTTTCAGCTCGCGTGTAAAGGACACGTCGAATCCGTAGGAGTAGGGAGTCTTGAGCTTGTCGTCAAGACCGTAGTAGATCAAGAAGTTGCCGCCCGGCGTGACGGGGAATCCCGCCGTCGGCGGCGGATACGCCAGAGTGGGCGGTAGATCATTGATTCCCGTGTAACGGGGTGCCGTGTCCAGGTCGACAGTTCCAGGCGGCAATGCGCCCGTGGTCACGAATCCAAAGGATCCATTGCGATCGAAGGTGTTCACGATCCCTTCGCCGAAGTGATCGTAATACTCCCCGGCTCCCAGCCGGATAGAGCTCTTTCCCGCGCCTCCAAAGATGCTTCCGAGCAGTCCTTGGCTATAACTGGGGGAATATGCCAAAGACCATCTCGGCGCAAAATCCTTGCGATCCCAACTCCAGTATCCGGGCTTGCCATTGGCCGGGCCGCAGAGATCGAAACTGAAATTGGGAGAATAAGAAACTCCGTTTACCATGTCGGCCATGCGGGTCTGGAAAAACTGGTCCAGACTTACGCTAGGGCAGACTTGGTTGCCCTTCGTCTCATAAGGCGGCTGCAAAAGCGAATAGCGCAAGCCATACGTCATCGTCAGGTTGGGCTTAATGCGCCATGCATCCATCCCGTAAAATTCCACTTCGTTGTCGCGGAAGTGCCGCGGAACAAATGAGCCCGGCGGCAGAAATTGCCCGCTCTTGTTCTGAACGTACGTGTTGTCTTCCTCCGTCAAAATTCCCGCTAATGCGATCATCGGATAGTCATAGGCGTTTTGCGCGTTGGTGTCGACAGCCGGAAATCCAAATACGGCCGGGTCGAAGCTGCCGCCATGATTCGAAATTCCTGTGGGTTCCAGGAAGCCGGTATTGGTCAAGGCATCGCTGAAGGAATCCGCGTCGGAATTCCGAATGTCGTTTATGAGACGGTAGTTTCCGCCGAACGTGACGGCGTGCTTGCCCATGGTCCACGTGAAGTCATCGGTGATATTGTGAACGGGCACGACAACGTTGGTGGTTCGCGTATACGCCGTCGGATCGTCTAGCCCGCGCAGGAATACCAGTGGCTGCTGGGAAATGCCATTTTCGCCGATTCCCTGGCGGATAAACCCGTAATGCAGATTGTTTATTTTTGTCGGGCTGATGGTCCAGAGATATCCAGCAACGATTCCTTTGGTGTTGTTTGTATCCACCGTCGAGGCCGGCTGGCCGGGAAACTGTTCGACGCCGTCGGAGTGGTCGTTCTGCAGTCCCAGCCTGGCGAACAAGCGCTGCGTGCCGCTGGAATTAATGTTGTAGTCAAATCGCGCGATGTAGGTATCTTCCTTCTGCGGCGCCGGCGAGGAAAAAGTGAAAGCCTGGTAATTGTAGCCATAACCCTGTTGATTGCTATTCGGCAGCGGATATTCGTTCAACGATTTGATGACGCTGGGGTTGACTCCCGCGCCCTGAGGACAGGTACCCAACCCGGTGCAGTTTGGATCCATAGTGGCAATTTGCGAAGGCGAAAGAACATTATTCCCTGCCGGAGCTGAATAGGACGCTCCGCTCAAACCCTGAACCGTTGCGCCGGGGCAGACCTGCTGAGCGGTTTGTGTTGCGGTTGCAGCACAAGCGTATTGAATAACGCCATCGCGCAAGGCCGCGCTCGGAACGGTTCTCGTCACCTGACTATTTTCTCGCAGCCGCTGTCCTTCGTAGGCCACAAAGAAGTACAGCCGATCCTTAATGATCGGTCCACCGACCGTTGCTCCGAATGTATTTCGCAGCAGGAAGGGCGGTTTGTTCGGTTCATCATTCTGCAATTCCGCCAGTTTGTTGAAGTACTGATTGGCGACTAGATTCGTCGGCCGGTTGTATTCGTAGGCCGTGCCGTGAAACTGGTTGGAACCGCTCTTGGTCTGCAACGAAACCTGCCCGCCTGACGAGCGCCCCTGATCGGCGCCGGAATTTGACGTTGTCACGCGAAACTCTTCGATGGAGTCCAGCGTGGCCCGCAACGCTCCTTGAAAGGCGTATCCGAACAGCTGGTCGTTGTCGTCCACACCGTCCAGAGTGATGTTGGTCTGGTCGCTGCGCGCACCGTTTACGGAACCGCTCCGGCTGTCGAAGCTTTCGTTGTCTCTTTGAATTTGCGGGTCAGCGACGCTGACTACGCCGGGCTGGAGACTGAGCATACCAGCGGGATCACGCCCCTCAAACGGCAGGGATCCAATCTGCGCCGATCCGAAGGCGTTGCCAAGCGTTGCATCTGTGGTGTTGATCGTCTGCGACGTTCCTGTCACCTCGATGGTCGTCGCCACGCTGGCAACTTCCAGCTTGAAGTCCTCTGTTCGCGGGGTCGATACCAGTAACTGCAATCCGCTCTGGTGCACGGTTGCGAACCCGGAGGCCGTGATTGTAACCGCGTATGTGGCGGGCCTGAGTTCCAGAAATTGATATGCGCCGTCCTTGTCGGTTTTCATGCTCAAGGAAATACCCAGGCTCGGATTCTCCAGGGCGACCAGCGCGCCGGGTACGGAAGCCCCTTTCATATCTGTGACCGTGCCGCGCAAAGATGTCGTGCCGTCCTGCGCCCACGCGCACGTAAACCCGAAGATCAATGTCAAGCAGCAAACCGCAAAGCCACGCTTCACAAAATCCCACCCCATAGACTGCTCCTTTCGCACACCCCACCCTGATTTTTAATTGTCTGCAAGCGGGCAGCGCCAAGACGGGACAAAAACACCGAGGCGCTTTGCCGGGTCTCAACCTGGAGGAAAACCTTGACCTTGGGCAACCTTCCCCACCACTCCATCAAGCTAACTTTGATGTAGCTTTTTAGGCCAAATCGATGGTCGGTGTCAAGGGAAGTTCCTCTATCTCGATTTTGACTTTGACCTATCTAAATTTTTGATTCTTCCGACACAAAAATGAAGCCGCCAGGAAGCGAAAGCCTCCTGGCGGCCTCATTGGATAATGCCAAGTGCTAGATAGCCTTAGAACTCATAGCGCAACGCAAACTGCATCGTGCGCGGATTCGTCAACAATCCTGAATAATCCCCGAACGTGCTCGCGTTGGTAATTGAGAGATTCAACGTCGACACATCAAACCGCGTAAGGTTCAGCGCGTTGAACACTTCCCAGCGAAATTGCAGGGTGTGAGACTCTTTCCACGGCATTTTCCAGCGCTTCCCGAGTCCGAGATCCAGACCGGCGAAGCCGTTGCCGCGCAACGTGTTACGGGCTCCTACCTGTCCTGGGAAGTCGGCCTGGTAACTCCCGAGCGCTGCGGCCGCAGCGGAGGCATTTCCAAATATATTCACGCGTCCGTCAGGATTCTTGACGGCCCCATTGGTCGTCACGGGCGCAATTTGGGTCGCGAAGCCGGACAACTGCCAGTTAGTCGGCCACTGGGACCCATTCGTCACACCCACGGGAAACCCGCTGGTCCAACGAGCGAGGCCAGTGAGCTGCCATCCCCCAATGAGCGCCTCCAGAGCTCCGTGTGAGTCCCCTGCAATCAATCTACCCTTGCCAAAAGGCATCTCCCAGACCCAATTCGCATTGAACTGGTGCGGCGTATCAAAATCCGAGACACCTTTGAGGGCGTTCGGGTCCCAAGCATTGATCACTTGGGAGCCGAGCCCGCCTTCGGCAGAGATACGGTTTGCATCGGAAGAAATGTCAATCGACCTCGAGTAGGTGTAGTTGAAGTCAAACTGCAAACTGTGAGAAATGTGCCTTCGCAAATTCACCTGCAAAGCGTTATAGCTGGCGGTGCCAATGGAGCGCCACGCATATAGAGCTGCGAACTGCGGATCAAGGAAGGCATATGGCCCGCCCGGTCCGTAGTAAGACACTCCTGGCAAATTCGCGTCGGTGAGGCCCCCTTGATCGAGCGTCTGGATGGCGCTGGTTTCATTTCCTGAGAAACAACTGAAAAGCTCATAAGCGGCCTGGAGGGCGCTCGTCGTTGAGCCTCCGCATCCTGCCGGGGGCAAATAGGCCCCTCCTTTCTGAAGCGGCTGAATGATGTCCGTCCAATACTGGGCTGTGGAACCCACCATTTGAGGCGTGATCGAAGTCGCGGGGATTCCCTGTCAGTACAATTTGGCGAGCGCCGTGGCTGCCGTGAAATAGTCGACCTTCGTTTTGGGATCGACGATGTCCTCGGGCGTGGCTAAATCCTCTTGTGCCAAGAGGCGGTGCGACAGCCGGCCAACATAGGCCACTTCCAGAGTGAATCCATGGCCAAGGTCTCGCCCGACCGAGAGGTCTAGCGTGTAGGAATACGGCGTCTTCAGGTTTTGGTCCATTCCCCAATAAACGGCGAACGAGCCCGTTCCGGACGATGGAAACGTTTGCGGAAAGGTCGACACCGGCGCAGGCGCAAGCAGCACTGTGCCGTCAGTGCCCTGGGTCGGAATCGAATTTAGGCCCGTTATCCGGGGGGCGGTAGTCGGCGACACCGTCCCGGCGCTATTCGAGAGTGCGGTCGACAATCCAAAGGAACCGCTCTGGTCGAATGTGGCCAGCAGCGCCGGACCCACCCGGTCGTACACAATCCCTGCCCCCATGCGGATCGTGCTCTTACCCGGGCCTCCAAAAAGGGCCTTCCAAAAGCCGTCGGTCGCGCTCGGAGAGTAGGCAACGGCGAGCCGCGGAGCAAAGTCTTTCGTGTCCCAATTGTAGAATCCAGGTCTCCCGTTGGCAGGACCTCCCAGATTGAAACTGATCGGCGGAGCCGCATTCGAACCTATTCCTTGCTGCATATTTTGGGCCCGCTGCTGAAACCAGCCGGACAGATTCAGATTGGGAGTGACTTGCAATCCATTGGTTTCCCATGGTGGCGAAAACAGCGAATATCGCAGGCCATAGGTTAGGGTCAGATTCGGCTTAACTTTCCAGGAGTCCTGCGCATACATCTCGTAGCCATCGTCGGCGAAGCGGCGACTAACCGTCTGTCCCTCGGGCAGCGCAGTGCCATTTTTGTTGAAGTTATAATTCGCAGTTACGCTGTTCACCATACCGACGAGGGCAATCATCGGATAGTCGTAATTGGTAAGAAAGTTCGAAGCAATTAGCGGGTAGTGCGGCTCCGTCGCGCTCGGCGAAGAGCCGTCGAAGCACGCCCCAGTGACAGGAACCGCCGTTTGCGAGCAGTTCGGATCGAAAAAGCCGGGGACACCCTGATCTCCCAAACCAGACGGAATGAACCAAGAAGCGTTTGTCACCGCAAGATTATACGAGTTCACGTTGGTGGATTGCGGATTCCGCAGAATGCTGATATTCCCCCCGAAACTGAGGGTGTGGCGCCCTCTTATCCACGATATGTCATCCACAAAATTATTCACCGGAACCTGGTAAGTGAGAGTGGGCTGGTACTGAAAGGCGGCGCTGTCAGGCACACCGGTGCCGGTGCCGTCGTTTAGCCCGCGGAACTCCACAAACGGTTGCGTTTGATTGCCAATCTCACCGAAACTCTGCCGCGTATAGCCCCACCGGAAGTTGTTCACCAGGTTTGAACGCAATACTCCCGTGTAGCCCAACGAAAAGCCTTTGCTGTAATCCACCAAGGTCTGCTCAGGCGCGTCGCCCGGCAGGTATGGAACACCTACATTCGAATCGTTTCTCAGCGCGCCGCGCCAGAATAAAGTTTGATTTCCGTTGCTGGTGATTTTGTAATCAGCCCGCGCGATGTACCAGTTATTGGTGACCAAATTTGACCCCTTGAACCGGTACCCCTGGAAATTCACTCCGTCGCCTACCGTGTTGTCGTTGGGCAGCGGAAACGAATTGAAATAAGGAATCATTACGCTGGTGCTCACGCCTACGCCGACCGGATCCATCGCTTTGATCTGCGCGGGATTCAGTGCGAAATTGCCGGGCGCAATAGTGTGCGAGGCGGTCAGCCCTTGCACCGTCCCTCCCGGGCACGCCGTGGGATCGTCACACTGGTACGTGATCACGCCGTCGCGCAATGCCACGCTAGGGACCACGCGCACGGTGCTTTGCTGGTCCGCCTGCCGCTCTCCTTCGTAGTTGATAAAGAAAAACAAACGATCCTTCTTGATCGGCCCGCCCAAAGCGCCCCCGAAGTTATTCCGGATGAGCTGCAGGGCTTGATTAGGTTGTCCGCTCTGAAGCTCCGCCAGCTTGACGAGGTAATCATTCGCACTGGTCAGCGTATTGCGGTTGTATTCGTAGATCGCCCCGTGGAAATTGTTCGTGCCGCCCTTGGTGACCAGAGCTACTTGAGCACCGGAGGATCGTCCCTCGTCCGCGTTGTAATTCGAGGTAGTTACGCGAAACTCTTGCACGGAGTCCGCGGTGATCGGCAAAACGGAGTCGAATGCGTATCCCTTGGTGTCTGAGTTGACGTCCACGCCATCCAGCGTGATGTTGCTTTGATCGCTTCGCGCGCCGTTGACCGCTCCGTTCCGCGTGTCGGTATCCTGCTCCGATATCGTCGTGCGGTTGCCCAAGTAGGCGACACCCGCCTGCAAGGACAGCAGTTCGGCCACGTTGCGGGCTTCCATAGGCAATTGTTTGACACGGTCTTCATCGAACGTAATCCCCAATGACGCATCCGTCGTATTTAGCGTCACGGCCGACGCAGTCACCTCCACCGACTGGGTGGTTGTCCCTATCTCCAATGTAAGGTTCGAAGTCGCAGGCGTATTCACAAGTAGCTGAAGCCGGTTCAGCTCGGCCATGCGGAACCCGTCCTTCTCCGCACTAAGCGAATACACACCAGGGGGGAGTGCGAGAAACTCGTACTCGCCGGCGGGGTTCGTGCTCGCTTCGCGCCGAATGCCCTGCTGCGCATTGCTCAATACAACTTTAGCGCCCGCGATGGTTGCGCCGCTCTTATCTGTGATCACGCCCCGTAAGGACGTTGTGCCCGTCTGCGCCCAAGCGCTCGTGACAACGCACAGAAATGCTACCGCGCAAATCAAAAGATTGCGTTTCCTCAAGCTCCACCTCATGGACTGCTCCTTTCGCGCACCCTTGCCTTTGTATGATTTGCACGCAGTGGGCAGCACCATGCCAACACCAATAAAAATGCGGCGGATCGCCAGGTCACAACCTGCAGAAAGAACCTACCCCGGACAACCTTCCCCACTACCCAACCAGCCAAGCACTGTTCTAGCTCTTAGACGGAGTCAGCAGCGGGCGTCAAATAAACTTCCCAGAAATTATTTTTCGGTTCTGATTTAGGTGAGATTAAGTGAGATTTAGATTGTTGAAGAGTGTCCAGACGAAATAAACACTTTGGTTTTCCGCGGATAGAACCCCAGCTCACTGACAGCGGCAGGGGTTCATCCAAGTTTCAGAAGTCTTGCCACCGTGATAGCCGGAATTCCTCGGATGGCGCTTAAGATGGAATCCGATACTTCTCCGTCCAGCCGCACCAGCGACACCGCTTCCGCGCCCTGCT
>Ga0210383_10000064_pt1 | contig 120475 bp, 68 predicted proteins | sample IncBWC14OmetaG_FD_160072 | JGI IMG/M metagenome (GOLD analysis project Ga0210383, IMG submission 160072) | Forest soil microbial communities from Barre Woods Harvard Forest LTER site, Petersham, Massachusetts, United States - Inc-BW-C-14-O ...
TTTGGATTGACTTCGCGATCTTCGGAATATCCGTTGTGAGAGCTCGATCCTTGCTCTCCTGGAACAATATCGACCAGGAGACCCCACGATAAGGAGCGTAGATGACCAAGCGAAGGCGGCCAGAAGGGGTCTCCCTTGTTGTCGTCCAACTGTGCTCCGCAAATCGAGCGGATGCTTTAGGAGGCTTGTAGTCAGACTCAGGGATGTACCGTCCGTTTACGTATCGAAGCTCGACGCTTTCGGACATTTCGATGACTGCAAGGACAAATGCAACCGAGCCGACATACACGACTGTGGGGCGCTGTGGCGCCCACAGACGATTGTAGTAGTACGAATGCTCACCGTTGGGCTTTTTCGGTAATTGCTCGTGCTCATCAATGTGGGCGCGCGTGAAGTTCTCAGCTGGCGAAGAGATGAGCACGCGGTGCCCTGCGGATTCCAAAGCATTGAATAGTTCGTTTCCAAAGGCAAGCGCTTTATCGAGCCCAGCCCGTGACGCCGTGACGTCGACCATCAGCCTCTTGTACGGCCTGAGGTGCTGGCTTTCCTCCACCTTGTAGCCTGTGTCATAGTTTCAGAACACCGACTTCGGCTCTGCTCCCTCACCCAACTGGCCGGGAGATGCGCGATTTTTCCAGGCGCATCAAGCTCAGCTACGACGATGGAGTCGAGCGCTGCCGATCGATTGGGAACGATAGGCTTGAGAAGATCGCCCAGATTGGGCGGAATCAGTTGGGTTGGCGACAGCTTCGCGACATGTTTCTGGATGAGACGCCGACTTGTCTGATTCGTGCCTTTATGGCTTTGATATTCCTCTAAATGGCGTGACTGCTGCTGAGGTGACAAGCGACTCCACTGCCACGCCTTGTGGATGCTAATTTCTCCAGTCCGTACCGTCAGCTCGATTCTGGGATGAGCCGTCTCGCTCAGTTGCTTCGCTTTCGTAACATTTCCCGTCGATACACCTGCGATCGAGGCAATTTCCGACCTCACATCCATCCGATGAGCTTCCGTCAAATCTGACGACCCTTGTTTTGACCTCCGGCTTGCTGGTTTGCCCGCGCCCGTTCTTGGAGGCGAGGCTCAAGGTCCAGAGCCAGTAGCACTCGGCTATTGGAGTTCAAGCCGCGGGAAGGACGATGACTCTGAATCAACCAGCGTAGTGCTTCCTCATCCGTTAGGTCGTATTCAAGGCAAGGAATCGTTTGGCGACCCTGGCGACGGGCCAATTCCCATCGAGCATAGCCGTCAATGATGATCCCATTTCGCGTAGTGACAATGGGTTCTCTGAACGCCAGACGCCGTAGTGCAGCGAGCGACGATAATTGGGAGGCTGACACCTGTAGCTGATACCGGGCATAGCTGGGGTCCGGACGGAGTTCCCGCAGGGGACGGGTTGCGAGATGGCATCGGAAGTCATCTTCTTGACTGTCCTCCGTTTTTGTTCGATAGATTGCAATCGTCAGCCGGGCGGAGTCCGTGTTGCTGCTCGTCCGCCAACACTTACGATTCCTAGAACAGGGTCGCGATAGCCGCAAGAGAGCGAGTGACGGCGAACTTCCGTGGGCGTCACGAAAGAGAATCGCTGAGCACGATTGCGGGCCGGGGTCCACGAGTGAAGCTAACAAATGAGCTGAGACTTCAACGTCAGGCTTCGCGGGAGAGTGTTTCCTTCTTTGGGAGGAATCCAACTGCGCTGTGCGATGAGAACTCGGCGGATTCCGATCCGCCGCCGCGGTCTGGTTTTCTGATGTTCAAAGATTGCGGCTCGTAGCTGGGCTGTTCCACAGTCTCCAGCGGCTGTGCGTGTGCTCCGATTGTGCTCCTGTCGTTTTTTGGACATGGCCTATCAACACCTTGCAGCGCGTGGCGGTGTTCCAAACCGCTTTCATACTTGCCATTCGTAGAGCGTTGCAGTGCCGTACCGCACGTTAGGCGGCGAGGCTTCCTCTCGCGAGAGCCATCAGTTCATCATCTGTTAGAGCTGCTTGGCAATCTTCAGCGTGGGCAACAACAGACGGCTGTTACGAAAACCGGAATTACTGGGCAATACGACCTGCTCATGCGCGAGCGCGTTTGCAGGCGGCGTCGTGACTCAAATTGTGTTTCGTTGGAGTAAATGGGCGGTATGGCGCTCCATAGGGAGAGCAGCTTCCATCGTTTTGCATGTCCCACTTTCGTAACAGGATCGAATATTTCATAACTTCCACAGACTGTTTCCGCTCGAAGTGCGCGGGTCCATCAGTACTAGATCGACAAAATTGCCTGGAGCAACGGTTTGCCGTCACCGACGTGAATGATTTCGAGGGCGCTATGTAGCTTACTGTTGACTTCCACAGTCTCCACCCCGTATCCTCTAGCGCAAATCAGCGAACAGGATACGCCAGTTAAGAGCGGCGGATTCTCAGTTCCGTAAGTCCTTCCTCGCTGCTTCCTCTGAAGTGTGCGGCAGATATGTCCAAGACAAATGTCCGGTCGGGTGTGGGAGTACTTCGCGGAAACGCCTCTTGCATCGTCGGGGGAGTGTGATTCGAACAGAATTGCGCTCCGAAAATATTTGTTCATTCTGCAAGAGGAGGCTTCAATATGGATCGTCTCGCCTTGTTATCGACACGCCGTTCTCTGAGGGAAATTGGAAGCGCGATTCTGGCTAGAGTCGATAGAGTGATCTCCACAGCGTGCCGCCAGCAGTCATCTTGGACGAGCCAGGTGCTTCATCGACGGTTTGGCGTCTCTTCGTATTTTGAAGCGCTACTGCTGCTAGCTTCGAATACCTGCCTTTACGTCGGACTGCTCTGTATCAGTTTCTCGCCGGTCGCCGTTGCGCAAGATGGGTTCACCGACCCCGGTTTTCCCACCTATGGAAGCTTCCACGGCTCAAACTTCGATTCAGTGCTCCTGCAAAACGGTAACCTTCATCTGCATCTGCCAATACTCACGGTCCCTGGAAGAGGTCAAACCGTCGATACGAACTACGTCTACGATACACAACAATGGACTGCACTATGGGTCCCTAATCCGACACCAGAATATCCACGTGGCGGATTCTATAACATTGTCCTGAACCACACTGAGTCTAACGAGGACAATAGCTCAGGCTGGCGACTTACAAACCCATTTAACTGGCACCTGTTGTATACAGCGTCGACGGCATCGTGCGTTCAACCGACCCAAAACGGTCCAGTCACGTACGGGTATAACGTGATCACGGGCTTCACGGCTATTGATCCTGAAGGAACATCACACCCTATCAGCCTCAGGTTGATCACTCCGTCCACTCCATGCAGCATCGGTTCGAGTACAGAAAGCGGACCGGCATCGGACGGTTCCGGCATATGGGTGACGGCGCAGGGCGACGGCGGCACTTTTCCGTCCGCGACAACAATAACTCTCAAAGATGGAACCCGTGCTGATGTTTCTGAGGACGCAAATGGTAACCTGTTCGGCGGGTTCTCTGGTTCACCTGTTCAAATCGCCAATGTGGGCGGCATGACCTATACCAGCCCGCTCGGACACACTCAAGTTGGTCCTGCAAATACGACCTGGACAGTACAGGACTCGAACGGCAACGAGCAGGTCTATCTCCTCAATTACACTCTGGTCGACTACAGTACAAATTTCTGTTCTCTCGTTCGCACAATCCCTGGGCAGACCTGTGTCGATCATCAGGGCGATGAGCTTGAACCGTCTATGTTGACCTTGCCGAATGGTCAGAAGTACGAGTTTAACTGGGTCAACAATAGCGCCCTGGAAATGCAGTCCATCGGGCTTCCTTCTGGGGGGTCCATAGCCTATACCTACACACCTCTCACCGGGGGAACGGCTCAAATTGCTCAAACTCCGCAATCGCTTGCTGTGCATATGGGTGTGAATTCGCGGACCGTCAATCACGACGGTTCTAGCGCGACATGGACATACACAGGGGGCGCAATTGTAGATCCCCTGGGAAACTCGGAACTGCACTACTTCAATCAATTATTTACGCCCCAGGGTCTAGGAAGTAGTTACTTCGTGGAGACTCAGGTCCAATATTTGTCAGGAAACGGGTCGGGAGCGACGCCGCTACGAACCGAAAATATGACCTACGCGTTCGATGTGGACCCTGCCAGCAGCAAACCGGTAAATCCACGAGTGATCCAAAAGACCGCCACATTAAATGATAGCGCGCAGACTAGCAAACCCGTTAACCAGCTACAAACGGATTTCGAGAGCTTCACATACAACTACAACGCCATAGCCACGGGCGGTGAGGTTCAAGTGACCGGCGGACGTTCCAACCCAACCGAACATCGCGAATACGACTGGGGTAGCGGCGCGCCTGGGCCCCTTTTACGCAGAACAGATTACACGTACCTTCACAATGTAAACTCCGTTTACCTGAATCTCAATATCGTCGACCGGCCAACCAGCATCATTACTTATGCCGGATCTGGAACAACGCCTGCTGCACAAACTTCAAACGAATATGATGTATACAACCACACGGGATTACCCGCGATGCAAGCCAGCGGAGCCGTTCAACATGACTCTGCCCGGTCAACGAGTTACACGACGAGAGGAAACCTCACAGCCGTGAGCAAGTGGCGAAACACCGATGGAGCCTGGCTTACAACCACAAGTCAATACGATGACGCAGGAAACGTCATCGCAACGCTTGACCCCCTGGGTAACGAGACAACCTTCGACTACACGGATTCATGGAATAACGGTGCCTGCGCTCCCTCCGGAGAAGCGAAAGCCTACGCAACCAAGACTACGAACGCTCTGAAGCAGATCACGACCAAGACATACAACTCGTGCACGGGAACGCTGGCATCTACAACCGATCCCAATTTGCAAACCACGCCGATCACATACGATTTGATGGGTCGCGTCGCTCTGGTTAGCTACCCTGACGGTGGCTCGGCCAGTTCTTGCTATACCGACGTTGGCGGTGCCACCTGCACCCAATCTGGTCCGCCTTACCAACTTGTAACGACAACCGCCATTGCTTCTGCTTCCTCTTTAAACAAAACGCAAACAATAGTCTATGACGGCCTGGGACGGCTCTCGCAGACGCAACTGAACTCGGATACTCCGAGCACGACCTATACCCTCACCGAATACGACGCCTTGGGGAGAAAATCGCAAGTGTACAATCCAACGCGGTGCTCCGGGATCACTACGAATTGTGGCGAGACTACGTGGGGATATACCACATACCAATACGATCCGCTGGACCGGCTCACATCAGTCACTGAGCAGGATGGGTCCGTTGCCCAGACCTTATATGACCGGGCCTGTAGCGCGACCAGGAATGCACTCGGCACTACAGTCATCGACGAAGCTGGCAATAAGCGCAGTAGCTGCACGGATGGGCTAGGACGTTTGGTTGAGGTCGATGAGCCTGGAACTGCCGTGTCTGGGACCCCGGCCACGGGTTCAGTGGGAATCTCTGGCAGTGAGCAGGGACCGGTCCAGGCTCCAGGCTGCCCAGTAGGAAATTCTTGCCCCGTTTACGACTCCGGTGCGGTGACCGTTTCGGTGAATGGCGCGACCATAGGCGGAGCAGGTTTCAGCAGCGCGTCCGACACTGCTTCCTCTATCGCAGCGGTTTTGGCCGAATCCATCAACAATAACCCTTCCAGTCCCGTCACGGCCTCAGCCAACGGAGATACCGTAGCCCTGACGACCATCGCAACCGGTTCAGCGACTGACTACCCGTTATCGGTATCAATGAGCCACAATACCCAATTCTTCCCCAATCCCTCGTTTACGATCGGCGCATCTGGGTCAACATTGACGGGAGGCTCCGGGGTGTCGAACGAACCTACCTTCGTCACTCTCTACAACTACGATGTCCTGGACAACCTTCTTTGTGTCGAGCAGCACGGTTCGGCGATCAGTGGAACGGGGTGCTCCGCGGCGCCAAGCAGCGACGCTGGCAGTCCCTACCGCGTCCGTCGGTTCTCGTACGACTCTCTATCGCACTTGCTGACTTCAGAGAATCCTGAGACGAATGGCCTTGCAGGGCAGATCTCTTACGGCTACGACGCCGACGGCAACCTCGTGTCGAAGAAAGCACTCTCTCCGAATCAGTCGACGACAGCAAGCCCTACGACAAGCGTCACGACGACCTATACGTATGACCCCCTAAATCGCCTGAAAACAAGGAGCTATACGGACGGATACAGCGGCAGCCCCTCTACTCCTCCGGTGCAATACGCTTACGACGGGAACGTACTGGCCGGCTGTGCCAAAACTCCCCCGTCGTTAACGGATCCCTATCCTATTGGCCGTCGCACATCAATGTGTGATGGGTCAGGGACAGTTCCTGGGTCAGGATCAACCTCCTGGAGTCACGACCAAGTGGGCCGTGTGAAGATTGACAAACGCTTCATCGGGAGCGTCGCCGCCAAGTCTGTCAGCTACGTTTACAACCTCGACGGCTCAACCTACTCAGTGGCGACTCCGGACGGCCGGACTGTGGTCTACGCGCCGAGTGGCGCGGGCCGTCCGCTGAGCGCGTTGGACGGCAGCGGCGACAATTTTGTCAAGAGTGCGACCTACGCCCCGCCCGGTGAACTGCAGAGCTTGATCGACGGCGGGGTAATCTACCGGGCGTTCAGCTACAATTCCCGGTTGCAGCCTCTGCAAATCTTCTATGGCACGAATACTCCACCCGTGCTGACCGGTTCGACCTGCCCCAGCACGGTGGGCAACATCATGCACAAGGTCTACGCCTTCAATTCCGGAAGCAGCGACAACGGCAACGTCTTGTCGATCGCCAACTGCCTGAACACATCGCGCTCCCAAAGCTTTACCTACGACCCACTGAACCGGATCACCAGTGGCCAATCCAGCGGCCCGCAATGGGGCGAGACCTATACAATTGATGCCTGAGGCAATCTCACCAACATTGCCGGAATCAGCGGGAAGACGTACGCTGAAACGCTCAATGCCTACCCTGCCACACCCGCGAATCAACTTCCTGTTCCTAGCTATGGCTACGATACGGCCGGGAACATGACCAAGAACACTCCGACTGCCTATATCTACGACGCCGAGAATCGGCTGGTTTGGACCTCGGGGATCATGGGTGACACCTACGAGCGTTACATTTACGACGGGGATGGCAATCGCGTCGAGAAATGCGTCGCAGGCACCGCGAGTACGGCCTGCCCGACCAGCGGTACCAGTGGCACGCTCTACTGGATGGGCACTGGCAGTGCGGCGCTTGATGAAAGCGACTTGTCGGGGAACATGCTGGAGCAGTACGTGTTCTTTAACGGCACGAGGGTTGCGCGGCGGGACGTGCCTACGGACGCGATCCACTTCTATTTCTCGGACCACCTGGGCACGCACGCCGTGGTGGAAAATGCAACGGGAACGGCTTTCGAGCAGGACATCGATTATTATCCCTTTGGTGGCGTAGAGGAGGACTACTCTACAACGCAGGTGCCCCAGCACTACAAGTTCACCGGCAAAGAACGCGATTCCGAATCCGGCCTCGACATGTTCGGTGCCAGGTACTACGGTTCATCGCTCGGCAGGTTCATGACGCCCGACTGGGCCGCTGAACCTGAACCTGTTCCTTACGCCAATCTGAAAGACCCGCAGACGCTGAACCTCTACGGATATGTCCGGAACAACCCTCTAAGCAAGACCGATCCCGATGGTCATTGTGATGTTGATGGAGAGCATCACAACTGGGTGTGGTGTGCAGCACACGCTATTGGAGCTGTTCAGACGCAGAAGGAACAGGTTGCGACAGCGCGATGGTACGAGTCCGAATATTACAAGCAGACTCACACTCCAGCCCAGAATCAGCCGCACTTGACGGATGAGCAAGTCGTAAACGCTTATCGAAATGGCGCGTTTGCAATCCATAGTGTTTGGGACAATGTTTACGACGCGATGGGTCTATTCGGTACATCCTATGCCGTTTATCGAGGTGGCAGCGGAGTAGCGGCAAGGAATATCGACGTCAAGGTCGATTCCCAGACTGGCCTAGTTCAGCCGGGCAGAGGGGTCTCCGTTAACGCTGATCCCGCAGCGGTTGAGAAATTTGGCGGAGCTTACAAGGTTGAGTCGGTCCCAGAGGAACTGGAGATTATCCAACGAGGCGGGAACCCTAATCATTATGAAATTGCGCCGCGCCAGCCGATGACGATGGAGCGGTACCAAGAGCTGCTGAACCAAGTGAAGTTGGTTCCAGCTAAATAGGGAATGATGAACGAGAACATACAACTCGAATTTGAGTGCACTTTTGATGCAAGGACTATCGAAGAAGTACGCGACAAAGGGTACTTTCAATACGCTGTTGCAGTCCTACCAGACGGTAGGCGTGTACGTCTCTCTTTTTGGGACCCGATTCGGCTTTCCCAAGATATGGAAACGGAGACGAGACTGGGCCGATCCTGCATAGGCGAGCCCGGTCTGATTATCGTGCCTCACGTCACGCCGGATAGCATGCTCGCCGCCGTCAAAGAGCTTTACAGCAAAGGTTATTTCGAGCGACTACGATGACAACGCTTTTAGGATTACAGTTACGATGCGAACGCCTACGGGTATGACGGAATTCGGCGTGTGTTCGCTCAGCGTGGCGTTCGGGAGTACCTACAAGTTCACCGGCAAAGAACGGGATTCCGAGTCGGGACTGGACAACTTCGGCGCTCGCTACAACGCAAGTACGATGGGACGGTTCATGACGCCCGATCCGCTGCACATCATGAAGCAGAAACTCGCCGATCCACAGCAGTGGAATATGTATGCCTACGTTCGAAATAACCCATTACGCTTCACTGACCCAACGGGGATGTATACGTGTTCGGACAACAACAAATGCAAGTCGGGCCAGTACAAGGATTTTGAAAAGGCTCGCCAGAGAGATCTGAAATCCAAGGATGCTGCTGTTGTCGCGGCTGCCAAAGCTTACGGCGACCCGACCAAGGACAACGGTGTCAGCGTGAAGTTTGGGGATCCAGGAAAAGGGCACGACGGATCGACGGCAGCGAGTGTCGCTTACGCGGACGGTAAGTATCAAGGCAAGGTAGACGTGACCATAAAGAGCGGATTGTCAGGGACCGCTTTGGATGCAGCCGTTGGACATGAAGGGGTACACGTTGGGGATGCTCAAGGCTACTTCAGCACGATAAATGGCGGTCAGAGTGACATGTCGAAGGATTTAACCCACTTCCAGACGGAAATGAATGCGTATCGAGTTACAGCGTCAATCTGGGCTGCGTCGGGAAACACCGCGTCATACGGTCAGTGTGGTGGCGCCCCCTGCAACTATGGTCCAGGAATGACTGCAGGACAGATAGATGCAACCACAATGATCCTGCTGTCGAATCCGGCGAACGGCTACAACGAGTTCGTCGAGCAAGGCTACGGGCGGTCTTCTTCGCCGGGAGACGATACGTTTGGACAAGGAAGCTTTGTGAATGTGCTCGGTCAACCGATGGTTCAATAAGGGCTAGTGGAGGTCTTGTATGCGAGCTAAAGTATTTCTCATCGCTGTCGGCCTAGCTGCTTGGCTCACGGCCGCCCATGGTCAAACCTCTGGGCGGCAATCAGCAAGTAATGTCGGGTATGGCACCCTGGCTAATTCGCACTCGGACATCGTTCTCCATGCTGACGTACCCCTTTATCCACAACTCGCAATCCAAGCGCGTGTCAGCGGCGTCGTGCATCTTCATGTGTTCGTAGACAACGGCGCTGTGACGAGGGCTGAGCCGGAGTCGGTAGAGGAAGTTAAACCTCTTGTCGCAGCAGCAACTGAAAATGTTAAAACTTGGAGGTTCGCGCTCGGAGCTAGGGGTACGTTTGACGTGACATACACATACGAGTTGGAAAAAACCGAGGTCCCGCAGTCAGTTAATCCTCAAATCGTGATGAATCTTCCTACGTCGGTGAAGATAACCGCATGGCCCGTCGAAAGGGCTTGCCTAGATTGCGGACCTGGATCGTTCGAAAGCAAGACCGACAAGCACTGAGCAGCATAACGGCCATGCCTACGAGGCAACCGGGGTACTGGTATGGCCGCACCGTCCTTTCTGTCTATAGGTTCACCGGCAAGGGACGGGATGCGGCGAGCGGGCTGAGTAGAACCGGGGACAGTAAAACTGGGGAAACAAGGGGACAGACGGGACGTTGCACTGGTTTCCTCACTACGTAAGGCCGGGCTGGCGGGTTGGGCCCGGCCCTTTGGTGGAGTCGTATCAATCAGGTGACGGGGCAATCAAGTTTGAGGCTGCTCAGCTACTGATTATGTCTCAAGGCTTTCATGCTTAGGCGAGTCGACCTAATTCGCGGACGTAGAGATTTTGTCGTTCTCTTCTTCGCTTGCCTTTTGTCGCTAAGTGCTCGTGCACAGAAGGTTCCCCAGGGTCCTCTGGTGCTCTCCTCGCAGTCCGCCAAAGCTTCGACGCAGCGGCGAGCAGTCGTCCAAAAGAACTCGCGCTTTCTGGGCTGGAAATATGCTCGCCTAGCTCGTCAGGACACCACCAGGTGGCAGCGCAATAATTCGCAGGCAAAAGACCTACCATCCGCTGTTCCTTCCCACGGCTTGGTTCATTCTGCAAGCAGCAGTCCAGCAACAGGATTCGGCAACCCTGGTTTCGCCGAGCATCCAACCCTGCCGGCCGGATTCATTCCCACTGCGATCACGAGTGGCGATTTCAACGGAGATGGCAAGATGGATTTCGCCATCAGCAACGGTGGCGACAACACGATTTACGTGTTTCTTGGAAATGGTGATGATACCTTCCAGGTTCCGGCCATTCTGTATACCCAAGGTCAATCTCCGAACTGGATCACTGCTGTCACATTGCGGAAGAATGGCCCGGTCGATCTGGCCGTGACCGACGGAGATTCGAACATGGTAGAGGTTTTTCTCGGCAACGGCGACGGCACCTTCCAGCCGAGTACGCTTATCTCCCTGCCTCAGATGCCGACCTTCATTATGACGGCTGATGTTAACAACGACGGCAATCAGGATCTCGTGGTCGGTTTGGTAGTTGCTGCTGACGAAGTCCAGTCCCAGTTTGGAGTGTTGCTGGGCGACGGTTCGGGCGGTTTTTCGAGCACGCTCTATTCACAAGCTGAGCTTTTCGATTCGGAAGGTCCGGTCGCAACTGGCTGGATGGCTGCGGGCGATCTGAACAATGATGGTTATGTGGATTTCGTCGTGACGGTTACAGGCGGCAGCTTCGTACCATATCTCAGCGACGCGGGCAAAGATTTTCCATTCACCAACTTCATATCCTATAACGATGGACCGATGGTCGCGGGGTTGGGCGACATGAACGAGGACGGGTGCCTCGATGTCGTGCAGTTTGGAACCTACGGTCTGCTCACGGTGGCGCTGGGAACCTGCGACGGCAACTTCGCTCAGGACCCTGACCCCACCGCGATGGTGGGCGATCTCGACCCCGCGATTCAAGTCGTCGATGTGGACGGCGATGGCCATCTGGATGTCGTCGGCTCGGCTGGGTATTACCCCGGCAATTCGTTAGCGGGTACCGAGGCTGGCTATCTGGTATCTGTTCTGAAAGGAGATGGCAAAGGGAACTTGGCCATTGCTCAGACCTATCGCGGCGGGGCGAATATGTATTCGTTTGTCGTGGCGGACTTCAATGGAGACAAGCGCCCCGAAATCCTGACAGCGGATTCTCTCGAAAACAAGGTCAGGCTGTTTGCCAACGACGGATCGGGAAACTATGGGCCACCGCAAGGGGCAACGGTTGGCTACACCATCGGTCCAGTAAACGCCCCTGATAATCTCGCCCCAACGGAGGTTGCCGATCTGAACGGTGACGGGAAACCGGACTTGCTGCTCGTTGAATTCGCACTCGATATAGGCAATCCGGCTGCATTGACAGCGCTCCTGAATGACGGCACTGGGAAGTTTCTTCCGCCGGTACGCACCACGATTACTGGTGACGCCGCCGATCCGGTCCCAGTTTTTGTGACTGGTGCTTTCCGGAATCCCAAAACGCCAGACGTGATCTACATCAACACCTACAACAACGGCTACACCGGCTGCAACGTGCTCTTCCTTCGCGGCAACGGCGATGGCACGTTTGCTGCTCCGGTCACGCTTGCCACGTTGGTGAGTCCGCAGCAAGTAGTCGCCGGCGACTTCAATCATGACGGGAAGCTGGATTTCGCCGTTGTGGGCTGGACCGATACAGACACCGGCCCTTTCTGGCAATTCAATACATTTCTCGGCCACGGCGACGGAACATTCATGCCGCTACCGACACAGCAGTTTCCATTCCAGGGGAGTTTTAATGTGCAGCAGCTTTTTGCTCTTGATCTGAACCACGACGGAAGGCTGGATCTGCTGATCGGCCTGAACGGAAACGGAGGGTATGTAGGCGGCGGAGACGATCTGATTGAAGCTCTCGGGAATGGCGACGGCACGTTTCAGACTCCCACTGTTTTAATTTCGCACTTCGGAGCTGTGGCCGTTGCGGACGTGAATCACGATGGCTATCCGGATCTGATTCAGGATCGCGATCCGAATGGCGACTTTGGACAACAGGGCCTGGCTAGTCAGGTGGGCGTCACCGTTTATCTTGGTGTTGCCAATGGCACGTTTCAGCAGCAGCCAAGCTACGATCTTTCGGGCGTTACTCTCCCTTCCGTTAATCCGGCGCTAGTGGGAGACTTCAATGGCGACGGCATTCCTGACATTGCGACGGTCTTCTGGCCGACACAGCCTGCGCAGTGGTACGACCCGAGTCTGGTGATTCTGCAAGGCGTTGGAGATGGGACGTTTATTGTCACTGACCACACCTACCAGCTTGCGGCTTTTAGCCAGCCGCTTCTCGGAGCCGATTTCAACGGGGATGGAGCGACTGACCTGATGGAACTCACAGCCAGTACTTCGTCGTACACTACGATCCCTGCGGCTCCCGCTCCAGCACTCGACATCTCACTCAATTCGAGTCCTGTAGTTGGAAACACCGGCACTGCAAGAATAGCGCTCGACTTGCCCGCCGTTTCCGCCGAGACTGTCACCCTATCGGCGAGCGATCCGGCGATCGAACTTCCGGCGAGTATTCAATTCAACGCTGGGCAGCAAACTCAAGATGTCTCTTTCACGCTGGGCTCTGGCTTTGACGCAACCCATCTATTCGCGCTCTATGCCACGCTCGGTGGTCAAACTGCCGTAGCATTCGGCACACGGCCAAATTCGAATCTGGCGGTTGGAGTGACCTCTTTGCTCTATCCGGTTACGAAATTAAGCGTAGAGCCGGGGGAAAGCTTTGAATTCTTCTTAACGATTGAGAGCGAAGGAGGATATTCAGGGAACTATTCCTCTTTGCAATGCAGCGGGCTACCTGCGGGAGCATCGTGTTCCTTCAGCTCCAACTCGATGCTGATTCTTCCGGGCGGATACGCACAAGTGACCTTCACGGTCAACACGTCTACCTCGACGCCATTTGGCAGTCGCAGGGTAACGGTTAGCGCTACGGATGGCGTTCTACCAGCCAGTACGACCTTCGAATTGGGGATTGGTGATTTTTCACTGAGTCTCGCGCCTACAACCATCGTCGTTGGACCCAGTGGGAGCGCCAACGCCACGATTAGCTCGACGGCGACACACGGACTGAACGAACCGTTGACCTTCGTCTGCACCGGCCTGCCCGCTGGCACGCAGTGTGGACCGGACACTTCTTTCTACACTTCCGGTCCTTCAACCGGTTTCGGGTTTAGTTATAACCAACTGACCGCAAACGATTATCCGTTCGAGATCACCGGAACGGCAGACATCGTCTCGCACACCATCGATGCAGTGCTGCAAGTGGGCGACTTTACTGCCGCTCTCGACAAGACGACCGCAATGCTTACGAGTGGGCAGTCAGCCACATTTAATCTGACTTTGACTTCGGTGCATCACTATACGAGCACCATCACCGTGTTCTGCCAGCCTGCGTTGACCGCCGTGACTTGTGCCGAGACCTCGTCGCCCGCCACGTTGACAGATGACGGCACGGCCACCGTGCAACTGACGGTGACGAATTCAGCTCCCGCCTCCAAAAGGAATAGGGCCCAAACGACCTTGCCATTTTCTGGCGCGGGCTGGGTGCTGGCCTCCCTCGTGCCGCTTGGCCTCCTGGTGGTGGCGCGGAGCAAAGCGCGGCCTTTGCTTGGCTTGATCGTTATCGCAGCACTGGGGACCGCGATTTCCTGTGGCGGGAGCGGGAGTGCGGGTGGTGGAGGGGGCGGGGGTGGTGGAGGCGGCGGTGGCGGAGGCGGAGGGGGATCCCAGACGGTGAACGTGTCGGTGGTGGCGCAGGCAGCGAACACTCAAAGTGACATGAGCAATCAGAAGACGGTTGGGCCGATCGTGATTACGCTAAATTGACGCGAGCTCGCGGTTCACTAACTGGGCCCTAGAGGTGCCGTCAAATCACTGACAAATCAGATGGCTGGTTTTTCATGTACTTAGATGCATCAAGTTTGCTGTCCGTGCGCAGTTAAGTCCTTTGTTTGACGGTTTCAGGCGGATTCGAATCCCTCCCTCTCCGCCATTCCTTTTTATCTTGCACTTACAAGCTGGTGATATCCACACTGATATCAAAGTGGAGGATCGCCAACGAACCGCCAGTGCAATCTCACCAAACGAATCCAAACCAACAAAGGGCTACGCTACTGTTCAGCAGTGCTTTCACCCAACGGCCGAATCCTGCCAGATGTGGTTTTGGTCGAAGACCGGGAGGAGCGACACCCCGAAGGGGCGTATTACATTTCGTGGTACGAGGGAAAGCGGCTTATCCGGCCCTCCGTGGGGAAGGATGCCCAAGATGCTGCGGCACGGCGCCAGCGCAAGGAAGCCGAACTCAACGCGCTCAACAACGGCGGTGTCGGCGCTTCCTGAGGCCGGAGACGAGCACCCCCCGGTCGCAACCGCTGTCGCCAAGTTCCCGGACGAAACGGAGCTCCCAAGAAGCCCAAGACCCTGGCCGCATACACGACGGCCCTGAACTACTTCACCGAATCCTGCCCCAAGCTCTACCTGCGGGACATCGACCGCACCGATCTGCTGAAGTTCTACGCTTTCCTGCGGGACAAGAAGAAACAGGCACCACGTGGTGTCTACAACAAGTGCGAGAATGTGATGACATTGCTAAAGGCGAAGAGGATTCGCGGTCTCGTGGGCAAGAACGACTGGCCGCGCTATACGGAAGAAGAACCCGAGATGTACGAGCCGGCTGAACTCGCCAAGCTGTTCAAGGCCTGTGACGCCGAAGAGCGGCTCTGATACGAGTTCTTTCTGATGACCGGCGTGCGAGAGCAGGACGTGATGTACACGTACTGGTCGGACGTGAACTTCACAGCGGCGACTGTTCGGGTCAGCCACAAGGCAGACAGAGGATGGACACCGAAGGCGTACAAAGAACGCGAGATCCCGATTCCAGCGAAGCTGGCCAAAAATCTGAAAGCGTGGAAGACGAAATCGGACAAGTCGTGCAGCCTTGGGTTCCCCACCGCGGGATGCAATCCGAAGCTCGACCTCCTCGACTGTCTGAAAACCGCTGCCGAGATGGCAAAGCTCGACTCCGACAACCTCTGGCTGCACAAGTTCCGTGCGACCTTCGCGACGCGGTGTCTCTGGGCTGGCGCCGATCTCCGTACCGTCCAGCAATGGTTGGGACATTCGGACTTGGAATCGACCATGCGGTACTTAAAGCCATCACGCAGCCAGCAGGTCAGAGAGAAAGCGAATCAGATTTTCGCTTAGCGCCGATCAATGAGCGTCATCGGGAATTTTTCACCAGGTGAGAAGCCCTTCGCGGGGATGCAGACTTCCACATCCCCGCAGAGAAGAATAGACCCGTTCGTTGCACCAGGGCGACAAGACAACCGGCTACGGCGTGACGGTAAAGCTGGTCGTACTGGTTCCCGTGCCGCCCGCCGTGGTGACGGCGACGGGCCCGGTCACCGCGCCTGTCGGGACCAGCGCATCCACGTGGGCATCGTTGATCACTTTGTAGCTGGTGGCAGCGACGCCACCAAACGTCACTTTGGTCGCAGCAGTGAAGCTGTTTCCTGTGATTGTGACCGACGTTCCCACTGCGCCGCTCGTCGGGGTGAAGCTGGTGACTTCGGGGATGACCACAAACTTGCCGAAGCCGGCGGTCCCGCCCGCGGTCTTGATGCTGATCGCCGCGCCGGTTTTCGCTCCAGCGGGTACGGTTGCCGTGACACTGGTATCGCTGTTGACCTTGAAAGTTGCCGCTTTGCCGCCGATCGTCACCGCCGTCGCTTGCGTCAGGCTGACTCCTGTGATGGTCACCGAGGTTCCCACGATTCCGCTGGTGGGCGTGAAGCTCTTGACCTGTGGCTCGACCAGAAATGAGTGATTACTCTTCAGCGTGCTGGTGAACGTGGTTACAGTAACGGTTCCCGTGGTTGCTCCGGCCGGGACAGTCGCCGTCATATAAGTATCGGAGGAATTCACGAACTTCGCCGCGGTTCCGTTGAACGACACGCCGGTCGCCCCCGTGAACCCCTGGCCAAGGATTTGAACCGTCGCGCCAACCTTGCCGGTCCAGGTCACCAGGTCGATGAGCGGCTTAAACCCGACATTCAGGCTGTAAAAAACCGCTCCACCCAAAGAATTTCCGTTGGAGTTGCCGTAGAAGTCTCCGTTCGTGTGCAACACGAGCGGCGTCGCAGGGCTGAAGCTGGTGCAGGTCTTGTTGCAGAAGCTGTAGAGAACGGACTCGGCGCCCGACGGAGTGACCTTGAAGATCGCTCCGTAGTTGGTCATTCCGCCGTTGCCCCCGACGCCGTAAAAGTTTCCGTCGGTTCCCAGGGTCAGACCCGCTTGGGGAAGTTGTGCATCGTAAATGTTGGTGCTGCCGCTTACTCCGTACGTGAAGCTGTGGAGCACCGTATAGACTCCAGAGGGGCTAATCTTAAAGATGGTTCCGTTCCCGTTCCCGTCAGCAGCGGAGACGCCCCCGCTGTAGGTGGTTCCATAGAAATCGCCGTCCGTGCCCTGCACCAGCACGCTGATGGGCCGACATCCATCGGTGGGATAGCCTGCGAAGTTGTGGAGCACGGTGATCTTGCCGCCGGTCGTCGCTTTGTAGATCACTCCGCAGTTCGTCCCGTTGTCGCCCCCCTGCTGCGCCGTCCCATAGAAATTAAGGTCCGTGCCTTGAGTCGGCAAGTTGGGCAAGCTGCCATTGGTGTAGTCGAAGTCGGCAAGCTCCTTGAACACGCCCGAGGCGCTAATTCGAAAAAACGCTCCATATTGCCCGTTGTACTCGGCCTCGGAAATGCCGTAGAAATTGCCATCCTGACCGAGAACCACCCGGTAGATAGGAGCGCTGTCGTCGGTGCTGTTGGTAAAGGAATACAGCGTCGTTAGCGTTCCGGGCGGAGTGACTTTGAAGACGGTTCCGGCCCCGTCTTTTCCGCCGATTTTCGTGGTCCCGTAGAGGTTCCCATCCAGGCCTAGCGCGACGCCGCCCTCCGGGTCGTTGCCATCGTCGCACCCAGTCAGCGAGCAGAAGCTGTAAACCTCCGACAAAGTTCCGGTTGTTGTGATCTTGTACACCGTTCCGTCTACCGAAGTCCCAGTCCCATTGTTGGCGATGGTGCTGTAGAGATTGCCGTCGCGGCCTTGCGCCATCGCCTGTGGCGCTCGAATGCCGCTCCAGGCCCCTGACCCGATTGGGTACGTGTGTAGCTCGGTAAGAGTTTGGGCACTCGCAGCCGTGGCGGCAAACAAAAGGGTCAATGCGACGATCGAAAGTATGGCTCCACTATGCTTCATATAAGACTCTCCACAAAACGGAATTCGGGCGAAACGGTCATTCCCGCAGTTTTTTCGTGCTCGGCAGACTGGTTCGTGGCAAAATGTCTGCGCTCACCAGTAGCCGTTGGTAAAGCAGTCTGCACGATCCCCCGCTGCCTGTCCTGACGGAATTCTTAAGAACTCTAAAGAGTGTCGAAGTCTATGAATTACAAAGGAGCTGCGCGCGAAGTTGCAGAGACCTCCGGCCGCCTATGGCGCTTCGCCGACTACGAATTCGATGAACTGGGACGCGAGTTGCGGGTCAAAGGCAAGCCGGTGGACCTGGAATCGAAGCCTCTCGACCTCCTGCTGCAGCTTCTGCTCCATGCCGGCGAGGTCGTCACCAAGGAAGAGCTGCTGGAATCCGTCTGGCCCGACGTCATGGTGGTGGATGGATCCCTGGCCACCGCAGTTTCCAAACTACGGAAGGCGATGGGGGACGAAGACCATCCCGCGATCGTAACGATTCCTCGCGTCGGCTATCGTCTGGGTGTTCCCGTCTATTGCAAAACCGTGGCAGCCGCCTCCGGCCCCGAGCTCGGATTCAAATCCGGTGACGCGGTTCCCGGGCGAGAGCAATGGCGGCTCTCGCGTCCCATGGACGTTTCGGGGTCCAGCGAAGTCTGGCTGGCCGAAAATCCTAAGACCCGCGAACAACGTGTCTTCAAGTTCGCCGCAGACGGTTCGCGCTTGAAAGGTCTGAAGCGCGAAATTACCGTCTCTCGTTTCCTGCGCGAATCCCTGGGCGACCGGCCCGAGTTTGTCCGCATCCTGGAATGGAATTTCGGGACGGCTCCTTATTTTCTGGAGAGCGAGTACTCCGGTTCGAACCTGGCAGAGTGGGCCGAGCTCCAAGGCGGCCTTTCCAAAGTTTCCTACGATCTCCGCCTGCAATTGTTGGTTGACGTTGCCCAAGCCGTAGCCGCTGCCCACGACATTGGAGTGCTTCACAAAGACCTGAAACCGGCGAATATCCTGGTCGTTCCGGGGGTAAACGGCGGATGGCAGGTCAAACTCGCCGACTTCGGCAGCGCTTCGTTGTTCGATCCTTCGCGGCTGCGCTCGCTGGGAATCACGAACCTGGGATTCACCCAAACTGCTTCGCTCGAAACCCACCAGCAGTTGACCGGCACACTGATGTATCTCGCCCCCGAAGTTCTGGCGGGCCAATCGCCCAGCGCCGGTGCCGATGTTTACGCGCTCGGCGTGATGCTCTACCAGTTGACCATTGGCGATTTCCGCAAGCCGCTGGCTCCGGGTTGGGAAGCCGAGATACAAGATCCGCTGGTTCGTGAGGACATTGCCGATGCCGCGTGCGGCGACCCGGCCCGCAGGCTCAACAGCGCCGCCGATCTCGTCGAGCGCCTGCGCACTCTAGAACAACGCCGCATCCGGCGCGACGAACTGGAAGCCGCCGAGCGCCGCGCGAAAACCGCCGAGCACAAGCTGGCGCAAGCTCAGACGCGGCGGCCTTGGGTCATGCTCGCGCTGGCCACGTTGGCGGCCGGACTCGTAGTTAGCTTTGCGCTTTACCGCCGAGCCACTCGCGAACGCGACAATGCCAACCGCCAGACCGCGATTGCCAGTTCCATCAACCGTTTTCTCTCCGACGATCTGCTCGGCCGCGGCAATCCTTTCGTGAGTGGCAAATCCAGCGAGTCGCTCATGGGCGCGATCAAGCAAGCCTCGCCCAGCATCGACCGGAAATTCAAAGACGAACCCCTAGTCGCGGCCCGTCTACACCAAACCATCGCCCGAGCCCTCGACAACCGAACCGACTATCCCGACGCCCGTCAGGAATATGACCGCGCCGCTGCACTTTTCAGGCAAGCAGACGGCGAACTGTCACAGGACGCCATCATCGTTCAGCTGCAACGCACCACGCTCGAGTCACGAAGCTACGAAAAAGATTCGCTCCCGTTGGCCAAGTCCATCCTTGCGCAACAGGACGCCCTGATTGCCAAGCTGCCTCACCCGCGGCCCGACCTCCCGGTCTGGCTATCCTCGGCGAAGGGAATGGTCGCGCTGATCGATAACAATGCGAAATCTGCGGCTGAGAACTTTCAGGCCGCAGTGGACGAGGCCAACGTTCTTCCCGAGTTCGACGAAAGCGCGCGCCTGACCTTCAAGCAACGCTTAGGGTTTTCGTATATCCGCCTCGGCGAGGGCGCCAAGGCGGAGCAAACCTTTCGCGAACTGATCGATGCCTTTACTCGCCTCGTAGGCCCCGACAGTCCGCATGTGTTGCGCGTGCGCATGAACCTCGCGCAAGCCTTCATGATCGAAAAGAAATACCCGGACGCGGTAAAGGAGGCCAACAGCATTTATCCCGATTTTGTTTCGCAGCTCGGTCCCGACCACGAACTCACCATGCAATTGCTGGCGACGCGCGCCCAGTCGGAAGGCAGCCTCGAACTCTGGGATGACGCCATTCGTGACGACCTGGCCATCCACGCCCTCGCCGTTCGCAAGCAAGGCCCGCTATCGTTCTTCGCGATCGCCACGCTCACTGACGCCTCTCTCGCCCAATGCCGCGCAGGGCGTTATCGCGAAGGCGAATCCAATGCGCGCGCTGCCTATGAATCGTCGACCAAGGGATTTGGCCCGCGCGCGGGTTTGACTGGAGCCACTGCCGACACCCTGGCAAGCTGCCTGATCGGCTTGGGCAAATCGGATGACGCCGCTGTGCTCCTGCAACAGATCGACATACCAGTGGTCGCGCAACTCACGGGCGATCCCGACTGGGGCGCCCGCGTAACCTTAGAGCGTGCCGAAATTGCATATCGACACCGCGACTATCAGGCGGCTCGCGGTTTCCTTGAGAACGTAGCTCCGGTTTTTACCCGCAAAGATGCCGAGCTTTACCAGAAGCACGCTTTCGAATCTCTCAAAGCTGCACTCGACAAGCCCTTGCAGCGGAACTGAGCAATCGTCGAGTAGTGCGGCGATGCGCAGCGTCGAGATGCCTTGATTGGAGAGATTCGGCATCCCCTGCATGACACTGAAACTGATTTTGTGTTTGCCCTTGGGAAAGGTCACTAGCGCTCCTGGTCAATTGACGCAATCAGGCGATAGCGCTCATGACCCCTCACCGCAGAATCAAGCCCCACCCAGTTTTGCACGTCCAGCCGACCTGTGTCGTCCCAAGGCTGCGGCATGGGAGGCCGTCGCCAGCCAGATCGCGCAGTCGTCGATTCTGTGGGAGCTGGAACGTTACCCTGACCCAACGCCGCCAAGAGATTGATCGCAAGTACGACCTCCGATCCTCGCGACTCACGTAGGTCCTCGGGACACTTCTGCGTGAAGGCCGGCTCAGCGAAGAAGAATTGCGCAGCCTGCGGGCAGACAAGCTGGAATCCATCCGCTCATACGCTAAATTCCCGGCGAAAATAGATGCGGCATGAACTGGGTGTTGAGTGCTATCGCCTGATTTCGCCAATCACTTGAAGCGCCCAGTAGAGTGCGACGATGAGCCGCCCCTAGCGCGTCATTTAGCGCGCTGCGCCGACGGTCGAAGGCGAGGCCTGAAGGCGGTCAAAAGACAGTCTTTGGCTTCTACTTAGTTAGGCACGAGAGCGCCGACCGCAATTATGTCGCTGGATCCGCGGTATCGGCTATTCTGACCGTCCAGAATCGCTTTCCCTTGGGGCGCGTTCTTATCGAAACCGACCACGTCTACCTCGCCAGAGTTGCCATCGTAAAGCAGTACCTGTTCCGGCCCAATTTCACCTACATTTCCTATGAAGGGAGCGGTGAACATCTGGGTCCAGGTGGTGCGGAAACCATGATTCGTATAATCCAGACTTTCGCCCCCTTTCGTATCGAAGGCAACGACGTCTGCGTCGCCGGCGTTTTGGTCGTAGAGCAGTATCTGGTCCCGCGCGTCTTGTATGAAATCACCGGCGACCATCTGGGTCCATGTGGTGCGAAAACCGCGATTCGTCGGATACGAAATCACTCCACCCTTGGTATCGAAACCAACCACCTCTACCTCGCCAGCCGCGCGGTCGTAGAGCACGACCCCTGCCGGTCTGTCTGACCGTCCGTTTCCAATGAAGTGGCCGGCAACGAGTAAGTCCCACGAAGTACGAAAGCCAGTGTTGAGGACAGGCGGGCTGGCCTTGCCTCCGCTGTCGAATGTAACGATCGCCGCGTGGCCGGCTTTGCGGTTGTAAACAAATACCTGCTCTTGCTGTCCGTTTGTTAGGAAGGCACCGGGGAGGATCGTGTCCCAATTGCCAAAGTTCGTGTTCTTGTAATCCAGATTTTTCGTCCCGTCGGTATTGAACCCGACCACGTCTGCCTCGCCCGTGTTGCTGTTGTAAAGCAGCACCTGCTCCCGCCCATTTCCGGTGAAATAACCGGCGACCATCTTGTCGAACGAAGTGCCAATGCCGGGGTTCTGGAAATCCGGACCCGCCTTCCCACTGCTTTCGAAAGCGACCACGTCTGCCTGGCCAGCGGTCTGGTCGTAAAGCACGACCTGCTGCGGATTCCCTGAGGTGTTTATGAAATTCCCGGCGGCCATTGAACTCCAAGAAGTGCGAAAGCTGATGTTCGGGTAGTCCATGCTTTGATTTCCGTTGGAACCAAAACCAACCACGTCCGCCTGGCCGTCATTGGCGTCGTAAAGCAGCGCTGTGCTCCCCTGGTGCCCAGACGCCAAGCTCTCCGGGAACACGATCGCGGGGGATGGACCACCAACCTGGGAGCAGGTACCCAACAAGCTGAGGTTATTCGACTCGAGGGTATTTCCCGACCCATTGCATCTGGGCGCGCTGGTCGTTCCACTGTTGACGGCCGTTCGCACTAAAAGCGTCGTTCCGCTATTGAATACCGCTTGACTCCCGTGACCATCCCCGAAGATGTTGAATTCGGAAAATGTCCAGGAGTTCGGGGAGGACCCCAGCTCGGGAAAAATGTTGTCGCCCAGCGCCGAGTAAGAAGTTGAGCCGATGGTAAGTGTGACCTTGTCTTGGGTGACCTGGCCCGTTACTTTCACAGGCTCCCCGGCGAGGGTCAGCTGTGCCGGGGCCACCTCGCCCGTCAGTTGCAGAGACTCCAAAAGAGAGTTGGTCAGCACCTGTGGGGGCACAGGCGTGTAGTTTGTGCTGTTAACGACGCAATAACCAGGTTTGTCGGTGAGTTTAAACGGGCTCGGGCAGCCGGATCTGGTGCCGTAACCCTGCAGCCAGTATTCGATATACACGCAGGCTTTCGAGGGGCTGTGCGGATAAAAATCGTCGGTCTGGCATTGACTGTTCGTGAAGACGAACTGCTCCTCCCCCATGCAGCTCGACGACGGAGCGTTGTTGCACCGTGCTGCTCGGAAGGAGTTGGTGTTCAGTTGAAGAGTAAACTCGTTGGACGATTGGCCGGAACAGGTCGGACTCTTGGGACACTGAAAGTTAGGGCATTGCACCTCGCCCTCGCATTTCATGCCCGTCGCGCTGTCAAACGAACCCTTGCTATACGAAATGACCCCGGATGCGGCCAGCGCCGAGTTGTCTTGGTTCTGCCCTATCATGTCCCAGCCTGGTCCACTCGCCGGTGACTGGGCCAACGCCGCAACCGCGAGCACCGCGATGCAAGATGCTGCCTTGCCTGACAGGGCGCAACACACCTGCATGAGGCCCCTTTTTGAATTAGACATGTTTCGATTGAACGCGTTTCGCTTGAAGATGCTTCGATTGAACATGCGAACCTCCGCACGTGCGACTGCACGAGCATTGCGAATAGCCACAGGAAAACACTATTCACGCGGGGCCCACGGCCATGCTGAACCTGGAAGGAGAATCGGACGAACGTGGAGCAAATGCCTGTTGTGATCGATTTGCCCAATCCCATTCATTTCGGCAACGGCCGCTAAACTTGGAAACGGGAATGCGGGAGAGTCTAGCACAGGCCGGCGCTGGCAGCTGGCGTTAAATCGCCATTGCACTCATTGATCAGATTTCGGGCCGACGCCAAAATCTCAGAAGCATGAATGTCACAAAAACTATGCCCAACACGAGGCACCATGCCTCGACCTCTAAGCCGATATTGATATAGCCCGAAGTGAGGTCGTCGGTAAACAGACGCCCGTGGTTAAAGAGACATGCGATGTAAAGCCGTTCCAGGCTGCGCCATGCCGCCAACGCTGCGAGCGCAATCAGCGGCAGTGATGCCGCTAGCGCGAACGGTCGCAATGTGTGCCGCCATCCCATAGCCTGCAATTATCATAACTTGTTGTTAAATCGCCATGTCACTCATTATCCCCTGCCGGGGGTTCTGAGTGAAATCGCCTTTCATGAGAAGGCCGGTCGGAGTCAAGTCGATCCTTCACTACCTTTATTGAACAAGCTTTTGATCTCCCGCCGAGTGGCCACTGTCGCCATGCTTCCATCCGCACTCTCGAGGAGCGATTTCATTTCGCCAGGGGCATGTTGGGCGTTCTCGTTTCAGCCGGTGCTGCCATCTGTTTGTCGCCCTGTGGTTCGGCTCTTTGAGTGGAAGCAGGGCCAGGCGATTAACGCTATCACCGGAACTCGGCTTTGGGTTTTCGTCTTTTCTCTTTTTGGAACTGTTTCGATTGTTGTTTTGTCTTTTGTGTTCTACGCGGCCGCCGCCACTGTCGTTCGACTGCTGTGGTGCAATGGTTCGTACGCTTCTCCTCTCGCCCACGGGTGATGCAGCAGCACCGCCAGCTTTCTTGTGGTGGCGACGATGGCTCGCTTCTTCCCGCTCTTCCCGCCGCGTTCGGCCAGTTTCAGTCCCCAACGTCGCAGATCACAGTCGATGCCGTATGGTCCCAGGATTAGCCCACTCGAGAGAATCTTTCCGCAAAAATACTCTCTCCTTGACTATCTAGGTGAGTTTTGCTAAACCTCTCCTAGACGAACGAGGAGAGACCGTGGGTAAACAGGTTGATTTGCTGCAGGGCACGCTGGACATGCTTATTCTCAAAGCCGTCTCGCTTGGCCCATTGCACGGTTACGGGGTTTTGCTGCGCATTCAGCAGATCTCTGGCGAACAGCTGGAGATCCAGCAGGGCTCGTTATATCCCGCGCTCTATCGCCTGGAGCATCAGGGTTGGATCGCTAGTGAGTGGGGGGAATCGGACAACAACCGCAAGGCGAAGTTCTACAACCTGACTGCAGCCGGGCGGCGGCAACTCCATTCGGAAACCGAAAAGTGGAACCGCATGGCGTCGTTGATCGCCAGTATCCTGCGTACCACGCCGGAGCAGATATGAATCTTCTGACTCGATTCCTTTCCTGGTTGAAGTGGATGGTCAAGGGACAACGGCTTGAAAGTGAAATGGAAACGGAAGTGCGCTTCCACATTGAGAGCCGCGCGGCGGACCTGGTTCGCAAAGGCCTTTCCCAGCAAGAAGCGACGCGACAGGCGAGGATTGAGTTCGGCGGAATCGAGTCTCATAAAGATGCCGTGCGGGCATCGGTGGGCGTGCGCTGGTGGGGTGAACTCGGTTCGGACATGCGCCATGGATGGAGATTGTTGCGCAAGAATCCAGGTTTTGCCGCGGTTGCGATTTTGACTCTGGCTCTCGGCGTGGGAGCCAACACAGCCATTTTCAGCATCGTGAATGCCGTGTTGCTGCGCCCGCTTCCATTCCGCGACGCTGATCGTTTAGTAAGAATCTACTTTAACGAGCCCGGCGTAGGATTGCGGGACGTTCCGTTTTCCAAGCCCGAAATGGATGACCTGCTGACGCGAGCGGGCGCATTTGAAGATGTGACCCCGATCTTCGAGGGTAGCGAGAATATGACCGGCGCCAAGCAGCCCGAGCGTCTCGAGGCGGTCAACGGCAGTTTTAGCTACTTCTCCATGCTCGGTGTGACCCCGCAAATTGGACGGTTGTTTGGTCCGCAGGACTTCGTGCCCGGTTTCGCTTCGACGGCCGTGATCAGCGATGGACTGTGGCGCCGTGCCTTTGGCACCGATCCGAATGTTGTCGGCCGTACCCTCCTGCTCGACACTGATCCCTTTACCATTATCGGGGTCCTGCCACGCGGATTTCGCCATCCTGGCCCGACGACTTCCGGCGACGTGGACGTGTTTGGCGCCGGCGGACTCACCGGAGATCCCTTTCCCCCGCCAATCCGTGGTAACCGGGTTTTAGGCTCTGGCATCGGACGACTGAAGCCTGGCCTGACACTGGCGCAAGCGCAGGCGCGGCTCACTGCCATGGCCGACGAATTGCGCCACGACTTTCCCACCGACTATCCGCCGCAGGCGCAATGGACAGTTGAGATTCAACCCTTGCAAGAAACTCTGGTGGGCAACGTTCGGCCCATGCTGCTGGTGTTACTGGGTGCGGTAGTCCTGATCGTTTTCATCGTATCGTTGAACATTGCCAATCTCCTGTTGGCGCGAGCTTCCGGGCGGCAACAAGAGATGGCGGTGCGGTTGGCGCTTGGGGCGAGCCGCGGCCGCATGGTGCGCCAGATGCTGACCGAGTCCATGCTGCTGTCGCTCATTGGCGGTGCCGCGGGAATCGTAACCGCGGTTGCCACTTTGGGTTTCATCCTCCGCTTCGTGCCATCGAACGTTCCCCGGCTGAACGAAGTACGAATCGACTGGGTGGTGCTGGCCTTCGCTCTGCTGATTTCCATTCTTACCGGCTTACTGTTTGGACTTGCTCCCGCGCTTCATTCGGCAAAAGTTACTCTCTCCTCGGCCATTCGTGAAGGCGCTCGCGGTTCCGGCTACAGCACTGCGACCGGCCGATTGCGGGATGTTCTAATCGTTTCGGAACTGGCATTTGCCGTCATCCTGATGGCGGGAGCCGGCTTGCTGCTGCGTACGCTGCGCGACCTGTTGCAGGAAAATCCAGGCTTTCATCCCACTCAAGTGGTCACGGCAAACACTTGGCTGGGAGTTCCCAACGATCCCAAGACGGATCCGTATCTCAGCATTCCTGGTATGGCCAACTTCGATCGTGAGGTGCTGCGGCGCATGAAGGCAATTCCGGGTGTAGACCTCGCCGCCATCACCTCATCTCTGCCGACCACCAATAGCAACCCCGACGCGGTCGGTGGCTTAAGGATTGAACGCTTCGCGATTGAAGATAGACCGGTCGAGTCCTCGCAGGATCTGCGCGCCGAAAGAATTCGGATTAGCCCCGATTATTTTAAGGTGTTGCAGGCGACGCTGATACGCGGCCGCTCATTCACCGAGGGCGATGAAGACGGCAAACAGCCAGTGGCCATCGTTGATGAAAGCACCGCCCGTAAGTTTTGGCCAACCCACGATCCGCTGGGCCGCCAAGTGCGGTTCGGAAGGGACCCTAGCAAACCATGGACGACCGTCGTGGGCATTATTAAGGACATCAAGAGTGACGGTCTCGACATCGATGGCGTTCCCCACATCTACGTTTCGACCTATCAAGACCCCAGCAAGCAAGTGAACGTGGTGTTGCGGACGTCTCTGCCCGCGCCCCAGCTCGAACCACAGATTCGGCATGAAATCCAGAGCATTGATCCGGGTTTACCCGTATTCAATGTTGTCTCTATGGATGACATCCTTGATCGGTCACTGGCTTCACGCCGTTTTTCCGCCGACCTGGTGGGCGGATTCGCTGGACTGGCGGTGCTTCTGGCCTCCATCGGAATTTATGGCTTGCTGGCCTACATGGTCAGCCAAAGATCGCGCGAGATCGGTATTCGCATGGCTTTGGGAGCCGGGCGAGGCGGCGTGCTGAAGCTGTTCTTGCAAAAGGGTATCGTGCTGGCGGGCCTCGGAATTGTGGCCGGCATGGTCGTTTCGGCATCCACTGCGTCGTTGATGGGCAGTTTGCTTTACGGCGTGCGTCCGCATGATCCGGCTGTGTTTGTGATCGTGCCTATGCTTTTGTTTGCCGTTGCCGTTCTAGCCAGCTATCTTCCGGCCCGGCGCGCGACCAAGGTGGACGCAATGATTGCTCTTCGCGAAGCATGACCTTGCCGTGTTTACAGCCCTTCTTGATAAGGAGAGCCACTTTAATACGAGATCATCTTAAGTGGCGAAACATCCCCATTGCGCTCATTGACTGTCCGTCCACACTGAAACTGAGGATTCGTTTCGAATTGTCCTGCTCACTCGGCAGAACCGATCGACCAACTCGTGACTGACCTGCCAGATACCGACTTCTGGTCCGGCACTAGCTCTCGGACCATGTCTCTCCGGTTTCGAGAGAGGATTGCCAATTCCTGATTTTGTAAATTTCCAAACCGACTAGGAGTGGCGGGCATAAGTCATGCTAGGGTATCGGCAAGCAGTTATGTGCGATAGCTAACCGGAATTCAAACAGCGCCACTTAACCTCCAGGGCAACCCACTTCGCCTCCGCCCGCATGATGACATGCGTTGGCAACGGAAGTATTTCTTTGAGGAGGACAATACAATGAATCGAGTCCATGGTCGCGCGCTGTTCTGCGCCATCGCCTTCTTGCTGATTTCCACTTGCACTCGGGCCCAGGATTTCAAAAAGCAGGTTATCTATCAGATCGTCACCGACCGCTTCAATGACGGCAATACGGCGAACGACAGTTGCAGCCGGGGAGCAGGTCTCTACGATTCCACGAAAACAAATTGGAATCTCTACTGGGGTGGAGACCTAGCCGGGATCCAGGCAAACCTGAGCTATCTGCAAGGAATGGGTATCACCGCCATCTGGATTTCTCCCCCAGTTGAGAACATTGACGTAAACATTCCGGATAGTAACGGAAACCCAACCGCACCCTACCACGGCTATTCGGCCGACGATTACATGAAGATCGATAACTTTTTTGGCGACTGCTCAGAGACCTGGACCGCCTTTGACAATCTCGTGACTGCCGCGCACAACTTGGGGATCAAGATCATTGTGGATTTTCCGGCGAACGACACGAATCAGCAAGACGCCGGTGAATATGGCTCCCTGTATAACAACGGAGCCTTCATGGCAGCGTGCAACAACGACCCCAACGGATATTTCCATCACAATCCAGGCATCGGCAACTTCGAGGACCGGTACCAACTCCAGTACTACACGCTTGAGGATTTGTGCGATCTGAACCAGGAGAACTCGACCATCGACGGTTATCTCAAGCAATCGCTGCAGCTGTTTCAACAGAATGGAACCGATGCATTCCGCATGGATGCGGTGAAGCACACGACTTGGGGTTGGGAGTACAGCGAGGCGAATTCAATTTTCACCAATGCCCCGAGTTTTGTTTTCGGAGAGTGGTACGAAACAACGAGTGATTCGTTGTTTGTGGACTCGGTCAAGTTCGCGAACAAGAGCGGCATGCCGCTATACGATTATCCGCTGGGGCTCGCGTTGCGTGACGTCCTGGGCAATGGCAACAGCTTCACGGAAGTTGACAGCACTCTAAGTACAGAAAACAGCAGCTTCACCTGGCCCAATGATCTGGTCGACTGGGTCGACAATCAAGATCAACCGCGGCTGCTCAGTGTGGATAATGACACCAATCGTCTCAATGAGGGCCTGGCGTTCGTGCTGACGGCTCGCGGCATTCCAACGATCTACTATGGGGACGAACAGTATCTCCACAACGACACGGGCGGCGGCGGCACGCCTTACAACCGCAACTGGATGAGCTCGTTCAGCACGTCCACAGCCGCCTACCAATTGATCAGCAAGCTCTCCGCACTCAGGACTGGCACCAATGACGCTCTGGCTTATGGAACTCAGACGCAACGCTGGATCAACAGCGACGTCTACATTTACGAGCGGCAATTTTTTGGCGACGTTGTCCTGGTGGCGATGAACAAGAACACGAGTCAAGGCTATGCGATCACCGGCCTGAATACGGCCCTGCCAGCGGGCAGCTACTCCGATTATTTGGGCGGCTTACTTGGCGGTTTTGGCATCACCGTGAATTCTGGCAGCGGTGGCAATGACCCGGTACAGAATTTCACTCTGCCGGCCCATACGGTGATCGTCTGGGTCGCCAGTTCCACCCCCACGGCTCCCGAAGTAGGTTCGATCGGGCCAACCGTGGGTCAGTCGGGATTGAAAATAACGATTGCCGGCAAAAACTTCGGGAGTTCCACTGGAAGTATCTTGTTCGGCTCCACCGGCGCGACCGTTAGTTCCTGGTCCAATACCTCGGCGACGTTCACCGTTCCGAATGTTTCGAACGGCGTGTACCAGGTCCAACTCAAAAACAGTTCCGGTCAGGCCGCCAACACGATTCAATTCACAGTACTCACGGCTAAGCTGATTCCTGTGACTTTTACGGTCAACAATGCCAATCCGACCAACAGCGGAGACTATATCTACCTGACCGGTAGCACGGTTGAACTGGGTGACTGGGGAACGACGTTCTCCACGGCTGATGGCCCCATGCTCGATCCCAATTATCCAAACTGGTTCCTGAATGTTTCTGCTCCAGCCTGCCAGAACATTCAGTTCAAATTCATCGACATTCAAGCCAATGGAAATGTAGTTTGGGAAAACGGCTCGAATCACACCTACACGGTTCCCTGCAGCGGTACAGGGTCTGTCAACGTCAACTGGCAGTATTGAACGATCGCACAACAGCCTCCGCTCTGGGCAGTCCAGAAGGTCCGCCAGCGTCCGCCCGTCTTCCGGCGGCGGCGCTGGCATGGCACGTGTAGCAGCCCGCAGGAAGATTGCGGCGGCGCAGAGGGTGCGGTGGGGCGAAGGTGAAGAGGGCAGCGCAAAGCTACAGCATTCTCCGTATTGTCTTCAGACGTTTCGCCCGCTTACTTTCGGAACAGTACGCCCTGCGGTCATGGGTTAGCGTCGTCTTTTTCCGGTTCCGCATTCAGACTCGTGACCGCCTTCCGATTCCGCAGGCTAGGTTTATTCCTTGGAGGGAGCCCGGTTTCGTGGTCATCTGCCCTCGCTCGGAGCCGACGTGCCAGATGTGCCAAATGTTCGCGAACCTTCTGCCCCAGCTTGGCCAATCTGCGGCATCTGTGGCCAACCCGTGAAGGTTGAGACTACCAAGACCGACGAATTCGGGCGCGCTGTTCACGAACAGTGCTACATTCTCAAGGTCAAACTGCATCGCGCCACATCTTAGCTTCCTGATTACCATCGACCGAGGCAGAACTGCACAGGTGAGGTTCGAACTGTTTCGCGACTGTGTCGAAGTGTGCCCCATCTGGAAACTGAAAGATCAGGTTGCAGTCTCTGCACTGCAAGAAACGGCCATTAGGGGACATTAGAACAGCGATGCGGTGAGCGGGAGGTGGAGAACTACTGGCCGACGAGATATAGTCCATGTGCGCGATACCTTCTGCACAGATGTTCGGCCCACATCTGCGCCAAGTTGAAGCTTATCGGGCTGATGCCCGTCGAAGAGGCGTTACGAGATTATCGGGTAGGCGCAACCGCCTGTCTCTGGCCCGTTGGTTGGACTGCTATCGCACGTTAGTGCCAAACGGCTGTCTGAAGAAGCCGACAGAATCGGCGGGAATATTTACGAGCAACCCATGCCGGCAGGTATGGGGTGTTGAGGATTTGCGGTTTCATTGCCCTGCACCTTGCGGCGCAACGCAAGCGCCCACTCCAGTTGGCTCTCGACGGCCTTCCGTCTTCACATCACCTACGACTTGCTCGATGATGCCTCAAGCCAGCCTGGAGCAGTTCTCCTCATTCCTAATCGCTGGCCACTACTGCGCTGCCTGAGCCGGCTTTTCCGGTTGCGGAGCGTGCGCCTGCTTGAGCAACTCATCGGCCTGCGCGAGTTTCCCTTCGGCCTTGTAATCGCGGACCAGCGCGTTGAGTGATTGAAGGGTGTCAGGATTGCCGGCACCCAGCAGTTCGGGGCGCTTCGTGAAAACCTGGAAGTCGAGTGGTTCGGCCTTCGCAGGCTGGCGATCTTTGGCGTAGGCATCGGCCAGAGTATTCATGTGATCTAACGTCAGGTCGCTTCGAAAGCCGACGGTTCGTTTTTCTGCCTCGACCGCCTGGCTGAGAAACTCTTCGGCCCGCGGATAATTCCCCGCCAAAGCATAGTCCTCGCCCAGGTTTCCAAGAGCGCGGAGCGTCTCGGGATGGTCCGGCCCGAGAACACGGCGCTTAATTTCGAACTCCTGATTGTTCAGAGACTCAGCTTCGGCATATTTGCCCTGTTTCGCACACGTAATGGCTAGGATATCCATGGCCATGAGGGTGTTCGGATGCTCCGGTCCGAGAGCGCGCCGGGCGATATCGAGGGTTTGCCGGTCGATATCCTCGGCTTCCGATTTCCTGCCAACATGATTCAGGAGAATGCCCAGGTTTCCCATGCTCGGAAGCGTTTGCGGGGAATCGGCCCCGAAAAGCTTTTTGGAGATATTCCAACTTTGCCGGTACATCGCTTCGGGCTGCGCAAATTTTCCCTCCTGCTTATAGACAGCCCCTAGATTGTTGGTTGCCTGTGTGACGAAGTTCGATGTCAGCGTCAAAGGGAATGCTAGCAGGAGCGCTGACACTTTTCCTTGATTACTCGGGAAACGAGAACCCAACTTCGTTTATTGCAAGGTCCCCCGGCTCCGCCTCGTCGGGAGCTCAATGAACGAAGCCCGCTTCGTCTCGTGGTAGACCGTCCATGTGGCCGTCCCTGCTGCCGGGTACCGCTGAAAAACGCCCGCGTCCGCGCCTGCCAGCGCCACTCGAATCCGATGCCCCTTTCGCAACAGCACGGATGTGGGAAGCAGTGCGAAACGGATCCTCGCCGCCTCGCCCGGTGTGAGCGGCTCCGCATCTTTTCGCAGGAAACTATGCGCCGGGCCTAACGGCTCATAGGGCAGGCTTTTCGGGTCAACCTCTTTCCGGTTGATCACTCGAAAAATGCCTTCATCCACATGCGTCACCCGCCCTTCCGGCGAGACATCCTCCAAGTACGCATGCAGCGCTCCGTCGCTCGTGGTCGAAGACATTTCGACCGTCAGGACTGGTGTACCCGTGATCTCCAGATCCGTTTCCAGCGGTGCACTGGAATAGACCAGCAGTTTCTTGTCCTCGCCCGCGCGATCCGGATACACCACGTCTCCTCCACCGATCCCGGTGTGCCAGATAGTCTGGCTGCCGCTTGATGCCGTGAAGTCCACCGCGTAGGAATCACTGGCGCTGGTTGCCGAAGGTGCTGTCGCAACCAAACTGTTGTGTTCCCCAAAGTACAGGAGCTCGGCGGACAATCCCGCAGGTGGCCACGTCTTCGTCGTGTGCCATTGTCCCTCGCCCATGGTGTAATACTGAATCGAAGACCCGATGATTTCCCGCGTGCTGTTCCGCAGCACCCGATCGAAAAAATCGGCTTCCATCTTGATTTGCTCCTCGCTCGCTGGCACCGGCGGAGTGTGTTTCGACGCGAACGGATCCGCGTTGAAATCGCCGCCGTGCGACAGCGGACCGATGATCACCACCTGCGGATTCGAAACGTTTCTGTAGCGATTGAGCGCCCCTTCGCAGCCTTCCCCGTCACGCCATCCGCACCAAACCATCATGGGCACCTTCGAGGCTTCGATTCGCGCGCCTAATCCGGAGGGGCTGATGTCTCCCATGCTCAACGTCGCCAGACGGTCATCGCGAAACTCTATTTTGGCAACGGCCTCCCCAACATTCAGGTTGTGATGCTGTTCCACCAACTCCGCAAGATGTTTTCCGTGCAGGTCCCTATCCACAGGGCGGACTCCAGGTGTCGTGAGCCGGTCTTTCCAGCAGTTCCATCCTTTCACTTGCGCCGCGCCGCACACGTCATCCCGGTCCAGCGCTGCGACAACGTCGCTCCAATCCTGTATCAGCCGATCCGCTACCCCACGTTGCTGGATCGCAGTCAAGACATCAAAATCATCGTAGAGTGGCATGACCGCGCGGATCGCGGGCTGATTCGAAACCGCTGCAAGCTCCGCCGTGTTGCCCTCATAGGAAATTCCAAATGTGCCTACACGGCCGTTCGACCACGGCTGCTGCGCGCCCCAAGCAGCGACCTCGCCCATGTCCGCCACTTCGGTAGGCGAGTACTCCATGTCGCGACGCCCTCCCGACGCTCCGCTGCCGCGCGCATCCACCAGCAGCACCGCGAAGCGTCGCTTGTTAAAGTAAGTCACCTGTTTGTCCACGAGATCGTCCGGACGAACCTGATGCAGCGCCACCAGCATTCTGGCTATCCACCCGATCTGCGGCTCGCGCCAGTACCGTGTTGTTCGCATCAGCAGCGGAACCTTCTCCCCCGCTTTCAAGTCCGGGGGTAGATAGACGCTCACGGCGAGTTCCACTCCATCTCCCATCTTCACATACTTAGAGCTTGAACCGCGAATTCCTGCAGGTGTCATCTCCTCGCCAGGTAGCTTCACCCAGGCCGTCGCAATGGCGACAAGAACCAACGCGACCAGCACTAGGCTCAAAGCCACTATCCCAAGCCATCTCCACCATCGCCACATGAGTTCCCCCCTTCGCGTCACGCTTTGCGTTTCGCGTGCCGCCCTCGGCCTCCTGCCGGGAATAGCTTTAGCATCGCGCGGACAATCTGCGGGAACACCTTGCGCGAACTGGGTACACGCTGTCCTCTGGCTACAAATCCCAGCCACACTAAATACACAATCTCGGTGCGCTCGGGATCTCCGATGATCCGTGTCAGCAATTCGACTCTCTTCCTCTCGGCCCGATGGACGCGCCGGGCCACATCCGGGGACATGGAAGCCCAGGTAAAAACGGCTGCGTCCGACGGCAAAATCCCTACTTCGCTCAGTGGCGCTCGCTTCACCATCAGTCGCAACAGCAACCGCAGCGCCTTCGGGCCTCGCCGCCCTTTCAACCGCGGAATAATATCCTTCAGCAATTCTCTTTCCCACTCCCGCAAAAGGATCTCAAGCAGCTCTTCGCGATCCTTGAAGTGCCAGTAGAAGCTCCCTTTGGTCACGTGCAGATTCCGGGCCAATTTCTCCACCCGCACCGCCTCCACGCCGCCCTTCAACAGCGCCATCCGCGCCGCCTTCAGCCAGTCGCCTCTATTCAAGTCTTTGGCCATACTGGTCAGTATGGTAAGGCGTTACTAGTATTGCGTCAATACGGAGCCGTATGGACCCATCCGAATGACGATAGGACTACCATCTCGATTGCAGGACGCGATGCCACGCACCCCAAAGCTAGCGACCTGCGTTGAAACTTGTCCTCATGTTTAGTTGGTGGATGGTCGGCCAAACCGGAAGTTATCCAGAAACGAGCTTACAGTAAGCAGTGAATGGGTGGTTCCGGACCGCGGTCGGACATTCGGAAGCAGTGCCGTCGGCTTTGACAGCTTCACGTTGAGGTAACGAGTATTTGTGAAACATCGCGTTTCGGAAACGGCCGAGCTCTACATCTTCCGCGGCCGGTTCGCCAAGGCAGCGGAATCAAATCATGAGATTGCCCGTGGCATGGCTGGAGATTTCAGCAATAGCCGGCGGCACGTCTTTTGTCTTTGCTTCCCCTCCGGTGCCGCGATTGGTCATCGATTGATCATCGACTGATCATCGACAAATTGCGATGGAAAGTGGTATTTCGCGCGGATCGCAAATTGCATGCGACACGTTACCGAGTGGCAAAGGGCTTGCCACGCACCACCGTGTAGACGGAATCGAAGACGGTCAGTCCTTGGATATTTGCGACGCCTCCAACGGTGATCGGATCGCCAAGATATTGAACCTTGCTCTCCACATTGGTGAAGCCCGGCCACGGAGAAAGGCCCGGGCCATTCGGATCGCCCGACCTCGCGAAGTTGACCCAGTAACTGGACATCTCCCCAGCCAGCTTCCTGTCTGCCGTCGTCCAGTTCCAGGGTGACTGGTCCAGATGGTCGAAGACATACCAGAGTTCGGCAAAGTGACTCGCACCCCAACCCGCGTACACGGAGTCGGCAGGAAACGGCGGCTGCTGTCGAAACGAGTAGTAAAACACAGGACTCTTCCCGGTTCCGGCCTGCAATCTCGCCCATGCCCACATGTCCCAGCCGAAGCGGAGGTCGCGTTCGAGGCCGAGCTGCGCCTGGCGCGCTTCTACGTCGGTCGCATGGGGATATGCCGCAAGTAAAGCAGGGGGAAGCTGGCCGACGCTGCGTTCCAGGTCACTGTCGAAGCTGGCGGCCGTGTCGTGCTGGACATCTACCAACGACCGCGCTTCGTCAGCGTTGGAGCCGATCAGCAGAGGAACATCGTTCTGCTCACCTAAAGCAAATGCTTCATAAGGTGAAAGGGGAAGCACATACGGTTCGATCACCGCGTGGACGATACCGCCAGCATTGCCGGTAAGCAGGGTCGCTGGCAGCCGACGTAGTTCCTTGAGCGTTGCCGCACCCAGGGAAGCAGCGTACCTATCGCCGTCATGTTCTGCGTTGGTCAGCAGGTACTTTGGTCCGAGCTGAAGCGGCTCAAACAGACCGCCGCTCTCACCGATGGCGCGCTGAAACAACCCTTTTGCAAGAGGCGAGGCCATCAGGATGCTGACCGAGATTGAACCGGAGGATTGACCGGCGATGGTTACGCATTTTGGGTCACCGCCAAAAGCCGCAATGTTTCTTTGAATCCATTGGAGCGCGGCGACCTGATCCATCAGGCCGTAGTTCCCGGACGAATGGTGAGCGGACTCGCGTGTTAGCTCGGGCAGCGCAAGAAAACCCAGGGGACCAAGCCGATAAGCGATCGTGACAACGACGACACCTTTTTGGGCCAACCGGTCACCCCAGTACAAAGGCATCGAGGCCGCCCCGTTGATGTATCCGCCGCCGTATATCCAAACGATCACGGGTAGGTGCTCGTGTGCGGTCTTGGCCGGCGTCCAGATATTGAGGTAAAGACAATCTTCGCTTACGGCCGGAGGGATCTCGCCCGGCATGGAGACTCCAACCTGCATGCACGCCGGAGCGAACGCAACCGCCTTACGCGTGCCAATCCAGGCTGCGGCAGGCACCGGGGGGCGCCAACGCAAATCGCCCACCGGCGGCGCAGCGAATGGTATCCCCTTGTAGACGGTCAATCCATCTGCACGTATCCCGGATACGGTGCCTGACTCTGTTAGGACTTGCTGGGCGACCGCCGCACTCACCAGCAATGTCGCCGCTACGAATATGCACGTGAAGCTACATCGGTTCCGCACACGGGCCTTTCACCTTGACTCTTCAAATTGCTGAAGATACGGACTCCTGGTTGAATTTTTCACTCTGCCTGAGGCTATTGTTCTGAAACCCCACGCGTCAGTGTCTGCTTCCTGGCGTATTGGTGCTGTGCAATAGTGCACAGTTGACCGAAAATCGGATGTCTCGACCCGACTCCCATCCGTTTTCTAGCCACCACGCTCCCGCAACCAACGCGCGATTGTGCGCGGGCAAAATCGCACGCATCCGCCAATGCGAAGACTCGGGAGCGCAGATACGTACCATTGCTGAAAAAGACACCTTTGCCGGCGGTCCCTCCGGAATGAAACACTGCACCTACGGGTGTGAGAGATTCGAGAAAGCTGCATCAAACTCCATCTCTGCTTTGCACTCATTCCGCACTACCGCACTGCAGGATCGAAGTTTTCCATCGTCCATATTTCGGACCTCAACTCATCAATACTGGCGAAGATCGCACGTCCGTCTGGACTCACGCTGCCGGCATTGGCATCGAAAACATCGCCGGGTAGAACTGCAATTGGGGTCATTGTGTGCGGGGCGGCTACTTGTATGCGGATTATTTCGCGTCCCACGCCGGCTGTCGTGAGCATCGAAAGCGCATATATGTACTTTCCATTGGGAGACCAACCCAGTGGATGAACATTGATGTCCGTTCGCAAAGGCGTCTCCGAATACGGCTCCAGCGAAATGACCCAGAGACCGGCTTCCTTCCCTCGATTCCAGGAGATTGCCAGCTCTTTGCCATCCGGAGAGAACCTTGGCTTTTCGGGTACCCACCCCAGGGATTGGTTCTGCTGAATGATAGGTGCTTCCGGATGGTTCGCAGTGTCGAGACGCAGGAGGTTTCGAAGTCCATCTTGTTCGTATACGATGTCGGGGCTGGGCCACCAGGCAAGAATCTTGTTCGTGCCCGTGATATTGTTTTTCAAAAGATGGGCCGTGCCGCCATTGGCACTAACCATCCATAGCTGATCCTTCCCATCTTGTTCGTTGAAAAAGGCGATGCTCTTGCCATCCGGCGACCAGGCGGGACTGCCGATTGATTCGTGCGCGAGAAATGTGAGCTGGATAGGTTTGCCGTCCGCAACGGACATTTTGAAAAGATGTGTCTCGAATTGATTTGGGCCGTGATCGTAACAGAGCCACTGTCCATCGGGCTAGAAACTAGGCTGGCCGTAAAACGAAGTGCCCGAGGTGATGCGGGTAATTTCCGCCTTTGCTTTCTTCCCATCGCCAGGAATAAGAACTCGCCAAAGATTTGAGTAGTGTTCTTCTCTCGCATACGCCAGCCGGGAGCCGTCGGCGGAGATGGAGAAAACGTCTCCCGCTTGGAGTCCGTCGGCCAAGATAGTTGGCTGCGCATCCTTAGAAGTGACGGAAACCCTGTAAAGCGCCTTCGCACTTCCGTTCGTGTGCAGGTAGTAGATCGAGTCTCCCGATGGCGACCAGCGAGCCGAAGGGATTTCTTCGTTTTCTTCGACTAGCGTGCGCTCTCCGCTGCCATCCGGTTGAAATATACGAATGTGGTATTTCTCGCCGGTCTGCGTCACTGCCAGGATCATTCCCGTGCGCGGAGAACAGTCGATGTCAAACAGCCACTTGTATTCAGCCTGCGGAACTTCCTTCACCTCACCATTGAGCCTGTTTATGATTCTGACCCCTCTGACTCCGCCTGCTTCAGAATCGCCCCCCGAAACTATTTGAGATCCATCGGGGGTGAGCCAGCAGGCCATTGCGCCTTTGTCGATCGGGCGAGCAAGTCCGCCAAGGCGCGAAACCACAAAATTACCGTAATTTACGGGCGTTTAACGGCAAGGCAATACCGAATTTCCCGGGCCCGGCCACCCTCACCGGCACGGTCACCTACGGATCGGAGACGGCAACCATAGCAAGCACGGTGGTTGTTCAATAATCGCGCAGCTGCAACGCTCCGTTAGCGATCCCCTGTTCTGCCGGCGAGTCCGCCAGAACAGGGGCATGTTTTCCAGCCATCAGTTGTCTTCTCACAAAACGGTGGCAAACAGCGACGGAACTCGCGACAGGTATGTCCAATTCCGAACATCGGTTGTCGTCTTTGAACACGCGCGCCCTGGCTCTCGGGACAAGCCCCTTCGATTTCACCGAGTTACACGGAGATCGTGCTGGCGCTACGATTGCTTCTGGGAAGCTGGACGAGCGGGCCGGCAGGGGGAAACTCAAATACAGCTTCTACTACAAGACCTTCGTTACGCTCTGCGGCAATTGCGCAAGAAGCCGGGGTTCACTGCCGTCGCGGTGATCACGCTGGCGCTGGGAATCGGCGCCAATACGGCGATGTTTTCAGTGATTCGTGCGGTGCTGCTCAGGCCGCTCGCGATGCAGGAGCCCTCTCGCGTCGCTTACCTGCAGGAGCAATGGCGGGACGTCCTCCCTGGTCTCTCAGTCGGAAACTTCATCGATGTGCAGCAGCAGAGCAGTTCCTTCGCAAGTCTGAGCGCGTCGAATAACGCAAGTTTCAACCTGGCCACACAGGAAGCTCCCGAACGCGTGGAGGGAGAAGTCGCTACGGCGAGCTATTTTGCCACGTTCGGCATTCAGCCAATAGCCGGGCGCGTCTTCTCCATTGATGAGGATCGGCCTGGACACTCACAGGTAGTCGTGATCAGCGAACGGCTGTGGCGCGCGCGGTTTCACGCGGAGCCCCTGATAATCGGCCAAGCCTTACACATTAACGGACTCCTCTACACTGTGATTGGCGTGATGCCGAAGAGGTTCGATCCGCTGTTGGAAAACAGCGATCTGTGGGTTCCGGCCGCGTACACTGCACAGCAACTAGCCGATCATGACGATCACTACCTCAGCGTGATCGGCCGGCTCAAGCCCGGAGTCAAATTGGACGCGGCTCAGTCGGAACTGAACGTGATCGCGCAGCGGCTGCAGCAGCAGTATCCGATTGATGACACAGAGCGGGGCTTTCGCCTGACGCCGCTGTCAACTGCATTGCTTGGCGACCGGCAATTGACCTTGAAGATGCTGCTCGCCTCGGTTGGATTCCTGCTTCTGATTGCCTGTGCCAACATCGCAAACCTGCAACTTGCCCGCGCACAGACGAGAAAGAAAGAGATCGCGGTGCGTGCGGCGCTGGGAGCCTCGCCAAAACGGATTGTTGCTCAACTGCTAACGGAGAATGTGGTGCTGGGTATCGCCAGCGGTGGGGTTGGCGTACTGCTGGCGTACGGGGCTGTCGCGTGGATTGCAGCGAAGGGGCCATCGGGAGTTCCGCGACTGGACGAGTCGAGTGTGGATGGGACCGCACTCGCGTTTGCCTGCGTGGTGGCGCTGTTCTCCAGCTTTCTTTCCGGTCTTGCGCCCGCGCTGCGTTCGGCGTCGCCGCGATTGAGCGAAGCCTTCAAGCCCGGCATCGGGACCTCCGCCGGCGGCCGCGATCGGATTCAGAGCATGCTTGTGGTCGGCGAAATTGCACTAGCGCTGACGTTGATGACGGGCGCCGGATTGCTGATCCGCAGTGCGTTGCTGGTATTGCATCTGAATCCGGGGTTCGACACCGCAAACCTCGTAGTCGGTCGCGTCGGGCTGCCGGATGCCGCCTATCACGACCCCACCTTTGCGCGACAGACTTTCGAGCGCATGATCGAGGCGTCGGCGGCTCTACCGGGAGTTCAGTCGTCTGCAGTCGTATCCCGTGCTCCGCTCGCAGGCGGGGGGAGCAGCAACGGCCTGATCGCGGAAGGCAAGGCGCTTGATCCATCGAATCTGGTTAACGCGCGATTGCAAATCGTCTCCGCGAGCTATCTCTCGACCGCTCGTGTGCCGCTGAAGGCCGGACGCGACTTCTCCACACAGGACACGCGTGACAAGACGCTGGTCACCATCGTCAATGAGACACTGGCTCGCACGATGTGGCCGGGTCAGAACCCGATTGGCAAGCGCTTCGCATGTTGCGAGGACAATGGGCCGAAAGGGCGCATGAATCCGGTGTGGCACGAGATCGTCGGTATTGTGGGAGACGTGCGTGCCCAGGGGCTGGATCGCCAGGTCGAGCCTGAGTTTTACCTTCCCTTGGCGCAGATACCGCCCAGTGCCTGGGACTGGATCGGGCGGACCATGGACTTGGTACTGCGGACGCGCGGAGGAACATTTCCGGCCAACGATTTGCGAACTACCGTGGCCCTGATTGCGCCGGGGGTACCGGTCTATCAACTCTCGACGGTGCAGCAGAAGATTGAGGGCACGCTGGAAGAATCGCACTTCGAGACGTTTCTACTGGCAATGTTTGCCGGGATAGCGCTGTTGTTATGCTCGGTGGGAATTTATGGAGTGCTGTCGCATGTGTTCGCACAACGCACGCGTGAGATCGGCCTGCGTATGGCGCTTGGCGCAACGCGCGGTCAGATCGCGCGCCACGTCTTGAGGTCCGGGTTGCAGCTTACCGGAATTGGTATCGCGCTCGGGATTACGTGCGCATTTGCGTGTGCCCATCTTGTGTCTTCTTTGCTCTACGGTGTGCGTTCCACTGACGCTGTCGCGTTTGGGGGTGCATCGTTGGTTCTTGCTTCTGTTGGGCTGATGGCCAGCTACATTCCGGCTCGGCGTGCGATGCGTGTCGACCCCATGGTGGCGCTGCGGTATGAGTAGTGCGCCGAGTGGATTTGAGCGCATTCACAGCACGTACATTCGCAGCATCCACCAGACGAGGAGTATAGCGACGATGGCCCCTGCGATGTGAACGATCCAGTCACCAGCTGTTTTTGGTTTTCCAAAATTAAACATGCGGCCATGGTAACAGGCCCGCCACGGGCATCAGGTGTGCACAAAAAAGTGCGGGGCTGCGTTCCCGGACGAGTCCGCTACTCAATGGGAACCCCAGAGACCTCTATCCGGGATTGGGGGCATCAGGATGTAAATGGATTTTTCATTTGAGCAGCGCATCGCGACCGGGCGATCTTTTCGCATGTCCTTGGCCAGGTACTGGGCCGATTTGTCTGTCACCCTCTACAGCCGCTTTCATCAGACCTGGAGCACATCGCCCTCGTCGGCAACCATCTCGTACAACACGGGATTGACGAAAAATCCGATGAACAGCCGAGAGATGAGACCGGCGACGATAACAATGGCGAAGGGTCTTTGCGTATCCGATCCAATGCCGGTGGAAAGAGCCGCCGGCAGCAATCCCAGGCACGCGACCAGAGCCGTCATCATGATCGGGCGAAGCCGCAAGAGCGACGCTTCCCGGATGGCCGGGCGGATCCCCATTCCTTCCTGGCGCAGCTTGTTGATGTAAGAGACCAGAATGACGGCCGTTTCCACTGATACCCCGAGCAATGCCAGAAGACCCAGGACCGAAGAAACGCTGAAGGGAGTGTGTGTGAGTTTCAGTGCAACCAGCGCACCCACCGGCTCAGTCATGATCACACCCAGAGCAATGGTCACGGGGAATTTGAAATTTCCGTAAAGCGCAAACAAGATCATGAAGATCAGCACTACAGCGAGCGGACCTATAAAGTACATCTGTGACTTGGCGTCGAGAAACTGGCTGTATTCTCCGCCCCATTCCATCCGGTAGCCTTGAGGCAAGGTCACGACCTTCTTTACTGCCGCTTGGCCGTCTTGCACCGCGCGCTCCAAATCGCGCCCTTCGACGCTGTACTGCACACCGATGTAGCGGGAGTTGTTTTCGCGATAAATAAAGGACGCACCGTTTCCCTGCGTAATATTGGCGAGTTGGCTCAGCGGAATCTGCTGTCCATCGGGCGTGCCCACCAGCAAGTTTCCAATCTCATGGGCGCTGCTACGGAATTGCGGCTGCATGCGGACCACCAGATCGAACAGCTTTTCTCCTTGAATAACCTGGGTGACGGCCTGCCCGCCCACCGCGGCCGAAATCACGGCTTCTACATCTGCAACGTTGATGCCGTACCGTGCGATCTTGTCTCGATCGACGTCGACCAGCAGGCTGGGCTGGCCGAGTTCTCGCACGACCGTGAGGTCGGTGAAGCCGGGCACGCTGGCGAGAGTGTTCTTGATCTGTATCGCCTTGTCCTGAAGTACGTTCAGATCCTCACCATAGACCTTAACCGCCAAGGAACTCTTAAGACCGGTCAGTGCCTCGTCCACGGCGTCTTCCGCAGGCTGGGTATAGTTGAAAATGATTCCCGGATACGCAGTGAGTTTCTTATTAATCGACTCGATGAGTTCCTGTTTCTTGCTGATCTCACCCGTCCATGCCTTGTCCTTATATGGCTTCAGGCCGACGTAGAATTCGCAGTTGAAAAAGCCGGTGGGGTCGGTGCCGTCGTCGGGACGTCCTAACTCTGAACCCACCACGGTGACCTGCGGGTACGACATAAGAATGTCGCGTATCTGAGGAGCGATGCTGCTCGCCTCCTCGAAAGAAATGGTGTAGGGCATGGTAGCCCGCACCCAGAGCGCGCCTTCATCGAGGTGGGGCATGAACTCGCCGCCAATGAACGGTACGAGCAGCAAGGCCGCTGCGAAGATCAGGCTCGCAATCAACATAGTTGTTTTGGGCCGGTTGAGTGACCAATCCAGCTGGACGGCGTATTTCCGTTTCATCCACTCGAATGCACGATTCGGTTTCTCGCGCACTCCCTTCTTGAACCAGTAGGAGGCGAGCACGGGGATCAGAGTGAGGGTCAAGATGAGCGCGCCGACCAGGGCAAATGACATGGTTTCGGCCATGGGGTGGAAGAGCTTTCCCGACGGGCCGCTGAGTGCATAGATCGGCAGATATCCGGCGAGGATAACAGCCACCGAATAGAAGATCGGGCGGTCCACGTCTTTCGCTGCCGCAAGAATGACTTCGTTCAGCTTGTACTGCTGGCCTTCGCGCAGTGCTAACTCGCGGTAAATATTTTCAATCATCACCACGGTGCCATCGATGACAATACCGAAATCAATAGCTCCGATGGAAAGCAAGTTTGCGGCAACGTCGTGCGCGTGGAGCACGATGAAGGCAAACAGAAGCGAGAGCGGAATGGTGAGGGCTACAATGACCGCAGCACGGAAGCTGACCAGGAAGAAAATCAGCACGACCAACACCAGCACCATCCCCCGAAGCAAGTTCGCTTCCACCGTGTCCGTAGTAAGGTCGACTAATTCACTGCGGTCGTAATAGGGATGAATCTTGACGTCAGGCGGCAGGATCTGGCGGTTTAGTTCCTCCGTTTTGGCTTCAACTCCCTTGAGAACGTTCTGCGTCTGCTCGCCGCGCAGCATGAGAATGACGCCCTCAACGGCGTCATCATTTTTCTGGAAGCCGAATTCGCCCAGACGGGGCGCGTGCCCGATGGTCACATCTCCAACATCACGTACTCGGATAGGTACGCCTTTGTTGGCGCCGACGACGATGTTCCCAATGTCCTCTGTGTTCCGCACCAGTCCGATGCCGCGAACGTAGTAGAACTGTCCGCCTTGAGAATAGAAGCCGCCACCGGCATTCGAGTTGTTGGCCGCCAGAGCGGCAGTGACTTGTGGAATGGTCAGGTGATATCCGTAGATGCGCGCGGGGTCGAGCAGTACCTGATACTGCATCACCGTTCCGCCAAAGCCCGAGTCGTCCGCCACGCCGTGGACCGAACGATACGCCCGCTCAATCACCCAGTCTTCAATCGTCTTCAGTTCCTGAGGACTGCGGTCGGGACTTTCCAGAACGTAGCGATAGACCAGGCCACTCGGGCTGAACAGAGGGGCGAGGCTCGGAGTTACGCCGGTCGGCAACGTTGCTTGAGCGAGTCGCTCGAAAACAATTTGCCGCGCAAAATAATCGTTGGTGTTGTCCTCGAAGGTCAGGATCAGATCGGACAGCCCATATAGCGAGATGGAGCGCATCACGATCATGTGCGGGACGCCGTTCATCTCAAGTTCAAGAGGAAGGGTGACCAACCGTTCGACTTCTTCGGCGGCATGGTCCGGCCACTGAGTGATGATTTCCACTTGCGGAGGTGAGAGATCGGGATAGGCGTCCACGGGCATCCGCTGGAAAGAAAGGATCCCGCCGACCGTGATGAAAGCGGTCAGCATCAGCACCAGGAACTTTTGCCGCAGCGCCGCTTGGACTATTCGGTGGATCATTCAGATTGGCGCATCATTCAGATGTGGTGGACACTATCCTTACCAGAGTTTAGAAATGCTTCTCAAAGCCTGCCCGATCCGGCTAACGCTGCAGCGAGTTCGCAAACTGCAGGAATAAGCTGCCATTTCCGACGACTTGATCACCCGATTCCAGCCCGCTCAAAATTTCCGTCTTTCCGTTCAGGCTTTCACCGAGCGTAACCGAGCGTCTGCCAAACTGGTTCGCAGATGCCGCGGCATAAACAAAAGGCTGGTTCTCGGTGTCGCGCAGGACCGCTGCATCCGGGAGCGCAATGGCATTTTGGATCGCGCCCGCATTTACTGTCGCAACCACGTACATATCTTTCTTCAGTTTTTCGCCGGGATTGTTCGTCTCGATGCGGGCCTGCAGCGTGCGCGTGCTCGGATCCAGCGAAGCTGCCACATAGGCAATGCGCCCATGGAAGACTTCGGGATAAGTATCGGTCTGGATTGTCACCTGATCTCCGACGCGTACGTACGGCAAATCTTTCTGATAAACATTCACCAGCACCCAGACCGTGCTGACATCGGAAATCATGAAACATTGGGTGGTACCGGGTTGAATCAGTTGTCCGGCAGAAACATCCTGCTCTACTACCAGGCCACCAATCGGAGCTTTTACCGGAACTTCAAAAGAAGGCGGAGCTTTCACGAGCGCGTCAGGATCAGCCACGCCCATGACTTTTAATGCAGCTTGAGCCGCGACCAGGTCGCCGCTCGCCTGCACCTCAGCGGACTGCGCCTGCTCGACATTCTGTTCAGCGATGGCGTGATGCTGGTACAAATCCTGGGCCCGGGAGTTGGCCTTTTGCGCCAGCGCATAGGCATCCTTGGCCTTCAAATAGTTGGTGCGGAGTTGCGAGTAATCCGGACTCGCCACATACAACATGGGCTCGCCTTGAGTTACTTTCTGCCCGGGAACCACCACGACTCGGCTGACCGGTCCGCTCACCTGCGTGATGACAGGGGTGGTGCGAAAACTGTTGTAAGCTACGGCTCCCGTCAGCCGAAGCGATCGAGTCAGCGTCTCAGGCTGCACGGTCAGCACCTGCACATGCGCCATCTGGTCCTGCGGAATGGTAAACAGTTCTGGATTGCTTGAGTTATTGGCGACGGAAGAACCGGCAGAGGCATTGGATCCCGGCCCCTGGCAGCCGGCGAGCGCCACCATGATCGCCGCCAGGGCAACCAGCGCCGGAGTCAATCTCGGCCAACGATTCTCGCGGATGTTCATGGCAGGTTTCTCGTTCCCACCGCTTCCTTGAGTTGTTCCAGAGCGGTCATATAAGAAGCCAGCGCCTGCCGATAAGCCAATTGAACCGAGCGGTAACTGCGCTCGGCGTCGAGAAAATCCAAGAGGGTGGCGGCGCCACGTTTATAGGCATATTCGCTGATGTCGCGTGAATCCTGGGCTTGCTTAAGATAGCCGGAAGTATAGAGTTGCACCACTTCGTCATTGCTCCTCACCGCCTCGTACGCATTGGCAACATCGGAGAGAACCGTGTCGCTGGCCGCTTGCTGCTGCTCCTGGGCCTGGGTGAGCGCATACCCCGTTCGCGCGATTTCTCCCTGATTCCTGTTGAAGATCGGCAGCTCAAAATTCACAAAAATCGAAGCTGTGTTCTCACCGGAAACATGGGTAAAGTCGTACGTGCCATTTACATCCACTTTGCCGTTCGCTTTGGCCAGCAGGAACTGGCTCTGCGCGGCCGTGATCCCCAGTTCCGCGGCGCGAAAATCAGGCCGCTCGCGCAGCGCCCTGGCCTGCAAATCTTCCACGTTGGCTTTGAGTGGCTCGTATGCCAGATCGCCAATCACGTCGTAATCGGCCGGCACCGCGTTATAGCCCAGGAATTCGCGCAATCCGACGAGCGCCTGCATCTTCGCTAGGCGGGCAGCGGACACGTCGGTCTGAAACTGCAGAAGCTGCAGTTTGATCTTAAGATAGTCGCCTTCTCCAATGTAGCCCGCTTTGAGTTGTGCTTCGCTGATATCGACGCTCTGCTGGAAGCCCTTCAGGTCTTCCAGCGCGAACTGAAGAGTGGACTCCGCCAGTAGAACGCTGACGAACTGCTGGCCCACGTTGAACGCCAGGGTTCGTTCCGCGTCGCCGACCTGGGCACGCGTGACCGCCGTCTGATCGCGGGCGGCTTGCAGCCGATGCTGCCGCTTGTGCCCGCGCTCGAACAGGTAGCTGAGCCCGATGTCGAACTGTTGAGTTTCGTTCAGATTCTCGCCAGAAAAATCTTGCGGACTGAAGAATGGCACGAACTGGGTGTCCGCTCCAAGAGTCGGATTGGGGCGCAGGTTCGCGGTAATCTCCTGGGCCTGATTCTGAAGAATCAGGGTTCGCGTAGCTTTTATGGAATGGTTGTGCGCCAGCGCCAGATCAATGGCCTGATCAAGACTGATCAGCGTCGTATTTTGCCCACTCCCCACTCCCACGAGCAGCAGGAAAAATATCCCGGCCGGGGCGAACATCCGAAAGTTCCTGGAGCGCATAAAGGATTGAGATCAAACCGCACTGACTGTGGCGCAGCAGGGAGGCTCGAGCCTAATGAGCCGTTCGCCAAACTCCGTCGTCCGTATCATCCTACTAGCTAAGACTTCGACCCGAGCTCAATGGATGTATTCTAACTCACCGATTTAGCGATTCGGCCACAGTTATCAGCCTTCTCAGAGGCACCGTCAATTGACCAGGTTACCGACCAAAGCTCGATGAGGCGATCAAAACGACCGCATGTAGACATAGCCGTGCCTGCATATCGCATTCGGCGGCGAGGGGTTGCCCCCGGCTGCTCGGCAGATGCCTATCGAGAAACAGGAAACGGGCTTCTGGGCAGTAGGCATGGTCTCGGACCCCGATTGGGAATTGAGACGACTGTGTTCAGCGCCGGACCGTGGGGAGGCGACGCGGTGGGATTACCAGGCATCCGCCCAGGTCCTAGAGGATGTCTGTTCTTCGGCAAAGGTCGGAACTGGCGCCGGTCGCCGCAACGGCGCCAGTTCGCGCGGGTGACAGGGGGTTAAAGCGTTTGCAGGAAGTTCACCAAGTCCTGCATCTGTTGTTGCGTGAGGCCAATCTGGAAGCGTTGGTTATAAAAATTCACGACTTGTTGAAGGTTGCCTGCTACTCCGTCATGGAAGTAAGGCGCGCGTGCGGCCAACCCTCGCAGAATGAGGCCCTTTCCACGGCCGATGTCGCTGCATTGCCCGCTGATCAGCGCTTTGCCGGGATCGGAGGTGTAGTAGGTGTTGCCGGCCAGCGGCCCTTGTGTGCAGACTAACTCGAACACCGGCAAGACTGGCATTTGCAGTTCTTTGAGCCCGGCCAGGATGTTCGGATCGGTTTCATAAATTGGCGAGCGGCTGGTGCCAATATCCAACGGCAAGGGCAACGAGTGATTTCCCACGTTGAAGTTATCGTGGCAGGTCGTGCAGGTTCCCGTAATCTGCTGAGTACCGGTGGTGAGTCCGGGGACATCGCTGATCGTGAGGGGTTGAGTGTTGAAGATCTGCTCGCCACGCGCAATCGAAGCTTGCTGCGGATTCCGCGAATTTTGAAACGATGTGTAGATGGTAAATACGTCGGGCGTGAACGCCTTGCCTTGAGGATCAGCGCCCAGAGAATCGTTCATTCCCGGGTAATAGTTCTGTGTAGATAGGTACTGCGCTCCGCCGTTTGCTCTTTTCGAGAGATCTCCGGCGCCGAAATCAAACAACTGCGCCGAGTTGAGAGCGAGTTCGAAATTCACAATGCCGCTGAGTTGCGCGGCCGTGGGAGCCTGCTCGCCCTGGGCATGGATTAGAGTTGCGTCAATGGCCTGTTGCGTCAAGTCCGTATTCAGATTGGCGGGGAAGGTTTGGCCATTGTTCAGCGGGAGGGTGAACGATTCCCGGCCATCGAACATGACCGCACTCAGGAAACCTAGATTTGTCGTTGGTAACGGCCGCCGATAAACGGAAACGGTCTGCACTCCCTGGGAATCGGTGGTGAGGGCGCAACCATAAGGATCCTGCACGGCAGTGATGGTGTATTGTGGCGCGGATGCGTCGGTGCTATTCGGCGGAACGGTCAGCCCGATGCGAATCAGTCCGTTGTTCAGGACCAGGCTGTTGTCGATGGGACCCGTGGGACAAGTCGAGCCATCGATCTGCGCAAACAACGGATCTTTGCCGCGGCTTATGAAGTATCGGAATTGGGCGTCGACAGCACTCAATCCGAACGCGTTGTTGGGTTGGTGGCAAGTTTCGCAGGTTCTACCGTTGGTGCCGAGACTCTGGAAGAACGGTCCACTCAGGTCGACGCTGCCGGTGTTGCTATAGGTCCCGGAGAAGCCAGTGAAGTCGAGGAACGGAAAAAGGTTGGGAAGGTAAACGTCGGCGATCGCGGTCCCCGTGCCGAGGACGGCTAAGCCAACAATGCAGGTTACTAGGCGCAGCCTGCCGCCAACATACGCATGAAGGTGCTGACGCACTCTTCGCAAGAAAGAAACGGCGCTAAACTTGTCAGACATATTGAACTCTCTCCTTCATCAATTTGTGATTCGTCCACGCACCAATAACAAACTCACGCCTGGTTTGCACTCTTGGATTTTTGGCCTTTCAACCTCGGGGTCTCGCTTTCCGGTTTGCTGCCGCGGCTGAGACGGCTGAGGAATCGTTTTGCAAGCATCGTTGCGCTCAGCAAGGACCGGCGATAAAGCGCATGAGAGCCATCTGGAGTCTCGCTAGAGTGAGAAGCACTGGCTGGCGCCTCGACGACCTGCTGGTTCCACGTTTCATCGACCAGGACGTTCCCTGTGTTGGGCCGCACGAGATTGGTCCGCATGAAGTCGGGCCGGACGAACTCCGCCTCGCTCGCACATTCACTGCACCTGGATCGGGTGACTTGCTTTCTCTTGATCACCAGAATCTGATTGGTTTCGATCGTGATTTCCGTAACCACTTTGCGTGTGCGCACCCAGTCTTCCTCGTTGCCTGGCGGGGAAATCAGTGGTAGATTTCTTGCCACTTGAGGTACTGCACCGCTTCATCCCCCCAACGCAGTGCAGAATGCACGAGGGCGGCCACCAGAGTCTTCAAAGGGCCGCTCAAAAGTTCTCAAAGGTTTCTAGATGGCCACTAAGTCTAGCGAAATAAGGCACTTGTACGAGTTCGGACCTTTCCGTCTGGATCCTCAAAAAAGGCTCTTAACCCGTGGCACGGACCAGATTCCTCTGACTCCAAAGGTGATTGAAACGCTGGTAGTGTTGATTGAGAACCGGGATCGAGTCGTTTCTAAAGACGATCTGATGAAGATGCTGTGGCCCGACAGCTTCGTCGAAGAGTCCAATTTGAGTCAGAACGTCTTCGTGCTCAGGAGAGCCCTGGGCGACTCCTCCCAAGAGAAGCGATACATCGTCAATGTGCCGGGGCGGGGCTATCAGTTCACTGAGGTCGTTCATGAAGTCGACGAAGCGCAACTGGGGACAACGCAGGAAATAGAAGAAACTGTTCGCGTGGAAAGCCGCTCTCTCGCCCGGGTGGTGGTTGAACGCGTAGTCCCACGCCAGGGCCCGATAGGAATACGGACCGGAATAGCGGTGGCGATGGCAGCGCTGATGACGGCCGGAGTTCTGGTGTATCGGTCCCGATTTAGGAGGCCTGCGGAGCGAACGGGACCCTTGATCAGTCTGCCGGCCGTGAAGATGCGGCCCTCGGTCGCTGTGCTGGGTTTCCGGAATCTCAGCGGGCGCGCGGATACGAAGTGGCTTTCCGTGGCATTGGCGGAGATGCTGAATACCGAACTGGCAGCGGGAGAACAACTGCGCACTATCCCGGGTGAACAAGTCGCCCGTGCCAGTCTCGACGTGCCCTGGGGAGAAACCGACACCCTTGCCAAAGATTCTCTGCTGCGCCTGCGATCGAACCTGGGAACCGATTACGTCGCGCTGGGTTCTTACACGATTTTGCAAGACGGAAATAAGAAGCGGATCCGGCTGGATCTTCGACTGCAAGACGCGGCTGCGGGAGAGACCGTGGCGGAGGATGCCGTCACCGGGAATGAAACTGACCTGTTCGATCTGATCTCTGAAGCTGGGTCCCGGATGCGAGAGCGCCTGGCGATTGGGAAAATATCAAACGAGCAGGCCGCTCAAGTCCGCTCGTCTTTACCGTCGAATCCTAATGCGGCGCGGTTGTACGCGGAAGGTCTGGCCAAGCTCGAAAGTTTCGATGCGCTCGCCGCTCGAGACCTCCTGGAAAAAGCGACCGCTGCCGATCCTAAGCACGCGCTCTCGCACTCAGCCCTCGCCGAAGCGTGGGCCGGGCTGGGATACGACCCGAAGGCGCGGGAAGAAGCGGCGACAGCCTTCGGCCTGTCGCACAACCTGTCGCGCGAGGAGCAGCTTTCCATCGAAGGCCGGTATCGAGAACTGTCCAACGACCTTCCCGCGGCAATCGACATCTACCGCACTCTCAGAACTTTCTTTCCAGACGATCTCGGCTATGCCCTTCGATTGGCCAGCGCGCAATCACGCTCCGGCCAGGGAAAGGATGCGTTGCAAACCGTAGCTCTGATGCGCAGTCTTCCCGAACCTGCAGATAAAGATGCGCGCATCGACATAGCGGAAGCTTCGGCGGCCGAGTCTTTGAGTGATTTCCGGCGCAGCCAACAGGCCGCCGTCGCGGCTGCTGCGCGAGCCGATGCCCAAGGCAGCCATTTGCTATTGGCTGCGGCTAAGTCAAAAGAAGCATGGGCATCGACGCGTCTGGGAGATCCAGATCGGGCATTCGCAGCTTACTCGAAAGCTCGTGAGCTCTGGACTGCTGGCGGAAATCAGCGGAGCGCCGCTGCGGCATTGGGTGGAATCGCCAATCTGCTGGGGGACAAGGGTGATTTCGTAGGTGCTCGCAAAGCCTTCGACGAAGCCCTTTTAGAATTCCGCAAGATCGGAGACATGGGGAATCTGGCCTCGTGTTTTCACAATTTTGGCGTGCTCCTGACAGAGCAAGGAGATTTGTTGCAGGCGAAGAAGCACCTCGAAGAGGCGCTATCCATTCAGCGCGACATGAAGAATGAACGGGGAGTCGCCAGCGACCTCGACGACATTGGAAACGTCATGCTCGATATGGGGGACACGGCGGGCGCGCTCCGAGTGAAGGAGCAGTCTCTCGAAATATTTCGGCGCATCGGCAACAAGTTTGGCGAGCGGGTCACCACTTTAAATATGGGAGAGGTTCTCTTTGCGCAAAGTCGACTCGCCGACGCTCGCGCAAAGTATGACGAGGCCATGGCAGGTGCCCAGCAGCTTGGCGATAAACGCGGCGTCGCCTACTGCCAGGTGGATATAGCGGGCGTGCTGATTGCGCAAGACCGGCTGGACGATGCACGAACTGCTGCGGAACGCTCGATCGAAATAAGCAGAGAGATCCATGGAGAGATTCAACTGGCGGAGAGTCAAATCCGGTTGGCCCAGATCCTTTTGGAACAAGGCAAACCCGCTGAAGCGGAACCCCTGGCTCATTCGACGGCGGAGGTTTTCGAGAAACAGAGCGATTCTAGCGACGCTGCTCTTTCTTACGCTGTTTTAACTCATGTGCTTCTGGCTGAAGGAAAGACTCAGGAGGCGCAAGCGTCGGCGAACCGAGCACTAAAGTTCTCGCCAGCGAGTGGGGACGTCTGGATGCGATTTGAGTCTGAGCTGGCAGCCGCTCGCGCCGACGAAGCCGCCGGAAAGCTGTCGGAAGCCCGCAAGGAACTGGCCCCGATCTTGGCGCAGGCCGCTAAGTTTGGATCTGCGCGCTATGGGTTAGAGGCTCGCCTGCTCCAAGGAGAGATCGCAGCTAAATCGGGGGTGTCCCCGGCCGCTCGCGCCGAACTGACGGAGGTCAAGTCCGAGGCTCAGCTCAAGGACTTTCGATTGATTGCCCGCAAAGCGACAGCCAGGCTCGCAGAGCTTCCAAAGTAGGGAATCCAGCTTGCGAGTAATCGGGGTATGTGCCGGAGAAGGGGTTCTGTTGTGCTACGCCCCCGCCGCTTGAGCCATGCTGTGGACGGTCTCTTCCGGCCGCCGTTCTTTCAGTGCAGTCAGGCACTCTGAATCGAGCCGTGTGCTGGCGTCCTCCGACATCATGCGAAAGACCACTTTGGCCGGCAGACTGTCGCGGTACGGCCGCTTCTCGCACAGCGCTTGGTACACATCGGCAACGCAGATGATCCTCGCGGTAAGCGGAAGTTGCTCGCTCGTCAGCCCGTCGGGATATCCTTTACCGTCGAGCCGCTCGTGGTGGGCCCCCGCCACAAATGCCAGGTCTTCGAATCCCGTGATCTTCTCCAGTATGACTTTCGTGTACATGGGATGCATCTTCATCGCTTTCCATTCTTCTTCGTTCAGCTTTCCCGGCTTCTCGAGGATCGCATTGGAAACACTCAGCTTGCCGACATCGTGCAACAACGCCGCGCGCCGTACCATGCTCGTGGTCTGTGGCGCCAGCCCCAGCCCTTCGGAAATGTCCACGGCCGCCTCGGCCACTCCCATCGAGTGCGTGAACGTGTAAGGCGATTTCGCGTCGATGACTTCGGCGAACGCCCGGCAAATGCTGTCGATGCGTTCTGCCGATGCCCGCACGGCCGTCCCCGGCTCCATTTGCAGAACGTACGCGCGCGCCTCTTTTGACTGCACTCTTTCCCAAAGCCCTTTGTCACTCTCGAGTGCGCGCGCAATCTTCACGATTTCCGGGTCGAACCAGCTCCCGCTGCGCTCTCCCACAACTTTCACTGCCTCCGCCGGGCTGCGCCCGCTGGCAAACACTTCCAATGTCTGGCTCACGTTCATGATCCGGGAAAGGATCGGAATCTCCTGCCCTTTGCGGTGCTCCGGATAACCCGCTCCGCTCCAGTGCTCGTCCAGGCTGCGAATGGCTTCGGCGCTGGCTTGATTCAGCCCGATCTTGCGCGCGATTTCCGCACCCCGTTCGCAGCGCGCCCCAATTACTTCTGCGTTGTTTCGATTCTGCTCGAACCCCAGGGCTACTGCTTTTACCAGTCGCCGCGCCATCGAGGTTCCTGGCAACACGTTGCGGAGCAGATAGCGCAGACCGGAAAGCGAAGGCTTGGTCCAATCTTCAAACTTTACTTCGCGTTTTGCCCGCAGATCATCCGAGCCGAGAATCTGGTGCATGCGGGCCGAGTTTGAGCTGCACCCTGCATCTTTCATCAGCAACGCATAATACAGATCGGAACAGTCCGATTCGGGCAATCCCAGTTCCTGCGCGATCCTCATACCGAGAATGCAGCTCCGCACCGCATGTCCCATGGGCTGCCCTTCGGTCAAGTCCAGCGCCGCAGAGAGCGCCGACACTACATCGGAGAGGCGAATCGTCCCTGCGGCTTCTGGCATCATAGCGAGTCCACTCTGGTCCTAGAAACGGATACGGGTCGTGAAGGTGAGCGACTGCACCATCACATTCACCTGGCTGTTGTTGTATTCGCCCGCCAACAATCCACTTGTTCCCACGTGCTGGGTCGCTGGCAGTTGCACTTGATACGCCAGGTCGAAACGATAGTGTCCATGGGTATAACCCGCGCCTGTGCCCAGTGTGTTCTGCAGGATGGCCGCAGTCATCGGCGTCAAAGTCGAAGACGGCACCGGGTCGGTCGCATACGAATATCCTCCTCGGATTTCGAATGACTCCGCGAGAGGAACTTCTACTCCCGCCCCGAACATCGCCTGGTTGTTCCAGCGCAGAGGCACCGTGTCCTGCAATGAGCTGCTGCCGAGGAATGCGTTGATCTGCGTATTGCTGCCGTTGGTAAGGTTCACCGGCAATTGCTGGAACGCGGCGCTCCAGTCAATCCACTGTCCTTGCAGATTGATGCGCGAATGTCTCCATCCCTGCCACGAAACTCCACCCGTAAACGCCTGCGGAAATTTCGTGGTCACTTCGGCGTCATAGCTGAACGTCGGCTGGAAAGGAATTCCGAGCGCCGCAAATTGCGCTCCCATGTTCCCTGATGCACTGCCATACGTATGCACGTTGGTCTGCATGCGATAGGCCAGTCCAATCGTCAGCTTCTGGCTGGGCGTAATCACGGCCCCGAAGGTTCCGTTCCAACCCACGCCCGTGGCTTGCAGATCCAGCAGCGTCTTCAATCCTGCCAACTGCGGCTGCTCTTGGAAAATGTAAGGAGCATGCAGAGAGTTGGCGTTGTAAATCGCCCCGAAACTTGCGCCCAGCGAAAGCTTGCGGTTTACCACGAAACCCAGGCCTGCCGCGGAACGCAACGCCAGAATCGTCGAACGGTTTTCCTGCAGTCCGTAGGTCGCGCCGCCCATTCCCGGAGGATCCAGATAAGTCCAGCCAGCCTTCATCAGGGTGTCGGGCGCCGCCGAGAGTCCCAGGACAAGGCGCGATCCCAGCCGCATCCCGAACGCGCCATAAGGCAACGTCCCCGCACTGCTGTCGATAGTCCCGTTATTCGAAACAGAATTGGTGAAACTGCCGCTGGCAAACAGGCTGGTCACGCTCAGGTCGATCGAGCGTCCACTCAGGCTGGTTAACTCCGCAGGATTGCCCTGCATCGCTTCCAGCGGACCATCTGCCGAAGCTACGGTCGCGCCGCCTAACGCCGTCGCGCGAGCACTGATACCGTTGCCCAACGCTCCACCCGCTTGGGCCAACGCCATCCCGGGGATCATCACCGCCAGGACACTACACACTGCCGCAAGAACCTTTGCACGCATTTGCTCTACTCCCTGTTGGGGGGGAGGCATGTCTGCGTCAATGTTGGCAGTGATTACACCCCTTTTCTAGTTACGAAAGTAAGATAACGTAGAATGCTGCCGCCTAGACCTTCCGTGCCTTCACCGGCATAGCTACTGCGAACCAAAACGGCCTGACGCCTCATGGGTAAGAGTATTTGAGATGGTCAGCTTCGTGTCTTCCACGCAAAGGAAAAACTCTGCCTCACTGACTGACCGGCTCAACCCTCGCCATCGAGATTATCCAACTCCTTTCCCCGTCCAGTGCCCGTCGCTCACATATACAAGCGGAACCTGTTTCGTATCGTCCGATTTCGCGGTTTTTGACGCGCCTTCTTTCCCTGTTCAGGGTTCGTAGCATCATGCGGCAAACCATTCTCCTGCCCCTCCTGCTCGCGTTCACAACCGGTCCCGTCCTGGCCCAAACCGCGGTCCAAGCTCGCCGGGCAAGGGATTTCGTCTACTCAATGGGCGTCAACGTCCACCTCGAATACCTGGGCTCGCCTTACCAGCACTATGCCGCCATCAACTCCAGACTGATCGAACTCGGCATGCACCACGTACGCGACGAGATCAACGACACGGCCAACGGCCGGTTCGTCGCCGAACTGCAGCAGATGAAAACGATGGGCTACACCGTCTGTGGCCTGATCGAGGGCGGCAACGACTACCCGCCGGCAGGCGAAGTGCTTGAAGCACAAAAAGTGGCGCCAATGATCCAGAACCTTTTGCCCTCAATTGATGCGGTTGAAGGTCCGAACGAGCCTGACGACTCGACCATGCCGCCCTTCGCTTACGGCCTCGACTACCTGCTCTATCCACAGGGTGCGATCAACGAATCGGAGAACCTTTGGGAAATCGTCAAAGGCGATCCGGCAATCAGCGGCTTGCCGGTGCTCGCGATGTCGGAAGGAACGCCGCAAGACTTCCTAAAGTTGGCAGCTACAACTCCGCCGCCGATTTATTACGCCAACCTCGGCAACATGCACGCCTATCAAAGTGGCCTGTGGGCTGACTGGGGCTTGATTCACATGTACATACCCCTCGCCCGGAAGCTGACCGGCAGCCTTCCGCTCTGGACCACGGAAATGGGCTACCACAACAATCCGAATTTCCTGAGCGATGGCGAGCAGCAGGGGGTCTCGGAGCGAGCCTCGGCGATTTACCTGCCGATCGCGTTCCTCAGTGGATTCATCTACGGAGTGCAGCGAACATTTTCCTACGAGTTGATCGACGAAGAGCCGGGCCCGCCTCTCGCCAGTTGCACGCCGCAGGACCAGGCCCGCTGCATGGGCGAAGGATATTACGGCCTTCTGCGCTACGATGGCACGCCCAAGCCCTCGTTCACAGCGCTGAAGAATCTGATTGGAATTCTCCAGGAAGGAAACTTGGAGTTATCTGCAGTGGCGGATCCGGGATCGCTCAGCGTCACGTTTTCTGGCGCTCCGCCCAAGATGGGCTACACGCTACTCGAGAAATCGAACGGCGATTATTACCTCGCACTCTTTAACAACCTGAAGGTCTATGAGTTGGCGACGGCAACATCCGCGGGCTACGACATAGACAGGCAGCCCGTCCCAGTGACGATTACTTTTTACGATCCCTACAAATTCACCGTCTACGCGCCCAACGACCCCAGCGGGATGACTCCCACCAGCGCGTATACGATTTCAACCACTCCCAATTCGATCCAACTCAACCTACCCGCCAAAGTCCTGCTGCTCAAAATCGCTGCAAGTCGCTGATGGTTTTCCGTGGACCGTGGCGAAGGTGGGCCGATTTCCCATGATCACGGGAAGGGCAAGCCAGACCGCTCTCCCAGGTCAACCGCGGTTCATCCGAGGGGTCGAGTCCTATGGCCGTTTCTGCTCCCCGGGGTTCTGCTCGACACCTGCGCGCGCGAACGGGCATACTAGTCGCTATGTCCGCTGTTAGAAAGCCATCGCAACGCCGGGGCGCGACCCCGCGGAATGCAGAGCGCACACGAGGGCTCCTATTGCAGGCTGCTTTTAAAGAGATCTACCACTCTGGCTTTCGGAGCGCCGATCTGGAGGCCATTTTGGCGGCAGCGGGCGTAACAAAAGGGGCACTGTACTACCACTTTGACAACAAAGAAGCCCTCGGGTATGCCGTGGTAGACGAGGTCGTCGCGAGTAAGGTTCACCGGAAGTGGGTGCAGCCTTTACGGAACACCAAGAACCCGATCGACACTCTGGTCCGTATTATTCAGTCCGAATCGGTGAAAAAAGAAGACGTTCGGCTGGGCTGCGAGTTGGTTAACCTGTCTCAGGAGATGTCAGGGATTGATGAGGGATTCCGTAGAAGGACGGCACGAATTTATAAGGACTGGCACGACGCCATGGCGGAGGCGCTGCGTGAAGGACAAAAACGCGGGTTAGTGCGGAATGATATAGATGCAAATGAAACGGCCAGATTCCTGATCGCAGCGTGGGAGGGGTACGCCGTTTTAGGAAAGAATTCGCAGGATCCGCGGATAACGGTGTCAGGCCAAAGAGCTATGAGCAGCCATCTCGAGTCGCTACGCCTACGCCCACGCCCACGCCAACGACAGAAGCGAGCGGCAGCCCGCGGGTAGCCGCCCCGTTTGAGCCCGTGAGTTCGGCACACGTAGACGCGTTATCGGCTGGCCCAGCGTTGCCGCACCCCAGCTAGAAATTTTTCTTTGTCCGCGCGCATTTGGCTTACCAACGCCTGATTGCCGGTGTCTTCGTGGGCGGCCGCCCAGAGCACCATCTCCGTAAGGACCGGCGCCAGATCGATTCCTTTTTTGGTGAGCAGGTAAATTACCTTGCGCCGGTCGGATGGGTCCGGTTCCGTCGAGATTATTCCGTAGGTGGCGAGTTTACGCAGGCGGTCGGCCAGAATGTTCGTTGCAATCCCCTCATAACATTCCAGGAATGATTTGTAGGTGCGAGCGCCCCGCAGCATCATGTCGCGAATGATCAGCAGCGACCAGCGGTCGCCCAGCATTTCCACTGAAGCGTTCAGCGGGCATCCCGACCGCCGCTTTGGGTCAGCTTTTTTTCGGACCATCTTTGTATCTATTGTCCAGTATTTACTTGCAATCCACAATTGTTCAATATTTACTTGCAAGTCGCAAGTGAAATGTGAATACTATTCACAGGTAGAATCGCGGGGTCATCCGATCCAGATCGCCCCGAAATCCTCGCCAGCAGGAAAATAAATGGGGTTGCTTCGCGCAGTCGGCACTTGCCCCCAAACATACATACTAGTCGGTATGCTCGATGCAACACTTTAGCGAGTAGGCTGCATCATAGAATCGCATCGTACTGAACTCTGCGCCGGAGGCGAAACGGAATGGGCCGAAAGACAGCCAAGCGAATCTCATTGGGAAGCGCCGTGCTCGTTGTCGTGCTGACTGGGGTCTTGCAAATGCAAGCCCAATCCAAAACTCCCTATCCCGCCATGGACGCGCTTGACCGGTATCTGATGCCGGACCGGAATGCCGAAATAGCGCTGGCCCGAAGCGCGGCCCCAGATTCCATTTCCCGCGACGCCAAAGTTCTGGTTCTTGGACCGCATGGCTATGAAACCGCCGTCGAGGGCAAGAACGGCTTCGTGTGTGCGGTGGAACGGGCGTGGATGGCTCCGTTCGACAATCCCGAGTTCTGGAACCCCAAACTTCGAGGCCCTATCTGCTACAACCCGCCCGCAGTGCGATCCATCCTTCCGATGACCTACAAAAGAACCGAGATGGTCTTGGCAGGCCAATCCAAGGCTCAGATTGAGGAAGGAATCAAGGCGTTCGCCAAGAAAGAACTGCCGGCCCTGGAGCCTGGCGCGTTCACCTACATGATGTCGAAGGAAGCATATCTTACAGATTCCGACGGCCACAACATGGCCCACTTGATGTTCTATACGCCCCTTATGGACAGCGCGGTGTGGGGCGCGGGTGTGGACAAGTCTCCTGTAATGCTGAATCCACAGTTTGCCCGGGAAGGGATCGACGTATTCATGGTTCTTACCGGCATGTGGTCGGATGGAACGCTCGCTCCGGTCAACAATTGACGCGCTGAATCGAACACGCACAATGACGAATGCGACCGCCGCGATCTTACTACGCACGCATGGTAGCGACGATCATGGCAGCTAAGGGGGAAGTGGTGAACGGCCGAGCATTTACCGCAGTTGCCGCCCTGATGTTCGTGGTGATCCCTGCTTTTGGAGTCGCTCTGCCCTCGCGGGCGCAAGACGACAAAACTCTCTATCCGCGTATGGCCCCGATTGAGCAATACATGATGGACCGAAATGCCGAGATAGCCTTGGCAAGGAGTGCGGCCCCAGAAGCCATTTCACGTGACGCTGAGGTCCTGGTCCTCGGGCGGCATGGTTACGAAACCGCAGTCAAAGGCAAGAACGGTTTCGTATGTGTCGTGGAACGGTCGTGGATGGCGCCTTTCGACGACCCGGAGTTTTTGAATCCCGATCAGCGGCTTCCGCTTTGCCTTAATCCGCCGGCCGCGCGGTCCCACCTGCTGCTTACTTTCAAGACGACAGATTTGGCGTTGGCTGGACTATCCAAAACACAGATGTTCGACAGTATCAAGTCTGCGTTCGACAAGAAAGAAATGCCGCTGCCGGAACCTGGTGCTATGTGCTACATGATGTCGAAGCAACAGTACTTTGGTCGCAAGTACGGAAATGCCGACCCGCATCTGATGTTTTGGTTTCCCAAAACAGACAATATGTTTTGGGGCGCAGGTCTCCCCGGCTCACCGGTGTACGTGCATCAATACTCTCCGGAGCCGATCACCGAGTTCATCATTTCGGTATCCAAGTGGTCGGATGGGACGGCCGCTCCGACGGATTAGCTTGATGAGGATCGATGGATAGATCAAGGTCGTGTCGGAAGGAGTTTCATGAGGTCGGAAATCGTCGGCAGGGATCGAGACAGCGGAGATCTTGCGAATCGCGATGTCCCGGATATTCGAGTCATCGTGAAGGTTGCGCACGGCGAATTGCGGCGACTTATCCAAGAGCGCGCCGAGATCGCGAAGCGCATCGGCACCATCAAGCAAACGATCGCAGGGTTGTGCAATTTGTTCGGCGACGATGAACTCAGTGAAGACTTGCGCGAACTGGTGAATGGCAAGGTCGGGGTACGGCGACGAGGGATTACGCAAGCGTGCCGTAAGGTTTTGATGGATGCTGGCGGTCCCCTGACCGCACGGAAGGTGTGCCAGCAGATTCAACAGCAAACTGACTTGCCGTATTCCGAGAATCTGGTGGGCTCGGTCACCACCGTGCTCACCCGACTTGAGCAATATGGAGAAGCCCGCACAGTTCCTCGTGAGAAGGGCCCCCGCGCCTGGGTGTGGGTTTCAGCGGTTGAAAATGCAAGCTCTCATTCGGCGGATTCCGCAGCGGACTCTCCGGCATAAGGATCAGTAGATTCCCGAGCCTGAGGTGCGGCATTCGTGGAAGAGGGAAAAGGAGTTGCAATCGTGATAGGACTGTCAGCGCAACTACAGATTGCTCCGAAAGGGGCGACTTCTCGGATCGCGATCAGGGCAGGAAAGAAGATTCTATTCATCGACACTGCGGACATCATCGCTGTGGAAGCCGAGGGCCACTATGTCATGCTGCAACACAGGTCCAGCGGGTACCTGCTGCGCGAGTCGATTTCAACCATGACGGAGAAGCTGAGTCTGTTTGGATTTGTCAGGATCCATCGGTCGTCTCTGGTGAATGTCGCTTTCGTGGAAGAGATTCAGCCGTTGTCGACGGGCGAGTATATGCTGCGCGTAAGGGGGGGCAAGAAATATACGGTCACTCGTACGTACAAAAAGAATCTACATCTTCTTGCTGAGTCGTGGATCGGCACCGACGGTTTTGGCCAGATTGAAGGCGGCCGTCTGGTCGATAGTGATTGAAATGCCCGGGCGGCGCAGCACGCCGTCCAAATTTCCCCAGCGCTAGAAATTGGTCTTCAGCGAGAACACTCCTAGAGATCTGCCTTTCGTAGTCCGGGAATTTCCGTACATCGCGCGCTTAATCGCAGAGAGGCATCCTTTCCGAGGATGCCTCTCTCTGCTTTCAGACTGGGTGGGTTAGAAGTAGAACTTCCCGGCAAGCTGCACCACTCGACCGGCGCCAGTGGTTGTTATTTGCTGGACGGTATTGATTTGCCCGAAGGCGCCACTGGAAAGGTTATTAACCGGCGAGCCAAAATTCGCGTGGTTGAAGGTGTTGAAGGTCTCCAGGCGCAACTGGAAGTACATGGACTCTGTAAAGTGAATGCTCTTCTCCAAAGCCATGTCCCAGAAATTTAATCCCGGTCCATAGAATGGGTTGCGATTGGCGGTGCCTTGGGTCCCGAGGGCCGGTATCGCGAAGGCAGCGGCATTCACCCAAGGCTGTTGCTCCACATTGGGCCCGACGACTATCGTCTTTCTCGGGTTGTGATTGATGTTTAACGGCGCTCCTGTGGCATTGACGAAATCCGGGGATGCGAAAAATCCCTGGATGGGAGAACCCTGCAAGTCATTGAAGGCAGTCTGGAATACTTCTACGGGGAAACCGTGCTGGAAGGTCCCGATTCCCGACAGGTTCCAATCATCTGTCAGCCGTTTCCAGCGATGCCCGTACTTATAAAGCGGCAGCGTGTACACGTAGTTCACTACCAGGCGCTGCGGCGCATCGTTGGCCGAAGGGCCATAATTGCGCGCAAAGTTGAGGGCGTTGAAGCCAGGATTATTGAAGGCATCGTTTTCCAGGCTTGAGGTGTAATCGAAATAGCGGGACCAGGTGTAGGCCGCCTGAAATTGCAGGCCGTTGCTGAAATGCCGGTTGATCTGCGCTTGCAGGGAGTTGTAGTTGGAGTTCCAAGCGGTCGCGTAAACGCCAATGTTCCCATAGACGTTCGGGTTGTATTGGTAGGTGTTCGCCGCCAACGCAGGCAGATTGAAATCGTTGGTGGCGCCCTCAGCCACCGCGACTGGGTTGCCAGACGCTTGCCCAGCCGGATTCATGTTGTAGGCGCCCTCCAGGTGCCGCCCTATCGTTCCAACATAGGCAATGGTCGCAACCGTCGATTTCGAAAGCTGGTACTGGACGTTCAGGTTGAAGTTCGTCGACCTGGGAGCAGTCAGGTGCGGACTGTAGAAAACGTCATTGATGCCGATGGGTTCAAACTGAGCGAAATTAGGAGATGTCCCGGCCGCCGGTGCAGAAAACGGAAAAGGGTTGTTCGTAGTTCCGCTCGGGAACGCCCCCACCGTACCTGGATTTACGGTGTTGTAAGGGTTGGCAAAGCCTGGAGACCCAATCGCCCCGGCTCCAGTCGAGATTGTCGAAAATGGCACATTGGTGAGCGTCTGCAACGTCGCCTCTGAGTCCGTGCGATTGAAATAGAGGCCAATGCCGGCACGAACGCTCCACTTGATGGAACCTCCCGGACTCCAGGCAAAACCGAGACGCGGCGCGAAGTCGTCGTAATGAATGCTGGCATCTCCATATTCCCCAACTCCCTTATCGCCGGGGAAAACGATACCGACTGGGGCCGTGGGGAAAATCGTGGATTGCTGGCCGGGATGGAACGCGTCCAGAATCTCTCCGTTAGCATAGAGATTCTTGAAGGGAGTTTGGATTTCCCAACCTACACCCAGGGTCAGCGTCAGATTGGGCTTCACTTGCCATTGGTCTTGGCCGTAGGAGTAATATTCCCGTCCCCGCGCCCGTATGATGGCGCCGCTTCCTTGTTGATACTCGTCGGGAAGTCCAAGCAGGAAATCTGCTCCGGGGTTCCCCGTAGAAAAAGATCCCGATCCAAAAAACTGATAGACCCCGTTCAGGCTGTTGTAGTAAGGATTGTTGATTTCCAAACGGTCCATGTTGAAGCCGAACTTGAAGGTGTGGTGGCCCCAGACCTTGCTGAGGTTGTCCACTACCTGATAGGTATTTTGCACGCGCGGTTGCGGCCCAAATGCGCTGAAACCAAGCGTGAACATGTTCGCCACGAACATGACGGGAAGTTGCGCAAAGGCAGGGGCCTGGGTACTGTTGATGCCGCTGAAGCCGTAGGCCGATGCACTCTGAATACTGGCCGGTACTACGTCATCGTAGTTAAAACGGAGGTAGGCAAAGCGCGCCTCATTCAGAGTGGTTGCCGAAAAAGTATGGGTCCAGGCGGTCGTGTACTCGTAGGTCTTGGATGGGTTGCCGTCAGCGAAGCCAGGAAGACTAGAGCCGCCGAAACCCAAATCATCGTTCGTGATGTGCTTATCGTATAACCCATAGAACCAAAACGAATCTTTACTCGACAGCTTTTCGTCGAAGCGTCCGAGATACTGGTCTCGCTTCGCGATCTCAAGGGGATTGAAAAAGAATGCATTACCCGGCCCATTGGCCATCGGAATGTACTGATTGAGAAGCTTGACTGACAACGCGTTCAGATCCTGCGTCGGGATCGCACCGGTGCTGAAAAGATTCGCGTAGGTATTGGTTCCATTGGCCGGGCACATCACACCCCCGCTTACCGGGCACGACGAAGCGCTGTCGCCGTACATCGGAAATGGAATAGGGTTGGTGCTGAACGTGCCGCCACCGGCCGAAAAATCGCCAGTCCGTTGCGCCTGACTGAAAACAATCGGCTGGTCCTGGCCATATTCGAGGCCGCCGAAAGTGTCTGCATACGCAGAAGGTTGCGGCGTTGCTGAACGTCTACCCTGATAGGAAAAGAAGAAGAAGGCATGATCCTTAACGATCGGCCCACCCACCGTACCGCCATATTGGTTTTGGTGATAAAGGGCTCGGTTTAACGAAAACCAGGGAATCGCATCCAGGAATGTGTCGCGATAGAACTCGAAGACGTCGCCGTGAAACTGGTTGGTGCCGTTCTTGATGATGGCGTTGACGATGGCGCCAGAGTTGCGCCCATACTCAGGGTTGAGAGTGCTGCTTACCAAATCAAACTCGCCGATCGCATCCGGACTCACGATGACCAGTGGAGTATTAACGGCCGCATCGTTGGTGTCGTTTCCGTTAATCAGAAATGAATTCTGCTGCGTTTCGGCTCCGTTGGTGGAGTAGCCGCCGCCACTAGTGTTGGTGCCGAATCGGTCGGACGCTCCCTGCACTCCTGGCTGAAGCTGCATGAGTTGCGTCCAGTTTCGCCCGTTTAGCGGCAGTTGATCGATCTGGCTTCCGGTAACGGTGGCTCCCAGTTGCATGCTTGTGGTTTCCACCTGAGCGGAATTGGCCTCGACCGTAACCGTGTCGCTCACCACGCCAAGTTCCATCGTCGCTCGAAGGTTGAAGATCTGGTCGAGGTCGAGATGAATGTGCCCTTCGGTAAACGTCTTGAAACCGGATTTCTCTACCTTCACCGAGTAATCACCAATGGGCAGTTGCAAGAACGCAAACAAACCATCCTTACTAGAGGTCGCGGAGTAACTAAGGCCTGTGGCTATGTTCGTTGCCGTCAGTTTCGCGTCGGGCACGAAAGCTCCAGACGGATCGACAACTGTCCCGCGAATACTGGCATACAGGTTGTCGGCGTATGCGGGGGTCGTCCAGACGACCATTCCACACACCAACCCCAGCGCGAGACAAAAAGCCAAGAAACAAAATGTATGTTGCTTCATTACAAGCCCTCCGTACCTTGAATTCTCAATAGCTGCTCGAAAATCGAATGCCGTACTGCCGCGTGACAAGACGGGTTCTTCTCTATCCCGGGTGCGGGATCCTGAAACGCCCAAGAAAGCGATCAAGACTGTGAATAGCACCTAGTGCAGGTGATGCAAGCAGAGACCCACTTCAGAAGAAATTGCTTGGGGTTACGAAACTCAGGCACGAAATCTTTTAGCTCGATGACTCGAACTTACGGATTCTTAGCAGAACTGGAAATTCACGAATGACCACTTCATTATGGATATCCGTAGAAATGCGATGAGACTATGTGAGACTTAGTAGGTTCCAGGTGTGGTAAGCGCTACTCTCGGCTCCCTCGGAGATAGCGCGCCCACTCACCGAGGATCCGACGATGAACAAGCTGCGCTCGAGATTGCCTCACAACAGTGAGGAAATCGCTGTTTCGTTTCGGACGGAGGTTCAGGGTGAGAATACAAAAGAATTCGGGCAGGAATAAAAAAGGGGCGGCAATGCCGCCCCGCAAGTGAATCAAAAAACAATTAGAACGTGTATCGTGCGCCAAACTCCATCCGGCGGTATAACGTCAACGTTCTGCTGAGGAATCCGAAGGCACTCGCTACGTCGGGTGAAATATTCGCCGACTGCACATCGAATCGGACTGTGTTGAATGCGTTGTACACATCCCACCGGAACTGAAGCTGCTGCCGCTCGGTGATATTGAAAACCTTGTGCAGGCCTAGGTCAGTGTCAAAGTATCCCGGCCCGCGAAGGTCGTTGCGGTTCCCGACCTCGCCAGCAAAATCCTGGCGATAAGAGTTGACCGCGGTGGTGTAGTTCTTGAACATGTTGGGTTCTCCGTTCACCATCGTCACTCCTGTTGAAGGCGTCGGTCCAATTTGCGTGGCGTAGCCACTAATTTGCCAGTCAGTTGCCCAAGCGGCGCCATTGCCGACGCTCACGGGGAAACCACTGGTCACGCGGAGCACGCCGGTCAGATCCCAGCCGCCGAGAACCGTATTTGCCATTCGGCCCGAGCCTGACCCAAAAGGCCTACCTTTACCATAGGGAACTTGCAGCACCCAATTGGAATTGAGCTGATGCCGCGTGTCGAAGGTGGAAGAAGCGCGCTGCAACGCAGGATCCCACGCATTGAATATCTCGTCGCCCAAGCCGGCCTCTGCCGCGATCCGTTCGGCATCCGAGCCCTCGTCGATCGAGTGGGCGTAAGTGTAGTTCACATCGAACTGCACACCGTGGGACATGGCATGGCGCAAAATGAGTTGACCCGCGTCGTAGTAGCTGTGGCCGATCGATCGCCATGCATAGAGGGAAGCATATTGGGAGGAATAGTATTGCGGCGTGGTTTGCGTAACGCCGCCCAGAGTGATGCAACCGGGGGCACACGGGTTCCCACCCACACCGTCAATAATCTGCTGGAACGAAGTCTCATTGTGCACGTAACCGCACGACATGAGGTAAAACATGTTCTGGGTTGCGGTCGGTGCTGCTGGGCCGCCAACTGGCAGGGGACAGTTCTGTGACAGCGCATTGTAGATGGCATTTTGACCCGCAGGGCCATTGACCGGTCCGCCAGAGGTGGCGCCGAACAGGTTCTCCCAGTACGGAATCGGGGCGAGTGCGCTTTCCGCCGGGCCCGTCATCACCCCGCCAGCTTGGGCAGCCAGCACCGCGTTATCGATCTGCCGGGTGGCCGCGTAGTAGTCCACGTGGGAAACTGGATCGACGATGTCGCGGGGCTGAGCCAGATCTTCCTGCTGCAGCAGGCGATGGCCGAGTCGGCCAACATAGGCAACCTCAAGGGTGAAATTGTGGTTTAGCTCGCGCTCGAAAGAAAGGTTAAGCGCGTAGGAATAAGGAGTTTTGAGCTTGTCGTCCAGACCCCACTGCGCCGCGAAGTTGGTTAGCGGATAAGTGACCGGAAAGCTCGCGCCAGGCGACGGGGTGATCAGGGACGGCGGCAAATAAAACAGGCCGCCGTTATTGGGCAGCGCCGGCATACGAGGGGCACCATCTACGTTCTGGGAACCTCCGACATTACTCAGCGAGGTTGAGAGTCCGAAGGAACCATTCTGATCAAACGTGTTCACGACGCCCTGACCAAAGTGGTCGTAGTACATACCAGCTCCAAGACGAATAGAGGTCTTGCCTGGGCCTCCCATCAGATGTCCCAACCAGCCGTCGCTGGAGTCCGGCGAGTAGGCGATTGCAAAACGCGGAGCGAAATCTTTGTAGTCGTAGCCCCAGTATGAGGGTTTACCGTTGGCGTTGCCATCAGGCGCGAATGTGATGGGATCATTGAAAGGCAACCCGCTCGCCATGGTTGCGGCTCGCTGATTGAACCAATTGTTCAGGCTGAAAGTGGGTGCGACCTGCACTCCGTTTTTTTCATAGGGGGGTTGCAGCAAAGTCCAGCGCACGCCGTAGGTGATGGTGAGATTCGGTTTGGCGCGCCAGGAATCCTGCACGTAGGTTTCAAACTCACGATTGACATAGTGGCGGTCGTTGGGGGCGCCGTTGGGAAGTGTGGCGCCCGAGGTGGTGAAGTTGTACTGCGCGTTCACCTCGCTGATGATTCCCGCCAGGGCCATCACGGGGAAGTCCCAGGAATTGTTGAAGCCAGGGTCGACCTGTGGCAGAAAGTAACCCGCCCCTCCCGGACCTTCGCCGAATTGGGGAGCGCTCGGGTCGAGGCTGGTGCCTTTGTTTGCGATGCCGGAGACGTTCAGCCAGGAAGCGTTGGTTTGGGCGCTGGAAAACGAACTTAGATACGAAGCTTTGATATTGCCCAGCAAGCGTAAATTCCCGCCGAAGCCCAGCGTGTGTTTACCTCGAATCCAGGTGAGATCCTCGACGAAATTGTGGACCGGAACCGCGACGTCGTAGGAATTGTTGTTCTCGCCGCCAGGATTGTCCAAGCCCCGCAGGTTGACGAAGCTGACGTTCCCCGCGCCCACTTGATCGACCGCCTGCCGGGTTAAACCATAGTGGAAATTATTGATCAGGTTGTTGGTCAGCACGGCGGTGTAGCCCACGGCCAGGCTTTTCGCTACAGTGACCTGATCAATGTTCGGAATCATTCCCGGGAATTCGGCAGGCTGGGAAGTCACATGGTCGCCGTTCATAATGCCGCGCACAAACATTCGGTGATTGCCGTTTTGTGTGATGTTGTAGTCCAGCTTGGCAATATAGGTGTTGAAGGTCAAAGGAGTGGGGGCCGAGAAGTCATAGCCCTGATAGTTGTAGCCATCTGAGCTCAGAGCAGTCAGTGAATCCGTTGCGAATTGCACATTCGGTGCGGGATAGCCCTGCAGGATCGCTTCGGTGGCTGGGTTTGCGCCTGGCCCTTGCGGGCAGGTGCCGGCGCCAGAGCAGTTGGGATCGAGCAGAGACAAGGTTCCCGACGTCATGGTTACGAGAAGGTCGGTCGGGGGTACTCCCGGGGCGTTGCCGATCGAAATGCTGGCGCCGTTGTTTCCGGTGTTGCCCGCAACGCAGTTCGGGTCGGCACCTACGCCGTTGTTGATACACCAGTACGAAGCAATGCCGTTGCGAAGATTCATGCTGGGCACGATACGCGTGGTTTCGGTGCTCTCGTGCTCAACCTGCCTTTCCCAGTTGGTGAAGAAGAACAGCCTGTCCTTCTTAATCGGCCCGCCGAAGGAGGCTCCGAAGGTGTTGCGTCGCAAGAATGGCGGAATGTTCGGCTGCCCGGTACTGATCTGGCTGCTCTCGTTGAACCAATCGTTCGCCTCTCCGATATTGGAGCGGTTGAACTCATAGGCGCTGCCATGCCAGGCATTGGTTCCGCTCTTGGTGACCAACTGCACTTGCGCACCAGAGGATCGGCCCTCATCGGCGTTGGAATTGGTGGTGGTGACGCGGAACTCTTCCACCGAGTCGAGAGTGGAACGCACGGCTCCGGTGAAGGCAAAACCGTTTTCCTGATCGTTGTTGTCCACGCCGTCGAGGGTCACGTTGGCCTGATCGCTGCGGCCTCCGTTGACGGCGCCGCTGCGTGTGTCGGCCATGTTGTTGACGGCAGTGCCGCTGGTGGGGCTGGTGTAGGTGACGCCCGCCTGCAGACTGAGCATCTCTACAGGATTGCGCCCTTCGAAGGGGAGCTCCTGAATCTGCTGGCTTTCGAAGGCGTTGCCCATGGTGGCGTCCGTGGTATTCACCTGAGCGCCTTGCCCGGTCACTTCCACGGTTACGGCTTGGCCCTGCACCTGTAAGGTGAAATTCAAGGTGGAAGGAACACTCACCAGCAGTTGTACTTTCTCCTGCTTCAGCGAGGCAAAACCCTGCCCGCTCACGGTGACCGTGTAGGTCGACGGCGGCAATTGCAGCAGCTGATACTCGCCCTGGCCATCGGTCTTAGCGGTACGTGAGAACCCGTTCTGCGGATCGGTAATGGTAACCATCGCGTCTGGCAGCACAGCGCCTTTGGCATCGGATACCGCTCCGCGCAACGAAGTGGTGCCCGTCTGTGCCCAGACCACCGGCGTCGTCGAGACCACCATCCCACACAGCAACCCGAGAGCGAGAAAAAAAGCTAAGAAATTAAATGCATACCGCTTCATCACACGTCCTCCGCACTTTTGGATTCCAACGAGCTCATCTGAAGCCGAATGCTGGGCTGCTGCGTCACAAGGCAGGGTTTCCCCTGTTTTGGGTTCTATGTTTTGCTTGGGCACATGCGACGCAATAGCTCCGCTCCTGAAAGCCCAGAAGCGATCGAGACCCGTGAGCAGCATCCAGTACTGAGTAATGCAAGCAGAGACCCACTTCAGAAGGAATTACGCGGGGTTACTAAACTCGGGCACGGAATGTCAAAGCCCGGTGACTCGAACTTACGTTTTCTCAACAGAACCGAAAATCCACCAATGATCGCTGCACTATGGATATCGGTAGAAACACTGCGAGGTTATGTGAGACTTAGTAGAGTAACGGTACGATAAATCGAGCCCAGGATCGTTGAGGACGACTGGGAGTTTACTTCATGCGGCTCACGCGATCCGGCCCAGTATGGTCACTCCCAAGTTTCCGCATTCCATCGCGAGTTGCGAACCGCAATCGAATGCTCGATACTTTTCGCCACGATCCTTTCTAGTCGGGACCCATGGCCGAACAAGCACTGATTGAAATCTGCGTCGACTCAGTGGCGTCTGCAGTCGCAGCGCAGCAGGGCGGGGCGACCCGCATCGAGTTGTGCAGCGATCTGATCGAGGGAGGAATCACTCCCAGTGCCGGGCTGATCGGCGTGGTCCGCGCCCGTGTCTCCATCGGCCTGCAGGTCATCATTCGCCCCCGCGGCGGAGACTTCTGCTATACCGACGAAGAAATTGAGATCATGCGCCGCGACATCGCCGTCGCCAAGGAAGCGGGCGCCGACGGCATCGTTCTCGGCATCCTCGATACCGACGGACATGTCGATGTCCACCGCACCCGCCAACTGGTCGAGTTAGCGCGCCCGCTCAACGTCACCTTTCATCGCGCCTTCGACATGGCCGCCGATCTGTTCCAATCCCTCGACGACGTTTGCGCCACCGGCGCCGACAGGCTTCTAACTTCGGGCGGCGAACAAACGTCTCTGCAAGGCGCCGAAACCATTGCAGCGCTCGTCAAGCTGGCCCGCGGTCGCATTGCCATCATGGCGGGCGGCGGCATCGGTCACCTCGATGCCGCGGCCCTCATCGAACGCACTGGGGTTCACGACATTCATGTGGGACTAAGTACTCCATTCCCTAGCCCAATGCGCTACCGCAACCCGCGGCTATCGATCGGCAAAGTTCAAGGTCTGGAATACGAGCGCGCGCAGGTGCTCAAAGAAAGTGTGCGCAGCCTGCACAGCGCCATTTCGCTGGCCAGCAGTTAGCGACTTGGAGTTCTGAATGCCCGGAAGGATCGGACCGCAAGCTGCTAGCGGGTGTTCAGGTCAGCGTAGTGGGCGAAGCTGGAGAGAGCTACCTCATCGTTGCCGGGTATGTAGAACCCAAACTTGCCCAGGCTAGGATTGGTGCCCGGCTGCGTCCAGCGATCGAGGACCGTCCAACGATCACCGTGCTTGATCAGGTGGACGAGTTCGGTGGCGCTAACGCGGGTTTCGAGCGTCCGGAAACTTTTCTTGTCGTTTTTGTCGGGAACGATGATCTCTTGCGTCTTCTCCCCGTTCCGAATGACGGTTCGGTAGAAGTTACTATCATCCATCTGGAAGAGGATGTAGTTCTTGGGGTCGCTGTAATTGAGCACCCATTGCAAGACGCGACCCCGGATGATCATCGCGGAAAATCGAAATGTGCCCGAGGCAGGAACGGCTCCGTATAGGACGAAGTCTCCCCCCTTGCGAATAAGCGAATCTTTCTCCTGCTTCCATGCACCTGGGTCATCCCACTTCGACATGCCGCTCGGAGCGAGAGACAAATCCAAAGCCTTGGATTGACCCGCGAGGACTTCCACCGTCGACGAGCGCGTGAACCTTTCGGCGGTTCGCGCAGTAAGAGTGTAGGTACCGGGCGCAAGATTGAGCGGGACGCCGCTGCTTACTATTTTCAGCAGGTCGCCCTTCACGATGGCAACATTGGCGTCGGCGGGCGCGAAGGTAATTTTCAATTCCCCGGAAGCGGCTTCCAGCGTGGCATCCGGAGCAGCGAGAGATATGGTTCCCCCCACAACGAAGTGTTTCTTAAACTGCCGGGGCTTGAAGCGCTCTTTGCGCAATTCGACGGTATGGTCTCCAGGATTGACAGTGGAGACGGAGAGCGTGCCATCGGGCTGAATCGTGCCCACGAGAGCTTGATCGACAAGAACCGTAGTGCCCGGAGCGCCGCCCTGGATGGTCAGCGAAGCCAGGCGAGGCTGCGGTTGGAGGTTAAAGATAAGTTGGGCCTGTTCGCCCTTGCGAATGCGAATCTTCTGCGGTGGAGGATCCTGAAACCCATTCTTCGAGACTTGTACAACATAGTCCTTCAGTTCGAGATTCGGCAGGCGCACCTGGCCGGCGTGAGTGAGTTGCCGTTGAAGCTTTCCGTTGAGAAAAACTCTTGCCTCGTCCTGACCGGCAAGGACGAGGAGCGTGCCCAGGTCGTGATTGGAGTCGACGGGCGGCTGATCGGCGGTAGGCTGATTATCAACCGTGGTTTTTCTTGGAGCGGCGTCCATAGGAAGAGTTGAAGATGGTTCTGGAGTGGCAACTGCGGGCGCGGGAACGGGCGGAGTGGAAATGGGCGGAGCAGAGACGGTGGGAACGGCAGCCGCCGGGGCGGGGACGGCGAGCGCTGAGATTGTGGGTGCGACTTCGGGCGCCTTCGCTACGGCCGCATCATGATGCTTTCGCGTGAAGAAGAAGGTCGCCGCGACGGCGACGATTATTATCGCTGCGGAGATGAGAATCAGCGTTGTCGCGTTCGTCCTCGTGGGCTGGATTGGTCGAGATGATGGCGATGTGACTTTGGCCACTGGAGCAGAACGCTCTGCGGCTGGAAGTGCCACGGCGGCTGGAGTGGGGGTTTCAGGGTTCGGCGGAGTAGCGAGGGCTTTGTCCGTCGGCACGATGGTGGATCGAACGGTGCTGGACGGAACAGTGCTCGGCACGACCGTGGCGGTCGCAACATTTCCGGATGGAACCGGACTCGTTGACGCGGGACTCGTCGACACCGGGCTCGTTGACGCCGAGCCGGGCGAAACCTGGCCGCTATCGACGCCGGCAGCCTTCGGAGCGCTGCGGGGCGGAACGTGAAAGATGACAGCGCCACGCGCCGACGCAGTGGTACTGGCTTGAGACACCAATCCCAGCCGCGCCAAGAGACCATTGGCGACAGAGATGATCTCTCCATCGGTCCAATACGTGGCGGCCATCGCTTGGATGCGATCAGCAAGTTTTCCTTTTGCCGCATCATCCGCGGCTGCATCGATTTCAAGTTCCAGGCGCCGCAGGTTTTCCAGATCGCGGCGGCGGACCTGACGACGCCGAAGATTCTGGTCGCGCTGGATTGCATCTTGCGTCTGAAGCAACTTGGGGTCGTTGGGATAAATGTCCAGTCCCTCTTCGACCCGGGATAAGGCTGCGAATAGATCGCCCGAAGACTGAAGCTTGCGCGCCTGCGTAACCCATTCCTCGACTGGGCTTGCTTTTTTTCGATCGAGGATAAGGCTGCGAATAGTCTTTGCCGTGGGATGCGAAGGGTTCAAGTCGAGCGCCTGCTTGGCCAGCGTCTCGGCTTCCCGCCAATCGGTTTCTACAACGGAATGCGCCTGCTCGACCAGGGCGTTGGCCAGAATGGCGCGGGCGAGACCATTTTTCTTATCCAGTTCGTGGGCCTGACGCAACAGCTGAATCGCTTCGGTGGATTTCCGCTGCGCGAACAGTTCCTGGCTTTCGGTGATAAGACGCTGGGCTTCGGCATTGCGCTTCACGCCATCCTGGGCGAGCCTTTCCAGTTCTGACAGCTCCGGGTCGTTGGGGAATTCGGCCGATGCGTTCCGCAACAAATCCAGTACGCGAGAGTAGTCGCCCGAACGCAGACAGATATTCGTCTGCTCAGCGAGCCGCGCTTTGCGCTCGGTGCTGGTTTGGTCGTGTTGTTTCTCCAAGCGCTCTAGCCTCGAAGGTCAAACCTGACGCACGACCGTTTCGTCGGCGCGGTAGACATGGTCCTTGCCGCTCGGGCAAAGGACTTGCCGGCCTCGCAACAGCCTGGCAGTCCTCCAAGTGAAAAGGGGTTTTCTCTGCATACTTGCCCGCGGAGGCCTCAAAAAATCTTACTCGATTGGGCAGAAAAGGCTAGTATCCGGGCAGTTGCGTCGTTGCCCTTTTGCATATTTCCGAACGCTCCACTCCGAGGAGAAACTATGATCTTGCGCGTCGCCAAAGTCTCGCTGGTGTTGGCTGTGGCACTGTTCTACACGGTCGTCGTCTTCAACAACATCACCGATTACAACTCCAACTATCAGTTCGTCCGTCACGTGCTCATGATGGACACCAATACGGTGGGGAACCACGAGATGTGGCGCGCCATGAATTCGCCGGCGTGGCACACCGCCTTCTACGTAGCCATCATTTTGTGGGAGGCGCTCGTGACGTTCCTCTGCTGGTGGGGTGGATCCCGGCTGGCGCGGGCACTCTCGGCATCGGCGCCGGTGTTCATGCGGGCCAAACGCGTTTCTGTAGCGGCGCTCACGCTGGCCTTGCTGATGTGGCTGGTTGCTTTCCTCACTGTGGGCGGCGAATGGTTTCTGATGTGGCAGTCAAAAACCTGGAATGGTCAGGATGCGGCCTTCCGGATGTTTACCGTGACTGGCATCATCCTGCTCTTACTCGTCCAACCCGATTCGGATCCGTCGACCTGATCGTGTCGCAGGACGCGCGAGGGGGGATCCATGCGCTCGCGATCGGCCTGTGGATGTGGTTGCGGCATTGGAGCACTTACACTTTGGCAGGTTGGTCGGACAGCGGCTTCACCTTCCGGTCCGCCGTCGAAGCGGAATCAGTCTGCGAAACCGTAAGCCGCTGCGACGGACTCACCAGCAGCCAGCTTGCCGCGCCAAGTATGCACAACGCAGCTGCTACCAGAAATGACGTCGTCCAGCCGAATCGCGCCGCGATCCAGGGAGTGAGCGAAGCCGTGATTGCCGCCCCAATCTGGTTGCCCATATTCATAAAGCCTGACACCGATCCTGAAGAGGCGCCCGCAATATCGACCGTTACCGACCAGAAAGAGCTTTGGGCGAGGTAGAGCGCACCGGCCCCGCCGGCGAGCACGATGCTGGCCAGTCGTGCACTCTGAACCTGCGAGCCCAAGGCAATGAATACCCCGGCAACGGTAATCGCGCAGGCGGCGAGACCGCATCGTCCGACTCGCGGTCCTCGCCATTTCGTCAGCCGGTCGTTGATCGCTCCTCCTAGCAGGCAACACACGAGCATGGCGAGAAAGGGCAACATCGTATAAAAAGCGCTCGCCTTCAAATCGAGGCCGCGCACTTTGGCCAAGTAGCGATAGAACCAACTGAAGAAGATCCAAGCAACGTAGCCATAGCAGAAGTAGCTAACCGTGATAGCCCACACTTCTTTGCTTTTTAAGACACGCCTCCATGCGATGAGCGTTTTCGGATCATAGTTGTGTTGCTGTTGCGTCAGTCCCGAGTTAATCAGTATTAACTCCCCTGAGGAAACGCTGGGATGCTCGGCAGGTGTGTCGCGCGCGATGATGAACCAGACCGCGCCAGCAGCGAATCCGATGATGGAACAGACCCAGAACGATGATCGCCAACCGTAACGCATCATGATCTGGGTTATGAGCAGCGGCGTCAGGCCAGCGCCCGCTCCCACGCCAGCGAAGATCCATCCATTGGCAAGGCCGCGCTCGCTGGTCGGAATCCAGCGCGCAATGAATTGATTGGCGGACGGGTAGATGACAGCTTCCCCGGCGCCCAGAAGAAATCGGACCGCAACAAACACGTAGATCGCGCCGGCAATATTCGCAGGAACCAGAGCCGTCAGGGCCGTGAAGATTCCCCACCACGCGACGCCGCCAGCCAGCACTCGACGCGGCCCGTAGCGGTCTGCCAGCCTGCCGCCAACCGTCTGAAAAATTGCATAGCCGACTAGCATTGCGCTGAACACTTTGCCCAGCTGCACATCGCTCAGATGATAGGCCTCCGCGATAGACCCGCCGGCAATCGAAATGTTCACGCGGTCGAGATAGGAAACGGCGCTCAGGATGAACAACCAGAAAATCAGAAACCAGCGGACGTTACTCGTTCCGCCAGCGCTCGTTCCTGGACCGTTCATCACAGGGGCAGCCTCGCCTATGCCGCGTGTTCGCGCAACAGGCGCGAAAGCTGTTCAGCAACGATTTTGTCTTCGCCGGGTTGCAGCATAAACACGCACATGGCGAGTCCTGGCCGCCCTTCACCGCCTCCGATCACAATGGAGGGTTTCGAATTCCGCAATAGTTTGGAAGCTTGCTGCGGCGTTAACGGAATGCGGGCAGCGTCCCAGGTGATGCTCATGTGCGGCACGTGATTGGCGATGTCGGGCACGAAGAACGAAGTGCTCACTCCCGGAACCTTCGTGATTTCGCGCGAGATTCCTTCCAACCGAGCCTGCCATTCTTTGGCCAGAGCTTCGTGGTCTTCCGCGAGAAAGAGTTCGAGAGCCTTAACCATGCCTAAGATTTCTTCCTTACCCACCTTCTGGCTGCGGCCCAGTGTGTCTTCGTGGGGGCTGTTATTCAGCAGGGCGTTCGCGACCATCTCTTTGCGGCCGATGAGCAAGCCGGCGCACTGCGGCCCACGAATTGCCTTACCTCCACTGAATGTCACCAGATCGTAACCCATGTTGGTGTAGTCCCACAGATGAGAAACCGGCGGCGTATCGGCGGCGGCATCGTTCATGCAAGGGATGTTGTATTGCTTCGCCAACTTGACCCATTCGTCCACCTTAATTTGCCCGGCAGCATTCGCGAAGTTGGAAAAATGCATCATCGCCGTTCGCTCATTGATTGCCGCTCGCAATTGATCGGGAGTTTCGATCTCGACGAGCTTGACGCCCGTGGATCGCAGTTGGTGATCAAAGGGGTTGCGATGCGACTTTTGTATGATCACTTCCGACTTCATGCCGGTCAGGTCGGGCAGTTGGCGGATCAGAGCCTCCGTCCCGCCCGTCAGAATGCCCGCCAGTCCGGATTGAATCGCTGCTGCCGCGCCCGAAGTGACCAGCGCGGTGTAGCCGTCCGGGAGCTTGAGCATTTCTGCGATGCGCTTGCCTGCGGCCACCTCGAGTTCGGGAATGCTCACGAAGTGACGCCCCGCCATGGTCATGACCGCTTCGAGCTCGGGATGAGGAAGCGAACCGCCCAGCACGGTCATCGTCCCCTGACAATTGATCACCGTTGTAACCCCCAGTTCTTCGTAGGGATTGCCGGTCTGTCCAAAACCGGTCACCGGCGCGCTGGCGCGAGCGGGGCGATTCGCTCCAAAAAGCTTGCGTGGCCCGAGCGCCGAGCCAGAAAGAATCGAACCCGCAATCGCTCCCACGCTGCGAAGAAAACCTCGGCGGTTCCACTTCGAGTTCAGTCGCATGAACGAAGCTCCTTGGCCACTCACTTGCCGGCAACAGCGGCGATGCAATTGATTTCCACCAGAGAATCTCCTGGAAGCGCCGCCACCGCGACGGTGGTGCGCGCGGGGCCGCCATGGGGGAAATAAGTCGAGAACACCTTGTGCATTCCATCCCAGTGCTCAATCTTCACCAGGTAAACATTCAGCTGAAGAATGCTGTCCATGGTCCCGCCCCCAATTTCCACGTGCTTCTTGATCTTGTCCATGACCATGGTGGTGTGAGATTCAATCGTCCACTCTTTCGAATCTCGAGAATCGTGAGCGCCTTGCCCGGCAACGTAAATCAACCCGCGGTGGATGACGACGGGCATGATGGCATCTTTCTCGCTGCCCGGTTTGCCTTCGCTGTTCAGCTTGCGGATTGCATCCGCACCCTGCGTAGCGGAACTCTGAGCCGAGGCGCGGTTGGGCAACACGGCGGCAGTAATCCCCACGGCGGAAAGTACAGAAGCAAACTGCGCCGCGAACGCCCTGCGAGTGAAAGTCAAACTCATATCAGTCTCCCTTCAAGGTTGGTCTTCTCAGGTTGAACTTCTCAGGTTGGTCTTTGAGATTTGCACAAACGGATTTCTTTGTCTACAGTCTGCCAAACTTCTTGACCGCCTCGACGATCGATTTCATCTGTTCGATCACGGGATACATCGAGTGCTCTTTGAAATCCATCTGTTGCGCGAGGACAAGCACTTCCTGGGCCCTGGCCTTCGGCACCACCACGACACCATCGCTGTCGGCTGCAACGATGTCGCCAGAACTGACCGTTACTCCGTCGCAAATCACTGGAATCTGCGCCCCCGCGAAGCGGTAGTGATGCACGGACGTGGACGGAACGATGCCGGTGGCATAAACGGGGAACCCGATCTTGCGCAAATAGGCCACGTCACGCACTCCACCATCGACGACAGCGCCGGCGTAGCCGCGCGCAGCCATAGCCGTGCCCATGAGTCCGCCCATGCCCGCGATGTCCTGGCCGTCTTCGAGCACCATTACATAAACGGAATCTGTGGAGCCCTGATCGATGGCTGCCAGCATTCCGTTCAAAGCCGTGGGATCGCTATTACCTTCGTCCTTCTTCAACTGAACCGTGCGCGCGAAGCCGGCAAACTTTGCGGCGAAAATGGGCTGCATGCGATGACTCATGTACATGCGCCTGCCGGTCAGTTGCTCCAGCGCGTCGGATACCGAGGCCACTTCAACGCGGCGATAATCTGCGATCAATGCGCTGTCGGATTGCAATGCAATAGCTTCGCCGGATTGCGCTGCATGAAGCTGGGCTCCATAGAAAATAGCGCACACAGTACCGATACAAAAAAGAGACGCTGCAATCGCGCAGAATTTCGCAAAGCGGCGGAACTTGTTCATTTCGTCCTCCAGGATGTATATATGTGCGCGGACTCTAACATGGTTTTCGGCGGCGCGGAAGGGTCAATCCGCTGATTTTGCCGATACACCGATTTGTCAATCGACTGATTGCGAAAGGGAATAGAAAATGAACATTATGATGCGCATCATGACTGCCCGGCTGTTCGTGTCAGCCGTTGCTATCGCGTTAAGCGTTGGCGCTGCGGCTGGCTTTGCCCAGGAACGAAAGGCAATCAATTTGTCCACCACCAGAGGACTTCCTTTCAGCGACGGCATCATTGCCGGAAACACGCTGTATGTCGCCGGTCAGGAGGGTACAGATGCATCCGACAAAGTGGTGGCCGGGGGAATTGGTCCTGAAACGACCGCGGCGCTCGAGAATGTCCAAAAGGTCCTCAAGGCCGCGGGCTTCGAACTGAAGGATGTCGTCAGCGTCACAGTCTATCTCGCCGACATTCATGAGTTTCCCGACATGAACAAGATTTACAAGGACGTGATGCCCGACCCCAAGCCAGCCCGCGCGACGATCCAGGCTGCGGCTCTGGTGAATAATGCGCGCATTGAAATTTCGGCCATCGCTGTGAAAACGAAATAGCGCCAGAGACAATATCTTAATGAATCTACGGATGAAGGTTCCGCGCGGGTTCGTGATCACGACCTCGCTGTTGCTCGCCGCTGCAGCGTCTACCTTTCTGACGGCCCAACGCGCGCGCCGGGACTTCAACCTGCAAGCTGAATCGCCACAATTCTGGGATGTGGTCGATCACAACGCCAAGCTCAGCGTCGTCGGCACAGGTTTCGGATTTACGGAGGGCCCGGTCTGGGACGCGGCAGGATTTCTCTATGTGAGCGACGAGACCATCAACAAGATTTTCCGGCTGCATCCCGACGGGAAAAAGGAAGAGGTGATTGCGCTCGGCGATCCCGACGGCAACACGTTTGACCGTCAACATCGGCTGATCGACTGCGCCAGCGTGTTGCGCGCCATCATTGAAGTGACTCCCGACGGGAAATACAAGATTCTGGCTGATCACTACGACGGCAAGAAACTGAATAGCCCCAACGATGTGATCGTTGGTCCGGATGGCGCGCTTTACTTCACCGATCCGAACATGGATCTGGTGGCCGGAGAAAAGCAGGAAATTCCGTTTCAGGGCGTCTACCGGCTGGACACTGAAGGCCACTTGAAGTTACTCACCCGGGATCTCACGCAGCCGAACGGCCTCGCGTTTTCGCCGGATGGCAAGCACTTCTACGTCGACGACAGCGAAAAAAGAAACATTCGCGTCTACGACGTAGCCGCCGATGGAACCCTGACCAACGGCCGCGTTTTCGGCGAGGAACCGGGTGGGAAAGGCGACGGCGTCCCCGATGGAATGAGAGTCGATAAGAACGGAAACCTCTTCGTGACTGGGCCCAAGGGCATCTGGGTTTGGGACGCCAAAGGCAACCATCTCGGAACCATCGTGATGCCGGAGCAACCGGCGAATCTGAACTGGGGCGACAAAGATTATCGCACGCTCTATATCACGGCCACGACTTCCGTTTACCGGCTAGAGATGAAGACGCAGGGCTTCGTGCCGTATTAAGCGGAGTTAAGCGGATGTTCCGCTCTAAGAATTAATGCGGCAGCGAGAAGCTGATCACATCGCTTCCGGCCGCGATCGCCACGTACTGCGTGCCATCGACCGCGTAGCTCATGGGCGACGCGTGGAGGCTTTGGCCGGTATTGAATTGCCAGAGGGGCTGTCCGGTTCGCGCTTCGACTGCCTCGAATGCTCCGGTATCGTTCGCGAAGAAAACCAAGTCGCCCGCCGTCGTCATCGTCCCACCCCAGGAGTTTCCCCGGCCGATCTGAGGATAGCGCCAAACAATCTTGCCTTCGGCAACAGAGTACGCCAGCAGAATCTTCTGAGCGTGGTCGTCAACTGCCTGCTTGGTGCCCGTCCCGTAGAAGGTTTCGCCTTGCGTGAAGGATTGCGGGTGCGAGAAGAAGTTGCTGCAACTCTCGAGGGCCATCACGTAGAAAAATCCAGTTCCGGGATTATAGGAAGGCGAGAACCAATTCGTGGCGCCTTCGATGCTTGGACAAATATCAGTGCCGGAAGCAGTCGGTAGTCTTCCGGTCAATATAGGGCGGCCGGAATCGTCGATACCTTTCGCCCAATTCAGTTTCTCAACGAACGGCGTGGCCTTGAGAAACTTTCCATCCGTCCGGTCGAGAAGATAAAGAAATCCGTTACGGTTGGCCTGCACTAGCAGATCGCGGGCCTTGCCGTTCACTTTCGCGCTGGCGAGCACGGGCGTTTCGGTAGCGTCGTAGTCGTACAGGTCGTGAGGAGTAAATTGGAAGTACCACTTCAGCGCCCCCGTAGCGGGGTTCAGTGCAAGAACGCAAGCGGTGTAAAGGTCGTCTCCGGGGCGGGAATCGCCCATGAAATCGGGAGCCGCGTTGCTGGTTGTCCAATAGAGAGTATCGAGTTTCGGGTCGTAAGTGCCGGGCATCCACGTCGTGCCGCCGCCGTGCAGGTAGGAATCTCCTGGCCAACTCGAAGAGCCGAATTCTCCCGGACCGGGGATCGTCCAGAAGCGCCATTTCAGATTGCCGGTCACCGCATCGTAGGCAGCCACGAAACCGCGCACACCGGAGTCGCCCCCGGACGTGCCGACGATCACTTCATCTTTCACCACCAGCGGAGCGCTGGTCGCTCCGTACTGTTTCGCTTTGTCAGCGTACATCACCTCCCAGACTAGGTGACCCGAGCGCGCGTCGAGACACAGCAGGTGGGCGTCGTCGGTTTCCATGTAGACGAAGTTCTTCCACACGCCCACTCCGCGGTTGTGATGAGCGGCAGCATCGTCGAGCAACCCCGTACTCACCGGGCGTTCGTGATGCCAAATAATCCGGCCCGTGCGTGCATCGAGCGCCCAGGCATCGTTCGCCGAGGTGACATACATTACGCCCCTGACAACCACGGGCGTGACTTCCATTCTGTCTGAATTGGAAGGATGAAAGATCCACGACGCGCGAAGCTGCGCGACATTCTTCGCAGTGATTTCGCGCAAGTCGCTGTAGCGCCGCCCCGTGTAGTCGCCATTGTAAGAAATCCAGTTCGCGCCAGGAGGCTGCGTCAGCAGATCGTCCGCGCTCACGTTCACGTCGGCGACCACGGGAGCCTGCCCGTGTTGTTTCGCCGTCTGTCCCGCGGCACCGCCCCAGTACAGAAAGGCTGCCAATAAGACGACTCTGAACTTCTCACGGAATGATTTCATATCAATGGGCTTCGACCGCGCCAACTGGAACTTCCTCGACTTTAACTTCTTGAAGAGAACCGCGGTCCATCCCCTTGCCATCTTCCAGATGAAGCGAGACCCGAGAGGTCTTGGCAGGGGGCGTTAAGTCCGTCTCTATCGCGACAAGCTCGGCAGGGTCGACCTGGGCCAGGGGCATAGTTCCCACCAGAGCACCGTGTTCGTTGTAGAGGTGGGCGACCAAACGTCCCGCAAAGAATACTCCAAAAGAACCCGAGAGCCGGATGCGCCCGCCCTCCGCGCGAGTCGCTCGGAGAGGATGCACCACGATGCCCGCATCTTCCACTCCGTGAAATTCGCCGGCGGCACGAGTCGGAAACCAGTCGGCTTCAAGATCGCGGGTCTCGCCCGGTCGCAACTGAACCAGCGGGCTGTTGATCTCGGCCTCGAGATAACGAGGAGATCCATCGCCTCCGGAAGTCAGCGAAGGCTCGCCCTCGGAATTCAGCCTCGTCTCCGGTCCGTTCATCCAAAAAATAACCGATGCCTTACCCGGATAGACTTCGCTCTTTTCGTAGCGGAAGCGCTCCACCATGGCATACCGGCTTTCGCCGTCGACCACTGCCAGCCAGCCTGCCGTCGAATCCAGCCAAAGCTCGGCTGCCATGTGCACATAATGCAGCGCGAAGAGACCGTCGTCCCTGACGGAAACGGCTGGATTCTCAGCCGGACCGAAGCGAACGTGGTAGCGATTGAGGTAACTGCTGGACGGATTGGCCGGAGTGAAGGCAAAGAAACTGTGATTGATTCTCTGGGGATTCGCCGGGTCCGCAGTATCGTACTGCGAAACGGATTGCATGGACCACTCGACAGCGTGCCCGGTTGCGTTCTGCATGGTTGCGTGAAAGTGGATTCGCGGAGAGTCGGAGTCCAGGTGAATCGTGCGGCGGATCTGAATTCCAGTTTGTGGATCGGCGGGGCCGGTCAGTTCGATCTCGCACTCCTTCCCTTCCGAAACCTTTCGAAAGGCGTAAGGCCCGTCGTCAATCAAATCGGAATTGCCCACCCAATGCTGTTCATCGTCGTTTCCTTCGGGCAGGAGCCAGAGTTTGTCGCCTCCATAGTTGAACCAGTGGGACGGATCGGGAGGCAGATATTTTCCTTCAAATTCTGGATTCACGAACAGAAACGGGTGCCCCGCGAAAATCACCTGCATGAGCCGTCCGCCATTTTGCGGTACGACTTCCAGCTTTACCCAGCGATTGGAAAGCTGTTGTGCGCTCCAACCCTTGTAATTCGCGGCCTCAATGCGACATGACGAGTCAGACTGATTCGGCTGACTCGCAGTCTGGGCAGGCGCGATGTTCAGGTTCACCAAACAAGCTAGCAAAACCAGCGGAAAGCGCAGCATCCTGTCCTCACCTTTGAGACGCCATGTCATAATACCTCGCCCACCAGGGCAGGGCCTCGTAATCACGCGCGAACAATGACTCACCGCGCGCCGGGCCGCTTTGCCGGCTGGCCGATGAACTTGGAAACGAAATGAAACCCAATGAAACGAAATAATTTGATTTGCGTCAACTCCATTCTGTGATATATCAAGTTCGCGGTTGTGCGAAGCGCGATGTGACTCGGCGAATGATTACAAAGGCGGCCGTTACAAAGATTGGATTGGCGCTGATATTTTCTTGCGCGATCGGCTTTAGTGTAATCGCCTTCGCGGCAATCGGCACGGCCCTCGGCCAGAACTCGAACGAACAATCCACTCCGAGTCCGCAGCCGGAACTCAGAGGAAGAAGGGTCTTTGAGGCGAAATGCGCGACGTGCCACGGGCTCGACGGGCTCGGCGGAGAGCACGCACCAGATATCGTGCGCCGATTGGCCATGAGGACGATCTCGGATGAGGCACTGCTCGATCTGATCCATGAGGGGATTACGGAAGCCGGAATGCCGGGCTTCCCAAACCTGAGCAGCGAAAATGATCGTGCGCTCATTGGCTACGTACGTTTCCTGCAAGGCACGTCGGCGAGGGAGTCCGCGCCGGGCGACCCGGTGCGAGGCCGTGACCTTTTTTTCGGAAAGGCCAGTTGCTCCGCATGTCACAGCCGAGGACAAATCATCGCCGAAGACATAGCCGGGTTTGCCCGGGATCATGAGACGAGCGAGATTCGTGATGCGATTGTCAGGCCGACCGGAGGACCGCCGGAAACAGCGATTGCTGCGGCGCGGGATGGTCGACAATTTTCCGGAATGATCCGGAACGAAGACAACACCTCTTTGCAGCTGCAGGATGGAGATGGCCGATTTTATCTGCTGATGAAATCCAGCCTCGCGTCTGTCCAGCGGAAAACGGGCGAGCCCATGCCAGGCGACTACGGCCATCGCCTTAGCAACAGCGAGATCGATGATCTTGTCGCCTACATTCAGCGCGAGGCGCACGCGCCGCACGTCTCATCATCGCAATCGGTTCTTCAGCATTGAACGTGCCGCGACGATGCAATCTTAGCGGCGCGGCCGAAACGAAATCCGTCGCAGACTTGGGAGCATGGGTGAAAAAGCTGCTGTTATTGCTGGCGCTGGCACAGGGACTGCGCGCACAAGAGCACCCGGTCGATCCCACGTGGCTGCATCGCTACGTTCCCGACCTGGCGGAGACGAAGGTCGATCTTAGCTCTCCAACTTGCCACTATCGGCCTATCTTCGGAGATGGGGATAAAGACAATCGATCGCTCCAAACCGTGGCCCGCTTCGGGGAAGTCACTCTCGATCCGCATGGCAGTTGCGAGACTGTCGTCTACGACCGCCAGGAGGAAATTTATTTTGTCGTCGAAGGAACGGGCTCACTGCATTACGTTCTGCACGACGCCGTACGCGAGAACGATCAGGTGTACGCGCTGCGCAAGCATGACTTCACCTATTTGCCTCCGGGAGTGAAACGTTCAATCTCAAATCAGTCAGAACAGCCGCTGCGCGTGCTCGTGATGGGGTTCAAAATCCCGTCGTCGATGGCTCTCGGAGCTCCAATGCCGCATCCGAAAGTGGCAAATCTGGAAGACGCCAATGAGAGGACTGTCAGCGGTCACCCGAATTCAGTTTTGTACAAGCTTCTGATCGGGCTGCGCACCGGCAAGCGGGATTTGATCGATGAGGCTTATGTGATGGACAGTTTCTTCTGGATGGATTTTGCGCCAGGCGGCACGAACTGGCCTCACCACCACGAGGCGGCGGAAGAAATCTATCTGGTGATCGACGGCCATGGTGAAATGGTGGCTGGCAGTGGCACGGACGGCGTCGAAGGCCGTTATCCCGCCAAAGCGGGGGATGCTTACTATTTTAGGCCTAACTGCACGGTCGGCTTCTACAACGAAAATAAGCCAGACGCGAAAGCCTATATTCTAGCTGTTCGAGCGCGCGTTCCGTTGCATGAAGATGAAGAGTAGATCGCGCAGGAAGATTTCAGATTGAAGATTGCAGATTGCAGAATCCCGGAGGTTTCGAAATGCATGATTTGAATTCCAGTCGGCGGACATTCATGAAATGGGTGGCCGCCGCTCCCCTGCTGAGTCAGATCGCCGTCTCTGATCTCTACGCAAAAGCTGCCAGCGCAGTCGGCAGAGACCTTCGACAAAATGTCTATACCCGCCTTGGGGTAAAAACCGTCATCAATTGCCGAGGCACGTGGACCTACCTGAGCGGCTCTCTGGAATTTCCTGAGGTCCGCGAAGCCATGATCGAAGCGGGCCAGTATTTCGTAAATATGCTCGACTTGCAGCACGCGATTGGGAGGCGACTGGCGGAACTTACGGGCGCCGAGTTTGGCATGATCACTTCCGGTGCTGCGGGCGCAATGGCGGTCGCGACTGCAGGATCCATGGCGGGAACCGATGACAAGCTGATCTGGCAACTGCCTGACACCACGGGCCTGAAGAACGAAGTCGTCATGTCGGGTGGCCGAAGCGCCTTCGATAGCGCGATCCGTCTGACGGGCGCGAAACTCGTGCTCGCCTACTCGCCCGAGGAACTCGCCAACGCCATCAACCAAAACACGACGCTGATCTACACCACGCACCTGGGCGAGGAACTGCAGAAGGAACTCGCGATCGCGAAAGACCATAAAGTGCCGCTGCTGCTCGACGATGCCGCCGGCATTCCCCCAGCGGACAATGCCAAACTTTACGCGCGCATGGGAATTGACCTCTACACCTTCTCCGGCGGAAAGGGACTACGCGGTCCGCAGTGCAGCGGTGTGCTCCTGGGCCGAAAAGACTTGATCGAGGCGGCCATTATGAATTCCAGCCCGCGCGAGGGCGCCGTGTGCCGTCCTATGAAGGTTGGAAAAGAAGAAATGATTGGCTGCCTGACTGCGCTCGAAACCTGGCTGAAGCTCGACGACAAGAAGCTTTATCGCGAGTGGAACGACCGTGTGGACAGCATCGGGAAGCTCGTCGAGACCGTGCCGGGTGTGAAGACAGAAATCTATATTCCAGACGATGGCAACCGCTTTCCTACCTTGAAAGTCTCGTGGGATCAGCACGCCTGGGGATTCACCGTCGCCGACTGCGTTCAAGCCCTGCGTGACAGCGATCCAGTCATCGAAGTGCTCGGTGCCGATAACCCCAGCCTGGTGAAAACAGTTCGCGAAGGCAGACCGAATCCCACCAGCAAAGAGCGCCCGGAGGCCAAACACATCGAACTGGTTTCCATGACCATCCAGCCCGGCGAGGAAATCGTTGTAGGACAACGATTGCGCAGCATTCTCGGCGCAGCACAAAAGAAAGCGCGGGCAGCCTAAATGCGGGACTCGATGCGGTCTCCTTTTTTCAAGTCATGAGGGAAGGCCAATGAAATTATTTTTGGTTCAATTGCTGCTCTGGTCCGCTGTCGTCGCACAAGCTCAGACGGCGTCGACCGCTCCCTCCCAGCAACCTCCTGCGCGCCACAGCGCCGGACCATCGCATGTGGATGCGGGCGACTACATCTACGTCTCCGGTCAGGGCCCTCGCAGCCCGGATGGGGCTCTACCCGCGACATTTACCGCCCAGGCCCGGCAGGCTCTCACGAATTTGAAATCGGCCGTGGAAGCTGCAGGCTTGACGATGGATCACGTTGTCTACACCACGGTCTACCTGACCGACATCACGAAGTACGGAGAAATGAACCGCACCTTCGCCGAGTTCTTTGGAAAGGTTCCGCCGGCGCGGGCTGTGCTTGGCGTTGCCGGGCTTGCTGATCCGCCCATCGAGATCAATGCCGTTGCAGTGCGGAGTCTCTCGGAAAAGCGCCCCGTCTATCCGCCGAACTACAAATCAGACGAACTTTTTTCTCCGGGCATTCTCACTCACGATCGTCTGTTCATTTCCGCCCTGCCTCGCGGATCTTCCGGCGACCAAGTTTCGGACGATCCCGCAGCGCAGGTCGACTACGCGCTCGACCAAATGAAAGCCGTACTCGAGGCCGCCGGCCTCGACCTCGGCCACGTAGTTTTTGTGAATCCCTTTCTGACCGCGCAAATCCCGACGCGAGTGATGAACGAACATTATGCGCACCGCTTCGAATTCGGCAATACTCCCGCCCGCGCCACGATCGAGGCGTCGAGTCTGCCCAACGGAGCGCAAATCGAATACACGGGCGTTGCCGTGCGTGACCTGAAGCAACGGCGTGCCGTGCGGCCCAAGAACATGCCGCCTAGTCCCACGGCCAGTCCGTGCGTCTTTGCCGGCGACACGTTGTATTGTTCGGCGAAGAGTGGCTTCATCCCGGGCCCGAACAGCGGAGTCTACAGTTCCACGACCGCGCTCCAACTAATCCAGACGATGCGCAACCAACTGGACAATCTCGAGGAAGCCGATATGCAGTTCTGCCAGGTTGTTTCCACAACGGTTTATCTCGATGACATGGCGGACATGAAGGCATTCGACGAAGTCTACGGAAAGTATTTCCACGGCGAATTGCCAGCGCGAACCACCGTGCAGCAGATTGTGCCAGCGGAACGCAGCCCCGACAAAGATGGACATTATCCTGACCTGGAGCAGGTTTCCCTCATCGCCGTACGGCACGACTGCCCTCGCTGACGTTTTTGTCGCACCTCGCTTCTGTGGGATTCCGTGCGGCCGCAGCCTCTGAAACCTGGCAAACTCCTCAAAGGATGGCGCAACACAGAGTCCACGCAAGGCACGCGAGACTGAGTGACAGACCCAGTCAGTTCATGCAGTTTTTCCAAGTCTTGGCTTGACAACGGGTTCTGATCGCGAGAGGATACTCGCCCAACACCTAGTCTGTCGCGAGCTGAGATCCCCCTCTCAGGAATCTCGCAACATAAACAATTTTCGCCTGGAGATGTCTATGAAGATGTCGCGGCTGCTCGCGCTGATCGTGGTTTGCCTTTCCGCATGGTTTGTGGTTGCCGCAGCCGCTCAAGAAGCCGATTCGGAATTCGAATCGCCGGACTCCATCCAGCAGCGTGAGGAGTGGTACCACCACCAGCGGGCTTATCCGTTGAAGCACATTCCCGCAGGCATGCGCCTCAAGGCGCTTCGTGCGCGCCAGTTGATGGAAGCTCAGGCGAGGGCTCAGGCAACAGTGCGGCCGTCGGTTACCTCTGCCTGGACTCTTGTCGGTCCTGAGCCAACCATTCCTCTGCTCTCCGAGGCGTTTGCCGGCTCGCCCAATGTTTCTGGAAGGGTAACGGCGCTGGCTGTCGATCCCACCAACGCCAGCATCATCTATGCCGGCGGCGCGGACGGCGGCGTGTGGAAGACGACCAACGGTGGCACCAACTGGACTCCACTCACCGATACTCAGGTTAGCCTTGCCATTGGCGCGATTGCCATCGACCCTTCCAATCACCTCAACATTTATGCTGGCACGGGCGAGGACAATAACAATCAGGACGGCTACACCGGAGCCGGCATCTTGAAATCGACAGACGGCGGCACGACGTGGACGAATCTTCCCGGACCTTTTGTCGGCCCCTTTGATTCCGTTACCGGCGGCGGCTCCATCGGTTCGCTGGCCATCCATCCTACGAACGGACAGATTCTGCTGGCGGGAGTAACTCTTGAAGGTGCCGACGGAGTGTACCGCTCCACCGATGGCGGCAAAACCTGGGCGGATGTGCTCGGCGGCTCCGGATTTCCGGCGACCGCGGTTATTTTTGATCCGACCAATGGCAACAACGCGTTTGTCGCGATCGGCGCCTCTGGAGGCAACGCACAGAATGGAATTTACGGATCGACCGACGCTGGAGCCACGTGGACTCCCTTACTGACCGCCGGAACCGCACCGGCTGGCCGCATCGCCCTGGCACTGGCGCCTTCCACTCCAACCACGCTTTACGCGAGTATTGCCTACGAAAGCGACGGCACCACCAGCGCTGGCAGCCTGTACGCACTCTACAAAACCACCAACTCAGGCACCAGCTGGACCAAACTTGCCAGCGTTCCAAATTACTGCAACCCGCAGTGCTGGTACGACATGGCTCTGGCGGTTGCGCCCAACAACGCGAATGTAGTTTTTGGAGCCGGAGCATATCAATACGCCACTGATTCCCAGACCACGGTCGTTCGGTCGACGGACGGAGGCACAACCTGGGCGCTGCTGGGCGGCGGAGCCAATGGCGTGAACGTCCACACGGATGGTCACGCAGTCGCCTTCTCGCCCTCCGGGAGCACGGTGTACGTCGGTACCGATGGAGGGGTGTGGAGTTCCACCAACGTCACTGCTTCAACGGTAAACTGGACCAGTCTAAACGCGACCCTCGCAATCACTCAGTTCTATAACGGACTGTCCGTCGATCCCACTAATGTCAACCGCATGTTCGGGGGAGCGCAGGACAACGGCCCTCAGGGGTACACCGATTCTTTAACGTGGAATGGAGTGGCTCCGTGCGGCGACGGAGGATTCAGTGCCATCGACCCTCTCAGCCCTGATACCGTCTACGTAAGCGGGCACGGTCCCTGCGTTGAAAAGTCGACGACAGGCGGCAGCCTCAACACTTTCTCGAATGTTGCGCCAACCATCTCCTCCAGCGGTCGAATTGCCTTCATTCCTCCCGTCGTTCTCGACCCCTCGAGTCCCACGAATGTTTATGTGGGAGCGAACCAGTTGTACCAGTCCACTGACGGAGCGACTACCTGGAATGCAATTTCTCCTGATCTGACGGCAGGAGGCACGCTTGCAATCGTCGCGGTGGCGCCCAGCGATTCCAATACGATCTACACCGGTTCTGACGACGCAATTGTCGCAGTCACAAAGGACGCGCTCGCGGGTACGAGTTCCAAATGGTCCAACATCAGCACAGCCGCCACGCGTGCTGTAACGGATATCAAGGTTGACCCCACGACCTCCACTATCGCGTATGTAACCTACGGAGGTTTTTCCGGCTTCACCGATTCGGTCGGACATGTATTCAAGACCACGAATGGCGGCTCATCCTGGACCGACATCAGCGGCAATTTGCCGAACACCGAAGTCACCAGCATCGCCATCGATCCGGATGTTGCCAACACCTATTACGTCGGCACGGATGTAGGCGCGTTTTCTACCAGCAACGGCGGCACAACCTGGTCGGTGCTGGGCACCGGCCTGCCCAATGTCGGAGTCATGTCTCTGGCCTTCCAGCATGCTACTCGCACTCTGGTTGCGGGCACTCACGGTCGCAGCGCCTGGACACTGAATCTCTCCACCGCCGAAAGTCTTTCGGTCACCTTGGCTGGTACCGGCAGCGGAAGCGTCAGCAGCAGCCCGAGCGGCATCAGCTGTCCGAGCACATGCAGCGCGAACTTCGCGAGCGGGACCGTCGTGACCTTGACAGCGAAGGCGACTGCGGGATCCACCTTCGCCGGTTGGACTGGAGCGTGCAGCGGTACTGGCTCATGCAGCGTGACCATGAGCGCGGCCAAGTCGGTAACGGCAACGTTCAACACCACGGTCACGACCTTCGCTCTTTCGGTCACGCTAGCTGGAACTGGGTCAGGAACAATAACCAGCAGTCCCACAGGGATCAGTTGCCCGAGCACGTGTAGCGCGAACTTCAACAGCGGAACCGTCGTGACCCTGACGCAGGTTGCTGGCTCCGGTTCGACGTTTGCCGGCTGGGGCGGAGCTTGCAGCGGCACCGGGTCATGCAGCGTGACCATGAGCGCGGCCAAGTCGGTGACGGCTACATTCAACACCACGGTCACGACCTTCGCTCTTTCAGTGACCTTGGCGGGAACAGGATCAGGCACAATCACCAGCAGTCCGAGCGGGATCACCTGTCCGAGCACGTGCAGCCATGACTTCAACAGTGGAACGGTCGTGACACTGACGGAGGTTGCCGGCTCCGGTTCGACGTTTGCCGGCTGGGGCGGAGCTTGCAGCGGCACTGGCACCTGCAGCGTCACCATGAGCGCAGCCAAATCCGTGACGGCAACCTTCAACTCGAGCAGCGGTCCGGCGGTGACCTTGACGCCGACCAGTCTGAACTTCGGTACGGTCGCCACAGGCGTGCTCAGTCCGTTGAAGACTGTGACTCTGAAGAACTCCGGAAAAGCTACGCTGACAGGCATTTCGATTGCGATGACCGGAACCAACATCAGCGACTTCCCGGAAACGACCACCTGCACAAGCTCGCTGGTGGCGGGCGCCAGTTGCCTGATTAAGGTTCAGTTCAAACCGGCGGCCGCGGGTGCACGCAGTGCAGCGGTGAGCATTACCGACAATGCCGCGGGCAGCCCGCAGCAGGTGCCGCTGAGCGGAACCGGCACAACCGCCAAGCTTTCTCCCACCTCTCTGGCCTTTGGCACCTGGGCCGTGGGCTTAACCAGCACGGTCGACAAAGTGACGCTGACCAACGTGGGCACGGCCGCGCTGACTATCACCAGCATCGCGGTCACAGGTACGGAAGCCGGAGATTTCCCAGAAACGGCGACGACCTGCGGAGCGTCTCTGGCCGCGGCCGCGAGTTGCACGATCAGCGTGACGTTTAAGCCCTCGACGACGGGCACCCGCAGCGCGAATCTGACTTTCACTGACAGTGCCAGCGGCAGTCCTCAACAAGCGCCGCTGAGCGGTACCGGCACCACCGCCGAAATCACACCCAGGAATTTGAATTTTGGCACTTTGGCGTTAGGATTGACCAGCGCCGCTAAGACGGTAACTCTAAAGAATGTTGGCACGTCCGCAATCACAATCACCAGCATCGCGATCACAGGTACAGAAGCCGGAGATTTCCCGCAAACGGCGACGACCTGCGGAGCGTCTCTCGCCGTGGCTGCGAGTTGCACGGTAAGCGTGACTTTCAAGCCCTCAACGACGGGCGCTCGCAGCGGGACTCTGACCTTTACAGACGGCGCCAGCGGCAGTCCGCAGAAAGTCCCGCTGAGCGGAGTCGGTACGACCGCCGAGCTGTCTCCGACTAGCCTGAATTTTGGCTCGGTGACGGTAGGCAGCACCGCTCTCAACACCGTGACCCTGAAAAACGTGGGGACGGCCGCGATGACCATCAGCGGCATCACCATCTCCGGCGCCGCTGCTGGAGACTTTGGAGAAAGCGGGTGTGGAAGTTCGTTAGCGGCCGGCGCGAGTTGCACCATCAGCGTGACCTTTAAGCCCACCAAGACGGGCGCTCGCAGCGCAACTCTGAAGATTACGGACGGCGCAGCCGGCAGTCCTCAACAAGTATCACTGGCGGGAACCGGCTCGTAGAAACGGATTTGTTGTCCGGCGCTCGCTATCGCAGGTCTAGTACTTGGGAAATGCCGCCGCCGAACAAATAGTGGCCCTCCGTAATCTGGCCCTTGCTGCGGCCGCAGAATACGCTGGATCCTCGCGTCGTCAACTCCAGGACGGGTCCAAGTTCGACGCCAGCGCCGATATGCGTGCACTCGACACTTTTGAAAAGTGTGCGACAATTTTGTCCGTTGTCCCGAAGCCTCTATACCCAAGTTTCAACCTACGTGCCACCGTGCGCGCGCTGGCTTCTACCTAACCCGGACTGCCCAACCCGAATACGGGGGATATCATGAAACATCGTATCGTTCTAGCTCCTCTGGCCGTGATTGTCACCCTAGGCCTGGCAGGTTTGACCGGCTGCGGCAGTGGGTCGTCGAGCATGCAAACACAGCCGCCCTCAATTACCAGCTTCACTGCGAGTGCCTCTTCTATGGCGGATGGATCGAGCGCGACTCTGACCGGCGTCTTCGCCAACGGCACAGGCATGATCAACCCCGGAAATCTTCCCGCCACCACGGGTGTCGCCGTGACTGTCAGTCCCACAGCCACCACCACCTACACGCTGACCGTTACTGGCACGAGCGGCGCCCCGGCCACCGCGATGGCCATGGTAACGGTAACCGCGGCCGCCTCAACCTCGGTGACCGTGGACCTGTCGAGCACCGGACCCGCCGTGACCGACAAGCTACTGGGAATGAACATGGCAGTATGGTACGACCTGGTCTCGAACCAGACCGGAATCGTGAATGCTTTCAAGGCCGCTGGCATTACCCAGGTTCGTTGGCCAGGCGGATCGGACTCCGACCTCTACCACTGGCAGACCAATGCTCTCTGCGATGGCGGCTATTCCGATTTGAATGACACCTTCACGAATTTCGTAAACGACATGGCCAAGCCCGCGAACCTTGATGTGGCGTTGACGGCGAACTACGGATCAAATGTGGACTGCGACGGAGGCGGCGACCCCAACGAAGCTGCCGCCTGGGTCACGGCCGCACTGGCTGACGGGATCACTCCGAGCCATATGACGGTGGGTAACGAGGAATATGGCAGCTGGGAGTACGATCTGCACTCCACGAAGAACGACCCCACGCTCTACGCCGCTGCAGTGGTGGGAACAGACGGCTACTACAATTCGATCAAGACGGCCAGCCCGGACACGCTGGTCGGCGTCGATGTGGACGCGGATAACTCGACCGGTGGATGGGACAACACTGTAATGTCCAATGCCAAGGGGTCCTACGACTTCGTGGAATATCACTACTATCCCGAGGCGCCGGGGCAGGAGAGCGACACCTTCATTGTGCAGCAGGCCGCTCAGGAGTTGACCACGAACATCACCACTCTCAGGTCGGAACTGTCCGAGTGGGGGACTCCCAACACCCCCATTTACGTGGGCGAGATCGGCGGGCCTTACAGCAATCCTGGCAAGCAGAGCTGGTCGATTACGCAGGGTTTGTATGCCGGCCAGGTGCTTGGCGAGATGATGAACGCTGGAGTTTCGCGCCTGACCTGGTGGATCGGCTTCGGCAATTGCAACGGCAACAGCGGAAACCTTAGTACGTCGCTCTATGGCTGGCAGGATTTCGGAGCCTACAATGTCTTCTCCGATGGTTCGGAAGATAGCACCTGTCCGGGCGCCGGCCCGCTCGGCACCATGTCTCCCACGGCACGCGCCTTCCAGTTGTTCAGCCAGATGGCCGTCAATGGCCAGACGGTGCTGACTACAACCGTCACTGGCGACACCACCGACGTGCGCGCCTATGCCGCCACCAATCCTAGCGGCACTGCCCTGCTGCTGTTCAACGACAACGAAACCACCGCCCAGTCGGTGGCAATCACGCTTTCTGGAAAGACGTCCTCTGCCGGCGTGACCGTCACCACCTACGATAAGGCCATCTACGATCTGTCGGGTTCGCCGACGGGCACTCCGCCGGACCCCGCCGGGACGAACACTTGGGCCGCGCCAACTATCAACAGCATGGGCGCACAGTCCTTGCCAGTGACGCTGACACTCACTCCCTGGAGTATGAACATGGTGATCATCCAATAACAGGCAATGACCGGGCAGGATCACCGGAAGCGTCGAATGAAGAGTGTGTGTCTCTCTGAGCGGTAGAAACCTACGCCGTAAATCGTCGCTTTGCCCTTGGTCGAATAGATCACCTGGCGAATGCGCAACGCCGACGCGCCCCGAGGCACGCCCAGCAACTCAGCAATGTCGGCGTCGGCGGCCGTGGCGTCCACTTCTTCATCGGCGTAAGCAAGCTCCACGCCGTAGTCGTGCTGAAGAATCGAAAACAGGGAGTTTTTTCCCAAGGGCGCGGACGCAAGCTCGCCAAACTCCTCTGCCGGCAGGTAGCAGGTTTCCAGCGCGAAAGGCTCTTCGTCGGTGAGCCGCAATCGCTGGATTTTCAACACCCGGCTCGATCCAGGCAGACCCAGCCGGGCTGCGACTTCCTGCTCCTCGGAAATTATTTTTGCGAACAGCACGCGCGAACGCGGAGCCAGCCCGCGGCTCGACATCTGTTCGGTATAGCTCATCAGCTTGTTGAACTGGATTTTCGGCGCAGCGACGAATGTACCCGCCCCGCGGCGGCGCTCGACGACGCCCTCGCGCTCCAGGCCGGCCAGGGCATGACGAGCCGTCATCAGGCTCACTTTATGGGTCTTGGCCAGTTCGCGCTCGGAAGCAACCGCATCGCCCGGCTTGAGACGCGCGGATGCGATGCGGTCGCGGATCTGGCTTTGGATCCTCTTATAAACGGGCGTCCCGTTGCGGTGATCACCAGGCATAATTGTTTTCAGACGGCTCGGCAGCGGTTTGGTTTACTCACTCGGAGAGCTACTCAAACTAACACGCCGCCGTTTCGACAGCTAAAGCTATATAGCTCACTGGACCGTCAATGTAAAGCCCTATTCTCGCGAGGAATGGCTATCGGTGTCCCCGTTTCAAGCCGGTTGCTATAGTGCACAGGCGAGTAAAAAATGCATTTTCTTCTTTCTCAGGCCGTATTGATTGGGGGTTTCACCATGACGACGTCTCCAGCGAAAAAAGCGATATGAGACAACCGAAAAAGTGATATAGAGCATAGACGCACCCGATTACGAACATTTCCACAGGTTCTTACATTTTGTTCTTGACCACGATCCATCATCTGCTATATAGCATAATGGTTTTCAATTAGGGTTCGCTTGGGGCGCCCAGTGGCAAGTCTTTTGAGGAGAGATGCGATGACGAAATTGACAATTGGAAGCTTTAAGGACCGGACGGAGCGCAAAGCGCTGCAGGCGCTGTTTTCGCTCCTGGCGGTCGGCGCAATCATTTTCAGCTTGTCGCTGGCCGGTATGGCGCAAGAGCTGGCAGCCACTCTTACCGGTACGGTAACGGACGCCAGCGGCGCCGTTGTCGCCAACGCGACCGTCTCGGTGCACAACGATGACACCGGAGTCGATGAGCGCCAGGTCCCCACCAGCAACACCGGCAGCTTCAACATTACGAATCTGCCCGCGGGACGCTACACCGTAACGGTGAAGAACAGCGGATTCCAGACCTACCTCGCCAAAGGCGTAATCCTGAACGTCGCCGAAAAGCACACGCTCGACGTCCAATTGCAGACCGGAAAGGTCGCTGAAACCGTCGAAGTAACTGCCGAGAACACGCCGATCCAAACCACGACGGCGGAGCAATCGGGAACGGTCACCGGCGATCAGGTTCGCGAGCTGGCGTTGGACAATCGAAACTTCGAACAGTTGGTATTGCTGGAACCGGGCGTCGCGAACCAGCTTGGCGACAAACCTGGATTTGGACTGGAGAGCAACACGTCAATTTCTGTTAACGGTGCGCGCACCGGCGCGAATAACTGGACCGTGGACGGCGCCGACATCAACGACAGCGGTTCCAACGGAACGCTTCTGAACACGCCTAGCATCGACGCGATCCAGGAATTCACGCTGGAGCGCAGTAACTACGATGCGTCGTTTGGACGCAGCGGCGGCGGCCAGGTAGTGGTCGCGACCAAGTCCGGGACGAGCCAGTTCCATGGCAGTGCCTACGAATTCAACCGTAACAACGACTACAATGCGAACACCTTTACCGATCGCGCGTCCATTGCCGCCGGGGGCGCGCCATCAGCGTTTCCGACACCGGTCGAACACTATAACGACTTCGGCTTCACCATTGGCGGGCCGATTTTCATTCCCAAGCTCTATCACCCTGGCAAGAACAAGACCTTCTTCTTCTGGGCGGAAGAATGGCGTAAGGCAAATACTCCCGACCCCCAAACGTTCACCGTGCCCACGTCCGCCGAACTTGGAGGCACCTTCCCGTGGGTGTTGGATACCAACGCCCAGTCGCCGAATTACAATCTGTACGTAAATACAGTCCCGGTCTTCCCCAGCGTAGCGGGCTGCGTGACGAGCACCGCCCCGAGTCCGACTCAGCAGACCTCGGCTACGGCGCAAACTTCGCAAATCAACCTCTCAGTTCCCGGGTGCGAAAGCAAGAATGCAGCTGCTTACATTACTGCATTTATGGGCACCTATCCAGCGAACGCCAATGGGCAACTGGTTACCGACTTCAGTCAGCTGAATAACTTCCGGGAAGATAACGTCAGACTCGACCAAAATATCGGGGACAAGGTCCGCCTGTTTGGACGGTACATGGAAGACTCGGTGCCGCAGAGCTTTCCCTTTGGTCTGTGGGGCGCTTTGAACTATCCAGGAGTCGAACCCACCTCTTTGAATGCTCCCGGACGCAATCTGGTCGTCAATGCCACTGCCACGCTTTCACCAAAGGTCGTCAACGAAATCGAATTCGTTGATGCCTACGGCGCTATCAATTCTGTGCTCACCCATGCGATCGCGGATTCGACTGCATTCACCGGTACTCTCACCGGTCTCACGACCTATCAGGATCCGTACGGTCGCGCGCCGGGTGTTACCTTTGCATCCTCCGGCAACGTGGGCCTGGGAAACCAGAGCGCACCATATTTTGAACGGAATAAGGACCGCAACCTTTTCGATAATGTCTCAATTCAGAGCGGTAACCACACTATCCGGGCAGGGGCTACAGCGGCATGGATGATCAAAACGGAGAATGCCGACAACGGAGCCGCAACCTTCACCTTCCAGGACCTGACCGCCGTTGGGACGCAAGCCACCGGAGGAGATGCCGAGTTCGCAAATTTCCTTTTAGGACAGGCCTCCTCATACAGCCAGGCAAACAAGGATACGACCCCGTATCTCCACTATGTGAATTTCGAAGCTTATGTCCAGGACGACTGGAAGGTCACGCCACGATTAACTCTAAACCTGGGAGTGCGGTATAGCTACTTCCCGTCACCTTCTGACAGCAACAACACCTTGTTGAACTTCGACCCGACATTTTTTAAAGGTGCTAACGCACCGACAATTGATCCTGCAAGCGGGACGATGGTGTTGGGAACTCCGAATGCCGATAGTGCCACCTACGCAAATGGTCTGATTTTCCCGAAGGGTGCAGCTTGTTCAGCGGCTCAGGTAATCACCCCAACAGCAACCTGTTCTCCGTTTGGCAGCCTCGTCAATCCAAATTCGAACAAAAACTTCGGACCTCGATTCGGGATTGCCTACGACCCGTTTGGCAACGGAAAGTGGGCGATCCGGGGAGGTTACGGAATCTTCTACGACCGGACACTAAATGGCATTTGGGAGCAGAACGCGTTTGACGATCCACCTCTGGTTCAGACTTCTGCGATAAACAATACTGGAACGGCTGTAAACAACATTTTCGATAATGTTCAAAATGGCTCAGCGGCACCTACACCCGTGACTCCCGTCACTATCGTTGTCACTGGAACCCCGACATTCAAAGTTCCGAGCTACCAGGACTTCAATCTCTCGGCTCAGCATGAGCTGATGAAGAACACCGTCCTAGAGGTCGGATACGTTGGCACGAGGGGCACCCACCTGCTTGGAGACATGGACCTGAATCAACCCACTGTGGCCGCGCGGCTGGCGAACCCCAACGCAGACGCAAACTCCCTTGTAAACTTCCCGGGCTTCCAGTCGGTCCGATCCCGGAACCCGATATTCACCAGCAACTACAATTCTCTGCAAGTCTCGTTGAATCGGCGGCTCACCAACGGATTGACGGTGGGGGCCGCATACACTTGGTCGAAGCTCCTGACCACCCAATCCGTCGACCGCGATTCAGGGATTCAAGACACTTACAACGTGGGTGCCGCCTATGGCCTGTCTACGCTGAACACCCCACAGATCTTTACCCTGAGCTACGTGTACGACCTTCCATTCTTTAGGAACGAGCACAACGTGCAGGGTTACGTGCTCGGCGGTTGGGAAATCTCCGGCATTACGAACATCCAGTCAGGGCAGTCGCTGACCGTAACACAGGGAAGCGATCCTTTTGCAAACGGAGCGAACAACAACTCGGGTCTGAATATGGCGCGCGAAGGATTGATCCAAATCCGAACGAATCAAACCGGCACTCCAGGCGGCCCAAAGACCCCTGCAGAGTACTTCAATACAGCGGCCTTCACCCAGGCATCGGGCGCGTTTGGCAATGAGAGTCCGGGGGCTGTAATGGGGCCGGGCTTCCAGTTGTGGGATATCTCGCTCATCAAGAACTTTAATTTCTCCGAGCGGGCGCACTTGCAGCTTCGGTTTGAATCGTTCAACACGTTCAATCACGGCAGCCCGAGTGCGGTTGATACCACTTTCCAGGCACCCGGCACCCCCAACAACCCGTTCGGAACAGTTACTGGATACCACGACCCGCGCAATCTGCAGCTCGGAGCGAAAATCCAGTTCTGATCGCGAGATCAGACGACGAGACAACGGCGCACGCCTCAACAGCGTGCGCCGTGTTTTTTGCTTGAACACCTTACGCGATACTAACGCCGTGGCTCTCACTGGCTCTCATTCTTCTTGATCGCCTCGGTCCGTGATTTCTCCTGGATCGCCATTGCGATCTTTTGCTCCTTGGCCGCCTCCGCAGTCTGTCCCAGCTGGCGCAGCACGGTGCCGAGAACGTAATGGGCCTGGTAATAGTTGGGATCGATCTGGATGGCTTTGCGCAGGGCTTCAGCCGCCGCCTGGGGATGCTCCAACACCAGTTCGGTCTTCCCCAGGAAGAAGAAAGCCTCGAGGTATCGAGGATTCGCCGCGATCGCCGCCTGAAGGTGAGTCTCAGCCTCCTCGGGCTTTGACTGAGCCAGAAGGATCTGCCCGAGAATGCAGTTCGAAACTGGATCGCTCGGGAAATGCTGCAGCTCGGCGCGGAATTCTTTCTCTGCAAGTTCGTTGTCGCCCTGTCGCCAATATTCGAAACCCAGTCCGGAATGCACGCCCGTAAAATTCGGATCGGCTGTCGCCGCCGCCTGATATTCCTTGATCGCCTCGGGTCGATTCTCCATCTGGTCGTAAGCCGTCGCCATCATGATGTGAGCCGGCGCCGAGTTCGGATTTACCTGCACGATGCGGGCGAATACATTCGTCAGCGCCTTATAATCCTTCATCCGCAGGTACGCCTTGCCCAGCATGTCGAGCGTCTCCAGGTCGGTTGGCTGCGCCTGGTTGGCGCGCTCCAGATACTTCGCGGCCTCCGGATAACGATCCAGAGCGAAGAGGGACAAGCCACTCAAATCGAGAATCTGAAAATCATTGGGATAACTCACGGCCATAGGCTGAAGCAGGGTCCACGCCGACCGATAGTGTTCTGCCTTGAAGTAAGCGATGGCAAGATTGCGTTGCGTTGCCGGATCTCCAGGACGAACCTTCAGCGCCTCTTCGTAGAGAGGAATTGCCTCTGCCGGTTTCCCTTCCCGCGACAGCACAGTACCCAGGTTATTCAGAGCGGCAAGAGAATGCGGGTCAATGCGCAGTGCTTGCCGGAAGGACTCAGCGGCAGCAGGCAAATCGCCCTTATGCATTGCGTCCGTGCCGCGTTCGAGGCTCGCATGTAGCTGGGTCTCCGCTTCTGTCGGGGACGGAGCGGGTGGCTCTGCAGTCTGGGCAGCGAGGCGACACGAAATCAGCAGCCACGCCACGAAAATACTGGCCATCCGCTTGGAGCGGACCTGTGCTCTCATACGCCAGATTTTATACCGGATCGATGGGACTCTTACGCTGCAATCCGACCAGCCGGGTTAGATATTTCACTGCTTCGTGACATCAATCATGTTGTCGTCCGCATTCCTGTCGATGAGCTTGTTGTAGGGATCAATGCCGGCCAGAGTTGGCTCCTGATCGACGGTGATCACGAAGGTTTTATGTTTGTCGGTGAGCTTTTCCTTCTTCAGATAGAGCGGCTTTTCTTCGTCTTTCTTGCCGCTAAAAACACCGATCTCAATGTAGTCAGCCAAGGCCATGGGAGTTTCCGCTCCATTGCCGTCCGCTTGCAGCTTGCGAGCCTCAACCTCGAGGGTGACTTTGTATTTCCCATCAGCAGTCTTCTGGGAAGTGGCCGAAACGGCCTTGTTGTCGTAGAGAACGATTCGATTGAAGCCATCATCGACCAGGTACTGCAATTCCGGCGGAGTCTGCGCCCGGATGGCATCGACGAGCATGCGAGTGTCGGGGTAAGGATTGTCGAACGTACTAGCGGCGCGGACTGCGCTGGTGGCATCGACCTGGTTGCTGGCATTCGTGTAGCGATATTGCATCAGAAAATTGTGCAGCGCTACATTGAGTTTGTCTTCGCCGATGTAGTCAGCCAGCGTGTACAGAATTTGGCCGCCCTTCTGGTACCAGACGTACTGCTCGCGCTGCACGAGCGCGAGCGGCGGCTCGTGGCGGATCTCTCCGGCGCGGCCCCGCAGATAGGCATCTAGCTCGTGCCGCAGGTAGCGATGCATCAGGTCCGGGCTGTACTTGTGCGCCATCACCTGCAGCGCCGAATACTCGGCCAGGCTTTCCGACATCATGTTGGACCCTTCTACATCCGCGCCGACCAGCTGATGAGCCCACCATTGGTGGCCGAGTTCGTGAGCGGTCACGAAGTAGGTGAAGTCGATGTCGGTCGGTTTTTTGATTCGTCCGATGAAGCCGATCGCCTCCGAGTACGGAACGGTGTTGGGAAAGGACTGCGCGAACGTACGGTAGCGGGGAAATTCGAGAATGCGGAACTGCGTGAACTGGTAGGGACTGTAGATGCGCTGATAGTAGTCAAGTCCCTCGCGCGAGCTGGCCAGCATGTCGTCAAGATCGTAGGTGTGCGCGGGATCGTAATACAACTCGAGCGATACGTCTCCGGCGGGACCGTGATAAATCTCCTTACGAGTCTGGTAGCGGCCGGAGAGGTAAGCGAAAAAGTCGAGGATGTGAGTCGATCCCATGCTGTATTCGAAAAAGTTGCGGCCATCGGCCTGCCATTGGCGCTGCAAGTATCCGGGAGCAATGGCGATCTGATCCGATGAAGTGCTGACCACGGTGTGGTAGGTGATCCAGTCGGACTCTCCACGGAAGAAGACGTTGTTCACGGATTGAGCCGGGTCGCCACGCGGGGCCATTTCTTCGAGAGCGGGCAGGTGCTCTTCGCGGCGGCGGCGCGGGTCGTCCAGTTCGACGCCGGTGATGTAGCCGATGTGGGGGACGTAATCAGAATCAAAGAATGTCCCGTTGTAGGCGAACTCCGCCGGCTCATTGCCGTCGCGGAAGCCGCGCGTCTGGCGACCGACGTTGCACGTCAGTGTGATGGTCTCGCCGGGCCCTAACGGCTGGTCGAGGTTGTAAATCGAGTACATGTCGCGCGCCGAAGAACTGACCAGGTGGAATGGCCGGTCGAACTTGAGATTCGTGACCGACTGCCGGAGATCGGTAATGTGGATCTGCGGGATCGGCTGGCTGGTCTTGTTCTCGAGAGTGATGCGGACGTTGCCGTCGAAGGAGCGGCGCTCGGGATAGATATTAATGGTGGCATCGACTGCTGTGACCTTGGGCTGAAGCAGGTTTTCGTATTTCTTGAACTGGCGTTCGTAGTCCGCCTGAATGTCGCGGCGTGCCTTGGCGTCGAGATATTCGTTCAGGATGTGAGCGTTGTAAAAGTACCAGGTGCCGGAGCCAACGGCGATTAGAGCGAAAAACAGGGCGACCGGAACCAGCCGGGGCGCGCGCTGCAGGGCCAGCCGGGCGCGGGCGCGCAGGGAGTCTTCGGCTCCGCGGCGCGCGAAGGCGATCGAGATGACTCCAAGCACGGTCGCGATCGAGAGCCAGTATGCAATCGACCAGAACATGGACGGCACGAAGTGGCCGTAGCCGTTCATATCGGAATAGGTGTAAGTGGGGACTTGGCCGAAGAGATACAGCGTGTTCTCCCAGCCAAATGGCGGAAGGACCTGCAGCAACACGAAGAAACCGATCACAATGCCGTGGCCCACAAACTTGTTCGAGACCACGGTTTGGACGAAGAACGCGAGCAGAATAAAAGTCAGGACCTGGGGGAATGTCACGACGAAGAGTTCCTTGAAATATTGCAGCAACTCATAGTGGTGATAGCCGGCGATGGTCTGCATGAAAATGCCGACGAGCATAGCGAACGTGAGCAGTATGAGCTCGACGACCACGACGGCGGTGAGGCGAGAGAGCCAGTCGGTGGATTCGCGCATGGGAAGAGCATCGTGAATGCCATCGAAATGAGAGTCGCGCTCGCTCCACAGCAGTTCGGCGGCGTACAGGCCGGCGACAATCAAGAGAAAGAGGATCGCGCTGCCCTCAACGGCCTGAACCATAAGGTAGGTGACGGGCCAGACATTTCTTTCAGCGACACGGCCCGCGAAATATCCGTTGTTGATGCCGAAAGCGACCAATAGTGCAACCAGCGCCCAGAAAACGACGTCGCGCAGAATGTTGCGCAGCCGCAGGCGCGAGAGCGAAAGATATTGGGCAAAAGTAGTGCCAGCGGTAAAGGCCTGTTGGATGCCGGTCGGTCGCGCAGTAACACCGGAACGCACAGGCGCGGCCTCCGCGAGCTCCTGCTCTTTGGCTTTAGCGGCGCGGCGGCCTTGCGAACGGGCAGTGAGCGCCTCCACCGACATGGGGAACAGAACCCACACCGAAACCAGCGACAGAACACCAACGCCGGTCCACAGCAGACGGTTATAGAGGAAGACGCCATTGGCCAGCGAAGGCGACCAGGTAACAAATAGCGTGTTCTCTTCGATGACCGTCCAATAGCGAGTGATGTCGTTGAACAAGACGAAGCCGATGGGGTCGAAAATGCCAGACCAGAAGCGTTCGAGGGAGCGAGTCGCGGAAAATACTGTGAGGCCGATGACGTAAATCATGAACAGAGCGACGCCCTGCAGATAGACGACGAATATTTTCCGCGTGAGGGCAGAGACCGCGAAGAACGCGGAGCCGATGAAGAATATCTGCACGACAAGAGTGGAAAAGAAAGGCTGAAGGTAAGCCCAGAGATGATTGGGAACAATCCGGGTGTGATCGGCCCAGGGCGCAAAGGTCCCAAGAAAAGTACCCAGCATCATGCCGGAGAAAGCGAAGACGGTGGTGACGAAGGAACCAGCCCATCGTCCGCCGAGGTAGGCAAACTTGGAGATCGGCTGGGTGAAAAGAATCTGGTAGGTGTCGCGCTGGAAGTCGCGGAGGATCGAAGTTCCGAAGATCGCTGCAATCACGATCACGCCGAACAGCCCGGCAAAGAGATTGTCGAGCGTATTGGCGTACGCGGAATTCAGCACAACCTTGCCATTGCCGCTGCCGATCGGACCAAAGCTTTCCGAGGCGACGCAGAAAAACGAAAACATGAACCACAGCAGGAAATACATGTACGTCGAAAGGCTCTTGAAGCGAAACTTCAGCTCGAAAGTGAAGAACTCCCAAAACAGCGCCATATCAGATTCCTCCGTTGGCCATGCTCGTTTGCCCAGGGGTCAGTTCGGAAGCTGGCGCTTGGACTGCTGCGACAGGTTGAGGAAATAAACATCTTCCAGATCGGATTCGACGGCGTGGAAACCGTCGCCCGGAGAGGTGTCGGCGTGCACGCGAATCTCGTGCTGTCCGCCTACCAGGTGCGTTGAGATCACGTGGAGCTGAGCTTCGATTGCTCGCACCTCGCCGTCCGTAGCAACCACTTTCGACCAAATCTTGCCGTTCAGAGCTGCCAGAGTGTCGTTAGGAGAGCCCTCCAGCAACAACTCCCCCGAGGCGATGATCGCCATGCGCGGGCAGAGCTGGCGAACGTCATCCACAATGTGGGTGGAAAGAATGACGGTCCGGTCGCTGCCCAGTGAAGACAGCAGATTCAGAAAGCGATTGCGCTCCGCCGGGTCCAGTCCCGCAGTGGGCTCGTCAACAATAATGAGCCGCGGATTGCCAAGCAAAGCCTGGGCAATTCCGAACCGCTGCTTCATGCCACCGGAAAAAGTCGCTAGAGCCTTTTTTCGAACATCCCACAGATTGGTCTGCTGGAGCAACGCGTCGACCGTCTCCTTGCGCTCGGCCGATGACTGCATGCCCTTCATGACGGCGATGTGATGCAGCATGTCCAGCGCGGAAATCTTTGGGTAGACGCCGAACTCCTGCGGCAGATAGCCGAGAATGCGGCGAACTTGGTCTTTTTGGCGGAGCACGTCAATGCCGTCGAGGCTGATCGTGCCGGAATCCGGATCTTGCAGCGTGGCGATCGTGCGCATCAGCGAACTCTTCCCCGCGCCGTTCGGCCCGACCAGGCCGAACATGCTATTGCCGATTGAGAGCGAAAGGTTCTTGAGCGCCTTTACTCCGTTGGGATACGTCTTGGAAAGATTATTGATCGCAAGTGCCACCGTCGCCTCCAAATTCGAAAATGCGTAATCAGATCGCAGCCGGCCCCTTTACACCAAAAGGCGCACACCATGAGATGGGCAACTATTCTACTACCAAGAGCCACCGGGGTCGCCGCGCCGACCGATCGAGAGCGACGGGCAACCAGAAGTAATGGCTTTCGACGGAAGACCATTCCCGGTCGGCAGTCCCATTCATTGCGAGATTCGCGCGATGTACACCGCGAACGGATCCAGTGCAATTTGACCGAACGGGCCGCTGGGCGCTGCCGCCAAAGTCGTGAGCATCGTCGCGGCCTTCGCGGATGGGAAGCCTTGGTCGGAAAGATTGAAGCTGACCTGCTGTGCCGTCGCCGACATGTTGAGAACTACCAGCACTGTCTGATTCTTGTAACGCCGAAGGTAAGACAGAACATTCGGGTTGTCCTGATTCAAGGGAACGTAGTCGCCGTCAAGCAACGCGCGTTCCTCGTGCCGCAGCGCAAGCAGGTGTTTGTAAAACTCCAGAACCGAATTCGAGTCCGCCAGTTCACTCGCAACGTTATGAGTTTTGTAGCTCGCCGGAACCGGCAGCCACGGCGTGGCCTGGGTAAATCCGGCGTTGGGCGAATCGTTCCACTGCATGGGAGTGCGCTCTCCATCGCGGCCCTTTTCCTTTGGCCAACCGGTAACTCCGAGCGGGTCTTTCACATCTTCCTTGCGCACCGGATCATTGTTCTCCATCCCCAGTTCTTCGCCGTAGTACATGATGGGCGTGCCGCGGAGTGTGAGATACATCCCGGCCATCAGCTTGGCGATTTGATCGTTGTGCTGTCCATCGCCATAGCGCACATAAGAGCGCGGCATGTCGTGATTGCTGATCACGTAAACCGGCCAACCGCCGGTGGATTCGGCGTTCGCAATCTGCGTCCGGAACTCACTCGCGGAAAGTTTATTGACCGTGCAGAACATGAAATCCATGGGCAATTGGATTTCGTCATTACGATCGCCGTAATACTCTTTCAACTCGTCGCGATTCGAGGTGTAGGTCTCGCCGATTAAAACTGCATCGTGCTCGTCCGCAACCTGACGCAACTTTTTGAGTTCGATGTGATTCTCAGGCAATTTGTCGTTGTACTTGTTGTCCATCTTCGGATCGCCCAAGTCGGTCGTGCCGGGCAAAACCGGGTTGTCGCGAAGGTTCGGATCCTCGAACAAGAGATCCACCGCATCGAGTCGAAACCCGGAAGCCCCGTGCTTGTACCAGAACCGAGTCACATCGAACATGGCTTTTTCTACGGCCGGGTTGCGCCAGTTGAGATCGGGCTGGCCTACCTCGAAGAAGTGGTAATAGTACTGCCCGGTCTTCGGATCGAACTCCCACGCCGACCCGCCGAAGTCGGAGATCCAATTATTCGGAGGGACACCAGCCGCTTTTCCATCGCGCCAGATGTACCAGTCGCGATGCGCCGAAGTGCGGGATGACGCCGAATCGAGGAACCACTTGTGCTGCGAAGAAGAGTGATTCAGAACAAAATCCATGATGATGCGGATGTCGTGCTTCTTCGCTTCTTTTGCCAGATGGCTGAAGTCTTTGAGGTTCCCATACATGGGATCGATGTTTTCGTAGTCCGAGACGTCATAGCCGAAATCGAGTTGCGGCGACGGATAGCACGGCGAAATCCAGATCGCATCCACGCCCAGATCCTTGAGGTAGTCGAGTTTCGAGGCGATGCCCTTCAGGTCGCCGATCCCATCGCCATTGCTGTCGGCAAAACTGCGCGGATAAATTTCGTAGAACACCGCGTGCCTCCACCAGGGGTGGACTTCCGAATCCGCGCCTTGATTCTGGGCGTGAGAAAAAGAAAGCATGAGTCCTACAACCACCACCAGCAAAGCCACGATTCTTGCGTTTCGGTACATCTACGGTTGTTCTCCCTGCGATCCCATGATTGCGATCAATGATTGCGATCAATGATCAAGAATGAAATGCCGATTCTATCTCACTCTCCAGTCGGGAATGTGGCACCGCACGCTGCGGCGGTTGAGGACGGCCGATGTTATCGGCAAAGTGAGGATCAGAACTCAGCGGATCACGGACGGAGATGTCACGGCCTTGGAGACTCAAAAAGGCTGGCGCCGTCGTCGTCATTGCTGACAACAATGGCGCCAGCCCGCAGAAAGCTCCTGTAACGGCCGCCCCACGCTTCCCCCGAAACGGGGGGCGGATTTGTTTATGGGTTCACCTTCTGCGATAGCGCGGCCGACGTGTTGCCGTCGAAGTTCGAGTCGCCGCTGTACACCGCGGTGATCGAGTGTGTCCCCTCCGCCAGCGACGCGATCGCAAGCGTCGCCTTCTTGCTGCTATTGAGCGTTCCGGTGCCCAGTTCCGTGGCGCCGTCCATGAACGTGACCGTTCCGGTTGGCGTTCCGGCTCCCGGTGCTACAGCCGCCACGGTTGCGGTGAACGTAACCGTCGCGCCAGAAGTAGATGGATTCGGCGAAGCTGCCAACGTGACTTTAGTATTCGCCTTGTCCACCACCTGAGATAGAGCGCTCGACGTGCTGGTGAGGTAGTCGGCACTGGCAACATATACGGCAGTGATGCTGCCAGTTCCGGTTGCGAGTTTTGTCGTAACCAGGGCCGCGACTCCGCTGGTGAGTCCGTGCGACCCGAGCAACGTCGTTCCGTCATAGAACTGCACAGTGCCAGTCGGAGTCCCCGTTCCCGGTGCTACTCCAGACACCGTCGCGGTGAGCGTAACCGACTCACCGAATACGGATGGATTCACAGAAGAAGCTAACGAGGTCTTCGTTGCAGCCTTCTCCACCACTTGTGAAAACGCCGCCGAGGTGCTGCCGACATAGTTCGAATCGCCGCTGTACACGGCGGTGATCGCGTGCGTCCCCACGGTGAGCGCGGAGGAAGTATACGTCCCCGTGCCGGAGCTGCTGACCGTGACCGTGGCGAGGACGGTAGCCCCAGCCTTAAACGTCACAGTACCCGTTGGTGTGGTCGTGCCGTGCGAGATGGTAGCCGTGAGCGTAACGGATTGTCCGAACACCGACGGGTTCGCGGAAGAAGTTACGACTGTGGTCGTTCCGTTTTCCACCACTTCTGTCAACGCACTTGACGCGCTGGCCACGAAGTAAGTGGATCCCACGAACGAGGCGGTGATCGAGTGATTGCCGCTTGCGAGCTTCGAAGTGGAGAAGTTCGCCACCCCGCCTGCCAGTCCGGTCGTGCCCAGAACGGTCGCACCATCTTTGAAGGTGACGCTTCCCGTTGGTGTGCCCGAAGACGCGGACACAGTTGCCGTGAACTTCACCGCCTTCCCAGAGCCCACTGGGTTCGGAGACGCCGTAATAGAGGTGCTGGTTGTGTTGGTGATCCCAAAGCTGAGCGTCTTGCTGCTCTCGGCGTTGCCGGCGACATCCACAGCGTAATACGAGACCGTGTTGGCGCCGTTCTTCCCGAGCAGGAAAGGCACGGAATACGCTGTCAGAGGTCCACCGTTGGCCTGGTAATAGATGTTTGCCACACCGCTCCCCGTGGACGGGGCTCCAGAGTCGGTCGCAGTGATCGTGACCAGAGCCAGGTTCTCGTATTCCGCACCGACCTTTGTGCCGCTTACGCTTGCAGTGGCGACCGGAGCAACCGTGTCATAGCAAAGCGGCCCGTAGGTTGAAGTGATGGTGCGACCCTCGTTGTCCCAGGCTTCCACTTTGACGGTGTGGCAACCCTGGCTCACGCCGCCCACGCAGCCACCGGCTATAAACGAGAGGCAGCCCGTGGTGTGGAACGCATACTCGGGACCGCTGTAGAAAGAGTTGCCCGTGCCGCCGTGAGGTTCGCTTTGCGGGTCGGCAGGAATGGAGTCCCAACCCTGCGTGAACCCTGCCACGCCAGGAGCTGGAAGGCCGCTGCTGCCCGTGTCGGAAACAGTCCAATCGACTTGCTGGTTCGAGTTGTACCACGCATTTGTGGCTGGACCAGAAAAAGCGACCGAGGGGTTGCCATAAGCTGGAATCAATTCCCAGTTGATGCCCCAGGCCAGCTGCATCATATTCGCCGAGCCCCACCCTGTAGCCAGGTCAAAGCCCGTGCCGGCGCACCATGGCGTGAGGTGGTTCTTCGCGGTGATGTCGTTCGAGGTGCAGCCCTTGGTGATGTCGTAGAACGGATTGTGAGGCGCACCCGACCCGCCATCGAAATATATGAACGGATTGGGATTGCCCACCGGAGTGCAATTATCGGTGCCCGAGCCGCAGATGGGGCCGATGTAGTTGAGATATGTGTTCTCCTGGGCAAAGAATCCAGCCAGCTCTGGAGCAACGATGCTGGTCCCGCCCACCGGGCTGAGCGTCCCTTTGTAGTAGTAGTTCTGCCCGATGCCGCCGGCGTTGAGCGAGAGGTCTGGTTCCAGGCGCATGCTGCCGAGTCCGGCGAGAGCGGGATACGCGCTCTGCCATGACGGCTGAGACCAGAGCTTGCTTACGCCGCCGCCTCCTCCGCCATTGTTGCTGCCACAACTGCCCTTGGTCGTGCCGCCCGTCCAGGCGTTCTCATAGTCCCAATCCCCGTTCGAGAACAGCTCGAGCGCCGTGCCGCCGGCAGCCACAAAGTTGTTATCGGAGGCCGGGAAGTTAACTGAAACTGTCGCGCAATCGCCGGTTGTTCCCTGATCGTCGGCGTCACCGATCAGCGTCCAGCCCTGACCTGTCATGCTGTTGAAGATGGAGTGAGCCGGCACCTCATACACGGTGTATAGAGTTCCTGAGGTGACTTCAGCCCCGCTCCAACTGGTGGACACGACCTTCGCATGGTCGTCCGTCAGGATGAAGTTGTACAAGTCCAGGAAAGTGCTGACGAGATTGTTGGCGCCTTCGTAGATATAAACGTGCGCGGTATCGTTCGAGGAGCCGTAACTATTCGATGCGGCCGTCGAATACTCCAAGTCCAGGGTAGCCTCGTCGTCAACTGCAACGCTGGGGCAGCCCGTCGATCCAACCACGCACTCCGATGGCGGAGTACCGGTGCCATCGATGTTGTACGGAGTCCAATTCCAGGCAAAGCCATACGTCTTGAAGAAAGTGTTTACATCGCTTTCGTTGAACCCTGCGTAGGTGGCCAGGGCGATCGACGAAACGGCTGGTGAGCCGGTCGAATCGTTATGCACGTTGCAGCAATGGCTGAAGCGTTCCAAACCGTCCCAGTTGTAAGCTTCGGAAGTGAAGATGTCTCCGGGGTCGGCATAGCCGTTGGTAAAGCTGGGTCTTGGCGAGGACTGACCGGCGGCGCGAGCGGCGTAAACCGCAGCCGCACTCTTGGTAGGATCGCCGTCCCCATGCGACGAGATGCCATTCGCATAGACCGGGCCGGCCACATAATCCGCGCCTTTCACCTTTCTGGCTTCGGGCATGCCTCCTTGCAGCCTGTCAATGCTGTTGAGACCCGAGACGGAATACAGAATCCCGCTCAGCTCTGTCGGCACGACTGGGTCGCGATCATTCGAAAAGTCGACCTCACTTCCTACTTGATAGTTACTGATGGAAACGCCGAAGGCTTTCTCGATCACTGCGACGGGAGCTTCCACATCCACCAGCAGCCGGTTGGCGAAGCGGTTGGTCACGGTGAAGCCCTGGCTCGTCGCCCAGTCCACTACTTTCTGCTCGTCTTCGACGGCGGGTGCAAAGCGGGCGTTCCATTCTTCAGGAGTTAGAAACTTGTGGAAGTTGGGCGAGCCCTTGGTTTCGAGTTCCGCGAGGAATTCCTCTTCTTCAGCCATGTGCGGCGGTTGCAGAGCCAGCGTCAGACGCAGCTTTTGTGTGGGATCGTAAGGGCTCACCAGGGTCGCCGAGCCGCTCGTGACTTTCTCGTTTACGTGGTTAGCTAGAGTAACTTGCCCGTAGGCGCCGGTTGACAAACACAGGGCCGACAGCAGAAGTAGCGCGAGTTGCATTTTCAAGTTTTTCATCGGTGTTCTTTTTTCCTCTCAGGGTCACTTTGCACTGCGAATTACGTGTTGCATTGGAGGGAACTTGATCCCCTGGCTCGACGGCTCACTTTGCCGCCAAGGGGGGTTGAGCGGCCAGCGGCTGCTTCGCAGCTCCGGCCGGCTTCTGCGCTCCGGCCAACTGCCTGGCCTGAGCTTCTTTGATCTTCTGCATCATTTGCGGATGGCGCGCCCATTCGATCTGCTTCTCAGCCGGCGCCCCGTACAATTCAGGACGGATAAAGAAGCCGCGCATCCGACCCTGCTTTTCCGGCTCCACGACCAGCGGGTGCGACTTGGCGTAGGCATCCTGCCGCACGCCGGTCACCTGCCATGAGACCTTCACGCCAGGCGTGCTCGTACGGATCTCGAACTGGTTGTTTTCGATCTCGCGCGCCACGATGGCCTGCGCGAATTGCCCGATCACCGTCAACTGGTAGCGGAAATCGCTGTTAAGCGCCTGAAACCACTCCGGCAGTTGCACCGTCGCATCGCCTTGACTGTCCGTGGTGACGGTCCCGTCGTACATGTTCTTCATTTCCGAGGATCCGACCGAGGCGTGAACGAGGTATTTGTTAGCCGGATCGAGTGGGTCATCCATTTTGACTTCTGGAGACTGGTTGTTCAGGGTGCCGCTGATGAAGACATCGCCGGTGAAGTTCCCGGCATAGCCATCGGCTTGTGTCGAGCCTTGGTCTACGCCAGGCTGGGCATCGATTCCATCGCCCCCGCACTCGCAGGCCTCGCCAGTGTTGTTTCCTCCCGTGAAGCTTCCTCCTGGACCGAGTTCACCTACTACTCCAATGCCGTCAATCAAATCGATGTGGCCCAGTCCTCCCACGGCGGAGATCCCGGCCCCTCCCCTCCCAGAAGCGGAGCTGGTATAGCCGCTGCTGCCGCCGACGGTGACCAGACCGTCTCCACCGTTGGTCGCGTTGTTTGGATCGCTGTTGCCGCCCGTGACGGAGACTCCCTCGACGCCGCTCTTGGCAGAACCTGCCGGGGCCGTCCAACCAGTAAAGCTACCGCCAGCACCGGCGCCAGTCGAAACCCCCACGACGCCAGTCGCTCCGACCCCGTAAACGCCAGCGCCAGGACCGGCGCCAGTCGCGACCCCCTCCACACCGGTCGACCCGGTCCCGTAGACGCCGGCCCCGCTTGGACTCGATCCTGAGCCATACACGCCATAGCTAGCCCCCGACGTCGCCGTCGACCACCCGAACACTCCGTAACTTCCCGCCGTGGTTCCTTCTACGCCGATGCCGGTGCTCCCCGCCGAACTTCCCAACACTCCAATGCCGTAGCTCGTGTTGGCCGCAAAGCCCTCAACTCCGGCTCCGGCCTGCGTGTTGTTCACGCCGTAAACCCCATAGCCGTTGCCGATGGTCGCCGTCGACGAGCCATACACACCGTAACCCGCCTGGCTCGTTCCAGTGCCGAGGATAGCTGCGCCAGTGCCGTTTTGAGTGACACTCAGGATCTGGGTAGCATTGCTGGCCGTGATGGTCTGTGCGGCCGTGAATGCGTTAGCCGCGGCCAACAGAGGAACCACGGCAGAGTTGACCTTCAAAGCCAGCGTGCCGCTTGTGCCCCCACCACTCAGTCCGCTGCTGCTGACAGTCGTCACACCCGTGATCGTGCCCCCGCCCTTCGGTGTCGCGCAGGCCCAGGCTGTTCCACTCCACTGCAATACCTGGCCGCTGGCGCACGTAGTCAGCAAGCCCAGATTCAGCGTGCCGCTGGTGCCGCCGCCCGTCAGTCCGCTGCCGGTCGCCGTGGTCACCCCCGCGAGTCCTCCGCCGGCGAACACGATGTCCAACTCCGGCGCATGACTGGTCGCGCCATTCTCTTTGCTGTCAAACGTGGCGTTGAACGTTCCGTTGGCCACCAACGCAATTCCGTCATTCGTAGTTCCGCTCAGCCACGCCTGCACTGCCGGTGTAACGTCAATCAGGATGAACTGATTCTTGTCCGCGGCGGTAATCGGAATGCTGGCCGCGATCGTCGTTCCCAATGCCGGAGCCAGATTGTGACTGATCGTGTTCTCCGCCCAAGTGCCATTCACGTAGTCCACGTTGAAGCTGCCCGCCGTGGGCACGGTATTGACATACAGCTTCAGCGTGGCCTTGGTGATATCGGTGCTGGTATAGCTGGACGGGATCGACGCCAGATTGAACTGAATGTAGCTCGCCTGCGTCGCGCCATCCACATCGAGCAGCGTGTTGGCGCCATAATTCGTTGCGGGCGACGCACTGTTGGTATAGGCGTCGGCGCTGGGCGTGATCTGCCCGTAGGCACCGGCCAATAAACTGAGAGCCGATAGCACGAGTATTGCGAACTTCGTCGTCAGGCTTTTCATGACTTGCTCCGTATGGTTTCTCTCTGCTTGCTGACTCACAAAGTTCACTTCGCCGCCACCAGCGCAGGCTGGGCGGCATCGACTTGCGATTTCACTTTGCGCAGGGTCTCGCGAGTCTCGCGAACTTCGGCCTTCAGGCTCCGCATCTCAGAGGCTTGCGTTGCCAGCAAACTCTGCTGCTGTTTGATCTGGCGCAGAGCCTTGGCCAGCTCGGCCTGTTCTCGGCGGATCTCGCCCTGCTGCTGCTTGGTGGCCTCGATCAGCAGCGCCGTCAGCCGGCTATAGTCCACGCCGCGAGCGTCTTTCCCGTTGTCCTCAAAACTGACCACTTCCGGCACCACCGCTCCCACTTCTTCGGCAATCACGCCAATCTCATGCTTGCCCGAATCTTTCAGGTCGTAGGAGACGCCGCGCAGCTGCTCGACTCTGTCCAGCGCGTCGTGGAGTGGCTGAATGTTGGTCTTCCAGCGGCGAGAGCTATATGTAGCCCAGCCGTCGGCAATCGCCGACCCGCCGCCTTTGACTACTGTCAGCAGGTTGGTTGGTGTGGTGGTTCCGATGCCCACGTTGCCGTGTTGCTCGATGGATATGCGGCGGGCATAGTCCGTCCAAAGGTCGATCCCAAATTGGTTGGGGCCAGCGGTGCGCGAGGAGGAAATCCCTTCCCCCGTGCTGCCGCCGGCACTGACGCCGAACGTCAGATCGATGAAGTTTGTTCCGTCATTCAGGCCCGTGGAGTCGAAGGCCACGGCGCCGGCAACGTCCAATAAGTGTCCGGGAGCCGAAGTGCCGATGCCGACGTTGGTGCTGGCTGTCGCGCCATTTACGCCATTGATGCTACCCAGCACCAGGGCATTGCTCTCGCTTACCTCAGCGAGCGCACCGATAGCGGTGGCATTGTTCAGCGTTCCCGTGCTGATGAATGCTTCGAACCCCAGAGCAGTGTTGTACTGCCCGGTCAAGAAACTGTCGTCTGCGGTGCTTCCCGCGCGTGTGCCTGTCCCTGTGTTGAAGCTTCCCGTCGAGTTAAGGTACATCGCTTGGTAGCCACTGGCAGTGTTGCCTTGGCCGGAAGTGTTGTTGTGGAGCGCCTGGTAGCCGCTGGCGGTATCAGCTCCCCCGCTCATCGTCGTATTACCGGCGAAGCCTAGGAAGGCGTTGAGATTCAGGACGGATCCGAAAGCGAAGGGGGTACCTCCAATCAGGAAGCTGCTGCCCGACACCGCTCCCGCCGCGGTTACGTCACCCGCAGCGTCCACGCTAAACTCGGCGGTACTGCCGTTGTTTCCCTGCACGATGGTGGCGGTGCTGCTATTCACCTGGAAGAAGCCGGCCGTGCCACCGCTGCTGGCACCGTCGACACCCTCGACGCCGTAGCCTTGAGCGGACGAGGTCGAACCGAGGACTCCCATCGCCGAACCCGTTGTCGCGGTATTGGAGCCAGACACGCCGGCGCCCACAGTTCCGTTCGACTGGCCCGCCACACCGATTCCCGCAGCGCCACCAGCTGTGGTCAAGCTCTGGCCAAAAACGCCGATCCCGGCCGGGCTCGAACCCTCTACGCCGTAGCCCGACGCAGAACTGAAGCCGACAATGCTGTTCCCGCTCGAATTGGCTGAGATCGTCCCGTTAACGGTCTGGTTCGCCGAGAATGTATTGGCCGTGGCCAACAGCGGAACCACCGCAGAGTCGACGCTGAGGGCGAGCTTGCCGCTCGTGCCGCCGCCGGTTAGTCCGCTGCTGCTGGCCGTTGTCACGCCAGTGATCGTGCCCGCGCCGTTCGGAGTCGCGCACGCCCAGGCTGTTCCGCTCCACTGCAATACTTGACCACTGGCGCAGGTCGTGACCAGGCCCAGATTCAGCGTGCCGCTCGTGCCGCCGCCCGTCAGTCCACTGCCGGTCGACGTGGTCACCCCCGAGAGTCCTCCGCCGGCGAACACAATGTCCAACTCCGGCGCATGACTGGTCGCGCCATTCTCTTTGCTGTCGAACGTGGCGTTGAACGTTCCGTTGGCCACCAGTGCAATGCCGTCGTTCGTATTTCCACCCAGCCACGCCTGCACCGCCGGTGTAACGTCAATCAGGATGAACTGATTCTTGTCCGCAGTAGTAATCGGCACGCTGGCCGCGATCGTCGCTCCCAATGCCGGAGCCAGGCTTGAGCTGATCGTGCTCTCGGTCCAGGTACCGTTCACGTAGTCGACGTTGAAGCTGCCCGCTGTGGCCACCGTGTTGACATAGAGCTTCAGCGTGGCCTGAGCGATGTCGGCACTCTGGTAGGTTGCGGGAATCGACGCCAGATTGAACTGAATGTAAGCCGTCTGCGTGGCCCCGTCGACATCAAGTAGCGTGCTGGCGCCGTAGTTGGTTTTGCTATCAACAGTATTGGTATAAGCGTCGGCGCTGGGCGTGATCTGCCCGTAGGCGAGGCTCGCTCCAAAGCTCGAGCTGAAGATCAGTACCATGGACGAAACTAGAACCCTCAATCTGTTCATAACTCCCTTTGAAATCGAATCTTCCTTGAGTGCTGGTCAGGCTGAAATCGGGCCCTGGGGAAGGCGAAGCCGAGTCTGTTCCGCTTGTTCTGGAGCCAGCTTGCTGCCGCATAGCGGGCAGGTCTCGAACCCCGCCGCCCCCACATCCCCCAGGATCACCGTGGTACCCTGGCGCTCTACCGTGACTTCGGTCCGAACCGTGCGGCTGGCTTGGTTCCCCGCCGATTGCTCGGAGCGGAAACCACTTGCCCGCTGGCTCAACCATTGATAAAGTCGCTTCGTACCAACCCCCTCAACTAGCCGCGAATGGTGCGGCCGCCGTCCAAAAAATGCCAGTGACGAGTTCTGACAGGTTCTGACAAGCTTTGAAATGCTGCTAACTCCATGAAACAGGGCGGGATATACCAATTCGGCACACTTCGCCTGGACGCCCTGGCGCGCACCCTCCGCCGGGAAAAAGAAACCGTCACGCTCAACCGCCGAGCCTTCGACGTGCTCCTCTACTTTGTCCAGAACCCAGGCAGGGTTCTCACCCGCGACGAACTGCTGAAGAATGTCTGGCCCGATACCTATGTAGACGAGAACAGCTTGGCCCAGAGCATCTCCGTTCTGCGCAAGGCGCTGGAAGAGAAGCCGGGCGACAACAACTACATCGTGACCCTACCGGGCCGGGGATATCAGTTTGTTTCACCCGTGCAGGTCATTGCCCCAGAGGGCCTGGCTGTCGTCGAGGCTGCGACGGGCGCCGTCCAGGGCACGCCCGTCCACGGATCAACGGGCGTGCTGATTCAACAGCAGACGATTCGGACCAGCGTCGTTACCACCGAAGAGAAACACCAACTGAGCCTGCCCGCTCCCCGGCGCCGAGTGGAGACCATTCTGGTCGCGATCTTAGTCGTACCTGCGCTTGCGGTGGCCGCATATTACCTCTGGATCCAATCTCACCGGGTGCAGCCCTCGGCGAACTCCGAGGCCGTTCGTCCGGCGGGATCGTTGTCGTTGCCGCCGCGCCGCTCGGTCGCCGTTCTAGGATTCCGCAACCTCTCGCGCCGCCCCGAAGAAGGCTGGCTCTCGACGGCCTTGGCAGAAATGCTAAGCACTGAACTAGAAGCTGGAGAAAAGCTACGCCTGGTTTCCGGCGAAGACGTCGCCCGCACCAAACTCGACCTTCCTCTCGCCGACGCCGACAGCCTCTCCCGCGACACGCTGGCACGATTGCATAAAGATCTCAACAGCGATTTGATTGTCCTCGGTTCCTACACCGCTCTCGATGAAAAGTCGGGCACCCGCATCCGTCTCGACCTGCACCTGCAAGATACTGTCGCCGGAGAAACGATCGCCGACGTCGCAGTAGTTGGCGGCGAGGCCGACCTGTTCGACATGGTGACTCAGGCCGGTTCCCAGTTGCGCGAAAAACTTGGTGTAGAAGCAGTCTCTCCGGTCGACGCGGTCAGCATCCGCGGCTCTTTGCCGTCCAACCGTGACGCCGCCCGCCTGTATTCCGAGGGCCTGGCCCGGCTGCGCGTGTTCGATGCCCTCAACGCTCGCGATCTTCTGCAGCGCGCCATCGCAGCCGACCCAAAGTATTCACTGGCTCACTCGGCCCTGGCCGAAGCCTGGTCGCGGCTGGGCTATGACAAGAAAGCTCGCCAGGAAGCCCAGCAAGCCTTCGATCTCTCCACCAATCTTTCGCGCGAAGACAAACTGGCGGTGGAAGGCCGTTATCGCGATATCGATCATCAATACCCGAAAGCGATCGAGGTCTATCGCGCGCTGTTCACCCTGTTCCCCGACAATGTCGACTACGGGCTCAAACTGGCAGACGTGCAAGCCCGCGGACACAAAGGGAACGATTCTCTGGCCACGGTCGAGTCGCTGCGCAAACTTCCTCCGCCCGCATCGGAGGATCCTCGAATCGAATTGGCGGAGAGCACCGGCTGGCGGGTGCTAGGCGATTTTAAGCATCAGGAAGTTCCCCTGTCCCGCGCCGTCGAAAAGGCGAGGGCACAAGGAGCCCGGCTGATCCTGGCACGAACTCTGGAAGATCAGGCTAGGCTCTTCCTTGCCACCTTCACCGGCCGCGCCCAGGATGCGATTGCACTCTGTCGCGAATCCCAAAACATTTCCGCCGCGGCTGGAGATCTGCAAGGCGAAGGCAGAGCCCTGCTCGTTTCGGCGGACATTTTATCGAACAGTGGCGACCTGCCCGGGGCCATCCATTCTTACCAGCAGGCACAAGTCATCTTCCAGAAGATTGGTTCCGAAGGCGGCGTAGCCAGCGTGCTCAACAATCTTGCTGTGGCCTACGATCGCGAGGGCGACTTGGCCAACGCCGAAAAAATGCATCGCCAGGCCCAAGCCACTTTCCGCTTGCTCGATGACAACGCTCGTCTGGCAGTGGTCACGAGCAATGTCGCCAAGGACCGAATGGAGCAGGGTGATTTGCCCGGGGCAATTCACTTGTATCAGGAGCAATTGCAGCTGGGGGATCCGTCGAATACCGAGAATGCGGCCCTCGCCGGCTACGGCATCTCGTACGGTCTCCAATTGCAGGGAGATCTTGCCGGCGCTAGGCAGGGATTCGAAAAATCTCTCAAGCTCTGGCAGGATAAGAGCAATCGCAACGCCTCTGCATACGCGCTGTGGAGTCTAGGAAGCGTTCTACTGGAGCAAGCCGACTTCGCGGGCTCCCGGAACATGTATGAGCAGGCGCTGGCGATCCGAACCACTGGCGGCGACACGCTCGCCATCGCCCAGACCCAGCTAGGCCTCGCGGATTTGTCCCTCGAAGAAGCGCGTTCTCCTGCGGAACAGGAAGCCGTAGTCCGGAATGCCCTCGAGGTTTTTCAGGCACAGAAAGACCGCGACGACGAAACCGAAGCCTGGTGCGTGCTCGCCCGCACTCTGCTCGCCCAGGGTAAGGTGGTGCCGGCAAAAGAGGCGGTGCAACACGCGCGGTCCCTCGCCGCCAGGAGCCAGAATCCGGAAATGCGTTGGCAGACCGCGCTTACCGCAGCTGAGGTCGAGACAGCCGACAAGAACGTCGCGCACTCCGCTGCCGCAAGCGCAACCCGCCAGGAGCTGACGGCCATCGTCACGAAGTCGCGAGCGCTAGGTTTTGTCGGCGTCGAATTCGACGCGCGTCTGGCACTGGCTAAACTCGAAATGAAAACGGGGCAAGCGGCTGCGGGGCTAGCTCACCTAGCCGCGATCGAGGCCGACGCCAAGGCCAAAGGCTACAACCTCATCGTCCGCAAGACTGCCGCCGACCGCGGCTGACACTTCCGTTCCTCTTGTATAATTTGCCGACTCTGAGAGGAGTACCCGTGCAGCGGACCCTGGCTCACTCACTCGCCATTCTTTCCTTCTTCGCTGCATATGCTTCAACTGTGGCAGCGCAATCTATGTCGTCTGGCGCGGAATCCGTAGGCACCGTTCACGTCGACGCGACTCTCGGACACGCTATCAACTCCTTCGATCCTGACAGCGCCCTCGGCAGTTCCATCGACGTACTGTCGCGCGAGGGCATCGACAAGGTTTTTACCCCGCACATTATTCAGGAATCTCTTTCGGCGGGCTGGGGACCGATCACCTATCGCAACAATTCCGAACTCCGCATGGCCGCCTGGCACTGGACCGAGAATGGCACGTGGAGCGATCCGGCGCACAAGAGCGGATACTTTACCGGCAGCACCGAGCTCAAAGAGCCGGTGCGCTACATCCTGTCCTATGCGTTGCCTCATCGAGGTTTCTCCACCAGCGGAGACCGCCCGCTGCAAGGTCCGAATCTCAGCTATTGGAAAAGTAATCCATACCTCACCGCCAAGTTCACCGGGGAAAGCGACGCGCTACACCCGCAGTGGGTCATTGTGGATCTGAAGGCCGAAAAACCGGTGAACGCTGTCCGCATCGCATGGGCCAGCCCGTATGCTACGACCTATCAAGTGCAGTATTGGATAGGAAAACGCGCGCTCGATTGGGACGAAGGCCCTCAGGGCGAGTGGAAAACATTCCCCGCAGGC